>ERZ778516.534-NODE-534-length-31590-cov-5.384145_pt1 | contig 31590 bp, 29 predicted proteins | sample MGYA00510342_ERZ778516 | MGnify/ENA primary metagenome ERZ778516 (study PRJEB29527, sample SAMN07138961) | mouse gut metagenome | material: feces | host: mouse | place: China:Nanjing | collected 2016-01-25 ... | reverse complement strand
GAAAAAAAGATCCGTCCCGACATGGCGAGGCGGACCGATCGGCGGGCGCGAGGGCCCCTATTATAATAGGTATGCCCCGGCGCAGGCTATCCCTCCTTGATCGACGCGATGAGCTGGGCGGGCGTCGCCTGGAGGTAGTTCTTGCAGAAGCGGCTGAACTGCGTGTAGTGCTTGAAGCCGTATTTGTCCATCAGCGCCTTGGTGCTGTCCTCGCCGTCGCGGATGTCCGAGAATATCTTCATCGCCTTCTGACGCATCATCCAGTGGTAGACGCTGTCGTTGAAGTGCTCGGCGAAGCGGCGCTTGAATACCGACAGGCTCATGCCCGCCAGCGCGGCCAGCTCGGTCACCCCCTGCGCCTTGTCGTAGTTGTTGCAGACGAAGACGCGGAAGTTGTCCTGCGGCTGGATCATCGACTGGAAGAAGTAGGCGTGCTCGGTGGGCGAATAGAGCACCTTGATCATCATGAAGAGCTCGGCGGCCTTCATCTTGTGGTAGCGCGCGCAGTCGTAGAGCTCGCGCACGGCGAACATCTCGCCCAGCAGGGCGGCGATCGAGGGGTGCACCGTCAGCGTCGGCGCCGCCTCGGTCGGAACGGCCGTATCGTAGGGCATCACCTTGTCGAAAATATCCTGCTCGCAGAACTCGATGCGGTGGATGAGCGAGAGCACCACCACGTGGGTCTCGTCGTGCGCCGTAGCCTCGTAGCGCTCGCCGCGCGCCAGGCAGACGCACTGCATCGAGGTCACCATGCGGGGCGTATCCTTCGCATGGTCGATCATCAGCGCACCCGACAGCACGAAGACGATGCGCACCATCCGGTCGCCGGGGAAGCAGACGCCCTCGCCCGAACGGTATTTTACCTCGGCGAAGCGGCAGTAGGTCGAGTCGCCGATGCGGCGAAACGGGGCGGGGAATGTTGGACAACTGCTACAATCCGCAGGACAATTCTCCTTCAAAGCAGCCTCCACAAACTGCGGTTTGATTTTAGTATCCATTAAACTTGGGTCAAAAAATATTAGCCCCCAAAGTTACGCAAATATTCGAGTTCGCCAAAAATCCGGCGCCAAAACCTCGCGCAGAGGCCCCTCGGCGCGACGGTGTCCGAACGCGCCCACACACCATACATCCGCGGCGCAACGCCCCGCCCGACGGCCCGCGCCGCACCGACCTGCGCCGACCGCACAGCCGCCCCTGCCGCTCCGGCCCCGCCAGTCCTGCTCCGCCCCCTGCGGCCGCGTCAGCGGTAGCTGACGACCAGGACGCGCGACGAGCCCCAGAAGCGGTCGGGGTCGACCACCACCAGCTTCTCGACGCGCCGGTCGTCGCCCGTCACCAGCTCGTAGCTCCCCTCGGGGTGCGACGAGACGACCGTCACGCGCCGCCGCCCCACCGGGATCTCGGTCAACAGCCGCGAGTCGGCATCGGTGAAGCTCTCCACGCCGGCCTTGCCGAGGGTGAGCGTGCGGCCGATGAAGCCCTGCTTGTCGATGATCTGGGCGTCGCGCAGCTCCTTCTCCGACCCGACGATATAATATACGGTGTGGAGCCGGTCGACGCGCTCCTCCAGCTCCCCCTTCTCGACGTGGAGCCGCACCACCTCGGCCTCGCGCTCGGCCACCTGCTCGGTGAGCTGCTCGGCCTCGAGCTCCATGCGCTCGATGCGCGCGTGCAGGCGGCCGATCTCCTCGCCCTTCGCAGCCAGCTCGGCGTCGAGGCTGCGGATCGTCTTCTCGAGGGCGCCGATCTTCACGTCGGCCCGGCGCAGCGCCGCCGCCGTGCGCTCGAGCGAGGCGATGCGCGCGCGGTTCTGCTCCAGCAGCCGGTCGATGGCCTCGATGTCGCTGCGGATCTCGTCGGTCGGACGCCGCACCCCCTCCTCGTCGGGGGTGTTGATGAGGTTCTCGCGCGAACGGATGCGGGCGAGGTTGTCCGCGATGGCGTTGATCTGCTCGAAGACGGCGTTGATGAGCGAATCCTTCGCCCCGACGACCGTCTGCAACGAATCGCGCTGCCCGGCGACCTCCAGCACCACCTGCTTGCGGATACACGACGAGAGCAGCAACAGCAGCCCCGCGGCCGCGATGTAAACGTATTTCATAACCGATCCGATTGTAGTTTTTCCAGTCAAATGCGCCGGCAGCCCCGCCCCGACGGCCCGACGGCCGATCCGGCCGGCACGGATGCCGCCCCGCGCGCAGCCAAAGATAGTCAATTATCGGGCTCGTTGTTCGAAAAAATGCACCCGGCGCGCAATCGGCCCCGCGCCCCGCAAAAAACAGACGGGCCGCACCCTCGGTGCAGCCCGTCGTTTCGGCGAAAAGCGGCGCGAATTACTTCGCGGCGTTCTTCTTATCGTAGCGCTTTGCGTAACGGCTCATAAACTTATCGACGCGGCCGGCGGTGTCAACCAACTTCATCTTACCGGTGTAGAACGGGTGCGACGTGTTGGAGATTTCCATCTTATACACGGGATAGGTTTCGCCGTTCACTTCGATGGTCTCTTTTGTCGAAACGGCGGACCGACACAAAAACACGTGGTCGTTCGACATGTCCTTGAACGCCACCAAACGATAATTCTCCGGATGAATACCCTTTTTCATTTCGTTTTTGTTTTTGAAATTGTTGCTTAAGCGGGGCAAAGGTACGAATTTATTCCGAACAAACAAACTTCCGCCGAAAATTTATCGGCGGAAAACACTCCGACCGCAAGGCTGGCGACACGGTGCGGCGCGCCCGGCTTTCGCGGCCCTCCCCTCGGCCGCCGCAAAGATATTTTCGCCCGGCAAAACGCAAACCCGGCAGCCCGTGCCCCGCTCATTCGCCGCTTCGGCCCGGCCGAAAACAGTGCGCCCCGAAAAAAAATGCGGGCGAACTTGCTTTTTCTCTCGGCTTATTCGTATCTTTGCGCCCACGAAACGGCTGCGGCCGTTCGCCGGGCCCATAGCTCAGTCGGTCAGAGCAGCGGACTCATAATCCGAAGGTCGTGGGATCATGCCCCTCTGGGCCCACTCAAGGAACGAAAGAAAAGTCCCGATCCCGAATCGGGACTTTTCCGTATCCGTACAATACCCGCACACCGCCGACCATGCAACCGACCTCACCGCCCCTGCCGCGCGAGAGCTCCTTCGAGCTGCTCCGCATCCTGGCGCAGTTTTTCATCGTCTTCTACCACCTGCTGCTCAACGTCGTCTTCCCCGACACGGGCGATCCGCTCTACCGCGCGCTCTGGCTGCCGCTGCACATCGGCGTCGTGCTCTTCGTCCTCATCAGCGGATATTTCGGCATCCGCCCCGGCGTGAAGGGGCTCGTCCGTCTCGTCGGCACGCTCGCCGTCTACCACCTGCCGCTGGCTCTGTGCCACCGCGCGATCGACGGGGGGGGGATTTGGGCCACTGGCTCGCCGTGGGCTGCTTCGTCTCGGCCACGCACTTCTGGTTCGTGCGCACCTATCTGTGTCTGTACCTACTCGCACCCGTAATCAACCGTTTTCTGCACCGCATCGCGCCGAAGGAGCGCATCGCCCTGCTCGCCGCGCTGGCCTTCGTCAGCCACTATGTCGGGTCGGTCGGCTGCGACCCGTCGCTGGCGGGCGGAAAGAACCTCGCCACGTTTCTCTTTCTCTACGCCGCGGGCGACACGCTGCGCGCCTGCCGCAGCAGCTGGCTGCCCTACCGCCGCACGTGCGGCCTGATCTGGATCCTGCTCAACGCCGGCCTGGTCGTCCTGTTCACCTGCTGGACCTCGCCCGTCGGACGCGCCGTCTTCTCCCGGATGTGGTTCTCCTATTGCAGCTTCGGGCTGCTGGCCAGCGCCCTGCTCTTCTTCGTGTGGATCGGGGGCCTGCGCTTCAGCTCGCCGCTCGTCAACCGCGTCGCCCGCTCGTCGCTGGCCATCTACCTGCTGCACGGAGCGCCGCTGGTCGCCCTCCACGTCATCGCGCCCTTCGTCGTGCGCTACGTCTGCCCGCTCGGCGGGCGGGGTGCAGTGCTCGGCGCCCTGCTGCCGCTGACGCTCGGCATCATCGCGGCCTGCGTCGCCATCGATAACCTCCTCGCACCCCTCTGGCGGGCCCTCGACCGCCTCGGCAGCCGCCTCGGGGCGCGCTGGGAGCGCCTGGGCTGCACCTATTTCAGCCGATAGGCGCCGACCGAAAGCAAGGAGCGGCTCCTCAGCAGCAGCGCGCGATACCCGCCCCGCCGATAGTTCGGCCGCTTCGCCCTTTTTCGCGACCAACTACAACAGTTATCGGTCCCGATGCTTCCCGCCCCGCTCCCCTTCCGCCCTGCAGCCCGCCGCTGCGGGGCGTTTTTTGAGGAAAAGAGGCCGGCGAAGCGAAATTTTTCCTACCTTTGTCTGCAAATCAAAAACACGAGAAAAGATATGGAATTTGAAGGAACCGTTTACAAAATAATGCCCGTGACGAAGGGAACCTCGGCACGCGGCGAGTGGCAGCGCCAGGATGTAGTCTTCGAGATGCAGGACGGCGCCTATGCCCGCAAGATATGCGTCACCTTCTTCAACCGCCCCGACGACGTGGCCCGGCTGAAGGAGGGCGCGACCTACTCGGTCTCGGTCAACATCGAGTCGCGCGAGTACAACGGCCGCTGGTACACCGACATCCGCGCCTGGCGCCTCCAGCCCAAGCAGACCGAGGCCCCGGCAGCCCCGATGTCCGACATGCCGCCCCTGGGCGAGACGCCGACCTACTCCCCGACGCCCGCCACGGAGGTCGACGACCTGCCGTTCTAAACGCGCCGCCGACACACGACGAAGGAGCCCCGGAAAAGTCCGGGGCTTTTTTTTCGCCGCACCGCCACCGGCGATGCCCCTCGCACGACGACACCCGCACGACCAACGGCCGCAAAAACAAGACGACCACAAAACGCCCCCCCCCGAAACAAGCCGGCTGCCGAAACGAAACGGCCGCCCCGCAATGGGGCGGCCGTCGTATCATCCGGGAAAAAGGCTACTTCGCGGGAGCCTCCTCCTCGGCTGCGGGTGCGGGCTCGACGAAAGGAACCACGTCGATGAGCTCCACCTCGAACTCCAGCGCCTCGTTGGGGCCGATGTCGCGGCCGGCGCCGCGGGAGCCGTAGGCCAGCTCGGCGGGGATCCAGAGGATGATCTTGCCGCCCTTGCCCACCAGCTGCATGCCCTCGGTCCAGCCGGGGATCACACGGTTGAGGGCGAAGCGCGCGGGCTCCTCGGCCTCCTTCAGGTTGCCCTTCTCGTCGAAGAGCGCGGGGTTCGACTTGCGGACCGTCTCCTGGCGCTCCTTCGTGAAGTTCTCGAACTTCGAGGCGTCGAAGACCTTGCCCTCGCGCGTGCGGCCCACGTAGTGCACGGCCACCTCGTCGCGCGGATCCTTGGCCTTGGCCTCCATGTCGCCGGCCTCTACGACCTTGTAGAGCAGACCCGACTCGGTCTTCTGCACGCCCGAGCGCTTCTCCACCTCGGCGAGCCACTTCTCCGATGCGGCCTTGTTCTCGGCGGGCACCTTCACCATGAAGTAGTACTGGAGGTACTGCTGCGCCTCCATGTCGTTCATGCGGGCCTTGCCCTCCGAAGCCTCCTCCATGGCCTTGTTGATCCACACCACCTGGATAGGCATGCCCATCTGGGCCACGTTGAAGCCGATGTCGTTACCGAAGGCGTAGGAGATCTCCTCGCGCTCCTTCTCGCTCTCGAACATCGCCTCGTCGGCACGCGGATACTCCACGCGGGTCGAGTCGCCCTCGGCCATGCGGACGCTGTCGGCTGCGGCACGCTTCTCGGCCACGGCGCGGGCGCGCTCGCCGCGCTTGTTCATGAAGTAGTCCTGCAGCAGCTCGATCGCCTGATCGTGGTCGAGCGACGATTTGCCCAGGGCGGCCTCCTCGACCCCCTTGGCCACGGCCTTCATGTCGAAGGGGATGTCGCCCATCTGGTAGTTGACGCTTCCGGCGATGTTGGCGCCGAAGGCATACGACAGCGAGTCGAAGGTCGACAGGCTGCCCATCCGCACGCCCGACGTGCTCTTGCCCGAGCAGGCGGCGAAGAGCGCAGCGCCGGCAAGCACTGCGGTGAAAATCATTTTTTTCATGTTGCGATCAATTATTTTGGTTCGTTTCTCTCTTCCGAAAGTGCAAAGATAAGACAAAGAAGATAAAGTTATGCAAAAATACGACCGATCATGCCAATATCGCGCCGCGCACGGGCGTCACAGATCGACCCTCCGACGCTGCCGCAGCCGGTCGACGCCGACCAGCTCGATCTCGTAGCGCAGCGTGGCGTTGGGCCCGATGCCCAGCCGTGCGTCGCCCTCGGCGCCGTAGGCCGCGGCCGCGGGCAGCCACGCCTCCATGCGCCCGCCCCGGCCGATGAGCTTCACGCATTCGCGCTCGCCCGGACGCAGGTCGCCCAGCGTCGTGCGCAGCGAGTCGCCCCGCTCGTAGGAGGAGTAGCGCACCGCGCCGTCGGCCGTGCTGATCGTCCAGCGCAGCACGACGCTGTCGCCGTCGCGCTCGGGCAGCAGCTCCTGGTCGCCCACCTCCGCCACGCGGTAGGTCACGCCCGACGCCGTGCGGGCGAACGAGCGGTTGGTGCGGGCCACCTCGGCGAGGAACTCCTCCTCGTAGGCGCGCGCCCGCTCGGGCAGCGTGTGGTTCATGTAGCGCAGGTAGTAGGCCCGGGCCTGCTCCATCGTAAGGCGCGCCGCGCCGCCGTAGGCGTCGCGGATGCCGGCGCAGAGGGCCTCGACGTTGAGCGTCGAGTCCATGCGCTGGAGCGTGAGGCCCATGTTCATGCCGAGGATGTAGGCCACCGAGTCGGTGTCGGAGGCCATCCTCGCCTTGCCGCCCGAACGCTTCGAGCAGGCCCCGGCCAGCAGCGTCAGCGCGGCCAGGAGCATCGCACACCGCCTCATCGCTGCGCCCGTTTCTTCGCGAAGAGGAGGATCAGCACCACGCCCGCCACGGCGGCGGCCGTCGATCCCATGAGGATGGCGATCTTGCCGCGGTCGACGAGGTGGGGATCCGAGTAGGCCAGCGAGTCGACGAAGAGCGACATGGTGAAGCCGATACCGCCCAGACAGGCCACCGCGAGCAGCATGCGCCACGAGCCCCCCTCGGGCAGCACGGCCAGGCGCGCCTTCACGGCGATCCAGCTGGCCAGGAAGATGCCCAGCGGCTTGCCCACCAGCAGACCGAAGAAGACGCCCATGCCTATCGACCCGATCTCGGGCGAGAGGTGGAAGATGTTGAAGTACTCGGCCGAGGTGATCTCCACGCCGGCGTTGGCCAGGGCGAAGACCGGCATGATGAGGAAGGTCACGTAGGGCGTCAGCGCGTGCTCGAGGCGGTAGCTCATGCCCACCGAGCCCGAGGCCAGTCGCTTCATCTGCCGCAGATAGAAGCGGTGCTCCTCGTTGGGGAAGTCGTCCACCACGCCGTCGCCGTTGCAGTCGGGGTTGGCGCCCAGCAGCCGCTCCTTGAGCCAGGGCATCTTGTGCAGGAAGTACTCACGGCGGAAGCGGGGCTGCATGGGGATCACCAGCGCCATCGCCACGCCCGAGAGGGTCGAGTGGATACCCGAGTAGTAGAAGAGGCCCCACACGGCGAAGGCGGCCGCCAGATAGACGAACATGCGCTTCTCGCCCAGACGGTTGAGGATGCAGAGTCCGGCCAGGATCGCCAGCGCCGCCGCCAGGCAGCCCAGTTGCAGCTCGCCGCCGTAGAAGATGGCGATCACCAGGATGGCGCCCAGGTCGTCGGCGATGGCCAGCGCCGTGAGGAAGATCTTGAGCGACACGGGCACGCGGTCGCCCAGCATCGAGAGGATGCCCACGGCGAAGGCGATGTCGGTGGCCGTGGGGATCCCCCAGCCGTTGGCGGCCAGCGTCCCGTGGTTGAAGAGCATGAAGATGAGGGCCGGAGCCAGCATGCCGCCCGCGGCGGCGATGACCGGCAGGATGGCCTGACGCACCGACGAGAGATGGCCGCAGACGATCTCTCGCTTGATTTCGAGCCCCACCGTGAAGAAGAAGACCACCATCAGACCGTCGTTGATCAGCTTCTCGACGGTCATCCCCTCGGGGAAAGCCCAGTCGATCAGCCCGTCGGGCGACTGGACCAGCAGCGAGAGGTCGGTCTCCAGCAGGTGGCGGTAGAAAGGCGCCGTCCAGGGGAGGTTGGCCAGCAGCATGGCGATGGCCACGCACGCGAGCAGCACGACGCCGCCCGCCCAGGGGGCCTCCATGAATCCGCGTCCGCGGCAGCCCAGTTCGTGGCGCGTGCGGACCCAGCGGTACATTGAAAATAGACGCATATTAGTTATACTTTATTATAAGGTTTCGTTTTTGTCGTCCGCCCTGCCGCTTTCGACGGCGGTGGCGCACAATCCTATGCCCGAGAGCTGCTCCCCGAGCCGCGCGGCTCGCAGCCACGGCGGGCGAAGGGCCGCTCTCTTCGGTCGCCGCCCCTTCGCTGGCTGCGGCCCGACCAACCGCTCCGGCCGGCAGCAGTCCGGCGACATTCCGGCGGCAACCCGATCACCGCACCCGGCTGCAGCCCGACCGCTTACCCGATAGCCGCTCAGCTCTTCAGCGCGAGCGAGCAGAGCTTCCAGAGCACCCGCGCGCCGACGATGGCGTCGATGCGCTCCTCGCCCGCCGAGGCCACCTCCACCACGTCGAATCCGATGATCCGGCGCCCCGACCGCACGAGCCGGTCGAGCAGCCACACGGCCTGATCGAAGGTCAGCCCGCCCGGCACGGGGGTTCCCGTGTGGGGGCAGCAGCCGGGCTCGAGCCCGTCGATGTCGAAACTCACGTAGACCCGCTCGGGCAGCGCCTCCACGATCCGGCCGCACAGCGCATCCCACGTCGTGCCGCGGAACATCTCGGCCGCCAGGTCGAAGCCCGCGAACGAGACCACGCGACCGTCGCTTTGGGCCAGCGCCGCCTCTCCTTCGCAGAAGTCGCGCACGCCCACCTGCACGAGCCGCTCGACGGCCGGCACGTCACGCAGCACGTTGTACATGATCGAGGCGTGGGAGTATTCGAACCCTTCGTAGGCCACGCGCAGGTCGCGGTGGGCGTCGATGTGCAGCACGCCGAACGCGCCATGCCGCTCGCCGAGCGCCCGCAGCAGCCCGTAGGGGGTCGAGTGGTCGCCGCCCACGAGCCCCACCCGCTTGCCGCAGTCGAGCCAGCGCGCGGCCTGCGCACGGATGTTGTCGTTCATCGCCGCGCAGCCCTCGTTCACGCGGCGGAGCTTGCGCACGACCCCCTCGTCGGCCGGCGAGCCGCCCGCCTCCAGATGCTCGATCACGCGCACGGCGTCTGTGCGCAGCCGCTGCGAGGTCTCGAGCAGCCCGTAGTCGATGTCGGCCGTGGCGATGCCGCGCCGCCAGGCCCCGGGGGCCAGCGGCTCGTGGAAGTCGAGCTGCGTGGAGGCCTCGATGATGGCGTCGGGACCGTAGGCCGTGCCGGCTCCGTAGGATACGGTGACGTCCCACGGCGCCGAGAGCAGCACCAGCTCGGCCGCGGCGGGCTCGAACGGCAGACCGAAGTAGGCGCCGTTGGCCACCCCCACGCCGTCGGGATCGAAGGTTTTCTGTTCCATACCGTAATAGATAGACCCGACAAAGATACGAATAAGCGAGGGTAATCGCAAGCTTGCTTGCGTTTTGCCGAGCGGGAGTATCTCGGGCGAAGCCGAAGATACGAATTTTCCCCGTTCCGGCCCGCCGGGCCGCGCTCTTCGCTGGCTGCTGCCCGAAAAAAGAGTATCTTTGCCGTGTCCGAAACAGTCAAACGCCATGCAACGTCTGAAAATCATCGCCGACAGCGCCATCCCCTTCCTCCGCGGCATCCTGGAGCCGTGGGCCGAGGTGGAGTACCTGCCCGGCACGCAGATCGCGCCCGACCGGGTGCGCGACGCCGACGCCCTCATCGTCCGCACACGCACGCGGTGCGACGAGCGGCTGCTGGGCTCCTCGCGCGTGCGGCTCGTGGCCACGGCCACCATCGGCTTCGACCACATCGACCGCGCGTGGTGCGCCGCGCACGGCATCGAGGTGGCCACGGCCGCCGGCTGCAACGCCCGCGGGGTGCTGCAATGGGTCGCCGCGGCGCTCGAGTACCTCTCGCGCACGCAGGGCTGGCACCCCTCCGAGCGCACGCTGGGCATCGTCGGCGTGGGCCACGTGGGCTCGCTCGTGCGGGAGTACGCCGGGCGGTGGGGCTTCCGCACGATCTGCTGCGACCCCCCGCGCGAGGAGCGCGAGCGGTGCGGCTTCGTGCCCGTCGGCGAGGTGGCCCGCGCGGCCGACATCGTCACCTTCCACACACCGCTCGACGCCACGACCCGCCACCTGGCCGACGCGGCGCTGCTCGCCTCGATGAAGCCCGGGGCCGTAGTGCTCAACTCGTCGCGGGGCCCCGTGGTCGACAACCGGGCGCTGCTGCACAGCGGCCTCGACTACTGCCTCGACGTGTGGGAGGGGGAGCCCTCGCCCGACCCGCAGCTGCTCGCCGGGGCCCGGCTCGCGACGCCCCACATCGCCGGCTACTCCGAGCAGGGCAAGGCCATGGCCACGGCGATGGCCGTGGCGGCCGTCGCGCGCAGGTTCGACCTCCCGCTCGCGGGGTGGTACCCCGCCGGGGCGGCCCTCCCGACGCCGCGCCCGATCGGCTGGGACGAGCTGCGGGCGACCCTCCGCGCGGCCTACGACATCGAGGCCGAGAGCCGCCGCCTGAAGGCTTCGCCCGGCGACTTCGAGCGCCTGCGCGACAATTACGGCTACCGGCGCGAATATTTTTAGCGGATCGCCGTTTTTTTCGTAACTTCGCCGCCCCGGGCCGCCGAAGCCCCCACCGATACCACACGCCCATGTACGACAGAATCATCCGACCGCTGCTCTTCGCTCTGCCCATCGAACGGGCCCACCGCCTCGTGCTGCTCGCGCTGCGCGTCGTGGGGTGGATCCCCGGCGGGCGGTGGCTGCTCGACCGCTGCTGCGCCGTGCACCACCCCTCGCTCGGGCGCGAGGTCTTCGGCCGCAGCTTCCCCAACCCCGTTGGGCTGGCCGCGGGCTTCGACCGCAACGGCGACGCCGTGCGCGAGCTGGCCGCCCTGGGCTTCGGGTTCGTCGAGGTGGGGACCGTGACACCGCGGCAGCAGGCGGGCAACCCGCGCCCGCGCGTCTTCCGCCTGGAGCGCGACCGCGCGCTGGTCGACCGCATGGGCTTCCCCAACCGGGGTCTGGAGCGGACCATCCAGCGGCTGCGCCGCCCCCGCCACGGGCTCATCGTGGGGTGCAACATCGGCCGCAACGCCTCCACGCCCCCCGAGGAGGCGCCGCACGACTACCTCAAGCTCTTCCGCAACCTCTACCAGTATGCCGACTACTTCTCGGTGAAGCTCGGCTGCGACAACGCCTCGAACGACCGCGCCGTCTACACGCGCCGCTACATGCTCGGCATCCTCCAGCCCCTCTTCGACTTCCGCCGCGGGCAGAACCAGTACCGGCCCATCCTGCTCAAGGTCTCGCCCGACATGACCGACGAGGAGATCGACCGCGTGGCCGACATCCTGATCGAGACGCCCCTCGACGGCGTGGTGGCCACGGACGGCACCCGTGCACGCACGGGCCTGAAGACCAGCCCCGAGGCCCTCGACGACATCGGCGCGGGCCGGCTGGGCGGCGCTCCGCTCACGCAGCGCGCCATCGAGATCGTGCGCCGCATCCACACCCGCTCGGGCGGCGCCTACCCCATCATCGGCGTGGGTGGCGTGATGACGCCCGACGACGCGCGGGCGATGCTCAAGGCAGGCGCCGACCTCGTCCAGCTCTACACGGGCTTCGTGTGCGAGGGTCCCCGCCTGGTGCGCGACATCTGTCGCGCGCTGATCGACGAGGCCGAGGAGCTGACTGCGATGCGCGCCGCCGAAGCCTCGATGCAGGAACCCGAAGAGGCCGGAACCGACTCATCGGCCGCCGGACACTCCGACGCCGCCGGGAAGGCCGACGCCTCCCCCGCCCCGGCTGCCCCCGCCGAGGCATCCTCCGACACAACGGACCCCGCCGCCGCGCCCCGCGACGCGGCCGACAAACTCTGACACAGCCATGAACGCAACCATCCTCACCATCGGCGACGAGCTCCTCATCGGGCAGATCGTCGACACCAACTCGGTATTCATCGCCCGCCAGCTCAACGCCGCGGGCGTGGTCGTCTGCGAGCGCACGTCGATCGGCGACGACCACGCGCAGATCGTCGCCGCCCTCGAGCGGGCGCTCGACCGGTCGCAGATCGTGATCCTCACCGGCGGCCTGGGCCCCACCAAGGACGACATCACCAAGCGCACGCTCGCGAAGATCTTCCGCAGCGAGATGCGCTACGACGACGAGGTCGGCGCCCACGTCGAGCGCATGCTCGCCCAGCGCGGCATCGCCTTCAACGCCCTCAACCGAGCGCAGGCGATGGTGCCCGAGTGCTGCACGGTGCTCTTCAACGCCCACGGCACCGCCCCGGGCATGTGGTTCGAGCGCGACGGCAAGGTGGCGGTCGCGCTGCCGGGCGTACCCTTCGAGATGGAGCACCTGATGCTCGACGAGGTGATGCCCCGCCTGAAGAGCCGCTTCGCGCTGCGGCAGATCGTCCACCGCACGCTCATCACCTCGGGTCTGGCCGAGTCGATGCTCGCCGAGCGCATCGAGGACTGGGAGGCGGCCCTGCCCCCCTACCTCAAGCTGGCCTACCTGCCCAACCCGGGCGCCGTGCGGCTGCGTCTGTCGGCCTACGAAGTCGACGGAGCGAGCGCCGCCGAGGAGATCGGCCGCCAGTTCGAGGTGCTGCGGCGCCTCATCCCCGAGCACGTCGTCGGGTTCGAGACCGCCTCGGTGCAGGAGCTCGTCCACGACCGCCTCACCGAGCGGGGGCTGACGCTCGCCGTGGCCGAGAGTTGCACGGGCGGCACCATCGCCGCGCGCTTCACGGCCCTGCCCGGCGCCTCGGCCTACTTCCGCTGCGGCGTGGTGGCCTATAGCAACGAGGCGAAGCACGACCTGCTGGGCGTCGACCCGCAGGCCATCGAGCGCCACGGCGCCGTGAGCGAGGAGGTCGCCCGCCAGATGGCCCAGGGGGTCCGCCGCGCCGCCCGCGCCGACTACGCCGTAGCCACCACCGGCATCGCGGGCCCCACGGGCGGCTCGGAGCGCAAGCCCGTGGGCACGGTGTGGATCGCCGTGGCCACCCCCGCGGGCACCACGGCCGTCTGCCGCCAGTGCGGCACCGACCGCAGACAGATCATCGACCGCGCCGCTGCCGTGGCCATCTCGCTGCTGCGCGACGCCCTGCGCGAGGAGTAACGGGCCGGCAAGGCAACCCCGGCAGAGCAGGCCGCCGATCATCGCGCGGTTGTCGCAGAGCCACGTCAGGCGGTCGATCACGTAGTCGATATGCGAGCGAGTGAAGATGCGGCGCGGCATAGGCGCCGTCGGCGCGCAGCATGGCCGCCACCTGGTTGTCGCTCATGGCATTGACGCCGCTGTCGGTGAGCATGTCCAGAAACACGTCGGTCGTGTTGAGGCGGAAGGTGTAGAACTCGGCCTCCGGATCGCCTCCATGCGGCGCTCGACAGGGACCAGATGCAGTTTCTGCACGACACGCACCTTGTGCAGTCCGAGCGGGATGTCTCCGCCCCGGTAGAATTTGACTTTAACGGCGCTGGATTGACTCGTAAGTTGAAATCGGTTGAGGCCGCACGCTCCGGCCGCACGGCCCTCCGCGGCGGCGAATGATCCGAAGATGAGCAAAATAATTTGGGCGGGAGATTTCGATTTGCGAATTTTTCCGTATATTTGCACTCCCTTATGGGATTAAACCAATAACCAACAAGCAAGATGAAAGTTTGCGAAATCACGGGCAAGGTCGCAGTCGTTGGCAACAACGTCTCGCACTCGCACCACAAGACCAAGCGCAAATTCAGCCCGAATTTGAAAACCAAGCGCTTCTGGTCGGAGCAGGAGGGCCGCTGGATCACCCTCAAGGTCACGGCAGCCGGCATGAAAACCATCAACAAGAAGGGTCTCGCAGTCGCCCTGCGCGAAGCGGTCGCCCCCAAGAGCGTTTACTAAACAACACCGAGTAACAAATGGCAAAGAAAGGCAATCGCGTTCAGGTGATCCTCGAGTGCACCGAACAGAAAGAGAGCGGTGTTGCGGGTATGTCCCGTTACATCACCACCAAGAACAAGAAGAACACCCCCGACCGTCTGGAGCGCAAGAAGTACAATCCGTTCCTGAAGCGCGTCACCGTTCACCGTGAAATCAAATAGTTAGAGCTCTATGGCAAAGAAAGTAGTCGCAACACTGAAGACCGGCACGGGCAAGCAGTTCACCAAGTGCATCAAGATGGTCAAGTCGGAGAAGACCGGCGCCTATATGTTCAAGGAGGGTATCATCCTCAACGACCAGGTCAAGGATTTCTTCGAGGGCAAGAAATAAGCGTATCTTCAGACCGCAGTCTGAAAATACAAAGGGCATCCTGTGAAGGGTGCCCTTTGTGTTTGTGTCGTGTGCCTATATATAAGGTGCGGCGGAAGGGGGGGGGCCGCAGGCTTCGTCCCTTTGCCGGCTCGCGCCTCCGGCGCGACCGCCCCAGCCGGCAACGGGAACTTTTCTGTTGACCGATGGCTGCGGGCCGCAGCAATGAACAATGCAAAGCAGCCCACCCTACCAAAAACCGAACGGGAGCCGCAAAAGCAGCTCCCGCAGGGAAAGTAAAACGATCGTGCGGAACCCCGGCAAGACGGAGGATACGGCGCACGCCGCAGGTCGGTCGCATCTCTGCGCCCCGCGCCCCCCTACTTGGCGTAGGAGACGGCGCGCGTCTCGCGGATCACGGTGATCTTGACCTGACCCGGATAGGTCATCTCGTCCTGGATCTTCTTGGCGATCTCGTGCGAGAGCCCCTCCGACTCCTGGTCCGAAAGCTTGTCGGCGCCGACGATCACGCGCAGCTCGCGACCCGCCTGGATGGCGTAGGTCTTCACCACGCCGGGATACGACAGGGCGATGTCCTCCATCTCCTTCAGGCGCTTGATGTAGCTCTCCACCACCTCGCGGCGGGCACCCGGACGAGCGCCCGAGATGGCGTCGCAGACCTGGATGATCGGCGCGATGAGCGACGACATCTCCACCTCGTCGTGGTGGGCGCCGATGGCGTTGCACACCTCGGCCTTCTCCTTATACTTCTCGGCGAGCTTCATGCCGATGATGGCGTGCGGCAGTTCGGGCTCGTCGTCGGGCACCTTGCCGATGTCGTGGAGCAGACCCGCACGGCGGGCGGTCTTGGGGTTGAGGCCCAGCTCCGAGGCCATGATGCCGGCCAGGTTGGCCGTCTCGCGTGCGTGCTGCAGGAGGTTCTGGCCGTAGGAGGAGCGGTACTTCATCTTGCCGATCATACGGATCAGCTCGGGGTGCAGGCCGTGGATGCCCAGGTCGATGGTCGTGCGCTTGCCCACCTCGACGATCTCCTCCTCGATCTGCTTGCGGACCTTCGCCACCACCTCCTCGATGCGGGCGGGGTGGATACGGCCGTCGGTGACCAGCTGGTGCAGGGCCAGACGCGCGATCTCGCGGCGCACGGGATCGAATCCCGAGAGGATGATCGCCTCGGGCGTGTCGTCGACGATGATCTCGATGCCGGTCGCGGCCTCCAGAGCGCGGATGTTGCGGCCCTCGCGGCCGATGATGCGGCCCTTGACCTCGTCGCTCTCGATGTTGAACACCGTCACGGCGTTCTCGATGGCCGTCTCGGTCGCCACGCGCTGGATCGAGGCTACTATGATGCGCTTGGCCTCCTTCGTGGCCGAGAGCTTGGCCTCCTCGATCGTCTCGTTGACGTAGGCGGCCGCCTCGCTCTTGGCCTCGGCCTTCATGTTCTCCACGAGGATGTTCTTGGCGTCCTCGGAGCTCATGCCCGAGATCTGCTCCAGACGCACGTTCTGCTCGCGCTTCATCTGGTCGACCTCCTCCTTCTTGTGCTCGACGATCTGGAGCTGGTTCTGCAACTGCTCCTTCAGACGGTCGTTCTCGCGGAGCTTGTTGTCGAGCTCGCGCTGCTTGTTCTCGAGGTTCTGCTCGATCTGGCGCGCGCGCTGCTCGCTCTGGGCGATCTTCTGGTTGCGCTCATTGACCTGACGGTCGTGCTCGCTCTTGAGCTGCATGAACTTCTCCTTGGCCTGGAGCATCTTCTCCTTCTTGATCATCTCGCCCTCGGCTTCGGCCTCCTTGAGCGCCGCCTCACGGCGCTTGCGGATCGAAGTCTGCAACACGAGGTTCGTCACGGCCACATAGGCGGCGATGGCGACCAGGGCCGAGACGCAGGCTGTCAAAATGATGCTATACATCGGTGTCTTCGGTTTTAAAGTGAGTATTGAGTGTTAACTGGTTACAAAAAAACCGCATAGGATTCCTTACTTTCGTTTGACGAATCTGCAAGATTGTCAGGTGTGGGGGCTCGGGCAATCGCAACCTTCCACCGGTGCGCAGGGCGCACACCCTTGCGGGTCGAGGCCTGGTTTTGAAACACCTCGAGTTGCCCCAATGTAATGAATGTTCAGTTTCGCAAAGCTTTAAGGAATCTATGCGGGTAGATTCTTCGGATTATGTTAAAGAACGTGTGCTTTATCCGTCGTCGGGTCGTCGGCCGCTTACCAGCCCCGTCCCCTTGCGTCGTCTCTTCTGCCGCCGCGCAACTCCTCGGCCGCCCCGGCTGTCGGCTCTCCCGGCACCCCGATCATCGAGGCATCGTCCATCGGTCCGTCCTCCCCGGCCCCCGAGGCTCCCCGGGCTAACGGCCCTCAGCCCCTTCGGCCTCCTCGGCGCCACTCCAGGTCTCCCCGGGCTTTCGGCCCCTTCAGCGCCCCCTCTCCCAAGCCCCGGGGCTATCGGTCCTCGGGGTCGTTGAGGTAGGCGTCGATCCTATCGGCGAGCGTCTCGAGCCGCCGGAGCTCCTCGCCGCCCACCTCGCGGCTCTGGCGCAGGGCGATGCCGGCGATGGCGAACTTGAGCGCGGCCATGGCGACATAGTCCTGGTCCGACCAGCCGCGGAAATTGTTCTGCCTTATCTGAACGAGGTAGTCGTTGATCTCCCGCTCGGCCAGCCGGTATACCTCCTCCTTGCCGCTCTCGATGTTGAGCGGATAGCTCTTGCCCGCTATACGGAGCGTGATCGCCTGCTGTGCCATCCGGTCGTGTCGTTATCGCTGTTCGTCCTTCGGTGCGGGGAGCTCTGCGGCTCTGCCGAGCAGCGCGATGCACCTGTCCACCTCCCGCATCAGACGGTTGACACGTGCGCGTGCCTGCTCCCTCTCCCGGCTACCGCCCGCAAGCCCCTCGGCCAGCTGCATGCGTGCCAGGCGGCCGTCGAGCTCCCGCGTCCGCTCCTCAAGCGCGCGGTTGGCGACCCGCAGCGCGTCGCGCTCGGCCGTCAGCTCCCGACAGAGCGCCGCCAGCCGGCGATGGTCGTCGAGCAACTGCCCGATGCGGCCCTCGAGGTTCGTTATCGCGCTTTTGTCGGCCATGCGTTGCGGTCCATATTCCGGTTTCCGTCCCGAAGGTACGAAAAAGAACGGATATTCCCAAATTTTCGGGCAATTTGCCCCCGGCCGACAGCGCGAACATCCCGCCCGCCGACGGCGCGCCCGCCACCCCGCCGCAACACGGGAGGAGCGGCCCCGGGCGCGTCACCGCCGGGGCACCACCCTGCCGTAGAGGTCGTAGTCGGAGGCGCGCTCGATCCCGACGTCGTAGAAGCGGCCGCGCACGAGGCGCCGCTCGGCGGCCGGAATGAGGATCTCCTGGTCGACCTCGGGCGAGTCGTACTGCGTGCGGCCGACGTAGTAGTCGCCCTGCCGCGAGTCGATGACGACCCGTTCGACGCGCCCCACGCGGCGCATGTTGTTCTCCAGCGAGAGGTCGCGCTGCAGAGCCATGATGCGCTCGACGCGCTCCTGCTTCACGGCCTCGGGCACGTCGTCGCGCAGCTCGCGGGCCGAGTAGGTCCCCTCCTCCTCCGAATAGGCGAAGACGCCGAGGCGCTCGAAGCGCACCTCGCGCACGAACTCCACCAGCTCGGCGAAGTCGGCCTCCGTCTCGCCCGGATAGCCCACCAGCAGCGTCGTGCGCAGCGCCAGGTCGGGGATGGCCGCGCGCAGGCGCCCGACGAGCGCCAGCGCCTCGGCCTTGGTGTGTCGGCGGTGCATGGCCGCGAGCTGGGCGTCGGAGATGTGCTGGAAAGGGATGTCGAGGTATTTGCAGATCTTGGGCTCGGAGGCCATCGCCTCGACCACGTCCTCGGGGAAGGCGGCCGGATAGGCGTAGTGGAGGCGCACCCACTCGATGCCGTCGATGCGGCACAGGCGGCGCAGCAGCTCGGCGAGCATGCGGCGGCCGTAGAGGTCGAGGCCGTAGTAGGTGGTGTCCTGGGCGATGACGATCAGCTCGCGCACGCCCGCGGCGGCCAGCTTGCGCGCCTCCTCCTCCAGCGTCTCCATCGGCACCGAGACGTGGGGCCCGCGGATGAGCGGGATGGCGCAGTAGCCGCAACGCCAGTTGCACCCCTCGGAGATCTTCAGATAGGCGTAGTGGCGGGGCGTGGTGAGGTGGCGCTCGGTCGCCAGAGCCTCTCCGCCGGCGGCGCCCAGCGCGCGGGCGATGCCCTCCAGATCGCGGGCGCCGAAGTAGTCGTCGACCTCGGGAATCTCGGCCCGCAGCTCGTCGGCGTAGCGCTCCGAGAGGCAGCCGATGACGAACAGGCGCTCGATCTTCCCGGCCGTCTTGGCCGCCGCGGCGCGCAGGATCATATCGATCGACTCCTGCTTGGCGTCGCCGATGAAGCCGCAGGTGTTGATGACCACCACCTCGGCGTCGGTGCGGTCGCTGTCGAACGCCACGCGGTAGCCGGCCGCCGCGAGGCGCGCCATCAGGTGCTCCGAGTCGACCGTATTCTTCGAGCAGCCGAGCGTGATGACGTTAATTTTTTTCATCGCCGAAGAGTGCGTTGACAAACTCCTTGCGGTCGAAGATGCGCAGGTCGTCGACCCCCTCGCCGATGCCGATATAGCGCACGGGAATGCGGAACCGGTCGCTGATGCCCACGACCACGCCCCCCTTGGCCGTGCCGTCGAGCTTGGTGATGGCCAGCGAGGTGACCTGCGTGGCCTCGGTGAACTGCTTGGCCTGCTCGAAGGCGTTCTGCCCCGTCGAGCCGTCGAGCACGAGCATCACCTCGTGGGGCGCCCCGGGGATCACCTTCTGCATGACGTTGCGGATCTTCGTCAGCTCGTTCATCAGGCCGATCTTGTTGTGCAGACGGCCCGCCGTGTCGATCAGGACCACGTCGGCGCCGTTGGCGCGGGCCGACGAGAGCGTGTCGAAGGCCACCGACGCGGGGTCGGAGCCCATCTCCTGGCGGATCATCGTGGCCCCGGCGCGGTCGGCCCACACCCCCAGCTGGTCGATGGCCGCGGCGCGGAAGGTGTCGGCGGCGCCGATCCACACCTTGCGGCCCATGCGCGTGAGCTGGGCCGCCAGCTTGCCGATGGTCGTCGTCTTGCCGGCGCCGTTGACCCCCACGACCATCACCACGTAGGGTTCGCCCTCGCGGGCGTCGAGGCCGAAGCTCCCCTCGGCCGAGTGGGCCTCCTCGAGCAGCGCCGCGATCTCCTCGCGCAGGATGCGCCGCAGCTCGGCGGTACTCATGTATTTGTCGCGCGCCACGCGCTGCTCGATGCGGCGGATGATCGCCACGGTGGTCTCCACCCCCACGTCGGAGGTGATGAGCACCTCCTCGAGGTCGTCCAGCACGTCGGCGTCGACCGTCGTGCGGCCCGCCACGGCGCGGGCCAGCTTGGAGAAGAGGCCCGTCTTGGTCTTCTCGAGCCCGGCGTCGAGCGCGCCCGCCCGCTCCTCGCCGGCCGGCTGCGCTGCGGGCGCCTGCGGCTCGGCGGGCTGCGCCGGCCGCTTCTTGAACATATCGAAAAATGCCATATCCGTTCTATAATATTTTACGCAAAGGTACGAAGAAACTTCCGAAAAAATGTTACCTTTGTAAAATAGCATTCCATCCGACCATGAAAAAACTCATCGCGCTGCTGTCGGCAGCCCTCTTCTGCTCGGCGGCCGCCACGGCCCAGGACCTGATCGTCAGGCGCGACTCGTCGCGCGTGGAAGCCAAGGTCACGGAGATCTCGACCGAGACGGTGCGCTACAAACGCTGCTCCAACCCCGACGGCCCCACCTACGTGCTGCCTACGGCACAGATCGACCGCATCCGCTACGCCAACGGCGAGACCGAGCGCTTCGCCCCCGCCGCCCCGGCCCAGCCCGAGACGGTACCCGCCGCCCGCCTCGTCCCGGCCACTCCCGCAACACCCGCAACACCCGCAACACCCGCAACACCGGCGACCGCCATCCCGGCGACGGCCGAATACGTCGTGCGCCGCTACGAGATCGGCGAGTACTACGAGCGCGACGGCATCCGCGGCGTGGTCTGCATGCTCACCGATGACGGCACCCACGGCATGATCATCTCGCTCGACGAGATCTACCTGCCCTGGTGCGCCGACGCCAAGTCGGATCTGAAGAAAATCGGCGCCGACGCCCACGACGACGGCCGCCTCAACATGCAGACCGTAGCCCGCCACATCGAGGCCGGCGGAGGGTCGTGGAGCGACTTCCCGGCCTTCGAGTGGTGCCGCGCGAAGGGCGAGGGGTGGTACCTGCCCTCGATCGACGAGCTGCTGGTCATCGGCCACAACTTCAACGGCGGCTCGCGCATGAGCTTCAACCGCAAGGCCCGCAACCGCTTCAACGACGCGCTCGCCGACCACGGGGGCAAGCGCCTCAACCGCCTGGTCTACTACTTCTCGTCGACCGAGCACGACGCCGCGACGGCCTACACCTCCCACACGGCCATCGAACCACCCTACATGGAGTCCATCGCCAAGAACACCAAGTTCCTGGTCCGCGCCGTGCGGCGCTTCTGACCAAAAAAAATGAAAGACCCGCCCAGAAGGCGGGTCTTTCGTTTCCGGGTCAGTTGCACGCTTCGTCGTAGCGCTGCCCGACCACGCGCCAGTCTATGCGGTCCCAGAGCGCGGCCACGGCGTCGGCACGCCGGTTGCGGAAGTCGATGTAGTAGGCATGCTCCCACACGTCGACGCAGAGCAGCGGCGTGAAGCCCTCGCGGAGCGGGTTGCCGGCATTGGGCGTCGAGAGGATCGAGAGCTCGCCCGTCTTGTCGGCCACGAGCCACGTCCAGCCCGAGCCGAAGAGACCCACGGAGGCCTTGTCCATCTGCCGCTCGAACTCCTCGACCGATCCGAACTTGCGCTCGATGGCCGCCAGCAGCGCCCCCTCGGGCCGCTGCTGCGGCGCGGGCGAAAACTGGTCGAAGTAGAACTCGTGGTTCCACATCTGCGCGGCGTTGTTGTATATCGGGCCGTCGGCCGCGGCGACGATCTCCTCCAGGGGCCGCCCGGCATAGGGGGATCCGGCGACCAGCTCGTTGAGCTTGGCCACGTAGCCCGCATAGTGTTTGTCGTGGTGGAAGCGGAGGGTCTCCTCCGAGATCTGCGGCGCCAGGGCGTCGTAGGCATAGGGAAGCTCCTTCGCGGTGAAGGCAGATGCAGCGGGGGTGTTCTGTGTCATAAAGGGTAGGATTGAAAGTGTCGCTAAAAAAAGGTTCATGGTCCGTGGTTTTCGGTTTTTCTTGCTGCTACGTTACAAATAGTATGCCCGGATGCGTTTTTTTCTCCTTTTTTTCGTATATTGGGACTGAACGGAACCGAATCCCAACCTAAAAGCATACCGCCATGAAACTACCCTATGCCGAACCCTACCGCATCAAGATGACCGAGGCGATCCGCACCTCCACGCGCGAGGAGCGCGAGCAGTGGATCCGCCAGGCGCACTACAACCTCTTCAAGCTGCGCTCCGACCAGGTGACGATCGACCTGCTGACCGACTCGGGCACGGGATCGATGAGCGACCGCCAGTGGGCGGCGATGATGACCGGCGACGAGAGCTACGCCGGCGCCTCGTCATACTTCCGCCTCAGCGAGACGGTCAAACGCCTGTTCGACATGCCCTGGTTCCTGCCCACCCACCAGGGGCGCGCGGCCGAGAACGTGATCTTCTCGGCACTCCTGAAGGAGGGCGACATCGTGCCGGGCAACTCCCACTTCGACACCACCAAGGGCCACATCGAGCACCGCCGCTGCCACGCCGTGGACTGCACGATCGACGCCGCGGCCGACACGCAGGCCGAGCTCCCCTTCAAGGGCGAGATGGACACCGCGAAGCTCGAACGCGTGCTCGCCGACAACCCGCGCGAGAAGATCCCCTGCGTGGTGCTCACCATCACCAACAACACCGCCGGCGGGCAGCCCGTCTCGATGGACAACATCCGCCGCACGGCCGAGGTGTGCCGCCGCTACGGCGTGCCCCTGCTCATCGACTCGGCCCGATTCGCCGAGAACGCCTACTTCATCAAGACGCGCGAGGAGGGCTACGCCTCGAAGACGATCAAACAGATCGTGCGCGAGATCTACGCCTATGCCGACATCATGACCATCTCAGCCAAGAAGGACGGGGTGGTCAACATGGGCGGCTTCGTGGCCATGCGCTCCGAGGAACTCTTCCGCCGGGCCATGTCCTACTGCATCATGTACGAGGGCTACGTCACCTACGGCGGCATGTCGGGCCGCGACATGGACGCGCTGGCCGTGGGGCTCGACGAGAACACCGAGTTCGAGCAGCTCGACGCCCGCATCCGCCAGGTGCAGCTGCTGGGCGACCTGCTCGACCAGTACGGCGTGCCCTACCAGCGCCCGGCGGGCGGCCACGCCATCTTCATCGACGCCAAACGCGTGCTGCCCGACCTGCCGAAGGAGCAGTTCATCGCCCAGACGCTGGCCGTGGAGCTCTACCTCGAGGCGGGCATCCGCGGCGTGGAGATCGGCACGATCCTCGCCGACCGCGATCCCGCGACCCACGAGAACCGCTACCCGGCGCTCGAGCTGCTGCGCCTGGCCATCCCGCGCCGCGTCTACACCGACAACCACATCCGCGTGATCGCCGCCGCCTGCCGCAACATCTACGAGCGGCGCCACGAGATCACCACCGGCTACCGCATCACCTTCGAGGCCCCCATCCTGCGCCACTTCACCGTGGAGCTGGAGCGCATCTGACGCCGACCCGCCGCGACGAAACAGGGGAACTCCGCCGAGGAGTTCCCCTGTTTTCTTTCATCGCGGCATGCAAGGCCTCATCCGCCCGTCGCGAGCAGCACGACGGCCATCGCCGCCACGGCCCAGGGCACCATGCGCCGCCGCTCGCGCGGAAAGAGGCGGGCGATGCGCTCCGAGCGCTTGAAGTAGAGCAGCAGCGCCAGCGCCGCGGCGGCCCACAGCAGGTTGCCCGCGACCGCGGAGAGGAACCACGCGAGGTCCTGGCAGCCCCCGGCCCGCAGATGGACGAACTGCAAGCCGCAGGTCACGAGGCTCGCCAATGCCTTCAGTCCCGCATAGGCCGAAGCAAGAGGCAGGGCCCACGCCCGGCGGGCGGCCATCGCCGCGAAGAGCCCCAGGGGCAGCAGCGCGGCCGCGCACGACGCCGCGGAGATCGCTGCCGTGTTCCATGCGTCCCACGCACCGAACCCGCCCGAGAGCAGCGGCCCCGCGATCCGCACCGCCCGGTCGAATCCGTAGGCCCCCAGCGCCCACACGGGGCCGGGCAGCGCATCGAGCCGGCGCACGAAAGGCGACGCGGCGAGGCGGTCTACGAGCCGTTCCATCGGTCGCGGCGTCAGAGGAGCGATTCGAGAATCTGCACGGCGTTGAGCGCCGCGCCCTTGCGGATCTGGTCGCTCACGCACCAGAACGCCAGCCCGTTCTCCGAGGCGAGGTCCTTGCGTATGCGGCCCACGTAGACCGGGTCGTGGTCGGCAACGAAGAGCGGCATGGGATAGCGCTTCTCGGCCGGCTCGTCCATCAGCACGACACCCGGCGCGGCGGCGAAGGCCGCGCGGGCCTCCTCGACCGAGACGGGGCGCTCGGTCTCGAGCCACACGCTCTCGGAGTGGGCCCGCATGACGGGCACGCGCACGCACGTGGCCGACACGGCGATGTCGGAGTGCATGATCTTGCGCGTCTCGTGGAACATCTTCATCTCCTCCTTGGTGTAGTCGTTGTCCGTAAAGACGTCGATATGGGGGATGACGTTGTAGGCCAGCTGGTGGGCGAACTTCTCCACCGTGGCCGGGCCGCCCGCGCCCAGCTCGGCATACTGCCGCACCAGCTCGTCCATGGCCGCGGCGCCGGCGCCGCTGGCCGACTGGTAGGTGGCCACGTGCACGCGGCGGATGTGCGACAGCCGCTCGATGGCGGCAAGCGCCACGACCATCTGGATCGTGGTGCAGTTGGGGTTGGCGATGATGCGGCGCGGCGCGCGCTTCGCATCCTCGGGGTTGACCTCCGGCACCACCAGGGGCACGTCGGCATCCATGCGGAAGGCGCTCGAGTTGTCGATCATCACCGCGCCGTGGCGCGTGATCGTCTCGGCGAACTCGCGCGAGGTGCCGGCGCCGGCCGACACGAGGGCGAAGTCCACGCCGCGGAAATCGTCGTTGTGCTGCAGCAGACGGACCTCTATCTCCTTGCCGCGGAAAGTATATTTGCGTCCTGCGCTGCGCTCCGAGCCGAAGAGCAGCAACTCGTCGATGGGGAGCGGTCGCCGCTCCAGAATGTTCAGAAACTCCTGACCTACGGCGCCGCTGGCGCCCACGATGGCGATTTTCATATCTTAATCAGTCTGTTGTGTCACGAATGGTCAATCGAAGAAAAAGTCGTCGTCGGCCGAGATGCCCCCGGGGCGCAGGGCCGCGGGATCCACCTCCTCCTCGCAGTCGAAGCGCTCGACCTGCGCCGGCCGCACGAAGCGGTCGCCGCTGCTGATGCCCAGCCCGCCGTGGGCGTAGACCCGCTTGAGGAAGTCGCCCACGATGGGCAGCGCCACCACGCCGCCCTCGCCGCGCGAAAGCAGATGTACCGACTGGTCCTCGCCGCCGACCCAGGCGCCGGCCACCAGGCGGGGCGTGACGCACATGAACCAGCCGTCGCGGTTCTCGTTGGAGGTGCCGGTCTTGCCGCCCACCTCCGCGTCGGCGGGGACGTACTGCCGCAGGCGGCCGCCCGTGCCGCCGCTCACCACCCCTTCGAGCATCGTAATCATGGTGTAGGCCGTGCGCTCGTTGATCGCATCCTGCGACTGGGGGATGAAGCTCGAGATGAGGTTGCCCTGCCGGTCCTCGATGCGCACCACGAAGATCGGATCGTTGTGCACGCCCTGGTTGACGAAGGTCGAGAAGGCGCTCGTGAGCTCGAAGACGTTCGACTCCGACGAGCCAATGCAGAGCGCCGGCACGGGGTCGATGAAGCTGCGGATGCCCATGTTGTGGATGAAGTCGGCGACGGCCTCGGGCTGCTTGGCCTGCTTCATGATCCAGGCCGTGTAGTTGTTGCGGCTGCGGGCCAGGCCCCAGCGCAGGGGGTGCAGCACGCCGTCGTACTCCACCTTGCCCGCCTCCTTGGGCGACCAGGCCGTGCCGCCCGCCGTCTCGATCGTCACGGGCAGGTTGGGCACCATGGTGCAGGGCGTGAGGCCCAGGTGGTCGATGGCGAAGGTGTAGACGAAGGGCTTCATCGTCGAGCCGATCTGGCGCTTGCCCTGCTTGGCCATGTCGTACTTGAAGTAGCGGAAGTTGGGGCCGCCGACGTAGGCGCGCACGTAGCCCGAGCGGGGGTCGAGCGCCACGAAGGCCGCGCGCATGATGCGCTTGTGGTGGAGGATCGAGTCGCGGGGGGTCATCACCGTGTCGCGCTCGCCCTTGAAGGTGAAGACGCGCGTCGAGCAGGGGCGGTCGAACGAGGCCTCGATCTCGCGCTCGCTCGCCCCGGCGCGCTTCATCTCGCGATAGCGGTCCGAGTAGCGCATGGCGCGGCGCACGATGCGCTCGCGCTCGGCGGCGTCGGTGCCCAGGAAGAGGGTCTTCGTGCGCTTGTACTGCGCGTCCATCTGGGGCTGGATCACCCGCTCGAGCTGGCGCTGGAGGGCATCCTCGGCGTAGCGCTGCATGGTGGAGTTGATCGTGGTGTAGATCTTCAGGCCGTCGCGGTAGATGTTGTAGGGCTCGCCGTCGGCCTTGCGGTTCTTGTGGCACCAGCCGTAGAGCGGGTTCTCCTCGTATTCGCGCACCGCCACGTCGTAGTCCCACTCGTTGTAGAACTGGTTGCGGCGGGGCTTCTCGGCCGTCATGACCAGGCGCAGCATCTCGCGGAAGTAGGTCGCCGAGCCCTCGTTGTGCGACACGGGCCGATAGTCGAGCTGGATGGGCAGCGCCGAGATCGAGTCGCAGGCGTGCCGCGTGAGCGCCCCGGCCTTCTCCATGCGCGAGAGCACGAGGTTGCGGCGCGCCAGCGCGTTTTGGGGGTTGCGCACGGGCGAATAGCGCGTCGGCGCGTTGACCACGCCCACCAGTACGGCGGCCTCCTGCACGTTGAGCTGGTGGGGCTCCTTGTTGAAGAAGGTCTGGGCCGCCGACTTGACGCCATAGGCGTTCGACCCGTACTCCACCGTGTTGAGGTACATGGCGGCGATCTCCTCCTTGGTGTAGTTGTATTCGAGCTTCAGGGCGGTGATCCACTCCTTGAATTTCGAGGTGACGAGCTTGGCCGTGCGGTAGATGCGCCCGCGGTTGCGCACCGTGTCGCGCGGGAAGAGGTTCTTGGCCAGCTGCTGGGTGATGGTCGAGCCGCCGCCCTGCGACGAGCGCTGCAGCAGCACGGTCTTCAGCGCCACGCGGAAGAGCGACGGGATGTCGATGCCCGAGTGGTTGCGGAAGCGCACGTCCTCGGTCGAGATGAGCGCCCCGACGATGGGGGGCACGTCGTGCCCGTCGAGGCGGACGTGCAGCGTCGAATCCGACGGGAAGAGGTCGGCGTACTGCACGTAGGAGCGGTTCTGCACGAAGAACGAGCCGAGCACCTTGCCGTCCTCGGAGTAGATCTCCGTGGCGAGGTTGCTGCGCGGGTTCTCCAGTTCCTCGAACGACGGGAGGCGGCCGAATGCTCCGGCGGCCGTGAGCAGCAGCATGAGCGCCAGCAGGGCCACGGGCGCGAAGGCCGCGATCCAGATCCAGCGTATCGTCTCGGGCCTGAGGCCCGAAGGTTTCTTCTTTGCCATAATCAGATGAAGCGATTTATGCGGCGAAGGTACGAAAAATTTTCGTCAGAACGGCAATCCCAGCGCCACCGAGACATCGACGCCGCCCGTCGAGGGGCGGTACATCGACAGCCGCACGGTGGAGGTGGCCGAGGCGGGCTGGCGGAAGACGTTGATGTCGAAGACGAGCTCGCCGCCCGCCGACCAGATGCGGCGGAGGTCCATGCCCGCCCCGTCGGGGCGGCGGAACTGGGCGTAGTCGCCCCCCAGGCCGAGGCGGATGCGCTTGAAGTAGAGCACCGAGCCGATGCCGCCCTCGGGATAGCACAACGGCAGCTGGTAGTCGACGCGCGCGGCGAAGTAGCCGTTCGAGACGATCTCGGCCGAGGTGAAGCCGCGCGGGATGAGGCGCGAGGAGCGGTAGCTCAGCGGCGCATAGCCTGAGGGGAACTGGTAGCCCCCCACCGAGGTCTGGTAGGTGGATGCCAGCCGCAGCGAGTGGTGGGGCGCCGCGCCGGGCAGATAGAGCTGCCCGTAGAGCGAGATCAGGTCGCTGAAGCGGCCGTTGGCGGGATTGAAGGTGTAGCCCGCGGCGAGCGTGTAGCCCAGGCGGGGCGCGAAGTCGCGGTGCGCCAGACGCGTGCGGTCGGTGAAGGTGACGTCGAACGAGAGTTTGTGCAACCCCTCGCGGAATCCCACGTGCTGGATGTTGGAGATGCTGCCGCCCGTCCACTCGATGCGCTCGACGTCGGCCACCATGCCGTTGGAGTAGTTCCACCCGGCCGCGAGGGTGAGCCACCGCGTGCGGTAGCCGCGCTGGAAGCAGAGGGGCAGCGAGGCCGAGAGCCCCGTGGAGAAGTAGCGGTCGGGGGCCGGGCGCGCCTGGTAGACGGGGTTGCCCGTCACGGGGTCGTAGGACGAGAGCGCGTAGAAGAGCTGGTTGCCGCCGTAGTCGAGGTCGAAGTCGAAGCGCACGCCCAGGCCGAAGTAGCGCACGGCGCTGCGCACGAGCGACCCCTCGGCGCGGTTCCAGCCGTAGGAGACGAAGGCCTCGGTGTTCGAAAGCAGGTTCTGCGAGAGGAGCGTGGCGCCGAAGTTGAGCTCGATGCGGTGCTCGTCGACCGCATCGAAGGGGTTGAAGGCCACGGGCATCCAGCTGTGTACGTTGACCAGATTGGGCACCTTGCGGTAGCGCCGCGGGCGGAAGGCGCGCTCCTGGCGGGCGGCGACGGAGGGCGAGAAGTGCACCGAGTCGAGGTTGAGCACGTCCCAGCGGCGGCGCGGCGGGTTGACCAGGTTGCGGGGCAGCGCCGCGGGCTCGACCTCGCACAGCACGCTGTCGGAGGCCGGCCGCACGGCCACGCGGTAGCCGCGCGCGTCGTAGAGCGTCAGCAGCAGGCTGTCGCCCGCGGGCGCCGGCTCGAAGGCGCCGTAGCGCGACTGCGTGAGGCGGTATTCGCGCCCCGAGGCCAGGTCGAGGCAGTGCGCCTCGTCCTTGCCCGAGGCGATCGACCCGAAGTAGAGCCTCCCGCCCGCGGCCCGCAGGTGCGAGAGGGTGACATAGGCGCGGCGCGTGACGGGCCGCAGCTCGCCCCGCTCGACGCGGGCGATGTGCATGCCCCCGTCGTCGGTTACCAGCGCATAGAGCGCCTGCGAGGCATCGTCCCACGCCAGGCCGTGGAGCTCGCACCCGGGCTCCGTCCGGCAGAGCGTCTCGCCGCCGCGGCGCACCGCATAGCGGCCGTCGGGCGCATACTCCACCCACGCCAGCCGCCCGCCCGAGGTCCAGGTGGCGTAGAGGGCGTCGGCCGAGCCGAAGGCGCGCGGGCGCGGACGCCGCGCAGTGAGGTCCAGCTCCACCAGCTGCGAGCGGACCCGCTGCTCGAAGAGCGCCGAGCGGCGGTACTCGGTCCACACCAGCCGCCCGCCGTCGAGCGTCGGGCGCGACGAGAGGTCGCCCACGCGGGCCACCGTCCGCTCGCGGCCCGTGCGGGGATCGATCGCGACGAAGCGTGCGGGAGCCGCATAGTCGCTGCGAAGCGCCACGACGAGGCTGTCGCCGAGCGGCAGGGGCCAGCGGTAGCGGGTGTAGTCGCCGTCGGGCAGCTCGCAGAGCGTGCGGGCCGAATCTTCAGTGTCGGGCAGCGCGCCCCAGAAGCGGTGGAGCGCGTCGAAGGTCTCGCGGAAGAGCTTCGAGACGTTGGTGTCGTAGTACTTCTCGAGGGCGATGCGCGTGGTGGCCAGCATGTAGGGGTTGCGCGAGCCGAAGCGCGCCACCTTGTCCCACACGTTCTCGCCGTAGCGCTCCCAGGCATAGGAGCAGAGCTGGTAGCCCAGCTCGTAGTGGTCGGGCACGTAGTCGCGGTAAGAGCCGCAGAACCACTTGTCGACGTTGCGGCGCAGACGCCCGCGCCGGTCGGCGCCCACGCGCCCCATGGCCCTGTAGCCCATCGAGAAGGAGGGCTGGAGCCCGCGCCCGAACGACGACATCATGGTCTCCGACATCACGGCGTCGCCCTCCATGGCCCAGATGGGCATGCAGAGCAGGCCGACGGTCGACCCCTGCTGCCCCAGCAGGTAGCTCAGCACGCGGATCACGCCCCGGTCGAGGTTGTTGTACTGCGCCGCGTGGCGGTACTCGTGGGCCACGAGCTGCTTGCACCAGGGCATCGAGTAGCTCTCGACGGCGGGCGACGAGAGGAATTCCACGCGCTTGGGCAGGTACATCACCAGGCCGTTGGAGCGGAAGTTTCCCGGGTGCATGACGAAAGGGATGCGCATGGGGCCGTAGGCGAAGCCGTAGCCGATGGCCGGCTGCGCCATGCGCACGTAGAAGAGGGTGCGCCGGGCCAGCTGCGCGGCCGTGTCGGGATAGATCATCCGCACGTCGGAGGTGCGCACCGTGGACCACTTCATCGGCTGGTCCGAGCCCCACGTGTAGTACTGCGCCGCGACCCGCGGCGCCGCAAGCAGCAGCAGGGCCGACAGCACCAGGCGGAGCCTATGTCGGAAGGGATTGTTCAATTTGTCTGGTTTCAAACGGTTCGCGCCGCGCGGCGGCGCTTCGCCTGCGCGGTCAGCCGCCGGCCTTCTTGCAGCCGTAGCCGGCCGCCGCGAGGATCTCCACCACGCGGTCGCGCCTGTCGCCCTGGATGAGGATCTCGCCCTCCTTGGCCGAGCCGCCCACGCCGCACTTGTTCTTCAGCAGGCGGGCCAGCTCCTCCAGATCGGCCGTCGCGCCCACGAAACCTCGCACCAGCGTCACGGTCTTGCCGCCCCGCTGCCGGCGGTCGAGCCACACGCGCAGCCGCTGCTGCGCGGGCGGCAGGGTCTCGGGCTCGGGCTCGGCACCCGTGTCGTATTCGAAATCGGGGTCGGTGGAGTAGACCATCCCCAGGCGCGCTTTCCAGTCGTTGTCCGCCATGTCGCTATTTTTGTCAGATTCGGATCGCCCCGAGGGCATATATTTTGTGCAAAATTAACAAAATAATTATCTTTGGGGGACTATGACCGACAACTTGCGCGAAAAATTGCGCCGCATGAATCCCTTCGCCTCCGCGCGGGGCGAGCAGGCGCTGCCCGAACCGCTGCCCACCGACCCCTGCCAGCGGCTGGTGCGGGTCTACGTCGAAGGCTACGAGGACGTGGCCTTCTGGCGCGGAATCTTCGACCACTTCCGCAACCCCTACCTGCGCTTCGAGATCTCGGTGCCCGACCGCGGCGACCTGCCCAAGGGCAAGAAGGTGCTGCTGCAGACCATCCCCCGCTCGTCGGAGGAGCTGCTGCTGTGCGTCGATTCGGACTTCGACTACCTCTTCGCCGGGCGTACCGAGCAGTCGCGGCAGGTGGGCGCCGCCCAGTTCATGTTCCACACCTACGCCTACGCCACCGAGAACTACCTCTGCTACGCCCCCTCGCTGCACAACATCTGCGTCAAGGCCACCAAGAACGACACGCGCATCTTCGATTTCGTGCGCTTCATGCACGACTACTCGACGACGATCCACCCCCTCTTCGTGTGGTACGCCTACTCGGCGCAGATGGCCTCCGAGCACATCTTCACCCTCAACGACTTCAAGTCGGCCGTGCGGCTGGGCTACCTCGACATCGCCGACAACGGCGCACGCACGCTCCAATGGCTCGCGCGCAACGTCGCCAAGCGGCAGAAACTGCTCGAGGGGCGCAATCCGCAGCTCGCCGAGCCCCTGCGCCAGTTCGAGGCCCAGCTCCGCCTGCGGGGCCTGCGGCCCGAGAACACCTATCTGTTCATGCACGGCCACACGCTCATGGACAACGTGGTGATGGTGCTGCTCAACT
>ERZ778516.529-NODE-529-length-31708-cov-5.728904_pt1 | contig 31708 bp, 18 predicted proteins | sample MGYA00510342_ERZ778516 | MGnify/ENA primary metagenome ERZ778516 (study PRJEB29527, sample SAMN07138961) | mouse gut metagenome | material: feces | host: mouse | place: China:Nanjing | collected 2016-01-25 ... | reverse complement strand
ACTGCAAACAGGGAAAAATCTTTGAAGTAAAGTTATCCGGAAACGTTTCTTTTATCCACATTTTCTAATTGGTGTAAAATAATCAATATATAAAATAAAGTCCTTTTTGTTACTTATAATCCGTTGTCTTATTTGACGCACACTTATAAAGTGTTATATGGAGGTTTTAACGATGAAATCAGATATTAAAATCATATTGGGAAAGTGCATTAAAACCTTTCGCCAAAAAACCGGACTCAGTCAAGAAAAATTTGCTTTAAAAATAGGTATGGATCGAACTTATTATGCATCAGTTGAATCCGGTAAGCGAAACATATCAATCATTAATATCAAGAAAATAGCAGACGGCTTCGGTATTTCATTATCTGACCTTTTTTCTGCAATTGACAATTACAAGGAGGATGAAAATGACTAATTATCCACTAAATATCAAAAACAGCGGACTTTCAATCTACGATCCCATCAATTCCCAAGATCCTTTTCTATATATTCCAACAAATGAATTGGAATATATTTTATCTAACTCTATAGTAGGTCTTTCACTTGCTGGTTTGCCTCTTCGAACTAGATCTAAAGTCGTAAAGCAAGAACTATGTATGGCATTGGGATATCCTATTCCTAATTCTTTCAAAAAAACTCAACCACGTTTTATCGGTCAAAACTTTGATGTCTACACCCAAAAGGGCTTAAATGTACAAATTTGGAATGAAGATATTGATAATGACCGTCGTTATGTCTTTCTTCGTGCAAATGATAACGATGTGATTACAGGTGTTCGTGTAATTACTGGATATCAGCTTGTCAAATTTAACCATACAGGCACTCTGACCCAAAAATTTCAGGCAAGAATGCAGATATATCATCAAAATATTTGCTCTTTGAGAGATTCTATAACTATCAATAATTGGATTACCACCGATAATACATCAAATCTCTTAAAAGTCAATCCAAATGACTATCCGCACAGAAGTCAACTCCTTCGTATCACAGAAGTTTATACTAGACTTCTTCCAATAATAGGTAAAAGTATTAGTTACCTTGATGCCACTCAAGAACGCAATCGTGGTGCTGAGCTTCATGCTTTGATTTGCAAACATCTCGGTTATGGCATCTATGAAGATAATGGTACATATCCAGATATTTTCAATCAACTCTTAGAAGTCAAACTCCAGACATCACCCACAATTGATTTAGGATTACACTCTCCTGAAGATGGCGCCGTCATAGTGTCCATTAATTCCACCACTTTTTACAGTAAAGATATTCGTTACGCCATTTTTAATGGCGAAATCTTGGGTGATCGTGTTTACCTTAAAAATCTTTATTTAGTTACTGGTGAAGACTTCTCAAATTACTTTCCACTTTTTCAAGGTAAAGGGACAAACAAAAAATTACAAATTCCGCTTCCTACAAACTTCTTTGACTAACTAAACAATTTATCAACAATTAAATCTAATTCTTCCTTATAGCTGGAGTCGTTACTTATGCCTTCAGCTATAATTTTTTTCACCAATCCAATAGCCTTTTGAGCAAGTTCTGAATTATAATAGGGAATCGGGAACTGCTCAACATATTGTGTTTGATATCTTCGTTTTCCAGAATAAAGCTTTGTATTAAACTTTATGTCATAGTATTTCTCAATAAATTGACTATTTGCAACTGCAAGTGCTAAGTAAATAATATCCTCTTGTACATTATTATTAATATCAATCCAATAACAATCCCCATTTACAACAGCACCTGTTTCATCTATCCAAAATTGCGGTTTTTCAGAAATATCTCTAAAAACTATCTTACGATGCCCCCATGATGACGGGTTTTGTGGAACCCAAATTTCATACCAATTTCTGTTTGCTTTTATTACATAATTTCTACTAGAAAGTTGCTCATAATTGTCCAACAAATACTTCTTAGATTTAGGATACTTTTCGATATTGTAAGCAACCTTTTTCCCATTTTCCATTGTATGCGTATATAAAACTTTCCATTGTGAATTGTTATTGGCAACAATCTGCCCAGCATTTCTATGCGTAATAAGCGGACGAAGCAATTCAAGATTTGCCTTATCTCCTGTCCAATCATCACCAATAAAAACATTATCAGCAGTTGTCTTTATTCCAACCCTAACCTTGCCAATATCGCCAAATGTCATCCATGTGTTTGATTCGACTTTATTTAACCATCTTTCGTTTTCTACAGATGCAATAATCCATAATTCGTTTTGGTCGATACTTTTTATCATACCTTGCTGAAATTTATAACATCTTCCATCTGGTATTTTATAATCGCCCTCTTCATAGATTGCATCGAAAATATCAGCAATATTTGTATAATCTTTTTCTTCATGTTCCTCATAAACAGATGTAAACTTTACATTTTTTGGCTCTTTTGTTATTCCTAACGAAAACAAGATAATACATGGCAAAACAGATGCCGCAAAGAGCTTTGTATCTCCTAAATCCGTAACTTGATGAATTTGATAATTTCGCAACATATAGTTTCTTACCTTACTCCCTGCTTTTATCGTCAAGAACTTATTGGATGTAATATATCCAGAAATTCCAGTATCTTTCAAAACATTTCTTGTATAAACAAGAAATGCATAATATATATCAACTCTTCCAGTCAACTCTAGTTTTTCTGCAATTTCCTGAGCCTTTTCACTACCCATGATTTGTGTTCGAATGTAAGGTGGATTAGCAATTACATAATCATATTTTCCAACTTTGTCTTCTTCAACTGCACTAAGAAAATTTGCATGTCTAATATCAATTTCGACCTCAGGAAATTGTTTCTCAAGATTTTCTTGTGTGTTTTTCGCTACTGTTTCATCTGTTTCATACCCTACTGCAATAATATGTTTCTCCTTAGTAATAATCGCTTTAATCATCGAAACAAGTAGTTCGCCTTTTCCAGCTGCTGGATCTAGTATGCTAATTGATTCTCCATTTTTATTGACTGGACTGTATTTAAGCATTTCTGTTGCAAGGTAATCTGCCATTCGAGTTGGAGTATAAAACACTCCATTTTCTTTATTTTTGTTAGTAATCTTATATCTCATTTCTATTCTCCTAAAGTACATTTAAATCCTAATCAACCAATTTAATTATACCACTTACACATCCAATTATCTACTTTGATTTAAAAGCGTCCCGTATTGGCGCTTAAAAAATTTAATAAAAAACCTCCCATTTTATGGGAAAATGCGCGATAATAGAATTAACAAAAAAACCAATTTTTCGCACACCCATAAAAGAGAGGATGTTTTACAATGAAAGTAAGAAAAAATCAGTGGAAAAGAATCGAGGGAACGCCGGCACAGTTTAAACCGCTGCCGACATCAAATCTGACGCAGGGAAATCCACATCAAGGCTGTTGATAAATTCCTATATAAACCGTTCCCTCCTTAAAATTTCCCACCGCCACCGCCATGATTCATGCCGGAAGACGAAGTATGCGTTGTAGAACCGCCACCTTGGGAACTGCTTTCTTTTTGCCGTTTGATACGATCGATATGCGTATATAAAAACAATTCTTTTGCATCTGTAACTTGCATACTGCCGCTTCTCACATAATCGGCTGCTGTCGGATGGAATCGTACAGATTTTAGGCTTCCTTTCATTGCAGTTGTCGTAATGACTGCAAAAAAGCCCCCAACAACCAACGCAATACACGCATTTGCTCCGAATGAAAAAGGTTCTTTGGGAAAACTGCCTTTATCGTATGGCTCTCCTGTTTTTGCCTGTGTAATAAACTTATCGCAAAGCTGCGCAAACGTTGTAAATGCATCTGCATAATCACCATCGCCCAAAGCTGGCAGAAATTGTTCTCCAATATATGTAATTCCCGCGTCCGTAAACGCTGTAATCCCATATCCGGTAGTGGAGATCCACCAATCTCTGTCCTCCATGCTGACCAGCAGAAGCACACCATCTTTTTGTGCGCCAAAACCATAATCATTGTAATCGTAAAAATCATCTGCATATTCCATAGGTGTTTTTCCGTTCAGCGTATTGGCAGTGACAACAACAATGTCTAGCTGCTGTCTTTCGCTCATCTCATCCAAAAGTGCCAAAAGTACTTTTTCTTCGGATTCCTGCAAAAGGTCTGCCATATCCGCAAGCCTTAACCCATTTCCAGAATCAATATTTGATTCCTCTTGTGCGTAAGCCGCTGCAGAAACTGTAAAACATAAGAAAATGATTAGGAAAAATGCTGCAATTCGTTTCTTCATCTCACACCTCCCTATAACATCCACAGCAAATAGCTGATGCCAAACACAACCGCACTTGCGGCCGCCCACAAGCCAAACAGCCATTTCCTGTAAGTGCCTTTATCCAGCGGCAGATCACCAACCATTTTTCCAGTCTGCCCATTCATAGCAAAAGTGTATTGTTTTCCTTCCCATGTTGTATTTAAAAGCCATACTGGATACAATGCATACTTTGCTTTTCCATTTTGCAGCTGGACACTCATTGCTTCTGGGATTACAGAAGCATATCCCTGCACGGTTTGACGAAAATTTTGTTCTGCACTTTTCTTAATGCGCTCGTTTGCGCGCTCCATACTTTGCGCAGCATCCACATCATACTTATCCGCAAGATATCCGGCAAGATAAGCTGTCTGAAAATCCACCGCTTCAGAAAAACCAAACGGTTCAATCGATTCCATAAGGTCATCAGCCATCTTGGAAGAACCATCGACAGGAACACGCTCAAAACCGATACTGCCACCTCTTGTCACCGCATAATAACTCGTTTTGGTATAATTATAATCACTATCACTCCAAGTCTGTATCCGCGTGGTTTTAAAACGCGCGTTTACTGCCGCATCTGCATTAAAAAGCCAAAACGGTACATACACGCCTTTGACTTCATCAATATGGTTCTGATCCTGAAATACTTTGGGGAGAAACCGCTTTCCACCATAATGTCGATGCAGCGCTTCCTTTGCTGCCTTTTTATCCAACTTAAAAGGAATCACGTAATCCGGCTTTAGCGCACCCGAAAACTGCCCCATCACAACCACCGGATTGCCGCAGAACGGGCACGATGTCGCCGCGGTATTTTCATCGGCTATCATTTCACCGCCGCACGATTCGCAAACATATGTTTTTAATCCATTGGCTTCCCCGTCCTGCCACTGAGCATTGTCCGAAAGTTCCCAATCCATTTGATCTTCTTGTTGATTTTTCAACTCATTATCATAGCTTGCCAGTGCTTCCATTTCAAACTCAGAATCACAATACGGGCATTTCATCTTTTGTGCTGTGCTGTCAAAGGCAATCGCGCCGCCGCAGCATGGGCATTTATACTCTTGTAATCCAGCCAAAGTAATTATACTCCCTCCTTCAATAATCTCAAATATAAAGGTTACAATTCGACCTTATCGAACTATAGCGAGTCACACCATGCAACCCCTTTTATCTTCTGTCTTTTTCATCAAATATGTCACCGCATTCCGGACAGAACTTTGGTGGATGCGCAGGATCTTCCGGCTCCCAGCCGCATTTATCACAACGATATAATGGTGCTCCCTCTGGCTTTTTTGCACCGCAGTTTTGACAAAATTTACCTTTATTAAGAGTGCCACAGGAACAAGTCCAGCCGTTATTCTCCGGTCTAGGAGAACCGCATTCCGTACAGAATTTACCCGTTCCAACTGCACCGCAGGAGCATTTCCAACTGTCAGCAGGACTTGAAGCCGGTGCCTGCTGTGGTGCTACAGGTGCTGCCTGTGCCTGCTGCTGTCCCATCGCAAATAAATTCTGTGCATTTGTGCCACCTGCGTTCATTGCCATTCCCATGCCCATAAACCCAGTCATCGCACCTGCCGCGTTGGAAGCTGCCGATTTCATGGCATCTGCCTGCGCATTGACCAATGTAGCGGCTGCCATATTTGGATTCTGCAAAACAGCCGCCTTTTGGAGCTGCTTAATCATCTCTGCATCTTCCGGCGGCAGCGTAACAGACCCCAGTGCAATGCTGACCACCTTTAAGCCGCGCAGCTTGCCCCATTTTGTAGAAAGCGCAATATTCATCGCATCTTCCAAATCCTTATTATGCGAAACAATCTGATTGGGACGAATCTGCAAATCGGACAGCTTGCCGAATGCAGGCTGCAATGCACTGATAAACTCTGTCTTTAACTGGCTTTCGATTTCCTCCCTTGTAAACTCCCGTTCCACATTTCCGCAGACCTTAGAATAAAACACAAGCGGGTCTGAAATCATATAGGAATACACACCAGAACAACGGATAGAAACATCCACATCCAACCCAATTTTGGAATCCACCACACGAAACGGAACGGGATTGGGCGTACCAAACTTATTATCCATAATCTCCTTGATATTAAAATAATACACACGCTGATCCTTACCCGTATCGCCGCCATATGTAAACCGTTTTCCGATTGCAGCAAACGTATCTTTAATTCCCTTACCTAATCCACCATAAAAAATACTAGGCTCTGTCGAGGTATCATATGTAAATTCGCCCGGTTCGGCGCAAACCTCGACAACTTTCCCCTGTTCTACAATCATCATACATTGACCATCTGCTACCGCAATTCCAGAACCATTGGAAATAATATTGTCATTTCCTTTCGTATTGGAAGAACGTCTGCTTACACGCTTCTGTCCCTTTACCACCAATACCTCCTTATCCATTGCGTCACAGTAAAAAAATTCCCTCCACTGGTCGGCAAGTGTTCCTCCTAGTGCTCCAATTCCTGCTTTTATCAGTCCCATAATTTACGAAACTCCTTTCTTATTTTTCCTGATCCGGATATACCAGAACCAAAATTTCGCCATTTTGCGCAAAAATTTTATTTTTCAGTGTCTATATACTGATGATTAAAGCATTAAAAGGGTTAATTAAGAAAAATGACCACAATATATAGAATTTGTATATCTGTCCAAATTACAATATATTGTACCATTCTTTTGAAAAATACCCCTTTGACGGGCTAATCATACTGATACTCATAAGCATATTCATAAGTTTATTCACAAACGATAAATATTACCATATCATTCAGACAAAATATGCTCGTAAGTCAATGTGATTGCAAACTTTCGTGTTTGCCCATATCAATTGCTGTAATTATAGTATACAGAAATTCACTATTTTTTCAATATAAACGCGGTGAAATACGACAAAATTAGCAATCGTTTGGTCTTTGGCTTCCTGTTTACTATTTTTTCCCCATTACGGTGCGCAGCTCTGCTGCCATCTCCTGCAGCATCTGCTGCCAATCCAATACGCGCGCGCAATTTTCCATATGTAATGCACTAACTGCCACTGGCAGAAAATAAATCTGATTTACAATTTCCATCTCCTTAGGAAATTCCAAATAAAGTGTAAATTGGGGCTGTTCTTTCATAGCATTTCGGATAAATGTCTTCTGAAACTGTGCATAACCCTGTGAAAAATTCGGAAAGTTCGGCAGCTTAATGCAATCCACTTCCTCTTGGCTTAATCTGGTTAATGCGTAACCATAAAGACCATGCGCATGACGGCAAAACGCTTTATCCCACGATATTGTTAATTGGCGGTTCCAGCCTCTGCATACCGACTCCAAAGCATCGCCGAGAATATCCAGTTTTCTGCGGCTGATACCTGCCAGAAACGTAATTACGCCCTTTTCCCACTGGCTGAAATTCCCTGTAAGAAACTTATCCGCCGCCGCAAGAGCTTCTGTTTTTATTGCATTGTCGCAATATATTTCAGATATTATTAAATTAATTGCCACGCGGAAACATGGATAATGTCCTTTTGCCACGCCGATCTCTTCGGGCAACATCCGTGGCACAGACACTAAATCGCCACAGGCATACGCCTGAAGTATCTGCCAAAACCTTCCTGCATGATCGTAACCTAGCATATGATTGACAGAAGGCAAACTTTCCTCCCGCATTTTCTGATAGATCAGATTGTTTAAATTTTCCCAAAGTTCTTGCTCTATCAAATCCTGTTCCCAGCGCGGCACTATCTCATAAGTATCCAGCCATCCCCACTGAATTACAGCATTCTCTAAGCCCGCAAATTGGTTTTTCGATGATTTTTGCCTGCTTCTTGGAATTAATCTTTCCTGAAAAATTTTTAATGCTTCTGCTTTCATTCGTTTTTGTTCTGCTTCATGCTGTTTCATAATTTTCCTCCTAAGATGTCTGACCTAGTCCTTAGCAATAAAAACGTTTTTTCCCTGAAATGCAAAACCGTAGTGGTAAATATGCGCATTGTCAATTCCTTTTGCAATTAATTGTGCATTGTAATGTTTCTCCTTTATCTGCCGCAACGCATTCGCTGCTGTATCGGCAAGTACCTGTTCATCATCATAAGGATTTAACACTTTAAATTCAAAAATATATGCATTATCGCGATTATTTTTAGGAATCAGCATCACGTCATAGCGTCCAAATCCGCTTTCATGATTGGATAAAATTTCATAGCGATCGGCAAGCTCTACTATTAACCCCAACACAAAACCATGATAAAACCGTTCCGGCTCTGCTCCGGTAGGACGATTTCCTGTATCAAAATAACTGAATGTCGTTAAAGCGACATTATTCATATACTGATTCATTTCCTTAACATGATTCTCAAGCAGAGCCCTGATAAAGCTATTGTAAGAGTTCTCCGCTTCATCAAACCATTGGCGGATTAATTTTACAAACATAATTTCTACTTCAAGGTTTGTCAACTGCAATGTATAAATGGTATCATTCCTCCCTGCCTGCACATTGGGATAAATTACATCTACGACTCTTAGATAACCACTTGACAGCATAAGACTCCATATTGCATCTTTCTTTTTCTCAAGCCGATTAAAAACAATCTCCTCCTCTATTTCCGTAACCAGCGGCTTTCCTTGCAGCAGATCTTCAAATTTCTGCTTCACCTCCTGATTCGCCTGCTGAAGCAGCAAGGAAATCAAAATATTCGAACTTGTATTTGCCCAATATGGCGCATACTGTCTTTCATCTAAATAATTAATAATTGACCACGGATTATAAATATCCTTAACCGCTCCAAATGTAAATCCATCATACCATTTTTTCACACTATCCGCCTGATCTGCAAGCCCAAATTCCTCCAACGCTTCCGAAACCTCTTTCTGCGTAAATCCAAACGCTGTCGCATAATGAGAGGAAGTCATTGTTATTACTTTGGGATTATTTAAGTCCGAAAAAATCGACTCTTTACTGACTCTTGTAATTCCCGTCATAATTGCACGTCCCAAACTGGGATTTGTCTTAAACGCGGCATTAAACATCTTGCGGATAAATGATACAATCTGATCCCAAAAGCCGTGCGCATACGCTTCCTGCATTGGAGTGTCATATTCATCTAATAAAATAATTGGTTTTTTTCCAGTATGCGCATAGAGCAATTCCGAAAGAAGGTTCAACGCATCATAAACACGCATTGTTTCTCGTCCTTCAAATAAGTCTTCATCTGTCGCCTGAAACAGCCTGCGCTGGCGTTTCGTAAGATGTTCGCTCTCCTCCAAATAACTGTGCTGCTGATACACTTTTGATAAAATCTGACAAATGCCATAAACGCACTGCTCATAATTTGCTTCCTTCACTTTTGCAAAAGACAAGCAAATTACAGGGTATGTTCCCTGCAGCCTGCGGTACTGCGCATCCTGCCAGATAGACAACCCTTGAAACAAGTCGTCGCGTTTCGCATAGCGTTCTGAGAAAAAGCATTCCAACATACTAATATTTAAGGTTTTACCAAAACGGCGCGGGCGCGTAATTAATGTAACCAAGTCCCCGCTGCTCCACCATTCCCGAATAAAATCCGTTTTATCAATATAAAAATAGTGTCCTTCCCGTAAGTCTGCAAATTCCTGCACGCCAATTGCAATCGTTCTCGGCATTATTTTCCCCCTTTTTTGTTCTGATTTAATGTTGTAAAACGGCTGATATTTTTCAATGCGTTATTTTATTTTTTCTTATTATAATATACTTGCCAAGGATTTTGCAACAAAAACAAAGCGCCTATGAGAACGATCTATATCTACAACACTCCCACAGACGCCGCCTTATTTATATATTATGATATTTAAAACCCCTACTATGACTTTTTTGAATGACAATAACTACATACACTGATATCCAATTACAAACCAAGTTCATTTGCTATTTTTCTTAATCTTCCGCATACAAAGGTCTACTCATAAAAATGCAGCCTTCATCGTAGCGTGGCTTATTATTTCTATGGATAAACGCTTTGGCGCTTTAGATACATTTCTAATCCCAGCCCCGTTTCTTCTGCAACATGAAATCTTTGAATCAGTTTAAGATTTTCTTTATCCGCTGAAAGCGGTTCGCAATAAAAAATCTCATTACTTATTCGTCTAGTGTCCATTTGACCTGCCTGCCAGAATTCGTGCCTTACATTCATCTGCAGCTTTGCGGATATTGTTGTCAGACTTTACCGTTTGCTGCCGGAGTGTTTTCAGAATCTGTTCTCCAATCCTGCCATGTAGGTTCGCCATATTAGGTTTTGAATATGTTTTCATATTTTTTAGTCTGCCTTTCATTTTCTGGCATCTCCTTCCCCAATTTTTGACAATCATTTATGCATTTTATTATATGTTTTTTTTAATTGATATTCAATAGTCAAAATTAAATTTTTAAAAAATTCGATGTATAGGCATACATAAGAATACGCTGTAACAGCCCAGATTACCAGACTGTTACAGCGCTCTTATCAACGACGAATTCATGATTCGTTTTTGTTATTTTAATCTTCAAGTAAATAAATCGTTATATTGATGCTTTCTCCCATAGCTTCTTGTGCACCATGATTATTTGCATAGTATGGATACAGCTTAATATACTTTGTTTCTCCTGCTGGTATGTTTTTACTTGTTAATGCATAAGGCGTTGTACCACTGTATACATTTGCTTTTCGTATCCCATCCTGCTCACTTGGTGCTGGATCTGATTTACTATCATAGTATTCCATCCAGAAATCAGCGTCATCTCTGGAAGGGTTTGTACTTCCTATAATGCGGTAGTTTCCTGTTGTATCTGCTGTAAATTCCAGCCAGTGCTGTTCGCCGTATGTTGCAAAATTAACCGTTTCGCTATAGACCTGTTTTAATGTCTGCTTACGAACAGTAAGTGTATAGTTTATTATGCTGTCCTCATCGTCATGCCAGTTTGACACGCGGATATACATACTGGTTCCTGCTGTTAGCATCATAGATACATTACTGCCGTATGCTCTGCCTTCCCGTCTTTCCTCTTCATATTCCGGATTGCGGGTAAGATACATTTCCTCGTCCTCACCGCTGTCAGAAGTTAGGTTAAAAGTATAAAACCCATCTTCCTCAACTTGATACTCATACCACTTACCTCTGCTTGCATTAAGGCTGAATGTTTCATTTACCTCCCCTCTTAAAACTTGCGGTGCAAACGGTTTTATTGTAATTTGTACGTTTGCATTTTCATTGTATGCCTTCACATAGAATAAAAATTCATCTCCAGACGGCATATATGTGATTGCGCTGATATCATAATAATCATAGTACCAGTTCTCCTCTTCAGAATCATAATAATGTGATACATGACATTTCTCTACATACGCATCTTCATCCTCTGCATTGGTATCGAACGCATTGATTGTGTATCTTCCGCTCTCGTTCGGTGTAATGCTAAACCACTGAAATTCATAGTTATTCATTGGCACTTGACGTGTAATTTCGCCATTTTCATTGAGCGTTAAGGTCTGCTTCCTTACAGGTTCTGCAATTACTGTAATTGTTACATCTTCGCCAGTATTATTGTAGTCCCTGATTCGCAATGACCTAGAAGAATCTTTATCACCTGCAATCGCTGCATAGAATCCATTGTAACTGGATCGCATTCCTAAATCGCTGCAGTTTCCTGTTCCTCCATAATATTGTACGTCCAGCCTCGTTCCTATCGTTTCATCCAGTGTTTTAATTGCATAAATCCCATTATCTGGCAATGTAAATTCAACAAATGCGCTTCCACCCGATGGAATCGTTATGGTTTCTGCTTTATTCAACGCTAATACCGTTTCACGGCTCTCTACTGACAATGTAAAACTTGCGTCATCCGTTTCAGACGGATTCGTAAATCCAAACAATACACTGCTGCCTTCCTCCATATAACGATCATCCATTCGGTCAATTACCTCTGAAAGCGTGCCATTATAAATTGGAGCGTTATTGCTTCCTGTATAAAATACCGTTTGAATCTCCGGAAGTACTTCGCCTTCTTTCAGCGGCTTTGCTGCAAATGCATAGTAATTGCGTTTCTCTGCAGTAAATTGATACCATATTGTTTCGCCCTTCTTCACTGTTACCGTAGCCGTTTTGCCTGTTTCTAGTTTTTCCGATTCAAACGGCGCCATGCTGATCTTTACAGCAGCAGATGCCTCATCACCAGTATAAGAAACCGCAAATGTTATCACTTCATCTTTTCTAAGCGCATAACCAGCAGTGGGATTGGCAGTAACCAAGTTAGAACCATTATACTGCTTTACTGCTATTTTATCGTTGTCAGATTTCAGCGTGTATCTTCCGTTCTCTGGTGCTTTAAAAGTAAGCCACTTTAGTTCATTCCTGACAATATTTGCGGAAACACTGCTCTCTTGCGTAAGTTCTTCTGGCACAACACGCTCTGCGGCTGCCTTAAATGTTATCTTTGCATCACCATAATTTGTCACTGTAAAGTATATGGTGCTGCGTTCGTTTGTATTTTTTAATACAAAATACAATCCATCTGCGCCCTTATTGTACAGTGGTGAAAGTGATTCTTCACGGTTGTTTCCGTATTGGTCTTGATACGTTCTGCTGCAATTGGATACTGCAATATTTGCTTTTGCCAAATCAGCGGAACGGAATGTAAATAATCCTTCATTTAGTGCATAGAAACGAAAATGCTTCTGCTGTCCCGGCTCAATGGTTACTTCCTTTGCCGCCTGTGATTCCAGAGCAATTTCTGCATTGACAGACATATCCACTGTAAAGCTGGTGTCAGCGTATGCCTCCATTACAAACAATATCTTATCGCCTTGCTCTAATCTTACTTGGAGTGTTTGTGTTGTATCCTCTACAGATGCAGAACCTTTGTATTCTCCATTAATATAATAGCCTGTGCTCTGCAAATATAAATAGGTATCCTCTTTTGATTTTATATTTAGTGTATAATAGCCTGTTTCCTTGGCTGTATATGTATAATATTTAATATCTTTTGCTTTCAAGGAAATATCCGCAGGTGTTTTCAGTTCTTCTGGTGTTACTTCGGAAACTTTAAGTCTTACACTACTTTCTGCTGTTACGCCTTCTACATTGGAATAGCAAGAATATACATATATAACATATTCTTGACCCTGTTTTAAAGTAACCCCTTTACCATTATTAGAATAATTATTATAGTTTACTCTATTTCCATCCTTTGTAACCTCATATGCATATCCAAAATATCCATACACTGGCACTTTTTCATCCCATTCCACTGCAAAACTGTATTGTCCTGCCTTGGGTGCAGTGAAAGAACACCAAGTATATTGATAATCCCAGTTTTCTTTTGTCAATTTTACAGCGATATCCTTCGGCTTTTCTAACGTCACTACATTTGCCGCCGCTTCCTCCGACCTTGCTGTCACTGTGATATTGACAGTTGCCTTCTGTGCCTCGGTAGATACCTTTAGATAATATGTCCTTCCCACTGTTAACCAGATTTCATAACGTGATTCACTTTCTCCCATTGTATTCATAGGATAATCGCTGGTCATAGACTCATATATTTCTATCTTTGCTTCTGTGTCTGCCTCCGATATATTTTTCGTGAAAGTATATATATCCGTTAAAGCTGCTGTAAACGAATACCATTTCTCATTCTGTTCCTTTGTTAATTCTGCTTTTATCTGCCCTGTTGTTTTTTCGACCGTAGGTGTTGACACGCTAAGCTGCGCATTCACCGCCGTATCTCCAACCTGCACTGCCTTAAAGTAATAGGTATCCCCCTTCTTCATTGTCAGGCGGATTGTGCTGCCGATTTCAAAACTATTATAAGAACTGCTTAAACCACCGAGGTCATCTCTATAGAGAATACGTGCTTCTCCGCTGTCGTCCTTTACCTTTTTCGCTGCAAAGGTATATACAGCATCCTGCAGCGCCGTAAATAAATACCAATTTGCTTCATTGTTCTTTGCCAGTGTAATTGCTGCGGGCGCTTGTGTCGTCAGTGCTGTCGGTGTGACCTTAGAAACACTGATTTTAGCTGCTGTTGTAACTGCTGTGTTATCCGCGGAAGTAATGCTGTCTGCTGTAACCCTTAACATTACTTTTTCGCCTGCGTTCATTCTTACTTCATTATAGAAATCGTAACTGCTTGTGGCATTTGCACTGTTGCCGAAATCGGAACCATAACTGTCAAATTCCGTCTGATAACGCTTTGCAGTTATTGTATGTGTACCTTTTTCTTTATTCTGCGTTACCTGTGACTGGAAGATATACAGTCCTGTTTCCTTTGCAGTAAAGGTATACCATGCTTCGCTGTTATTGGTAAAAGAAGTTTCTGTTTCCCCTAACGCCAATGCCTTGAGTGCCGTCTTGGTAATGCTGACTGCAAGTGCAATCGCATTCTTGGTTTCTGTTTCGCTCTCGTCTACTGCCACTCTCAAATAAATTGTATCGCCGACTTGAACTGAACCATTGTCACGGCCGCCGTTATCCATTACTATAAGCGTATGATTCTCTGTAAGTGACACGGATGTCGCTAAATCTTCCTTATAAACCTTTACCTCTTGAATAGTATTTTGCTTTGCTGCGTCTTTTGCAATTGCCTTAATATTGTATCTGCCGGATTCTGTTACCTTATAGGACAGCCATACCGGATTCTGTTCCGTTACGGTTAAAGACTTTTCTTCGCCAAGTATCAAGACTTCTGTCTGCGGAAGGGAAACGCTGACTTTTACGGCTGCTTTCTCCTTCTCTGTTGTCAATTTTAGAAGAATTGTTTCTCCTTCTTTGACAGTGACATCTAAATATTTACCTGTAAAAATCTTAGATCCGTCAGAAACAGGCTTACCATCTGCGTCTAGTTTGGGTTCTTCTGTAATATCAAAATGAGCCACTGCAGAACCATCTAAAATACTTGCATAATACGCAAGCTTAAATTCTTCTGCGGATTGCGCTGTAAAGGTGTATTTTGCCGTTGCTGGGGCTGTAAAGGAAAGCCATACTTCATTTTCCTTTGTTACCTCTGCTGAAACTTCTTTGACATCCTTATTTAACTTTCCGCTGCTTAGAATTTCTCTGTCTGTTACGGATACGGTTAATAATTGGTTAGAACCGGATACCTTTAAGTAGATGGTTTCTCCTGCTTCCATGCCTTTTCCGTATTTTGTACCGTTTTCACTGCCAATCGGTGTTAAGGAAACATGCTTTCCTTCTTCTGTTTCTGCACTGACTGCACGATATCTGCCCTCTGCGTCTTCTGCCCAGAAGGTATAGTAGTTCTTCGACGGTGCAGTAAAGCAGATATATTCCGTTTTATATGCTGCATCTGCCTGAAAGTCTACCTTAACCGGTGTGCCCTTTTGCAGTGTTGCAAATGTTGTCCCTTCTGCTGTAACAGTAACACCATTTCCGCTAATCTTTAAGTAAACTGTCTGACCGGCTTTCAGCAATTTGTCTGATATTTGACTACTTCCGCTTCCCTTCTGTGCTACGTTCTTCTCTGTCTGTGTATAAAGACGAATGCTTCCGCCCTCTGCACAGAATGTATATCTTCCAAATGCAGGTGCTGTAAATTTAGCCCATGTACGAAGATTGTCATTCATTTCCTGCTGCTGAACGGATACAGGATTCGTCAGTGTCAGCACTTCTACGCCTGCCGTATAGGTTGGATCCCAGATAAACGGCGCTGCTGTTGGGTCATATTCCCCGGCATAATCCGGCGCTGCTTCACCGACTGCCTTAATATATACTGTCCAGCGTGCAATTACCTTTTTCGTAATTTTTGATGTTACTTCAATATTGGTCGTACCGTTCTTTACTGCCTTTAACGTTGCTGTGTAGCTGCCTGCGTTTGCCTTTACAGTAGCAACTTTTGTATTAGTACTTTTCCAGCTAAGGGTATCGGTCACTCTTGAACGTGCCGCACGATCCGCACCAGTTGCCGTTAATGTATAGGTATTACCTGACATTAAATAGCCGCAGTTACCAAGCGTATAGCTTCCGTTTTCTTCTGATATATCACGTCTATTGCTTACGCTGACTCTCATACTCTCATGATCGTCCCATTCACTGCTGATATCGTCCTTTAACAGGTTAAACAGGCGATATGCCGGTATATTGGTCGTTTTTATCTTCTTAACTGCTACTTTCTTTGCTGCTGTGCCCTCTGATACTGCTGTAACAGATACACTGTAGGAAGATTTCATAACAAGTCCGCCGATTAAATATTTATAGGTCTGCGTTCCTGTAAAATAGTACAATGTATCATAGTCGTAATTTTGCAGTCTATCATACCATTCCGCTTCATCTGATTCAATTTCCACACATTCCTTATTGGACACAAAACGGTTTCCGTTATTGATTAATGTACCTCTTGCGTCACGCACTTCAATATTAAATCCGTCACCAAATTGCAGATTGCCTGTGTGTTTAAAACTTATCAGTACATTATTGTCGTCAATATATTCCTGTTTTAAGTTCTTAACCGGATCAATTGCCTTTACCTGCAATTTAATTGTTGCAGGACTGCTGATTCCCTCTGCGCTTACAGAAATATCTGCATTAGAAGCATTGCCAAGAGGTGTTACATACAGATGCTGATACCCTCTGGAATCCGTATTTTCCTCCACGCGGTAGCCTTTGCTGCTTAAATCTTCCATATCGATCGTAAGCTGCGGCACTGCAATCTTGTGCAACTTCACATCATGATACAAGCCCAGTTCATAATCCGGAAGCTTTGTTCTTCCTGCCTTATATTGCAGTAAGGTGTAAAGGTCAACCGTTTCACCGATTTGCAATTTTGCTTTCTTACCTGTTATGCTGTCTGGTGTTGCTGTAATATCCAATTCTGCATAATCAATGTGGTCGTTTTCATCCACTGCAAATACATAGACAGTTCCAGCACCTTTTAGTTTTAGATTTCCCTTTTTATCAATGGATGCAATTTTCGTCGGCGCAAATTTTGGCTTGCCTTTTGCGTCCCACCCAAACTCATTATTACTGCTTACATAATAAGAAATCTTAGGATTCATATAGTTGGAATCCGTTACAGGCAAAGGCATTTTTACTTCATCGCCATACTCTGCGCTGTTATTCTGCGGTTTCTCTCGGAAAATCCCGTTTACAGATACCGTTGCTTTCTTTTCTGTTAATGCTACAGAATAGTAAGAATGTCTTACATATCCGTTTTGGTATTGTTTAATATATTCAACGGGCGTATTCTCCGTTTCAAAGTATACTTCCAAATCGCGTGCCTGCGCTTTTGTTGTGGTAAAGCCTTTCACAGTACCTGCATGGGAAGCTGCTACCTGCGTACCATCCGCAAGCCTTCTGATTCCACTAACATTACGCACATAAACGGTATAGTCTGTGCCTGTTTTCAGTCTGCCATAGTTTTCTGTATTTAGCGTATATGTATTGGTTTTACTCCAATCTTCTTCCGAAATATAAATCGGAGCCATTGCGAAAATACCTTCCCAACGCCCTTTCTTGATCTCGGAAATTTTTGTTTCAAACTCGTCTTCTTTTGCGTTCTTATTTCCCTCGATTACGTAGATTTCTCTGCGGTAGCCGCTTGGAACTTTTGTGTATTCTATGCTTACATTGTCATCATATGGCGTCACTTTCTTAATTGCTGGTTTTGCTACATCGCTTACGGTAATCTTAATGGCAGCAGTTTTACCGGCAAGCCCTAATTCACTGAAATCCTTTTTCTCGCCGTTTACCATTCTTGCCGCATATACCGTTATGGTTGCTGTACCAGCCGATAACGCAGTAATAAATCCTGTATCGGTAACGCTAATCACATCACTGCCATTTTCCACCTTATAGCCTAAGCAGATTACGTCGCTTAACTGTGCCTTTGTAATTTTCACATCAAGCTGCTGTGTTTCGCCGACTACCATTTTTGTGTTTGCGCCGTTAAACTTTAATGCTTTTGGCGCAACGGCTTTCTCTAAGTCCTCATCCAGAAGTGCTTCTGAAAGGTCTACTGTAAACTGCTCTGTAAATCCGTCCTCCCAGCGGATTTGGAACGTTCTTGCCGCAGCAGAGGAAGCCTTTACTGCGGAGGCATCCAATACAACGTCAATATAACCATTGTACGAATTTGTACCTAAAATATATCCTCCGACTTCACTGTCCATAATCGCATTCTTATAGGTAAATTTGCCAAAATTATCGCTATAAGAATATTTATTCTCCTGAAACTCCTTAGGCGCTCGAATACGAAACGCAAAGAAATTGCCGCTCTTTGCCAGTATTTCATCACCGTCTGACACTTTCCAACGTCTTTCCTTTGTAAATGGAATACTCTCCCTTGGAATAATGGTGTGCTTCAACTCCGTTTCGGTAGAATTGTCGATATCACGAAGCGCCACTTCCAAATTATTATCCGAATATGGAACAACTTCCGCCTTATCCCGCAGCGTTACTGTATATTCTGTCTTCGTATAAGTAACCTTGTAATTGCGGTTATACGGATAAACAAGTGTATTTTTGTACTGCACTTGATATGTGACGCCGCCTCGCAAAAATCCTTGGTATGGTGTGGTTTCGCCTTTCTTGTATACATTCGCGCTAAAAAATGCTGTCGATTGATCTTCATCTAAATGTTTGCTATCATCCCATAAAACAGGATATCCTGACCAAACTCCAGTACGATTGCTTCCATCCTGATTGGTACCTTTGTCATATACTTGATTTTCTACCAGAGTGAAAATATGTTCCTCGCCCTCGGGCAGCTTCTTATCTGGCAATTCCTCAAGATTTACTACGATTTCTGCTCCATTATACAATGCGGAGGCAGAGCTTCCTGCTTTTACATTCTCATTTAACTTCGGTGCAATGGTAACAGAAAGCGGCGTAATCTCAATCTCAGCAATCTCTGTGCTTGGAATACTGCGGTATTTTGTATTGCCTGCAAAACTTACTTTCAGCGTATATTTTCCGGCATTAACGGCCTGTGTTAAATTCCGCTTCGCATTATTATTGGAATACTCTGGTGCGCTGCCAGAATCATAGAAGATATATTCAAGCGCAATCTCCTTTAATTCTTCCGCCGTCAATACTCTGCCCGTCTGCTTATCTTTAATGGTAACAAGCCCTTTTTGTTTTGCGGCTTCGATATCAAACGGTTTGCCATCATACGGTTTCTTTGCATCACCAAGCGCCGCTTTGTCAACTGCAAGTTCCAGTTCAATATCCCCCATAACCTCGACTGTTATTGGCTTTATTTCATTATGCTTTACGGGTGTTTCCAGTGGCTTGCCGTCATTTCCATAAATATCATCTTTAATATAGGCATAGCCATGTTTTGATATATCGGATACTGAAAGCGTAATCCGATAATTGTCTTTATAATCAGATAAAAATGTGCTGTATATATCTGCTACATAGTCACTATTTGAATCAATATACGCAATCTCTTTGTAACTGTCCGGAATTATCTTTCCAGCATCGTCATTATCTGCACGCTCTACAGACCAGCGTATCTTATAGTCGCTGTTCTCCTTCCAGTCTGTCAGTTCGTTCTGCGCACGCTGCTCCTCTGTCCATAGTGCAAATTCCGCATGAAACTTCGCTTCATCATTATCCGGAATCTTGTACAGACGATAAGCGTTATCTGACGCTTTGATTTCCTTTAAATAATCACTGATCTTTGTTGTTGTCCATGCCTTAAAATCCGTTGCAGGCATTGCCTTGACAAGCTGCTCCTCAATGCGGATAAATACCTCTGCCTCGGCTGGACGATTTTTGTGATTTGGGTCTTTGTAGCTGATTTTCAGCATATAATCGCCCAGCTCTGTTGGAGAACAAATATTTTCATCCGGCTTTGATACCTTGTCAAAGTCTGCTTCTGTCCATTCTGTAGGGATTTTAATTTCATCTCCCTTTGTGTCGTAAACCGGATTGCCTTCTTCGTCCTCCTCGATATCCCAATTGGACAAACGATACCATGTATAAGTCAATGTATCCGCATCATATTTTGCATCAGAGATCTCTTTACCGTCTGCATCCAAAACAACTGCCTTTTTGTAATCTTTTCTGTCTGCAAAAATCGGACTGCCGCTGTAAATTCTAGTATACGCATTTTCGTATGAGTTCCCTTTGTCACCGACAATCTCTTTTACATTGATGGTTGTTGCCACTGCTTCGGTCACTTTAACTTCTGCCGTATGCTGTGCCAAAACAGTTTCTTTTACATCAATATTGTAGTTTGGATTGGCGCCCTGTGTACTGGTATCATTAATATCTGCTTCATCTACCGGTTTTATACTATTTTTATCAGAACGGAAGGAATATACACCTTTCTTTCCAGTAAAGACAATGCGGTATGTCTTTTTCGCATCTAAAACCGCGCCCTGATTGTCGATATAAGTAACCTTGCCATCTTTATCGGTCTGGGCATACTGCAGCTTAAATAACGGTTCAAAATACTGTGTTGTATCAGGGCTGTAATAAGAAATACCCCACATTATTTCTTTGTTGGAATCCGTATTCAAGTCTGTCGGCTCCTTGCCATCCTTATCTAACAGCGTATATTTTAACGCAGAAAGCACTTCGGATTCCTCTGTTCCCTCAGGGAAGGTTTCTTTACCCGTGTCAAATTTCGGCTGCATCGTCAGCATTACCGGTTCAATTATCACTTTCACAAGGTTTTTGCCTTCGCTTTGGGATGGCTGATAAACGCCCTCTTTTCCGGCATACTTCAACCCTATATAGTAAGTTCCGGCATCTTTAGGGCCTACGTCCGGCGACTGCTCGTCGTATACCTGCTGAATATACTGCGCTTCTCCATTGTCGTCTGTTCCGTCGTAAATCAGCCAGACAGGTTCGAGATTTTCGAGTTTATCCTCAATCGGCGTTTTCTCCAAATCTTCCTCGCTGCCTGCTTCCACTACTTTTGCCGTAATATGCGGCGCAACCAATTCCTTAAAGCTAATTGCTTTGTCTGCATAAACAGTGGAAATCTCTTTCCCTTCTGCAAGTGCGTTATTGGTAACAAGAACTGTTGTTTTCGTGCAGTCAGAAACCACAATATCCACAATATTAAAATCCATTTTTAATACATAATTGTTTTTCTTCTCTGCTTTTAACGCTGCTTGGAATGTCATGCAGTAATCCGTTCCATTTAAAAATAGAACGTCTTCGCCCTCTAATGGTTTTGACTCTGGGTCGTCGAATTTCTTGTCGGCTACCTTTACCGTAATTACCGGCGTTTCTACAAAAATATCCTTGTATTCCTTATCGTCCTTGCTTGCAAGTGCAAATTCAGCAATTAAATCTTCTTTGAACGCCTTTAGGGTTGTGCCCGGCGCAACTTCCTTCTTGCCGTTTGCATTCAGTTTTAGGTCTACCTTTAACTCCTTGGGCTGAATCACCAGCGTAATCGGCTCTGCCTGTGCTGCCTGACACAATCCTTCTTCTTTTTCAAGGAAAAAAATAAGCTGATAGCTGCCTGCATTTACCGGCGCCTTGTCAATATCTTCATAACCGCTGCCATCTGCCTTTTGTCTGCGCCATTTATAATCCAGTTTATCGCGCAGAGCGTTGATCGGAGCACCATCTACTTTAATGGTGATGCCTTGAGAACTATTGGGCGATGTTTTTAAATTTTGAATCACGGGTGCAAAGATATCGTCAATGCCCTCTTGTGCCTCCTCTAGATAGGTTGTTTCGATGCTATTGTTTTCCTCGTTATACTTAAAACGCTCACGATCGGGATTACTAATATTATTCACAACATCTCTTAACAGGTTTTCGTCAATAACAAGCTCTGTCAACAGCTTATTTTCACCAGCGTTATTTTCACTGACTTCTCCGTCTGTCGCTGTTTCCGTTTCCGAAATATTATCGGGCTGGACGCTTTCGGACTGTAAATTGTCTGTCTGAGCAGTGTCTGGATTCTCGGATTCCTGTTGATTATCTGTTTGCTCCTTATCTGTTTGGGTCTTATCCGGATTTTCGGCTTCCTGTTGATTATCTGTTTGCTCCTTATCTGTTTGGGTATTATCCGGATTTTCGGATTCCTGTTTATCATCTGTTTGTGTATTATCCAGTTCTTCTTTATCCTGTCTATTGTCTGTTTGGGTAGTGTCTGGATTCTCTTGATCCGCGTTTTCTTTATCTTGTCTATTGTCTGTTTGGGTATTATCCGGATTCTCGGCTTCCTGTTTATCACCGCCATAATTCCCGTCTTCGGGTTGGAGCTTTTCTGGTGAAGAATTGTCTGCTATGGGTTCTTCTGACTGGGCGTTATCCTGACTGCTGCCTTCCACCTGAGAACGATTCTGACTCCCACTGTCTGATGGGGTTTTGTCTTGATCTGCTGCTTCTTCCTGATCTGTGCCCTGCTGCCCGTTTTGAGAGCTTTCTTCCCCCTTGACGGCTTCTGTTGTTTCAGTCGTTTCCGCTGCCAATGCGGTTGCCGGCATGGATTGGAATATCATTGCCGCACTCAACAAAATTGGCAGTGCCTGTTTCAACAGTTTTCGTTTCAACATTTTTCATAACCTCCTTTTTGCTGTATTACATTTCATCTCTACTGAACTGTAACTTTGCTCATGCAATCTTCAACAAAAGTGAATGATTGCCTGCTGGTTTTTGGAATCCATCCCCGTTTGGGGAATTGTTCCATTTTTGTAATGCCGCAGCCTGACTGTTTTTTATAAAGAGTACTTTGAGAGCCATTATTCGTGCACTAATAACAGCTTATTGAGCATAATTGTTGATTTTTGTGCGCTGATGTGCAATATTTCAGCGCATTCATTGTTGTTCTTATATTTTAGCCAAGCTGCGACAAAACAGGCATTTTTTGCTGCCAAAACAAAATCCTTTGCAATTACAGCGTTTGATGCGGAACGCCGCTTTCGACAAGCAATGCCTACACTCCATTATAACGATATATTTCCGTGTGACAATGGGTTTGGAATAAAGTAATGTTTTTTTGGCATTTTTGTGCTTTATTTTTGGTTATTTTGTGCTTTTTGTATGCTTTTTAGATTTTTTAACTATATAGAATATTAATAATATACTGTTTTGATTATTTACGGCAAATCTATTTGCCATTCAGTATATTAAAATAGACATAAAAAAAGGGCTTTCGGAAACAATACAACTTTCTTAATATATCATTGCGGCTTATTAATATCACAATTATATATTACAAGAAAATTGTAGTTTCCGACGGCCCTTTATTTTACTTAATTCTTTTGATAAATTTTTGACCTTATTCGTTATCGTTGCTGCGAAGGTATACTATTTTATATATTACTGTATCTCCAAAATTTCATTATATTCACGAGTGGCAAGTCTTACTATATCGTTCGAGCATCATAATCTATGTACACTATTCATTCTGGAAACGCTTCCTTGTTATCCCTAATCAGCCATCTTTTAAATGCAGCAAACGGTGAACTATCGCTTAATCGCTGCTGTATAAGATACTTTAAATCCTCTTTTTCTTCATCTTCAGCCTCCTTATATTCACGGACATATTCCTTAAACTCAGAAAGTTCTTTTCTTAGTGTCCTTCTTAATATTGTAGCTTCCATTTTCTTTTGAGGTCTGCTTTTTCAGTTCTTTTCCGTTCCATCTTTATCATAATTGTTTACCTTCCAAATCATAAAATAGTTCCGTTATCTCCTGGGACAGTCCCTTGGGAATATTCCGAAATTCGCTTCTAAGTCTGGCTCTCTCCGCACGTTCTATCTCTGTTATATCCGGTTTTTCTTTCAGATATTGATATCTTTCAACTTTTTGTTTTAATTGTTCTGAATATTCATCCACACCAAAATATCCCTCTGCCAGATCCTCCGAAGAATATGCGTATAAATCTTCTAGTTCTATACAGTTCTCCAAATCATACACCTTGGCATTTGAGATGGAATTTAAAATATATGGAGAATGGGTCGTTATAATAAATTGAAGCTTTACTAGCAAAACAGGTTAACTTATTCCATTTCTATCCCTCCCGAAACGGTTTCCAGCCCAACTGTAAACTTTGGATTGCTGCCGATCGATGTTGAAAATTCCTTTTTCTTTTCAGAATGTGGCTGAAAATAGCTGCTGCTAATTTTTCCGGTGGTGGTTTTCGCTTTTAGGTAATAACTGACCTCCTCAGGAAAAACAGCTTCTATTCTCCCACTGCTTGATTGTATATATAAATCTCCTATCAACCCTTCTGGATAACATTCAATCTTACCCGAAACGGTATTAATATTCCCTGCAATATTTGTATCAGAAATATCAATCCCGCCTGAAATCGTCTTGATATTTCCTGCAATACTGGAATCACAAATAACAATTGCTCCGCTTATCGACGACAAAGAAAGCACCCCTGTATAATTTTCTATCGTAATTGCTCCGCTAATGGTTTCCACCTGAATATTGTTTAGGACAGCATTCGGCAGATAAAGTTCAATATAGGATTTATAATTTACTGTTGGTCTGTCACCAGAGCGAATTGTAAGTGTATTATTTTTCGTTTCTGCACTAGCATAATAATTGGATTGATCTTCTGTCAAGTATTCTTTCAAAATAACCTTGTCTGTCGCGCTTGGGAAAATATAAATATGATCTGTTTGATAAGATACTTCAACCGCCGAAAATGCTGAACAATCCCATTCTTTTGTATTAATAGCAGGTATTTCCTCATTGCCGTAAAGTTCTCCCATTAGCTTCGCCACTTCTTCCTCTGTCATATAGGAAACGCCTGAAATTTTCCCTTCTTTATCATGAATTATCTGAATATTTACTGTTCCTTGGGGATTCATATCAAGCCGATAGAAAGAACTATCCTGTCGATGATCCAGAAAAATATTTACTAACGCGCCTTGATAATAAATTGACTTTCCATGCTTCTCAATACCATATGCTCCATACATTTGCAAAAAATCCTTGTCATCCTTATAATCATAGTTGTAATTATAGTTATAATTATAGTCATAGTTGTAATTATAGTCATAGTTGTAATTATAGTCATAGTTATAATTATAGTTATCGCCTTCCTGATACCAGCCGGATTCCAACTCTTGATCATAGATATAAGTACCCGTTTCGCTGTTCATCTGGGCTGGCATCTGATACTTAACAAATTCCATAAAATTATTTCCTATGGAATTATTTCTCTCAGAATTTCTTCTCACAAAATCGGTTTTTGCAGTGTTAAATTGAGCAGCGGCAGACACTGGATAAACACTCACAAAAGCTGCTCCTAAAATAATGCTAATTGTCGTAATCCCTGTTAAAACGCGAATTGTTTTTGTTTTCCTTTTAAAATTCATAATTGCACCTAGCCTTTCTTTTAATTGTTCTGCTCCCTCGGTCAATGTTATAGACCCTAAAGAAGCTTTATAAAGATTATTCGACCTTAAAAATAAGAGCAGCGTATCTCCATACTCACGCGGTACGCTTTCGTTAAATAGCAGAATCACTGCCTCATCACATGACAGTTCACATGCTTTATTTACCTCTTTTTCCAGCAAATAAACAAAAGGATTAAACCAATGAATGCAAACTACAATCTGTATCAGCCATTTATAAAACATATCGCGCTGTTGGTAATGGCTTAATTCATGCATAAAAATATAGGTTAACGCTTTTTCCTCCAATTCACAATCAGGCAGCACAATACTTGGACGGAAAAAACCAATCAGCATTGGCGATGCAATCAATGCATTATGGTATAATTCCACCCTTCTCTTAATATTTTGTTTTTCTTGACATTCTGATAAGAGATTTAAGATTTTAATATCGGATACCTCTGTATTGCCTGCTTTAATATATTGAATAAATCCTTGATAAATCGTTATCTTGCGCACCAAGAGCACCAAAGCCAATGCTGACCACCCCAAAAACAGATAGGCATATATATTATACGGTTTCTGTACTACAGTATTTATTGTTATATTTTCATCTTCATCTGTTGGAAGCTGCGGCTGATTTGATTCCTTGTTATTCATATTGATTACAGCAGGTATCTTTGGGCTTACCAGACCTTCTGGACTTTCCAGACTTTCCTCCATTCTAGTCGAAACTGTTGTGCAAACCCTTTCAAACAGACTTCTGATATTTATTGTGCCAGGTGTAAAAGGAATCAAAAACCGCAGCACAACAATTATCCAGATATAATACTGCCAGCGCTTGCTGAATTTATTTTTATATATCTGTTTCAACCCCAAAACAACAAGCATCAAAAGCGCACCAGAAATCGACAGTGACAATACGATTTTCATAAACTCACTCATTTTCTTCTCTCCAAAATGCTTCAATCTCTTTGAGTTCCTCTGCGGAAAGAATATCCTGCTGCAATAATGTTGACACTAAATTTTTTACATTTCCGCCATATACCTTATTCAGGAAACTATGCGTCTGCGTGGTCTGGTATTCTGCCTCCGTTACTGTCGCCACATATTCATTTCGTCTGCCAATTTTCTTAACTTTTAAGAACTTTTTTTCTACCAGCCTAGAAAGCAGCGTAAGCACTGTATTGTTTTTCCATTCTTTCTTATCTTTTTCTAATTCTTCCATAATATAAGAGTACAACGCTGCCCCTCCATTCTTCCAGATAATTTTCATTAATACCAATTCTGATTCCGAAATTTGCTGTGCCATATCCTTCTCCTTTTTATATTAACATAGTGTAGCTGTAACTATCATAACATAGTGTAGTTTAAAATGCAATCGTTTTTATAACGTTTTCTAATTCTATTTTTATCAAACCTTTTCTCTTTTCAAATATTTATATAGCGTATCTGCCGCAAGGCTTTTACCCCGTTTGTTATCTGACACAATTTGTATAGAGCGCACTGGAATTTGACAGTCAATTGGTATATGCACCAACTTCTTTTCCGCAAACAGCGGCATTGCAAGTTTTTTGGCGGCAAACCCAATGCCAAAGTTATTTTCTATTAACGGCAGCATAAGGTCAGAAGTCGCAACTTCCATATCCAGTTCATAATCTACGCCATTTTCTATAAAAAAGTCTTTGTATAAATGGTAAGTTGCACTCCCCCTGCCCAGACCAATCAAAGGATAATTCTTAATATTTTTTAATTCCAGCGTGTTTTTGCACAAATCTATATATTGCGTTCCGCCTACAAGAATTTCGTTATAATCCATTATCTTGCTGCATGACGCCGTCTGCGGCAATTCAAAAGGACTTGTTATAACTGCAAAATCTAATTTCCCATTAAACAGATATCTTATCGTTTCTGGTGTTGAATGATTGTGAATTTTTATCTTGATTTCAGGATATTCTAATCGGAAACGATGAAGTGCATCTAACAAAAATAAATGCAGTGCTGTTTCCGTTGCTCCTATTTCAACCTTCCCACAGCTTAGAGAACTCTGTCTGCCGATTTCCTCCTGCGCATTTAACAGATGTCTGCACGCTATCTCTACATGAGAATAAAGCAGTTCGCCTTTTTCTGTTAAGCTAAGTCCTCTTGCTTCCCGAACAAATAATTGATTTCCTAGCTGCGATTCCAGCAGCTTTATTACACGTGTCACATTTGGCTGATTACGCCCAAGCGCCGCAGCAGCTTTTGTGATATTTTCATACTTTGCCACATAATAAAAAATCTTGTAGTATTCGAAATTTATATCCATATATTTTTTGTATACCTCCAATACAACATATATATTTTTCACATTCTTTGAAATGAATTATAATACTTCCACAGAACTATGTAAAGGTATACTGACGACCGTTAAGATTTTCCAATTTCTGCACAGCCCCTACTGCATAAACGGACAATACGTGCCGTGCAGAAAGGAAAATCTAATCGTTCGTAAGGAACTGTTCAAAAATAACTTTTAATACTGCTTGTCTTTTTCTCCGATAGCACCACTCAAAAATCAATTACATAGCCCGCTATGCGCTTGATTTTTGAGTGGCACTCTCGAAGAAAAATCCTACGCGTTATTTAAAAGTTATTTATTAACAGTTCCTAAGTATATGTAATATTTGCAGCTCTATAAACAATGGGAAACTGTAATAAAAGAAAATACAGAAAGGATCTGATTCTATGAACAAAGATTTAACAGTCGGGAAACCCGAAACAGTATTATGGAAATTCTGCCTTCCTCTATTTGGCAGTATTGTATTTCAGCAGCTTTATAATATTGCAGACAGTCTTGTTGCCGGCAAATTTATTAGTGAAAATGCGCTGGCTGCTGTAGGAAACAGTTATGAAATCACATTGATTTTTATTGCATTCGCATTTGGATGTAATATGGGATGTTCTATCGTTGTTTCTCAATTATTCGGCGCAAAAGAATATAATAAACTCAAAACTGCTGTTTCCACAGCGTGCATTTTCAGTGGTATTATCTGCACTGCGCTAATGCTTATAGGAATCTTAGGCTGTAATCCGCTGCTTCATCTTATCCGCACACCAAGTGAAGTGTTTTCAGATTCAAAATTGTATCTTGATATTTACATATGGGGACTTCCGTTTGTATTTTTTTACAATATCGCAACGGGAATTTTTTCTGCTTTGGGAGATTCTAAGACACCCTTTTATTTTCTTGCAGTATCCTCCACATCGAATATTGCTGTCGATATTTTATTTGTAAAAGCATTTCATATGGGAATCGCAGGCGTGGCATGGGCCACTTTTCTATGTCAGGGCGTAAGCTGCATTCTGGCAGTTACCGCAATATGGATAAGATTGAAAAGGATTCCATATCAGGGAAAAATAGCATTATTTGATTGCAGACTCCTAAAGAAAATTGCTGTAATTGCTATACCAAGTATTTTACAGCAAAGCTTTATCTCCATAGGAAATATCCTGATTCAAAGTGTTATCAACGGATTTGGGGCTTCGGTTATGGCAGGATATTCTGCTGCAGTCAAATTAAACAATTTGGTTATTACCTCTTTCACAACAATCGGTAATGGCATTTCCAATTATACAGCACAAAATCTCGGCGCTCAACAATACAAACGGATAAAAGAAGGGTTTTTTGCAGGACTTAAAATGGTATGGTGTCTGTGTATTCCATTTTGCATTCTTTATCTTTTCTTTGGCAGATACTTGCTCCTTTTATTTATGGAAAAAGAATCGGGTGATGCATTAACAACAGGCAGACAATTTTTGTGGATACTATCCCCATTTTATTTTGTCGTATCTGCGAAATTAGTTGCAGATGGCATTCTGCGGGGTATCAGCGCAATGCGTCAGTTTATGGCTGCTACATTTACCGATTTAATTCTGCGTGTGCTATTTGCCTTCTTTTTATCCGATTTAACCAAAAGCGCAATGGGCATCTGGTGCGCGTGGCCGGTCGGCTGGACAATTGCTATGCTAATTTCTGTTTTCTTCTACCACAAAAAATGCAGCACTTAGTATAAATTTGATTCACTTTTCCTTTCTATATGTGATATACTAGTGACAAACATTGAATCTGTCTATGATGGATTTAGGGTATATATGACTTCGATATGTTCGGCAGAATGTATTTTGCAGAAGGGAGGCAGATTATGGCAGTAAAAGCAAAACTTCCAATGGGTATAGAAGACTTCAACGAAATGCGAAAACAAAGTTTCTACTATATTGATAAAACTGGTCTTATCAAGGAACTTTTAGAACATTTTGGAAAAATAAATCTTTTTACGCGGCCAAGACGTTTTGGAAAAACCCTAAATATGAGTATGTTAAAATACTTTTTTGAAATTGGAACAGACAGCAGTATTTTTGAAGGTCTTGAAATTTCAAAAGAAAAAGAGCTTTGTGCACAATATATGGGGAAATATCCAGTAATTTCTATTACCCTAAAAGGTGCAACTGGCGAAAATTTTGTGGAAGCAAGGGAAATGCTTCGCCGTATTATTGGTAATGCGGCAATGCATTTCCAGTTTTTATTACAAAGCGAACAACTAACAGAAATCGAACGCAATCGTTACAAAGCACTGATTAATATTGATAATACTGGCATTTATACAATGTCTGATGAACTTTTAAAAGATAGCTTGCTAATCCTGTCACAGCTATTGCAAAAACATTATAACCAAAATATTGTTATCCTCATTGATGAATATGATGTGCCGCTGGATAAGGCATATCAGTCCGGATATTATGACGCAATGGTAGAGCTGATTCGTGCCCTCTTTGGTAATGCGTTTAAAACCAATAATTGTTTATATCTTGCGTTTCTAACAGGATGCCTAAGAATCTCAAAAGAAAGTATTTTTACCGGACTTAATAACTTTAGCGTATATACCATAAAAGATGTTCAATACAAAGAATATTTTGGCTTTACAGATAATGAAGTGCAAGCGCTGCTTGCATACTATGATTTTATGGATAAATATACAATGATAAAAGAATGGTACAACGGCTATCACTTTGGCGATCTGGATATTTACTGCCCTTGGGACGTCGTAAGTTACTGCCATGCATTAAGGATGGATTCTTCCATACGTCCGCAGAATTATTGGGTCAATACCAGCAGCAACAATATTATTCGAAAATTTATCGATAAAGCAGACAGCACGACAAAGGGCGAAATTGAACAATTAATTAATGGTAAAAGCATAAAAAAGAAAATACATCAGGAATTAACTTACAGAGATTTAGATTCCAAAATCAGCAATTTATGGAGCGTCCTTTTTACAACTGGCTATCTAACGCAAAGCGCTAGACAGACGGAAGATTACACAGAACTTGTGATTCCAAATAAAGAAATACAGTGGATATTTGAAGAACAAATACAGGAATGGTTTGAAACAGAAACCCAAAAAGATAGAAAGGCACTGGAAGACTTTTACAGGGCGTTTGAAGAAAACAATACAGATGCCATTGAAAAAGGCTTTACATCTTACCTGCGCAAAACTATCAGCATCCGCGATACCAATACCAAAAAAGAAATGAAAGAAAATTTTTATCATGGAATCTTGCTGGGTTTATTTGCAGGCATAAATCACTGGAAAGTGAAATCCAATGCCGAAGCAGGAGATGGCTACAGTGATATCAGTATAGAAATTGACGATAAAGAAATCGGAATTATTATTGAACTAAAATATGCGGAAAACGCTGCTTTTGATGAAGCTTGTAAAAAAGCTCTCCAACAGATTCAAAACAGAAATTATGAAGACGCATTGCTTGATGAGGGGATGACAACCATCCGTAAATACGGCATTGCTTGTTATAAGAAACGATGCAAAGTTATTTCTGGATAATGATGCCAAGATGATTACAGCAAAGCTTCGATTGTATGCTCTAAATATATGAAACTATGATTACAAAAAACTGCTGAAATGAATACTCTGTGTGGTTGGAACTTTGATTAGAAACCGACTGTATTCCAAGCGCACAGAGTAAATAATTTATACTGCTTATACTGAAAAACGTTAAGATTTTCCAATTTCTGCACAGCCCATATTGCATAAGCGGACTTTCCGAGTAACCTGACTGTTACAATTCACACCAACGCCAGATTTTGCAACAATTTACGAACATTCGGTGTG
>ERZ778516.528-NODE-528-length-31809-cov-15.008188_pt1 | contig 31809 bp, 24 predicted proteins | sample MGYA00510342_ERZ778516 | MGnify/ENA primary metagenome ERZ778516 (study PRJEB29527, sample SAMN07138961) | mouse gut metagenome | material: feces | host: mouse | place: China:Nanjing | collected 2016-01-25 ... | reverse complement strand
AATACAGCCATTATAATCCCCAGTTTAATAAAAGTCAAGCCAGGAGATATTTTTAACTACGTCCATTTCATAAATTCCAATAATTTCTATATTCTTTATATCTGTTCTTGCAAGATACTTTTTATTACAGCCATATAATACCCACAATCCACATTGCCTGCCCAACGGCAAAACATATTAACTGGCAATATAAAAATAATTAATAAAAGAAAAGCAGCTTGTATGGTATATGGTCATTAGAATTGCTACTATATATACTCTTCTCTATCTGTCCAAAAGAGTATTCTTCATTAGACAGGATTACAATTGTAGTATCATTAGTGGCATTCTTAAAACGCCCTGTTAATTCTAAAAGATATTTATATTTTTCATTTAAACTGCCACTTGAATAACAATAATTCTTTCCATCAAAACGCAGACTTACTTCGTCCTGTCCTGCCATATCAACGCTATCTCCAGATAAATTTTCTTTATATTGGTATTTTATTTGTATATCTGCTGTTTTCTTATCTTGGGAATTATTTACAAACAAATCCCAGTCCTGTTTATTATTAATACCTTTTTCATCTGCAATTATTCCTGGTATCTGCTGTTTTCCAAATTTTGCAGTAATTATACCTGATACACTGTTCCATCCAAGTACTAGCAATAAAACAAAAACTACTGAAACTATTCCAATAATTATAACTGTTTTCTTTTTTCCCATTTTAACACCTTTTTATTTTAACTAGCAAAAATAATAACCTACCTTTCATAATATTCCCTGGTCTGGGCATCATAAGGAGAATAATTTGCTTTATGCAACATAAGTGGTGCACTTCCCCATTTAGAACGTATATTATATGAACCATTACTATTTATGCTAACCAAATATCCCGAATGTATATATGAATTATTCTGAATCCATACCACTCTGTTACCAGAACCTCTGTTATTTTTATTTGTTACTTTTTTATAACTTCCATCACTAATATATTTTGATGGATTATCCATCCAATATACATTTCCATTACTTTGTTTATACCAAGCATATGAATGGCAATTATATCTGTTATCTGAAGACCTTATTAATGTAGCATCTGGATACTCTTTCTTTATCTCTGCATCAAGTGCTTTTGCCCATGTATCCCCATTATAAGAATATATATCTACATCAACTTTTGAACCATTAGGTGTAGTAACATAAGTACCTGAATATGTAGAAACTTGATTTTTGTATTCTTTTTCTATCTCATATATAATTTCTGTATTACCCGCTTCACCTGCTGCTTCATAAACTAGGTTTTCTTTTCCAGTAAACAAATTGCTTTGTAACTTATCATTATACTTATCACTTATGATATCAACTATTTTACTTTTTTGTTCTTCATCACATGAAACATAAATAGAACTATTAACTAAAAGTATTTCTGCTAGCTCAACATTTGCTATAGTCCTGAAATCCATCTGTAATGTTGTAGATTTTTCATTATTTCCAATAACTTCAGTTAATTTTTTGTCAAATTCATAATCATTTACATCTTCCAGCTCTTCTATTACTTTTTCTGATGTAGCAGGAGCTTTTGGGATTTTATAATTTTCATAATATTCTAAAATTTCAGATATTCCATCACTTCTCTTTAATAATTCTCTTAATCCATTAAACTCTGATACTAAAGCATATAATCCTTGTTCATAAGTATTATAGCAATACAAATCAGAAAGCAATGGATAATCCATTACAATTTCCAAAAGTTCATAGGTGGACATTTGTTGAATAACTTCATCTGGAATAGTACATACTTCAACCATCTTTTCATGTGTATCTAATACTTTCCATTCTTCAGATTCTGGTTTTACTGGATAATCAAATTCCTGCCCATCTGCTATCCATTTCTCTGCTAATGTAGAAGCTTCTTGTTCTTTATCAGAATTTAACAAATCTGAAACACTATACACACCTTTTTCTGGTGTTTCTGTACCTATAACTTTTCCAGAAACGTTAGTTCCCGAAAAAATTAATGATATAACCATCCCTAAAATTATTATATGTTTTTTAACTATAATAAATTCCTCCTTTTTTGTATTAATGATATTTATCATCATAACATTTAATTTAGTATTTGTCAATTTTATTATTAATTTTATTGTATTTATATAATCAATTATTATAATATATTATTTTTTACTCATGTAAAACCAAAGTATTTGGAACTTGCCAGAGCCACAATACTTATGTACTAAAAAATTAGATATTTGCCAAAATGTCTTTTTATTGTTATACTTAATTTTTGTAAAATAAAATATGGAAGGAGAAAGAGTTGGAATTACTATTGTAACTCATACATAAAAATGGAAAGAGAAAAGTTAAGTTCACGTATGGGGTTTATCCTGCTTTCCGCAGGATGTGCTATTGGGATAGGAAATGTATGGAGGTTTCCTTACGTTGCAGGCCAGTATGGAGGCGGAGTATTTGTACTATTCTACCTGTTCTTTTTGGTTATTATGGGCATACCCGTTATGACAATGGAATTTGCCGTAGGACGTGCAAGCAGGAAAAGCATTATAAAAAGTTTCAGGGAACTTGAAAAACCAGGCCAGAAATGGCATCTGCATGGATATCTTGGCATGGCAGGCAACTATCTTTTAATGATGTTCTATACAACTGTTGCTGGCTGGATGCTTTACTACTTCTACCAGATGCTTACAGGACAGTTCCAGGACAAAAATGCCGGCCAGGCAGGTGAAATGTTCCAGAATATGCTTTCCAGCCCTCAAATCCTGCTAACCACAATGGTTATAATTGTTGTAGCGGGAATTTTTATATGTTCTATGGGGCTTCAGAAAGGTGTTGAACGCATCACTAAAATAATGATGAGCCTGTTACTTATTATAATTATTGTACTCGCTGCACACAGCATTACCTTAGAAGGAGGAATGGAAGGACTTAAATTCTATCTGCTGCCCAACTTCCAGAGAATAAAAGATACAAGTATCTGGGAAATCATTACAGCAGCAATGAACCAGGCATTTTTCACATTAAGCCTTGGAATAGGTGCTATGGGGATTTTTGGAAGTTATATTGATAAAAAGCGCAGCCTCTTAGGAGAATCTGTGAACATAGCAATATTAGATACTTTTGTGGCATTTGTTTCAGGCCTTATAATCTTTCCAACCTGTTTTGCCTTTAATATAAGCCCAGACCAGGGACCAGGACTGATTTTTGTCACCCTGCCTAATATTTTCAATGGAATGGCTGGCGGACGCATATGGGGTACACTGTTCTTTGTATTTATGACATTTGCAGCATTTTCTACAATACTTGCTGTATTTGAAAATATTATTTCATGCTGTATGGACTTATTCCACTGGAACAGAAAAAAAGCATGCCTTATTAATCTTGTTGTAATAATTGTACTTTCACTGCCATGTGTATTTGGATATAACCTATGGTCTGCTTTCCAGCCGCTTGGTGAAGGCAGTGCAGTTTTAGATTTGGAAGATTTCATTGTAAGTAATATAATACTTCCTGTTGGCTCACTTTGTTACCTTCTGTTTTGCGTAACCCGTTATGGATGGGGATTTGATAAATATATAGAAGAAGCAAACACTGGTGATGGATTAAAACTGCCACGCTGGATAAGGGTTTATGTAACTTATATCCTGCCTGTGCTTTTATTATTTTTAATTATAAAAGGGCTTATCAAAAATTAACTATAAAACATTATAAAAAGCTTAGGTTTTACTTTGCATATTTATTTTATGTAATGGTAAAACCTAAGCTTTTCTATATTTCCTGTTTACTTTTTATAATATCCTTATAAAATTTATACGAATTCTTGGAATTATTCTTTACTTCATACATAGCACAGTCCGCATATACAACCAAAGAAGCAAAATCCTCTGTATCTTGTGGATACATTGCAATTCCAATACTCCCATGTATATTATGTTTAATCCCTGACAAATCAAATATATCACTAAATATACTTATACAGCGTTTTGCTTCATCTTCATACAATGAATCTTTTGTACCTTTTGCTATTACAATAAATTCATCTCCTGCAAAGCGGTATGGCGTAAAATTAATATCAGAAACTTCTGTAAGCCGCATTGCAATCTGGCGCAATGCTTCATCACCAATAGTATGTCCATATGTATCATTAATAAATTTAAAATTATCAATATCTATCATAATTAATGCAAATGGTGTTTTTAAAACTTTCAGTTCTTCCATATCTTTATTAAAACCTGTACGGTTATTAATTCCTGTAAGAATATCATGGTGGTATGCATTTTCAAGTTTATCTTTTGCAATGGCAAGTTCTTCTGACATCCTTTTATACTTCCTGCCATCCCACCAGGCAAGTATTATAAATAAAGCAAGTACCAGCATAACTATTACTGCTGGTTTTAATACCCTTCCATACTGTTCCAGGAATGTTTTCTTATGGTTAAGTATCTCTGCACCATCAGGTATAAGCGATAAATCCAGTCCAAACTTTCTCATTATATCTTCGTCTATACAATAAATATTAGGACTGTCTATAACTTTATTAAACTTTTCTAAAGGAGTTCCATTTAAAATATCCATTGCTATCTCTGCTGCAATCTGTCCAGATAATTCCATTGAAACAATATTGCCTCCAATAATTCCTTTGTCCATGGAACCTTCAACCATTTTAAATACAGGCACTTTTGAATATCCATATATAAACTCTATTGATTCTGCATCTGTATATTGCCTGCCTCCTGCGTCTTCTGTCATAACTACATATATTAATATAGACCCTTCTTTAAGTGATGCAATTTCTTCCCTTATCTCTTCAGAATCCATCTGTGAAGTATTAATATCTGAAAATTCCAAGTCTGGATATTTATCTTTATAAGAATAAAATGTCCTGTTTACAGCCTTGCCTGTTACAGAATCATCAAGCACTATTATAACATTCTTTGTTTCTGGAAAAAGTTTACATGCAAAATCAATATTTTCCTGTACTGAAAGTTTTTCAATAACCCCTGTAATATATGGGTCTTTTACAGCTTTCTTTGCAAGTTCTTCATTATTAATACCTTCATATACAAGTGGTATTTTATCAAAAAGTTCATCCTGGTATTTTATTCCAAACTCCAGTGCTGCATCATCACCAAGTATTACAACATCATAAGGTTCTACTTCTGATAAACGGTATTTAAGCCCTTTATAAAAATTATCAAGGTCAGCATCACTGCTAAACCGTTTTGTATCCATAAACTCATAATCTACTGTTACCCCTGGGGCAATTCCCTTTTTAATTCCTTCAATCTGGCACTGTACAGTATCCCATGCATATGAATATGAGCTTATAAACAGCACCCTGTCATTATTATAACTTTTCCCTTTTGCATATCTGGCATATAACAAGGCATTTATAAAAAAAACTACAATTACCAGTAAAACTTTTCCAAAAAATAACTTTTTCACATAAATCCCCCCTGAATATATTTTTCCAGTGTCCATCTATATAGAATAACATTACTTGGTGAAAATATCAATTATTTATAAACCTATAATATACATATTTCATAAATTTTTGATATAAATTATGTAAAAAAATATTCATTTTACATAACTTTTTTAAAATATACATATACAGTATTTTTATTTCCACTTGTGGTTTTATGCATTTTTGCGTATACTATTATTAGTAATAAAATGTTTTCCAGATGCACCCTGATTACACGAGATTATGGAAAGGTATGGTTTAATTATGAGTATTATAGGTTTAAAAAAAGAAAAATGTGTTGGCTGTAATGCATGTGTAAGAGCCTGCCCAGCTGGAGATGCCAATATTGCACATATTGATGACGAAGGCATCTTAAGAATTGAAATTGATGACAGTAAATGTATCAAATGTGGTGCATGTATTACTGCATGTTCCCATAATGCACGTTATTTCCAGGATGATATAGACCAATTTCTGTCTGACCTGAAAGCTGGCCAGGAAATTGCGGTTATTGCTGCTCCATCTATTAAAATTGCTTTTGAAGGAAACTGGCGTCATGCACTGCAATGGCTTCAGAACCAAGGGGTAAAGGGAATATATGATGTAAGTTATGGTGCTGATATATGTACATGGGCACACTTACGTTATATTGAAAAGCATCCTGATGCAAAGCTGATTTCACAGCCATGTGCCGCTGTTGTCAACTATATACAACACCATAAGCCTGAACTTCTGCCACATCTGTCACCAATACAAAGCCCTATGATGTGTATTGCAATCTATATGCGCAAAGTATTGGGCTTTAAAGGCAAGATAGCTGCTATTTCACCATGTATTGCCAAAATTGATGAGTTCCATGAAACTGGGAATATAATTAATTATAACGTTACAATGGAACATTTAAGACAGTATTTTGAAGAAAATAATATAAACCTTCCTGCTATAAAAATTTATAGTAATTTTGAATTTGATGACCACCAGGGATTAGAGGGGGCTATATATCCAAAACCAGGCGGGCTTATGAAAAACCTTCTTATCCATTCTCCTGAAATGGAAATTGTAACTTCGGAAGGAACTGATAAACTTTATAAAGATTTAGACAGATATAGTTCGGAAAGTACAAGATGGCTTCCAACTGTTTTTGATGTACTGAACTGTGAAAATGGCTGTAATGGTGGTCCTGCTACTGGTGTACACTACAACTGTTTTACAATGAATGATATTATGCATGATGTAGAAAGGTATGCAAGAAAAATACGTAAAGCAAATACTACCAAAAAAGGCATTGATAAACAGTTTGATGAATTTGACAAAAATTTAAATATCAATGACTATATGCGTACATATAAATCATTTGCAGCAAATTCTAATAAAGTTACAGAGGCAGAAATCGAAAAAGCATACCTGCAGCTTGACAAACATACTGATATGGAAAAATCGTTTGACTGCCACTCATGTGGCTTTAAATCATGCCGTGAAATGGCTATTGCTATTGCTAGAGGAATAAATGAAAAAGAAAACTGCCACCAGTATATGATGAAATCTATACGTAATGAACGCCAGAAAGTAGACTCCGTAAACAATGAAGTCCTTGCTATGAATAATGAACTTGTAGAAATTTTTGGCAGGCTTACAGATAATATTTTAAAAGTAACAAAAGAAACTGCTATTATCCGTGATATAGGAAAGTCCAGCAGCAGTGAAATGGCAAATGTTGCTGAATATATGAATGACCTTAAAGTGCTTAATGAAAGTATTTCTGGTTCACTTGAACATATTAATTCAAGTGTAAAACAGTACAATGTAATGACACAGGATGTTGAAAAGATTTCTGGTAAAATTAACCTCCTCTCACTTAATGCTGCAATAGAAGCTGCAAGAGCCGGTGAAGCCGGAAGGGGATTTTCTGTTGTTGCATCAAATATACGTGAACTTTCAGAAAGTTCACGTGCTTCTGTTGGCAATGCAAAAGAAAATGATGAATCTATCCAGTCAGCTATTAATGAGGTTAACCATATAGTACATAAATTCAGTGATACTACTACTGAACTTCTGGAAGCTGTACAGATTTCTATTGATAATGTAAATAAAACTACTGAAAAAAGCACTATGATAGAAGAATCAATGAACACTGTTTCTTTAATTGCGAAACGTGTACAAGAAGTAATAGAACAGACAAATAAAATTTTAAATTAAAATAACAGCTGTATCCATATTGGTTATAATGCCATCCATGATTACAACAGTTTCCTGTTAATAATAAAGTGGGAACGCACATGCGTTCCCTTTTGTTACATTAAAACTGTTTTATCTTATGCATATATAAACTACATAAATAGCATACATAAGCAGCATTATTATCCCTTCACCCCTTGTTATCTTCTGTTTTGACCATGCAAACCACCATACAATTAAACTCATAACTACAAGAACTACTATATCAACAATATTTTCCATTACAAATGCAACAGGTGATATTGCTGCCGCTACTCCAAGTACTAGTAATATATTAAATATGTTAGAGCCAATTACATTGCCAAGTGCCATATCAACTTCATTTTTCTTTGCTGCTACTACTGATGTAACAAGCTCAGGCAGGCTTGTTCCAAATGCAACTACTGTAAGGCCTATAAGGTTATCACTCATACCAAACTGTGCAGCAATCTTTGAAGCAGAATCTACAACAACGTCACCACCAATAATAATTGCTATAATTCCGCCAAGAATGTAAAAAATACATTTCCACACAGGTATTATCTCATAATCATCCCCGTCTGCCTGGTTTCCGCCTGCCCTTGCTTTCTTTGCAGACATTACCATCCAGTAAAGGAATATGGCGAATACAAGCGTTAGTATAATTCCGTCAATATGCCCTAATACCATGCCAGCAGAACCAAAGGCAAGCAATATAAGTGCAACTATAATTGAAAATGGAAATTCTTTTTTTAATGTGCCTTTATCTACCGCAAGCGGGCAGAAAAGTGTACAGAAACCACAAACTACCATAAGATTAAATATATTGGAACCAACTGCATTGCTTATAGCCAGTCCGTTACTTCCTGCAATAGATGCATTAATGCTGACTGAACATTCTGGAAAACTTGTTCCCATTGCAACAATAGTCATACCAATTATAAGTGATGGAACCCTTAGCCTTTTGGCAACACTGGAACTTCCTTCTACAAAGAAATCCGCCCCTTTAATTAATAAAATGAAACCTGCAATTAAAAAGATATAAACCATATTTCCTTCCTTTCTTTTAAATACATCTGGAATGTATTTAAAAATTAAAAAATGTACAGATTTATTTGCTCTGGCAATTCCAAAATTTTACCACCCAAAAGCCATCTTGCAAACATGGCTTTGCCACATTCCACTTGGATGGGATGCGCAGTGGTACATAAAATCTGAAAAAACCAGATTCAAGCACCAGCGCCCCCAAACAGCTGCCTTTTAGTAAAACATTTGGAATTTGCCAGAGTAATTTAATCCATGTACAATCTGACAGTTTAAAAACAATTTTCAAAAATACTTTGTGTTACGTCTAGTATTTTTTGGGAATTTTGCCAATTTATATTATTTCTTCTTTCAGTCTAAAGAGTAAATAATAATATTAAGAATAAAAGCCCGGTATCTGTCTGGACTTTACTCTAAATGCCCAATAAGTATTTTTAAACCAACCACTATAACCTACTGTAAATTGTGCCCTCTTTTCATATTTATTACCAAATTTATTTCCTATTACAACTCCTGCAAAAGAAATAATAAAAGTTATTATTCCAATCATACCAGCTGGTACAAGAATAGTTATGCCTTCAAGCGGGACAAATGTAATTCCTATAGTAAGGACATCTGTCTCTTTTTGCACTGTTTCTTAAACGTAAAAAAACAGGTACTATACTGTACCTGTTCCTGACACTAAAGCACAGTAATAAAACTGTACAAAAGTCTTGTTATTTAAGATTAAGCCAGGCCTTAAAGCCGGGTTTGTTGGCTTATTCACACGTATGTGCTAACTACTCCCTAATGCAATTTGGAATATTATACCAGACTATCTTATAAAATGTCAAATATTTTTCACCCCCTGTAACTGTCCATAAAACAGCTGTTGATTTTTATTATATAATATTATGCTTCAAGTGACAATTTACATTGACATAATAATATCTAAGTGTTATACTTGGTTTGTAAGTTAGACAACCGATTGCGCAGTTGGTTTTGCTTGTAACTGTTGTAAATTAAGTGACTGGACAGAAATGAGGTGTAATATGAAAACAGTATTTAAAAAATTTATTATTGTTATATTAACACTTGCCGTAACGCTAGCAACAGGATTATTATCAAAGAACGTGGCAGTATATGCATCAGCGGTAACTTCCATATCTGGAACCAGTCCTGTCCCAGGTATGCCTGATGGTTTTGCAAGAGGGGTAGATATTTCTGCATTGACAGCATTAGAAAAAAGCGGTATACAATTCCGTTACCTGGATGGCTCCCAGGGTGATATGTTTGATATCTTGTCTGGTGCAGGGGTAAATTATGTCCGTATACGTATATGGAATAACCCTTATGATTCTTCTGCACCATACAAACCATATGGTGCTGGCAACTGTGACCTTTATAATGCCAAGATACTTGGCAAAAGGGCAACTGACGCAGGCATGAAGGTTTTCATTGATTTTCATTACTCTGACTTCTGGGCAGACCCAGAAAAACAATTTGCTCCAAAAGCCTGGGCAGATTATAACCTTGCATATAAAAAAGATGCTGTATATAATTTTACTTATGACAGCCTGAAAGAACTACTAGATTATGGCGTAAATATAGGCATGGTACAGATTGGCAATGAAACAAATGGTTCTATGTGTGGTGTAGGTGGTCTCTATGATGGTGTATGGGATTTAAGTTCAGGGGTAGCAGCACTTATGCAGCAAGGCTGTTATGCTGTAAATGATATTAATACATTATATGGAAAGTCCATGCTTAAGGTACTGCATTTCACTGATTTAGTGGAACGGGGAGAATGGTATGCAGAATGTGTAGACAAACTTGGTGTAGATTATGATGTATTCTCTACTTCATATTATCCAATGTGGCACGGGACTGCTTCAGACCTCACCAGAAAACTTACCAATATTGCCAGGACATACAATAAAAAAGTTATGGTAGCTGAAACTGCTTACCCTTACACTTATGAGAATTTTGACTCCCAGAACAATAATATTGGTGATGCATCTGGCATGACCCATTCCAACTATAATGTAAGCGTATCTGGACAGGCTGAAGCCTTGCGTGACGTTTTTGCTGCTGTTGCAAAGGTTAATGAAACTAAATATGGTTATGGCATTGGTGCATTTTACTGGGAACCTGGCTGGATTGCTACCGACAGTTCTACCTGGGGTACATGTGGTTCTGGATGGGCTACTAGCGCAACCGGTAACTATGAGAAACTTTATAGTAACAGTGTTACCTACTATTCCACTGTAGATGGTGGCAGCACATGGGACAATATGACCCTCTTTGATAAAAATGGCAATGCAATGAAGTCCCTGTATGTATTTAATGATATATGTGGTAAAGCAAGCATAATTTCTTCTGGAATATTTAATGGCGGCTCACTAGAAGGTACTTATTATGTTAAAAGCGCATTTAATGGTTTATATCTTGATGTTGATAGTGGTTCTTCTTCTGATAATGCCAATATCCAGCAAAATTCTTATCTTGGTAATGACAGGCAGAAATTTAAGTTTACCAGGAATAAAGATGGTTATTATTATATATTTACTGGTGCATCTGGTTATTCTAAAGCACTTGATATTGCAGGCAAAAAGACAACAGATGGCACTAATGTAGTACAATATAGTTATAACGGCGGTAAAAACCAGATGTTTGAATTATCCCAGATATCTCCTGGCATATATGCTATTAAGACAAGAATTACTGACAGTGCCTCTTGCCTGGATGTGTTTGAATGGAGCCAGGAACCAGGTAGTAATATTGTACAATGGAATTACTGGGGCGGTGATTGCCAGCTTTGGATTTTGGAAGCTGCTTCTTAAGCGGCGGGTCTGGATTACAGATATCCTTTGACAAACTTTTACATACAAAAACCAGCAAACCCTATAACAAGAGTTTGCTGGTTTTAATATTAAAATGTTTTTTATTAAAGTATATTAAGCTGCTATATATGATATGGAATTTTTTCCTTTAGTACCATATTTATCAAATGCCCTTACCATATATTCATAATCAGTTCCCTGTTCTGCTTCATAATCTGTATAACTTATATTATTATTCTTTTTAGTCTTCTTAATGCATACCCATTTGTTAGTTCCTACAACCCTTCGGAATACTTTATAATAAGATGCCTTATCAAGCTTCTTCCAGTCAATTTTTATACCTCCAGGTACTTTCATAACATTTTGTATACTGCTTGCACCATTTTCAGACCAAAGTGTATATATCCTGCTCTTTCCGCCAGCCATATATTTAACCTGGCCGCTGAAATAATTATCTGACTGTAACTTTACATTCCACCTGTTAAGGGATATCCCTTCTTTACGCATTACTTCAAGGGATTTAGCCTTATATGCAGGGAATATCTTTACTGTTACAGACATATCATCTTCCTTTGCCTTTACAGCAGAGGTTATATCTGTATAGCCATCTGTACCTACAAGCCTTATCTGTGTTTCTGATTCAGGGGCTTTAACATATTTAAGGGCATAACATATATTTGCTGCTGCATCCCTGCCAAGCTCATTGTAGCCAAGCTGTGTATAGTGTACAGACTGGTGTACATCTTCTACCTGTGAAGGGATTTCTACATCCTGTTTCTTCATATTGTTAAATTCCATATACTTTTCAATAGTTGGATATTTTGATTTAAAATATAAATCAACACCCGCATCTGTCACCCAGTCTTCTGAAATATGGCTTGCAAGGTAAATATCCTTAAATTTTTCTTTTGATGAATTGCACATATAATACTGTGCTTTCCTTGGTCCTGTCATATATAAATCAGAATTATCTGTAGGGTCACCATGTGCCCTTACCATAAGAATACCCGCAAATTCTATTTTCTGGTCTACATTTTTATATTTTTTTACCCTTCCAGTTCCAAGTTCATTCTTAATTCCATTGTGCATTTTTAAAAATTTCTCCAGGTATTTTTTAGCACTCATATTGTCATCAGTCTCACCCTGAAGCCAGAAGTATCCTTTATGGCTTAATTTATAATGTCCTGCTTCAATCTCTTTATTAAGAAGCTGTTCACATGTTTTATATAAGGATACTGCCTGCCAGAAATTATTATTAATCCTCTCTTTGCCTGGCAGCCATGTATCAATAGAGCTTCCGCTGTGTGCAGCATTGACAAGCCACACTTTCTCATCTGTCCTTTTTACCCATTCTTTGGCAAGTGCGCCATCAACACCAGTCTTGCCTGTTGCCTGTTCTGCATCAGTAAGGTTATTGGTACGTTTCCACTCCTTCTCACTGCTGTTATCAGTAAGGCTGCCAGGCACATATTCGTCTGGGTTCCATATTGTAAGTTTAGGTGAAACAGTCTGGAAGCATCCGTTTGTAAGTGAATGGCTAAGGGTTGATGGTCCATATGTACTATATACTTTACCTTCTTTATTTACAACATATTCATTCTGGTATTCTTCAAGACTGCCAAGCTTATCAGGACTTCCTTCCATGTTGCTCTGTCCTATAAGCAGCAGCAGGCTTATCTTAGCAGCTTTAACCGTAACTCCGATTTTCTTGCCACTTTTAAGCTCTACAACTGCTTTTCCACATCCAGCAGCAACTACTTTATTATCACTGCCTTCCTGGATTTTCAGGACTTCACTGTCCTTTCCGCCTGTCTGCACATTATCAGATTTAACTGAAATTGTTTTAATTTCCTTTATTTCCTTTTTAAAAGTATATCTGTCATCATATTTTAATGTTATTTGGGAATCTGTATTTTTCATTGACAGCTTTGCTGCCTCTGCTGTTTCTGGAAGTATCGTAAATACTCCCAGAAAAGCACATAACATAAATAATCTTTTACATATATTCTTCATATCACTCTACCACTCATTTTGTATTTATTTCTTGCATACAATATTTACTATACGCCCTGGAACATATATTTCTTTTACAATACTTCCTGAAAGCCTGCTGCCAAGGGCTTCCTTTGCCTTTGAAAGAACACTTTCCTTATCCTCATCTTTGGCAATGGAAATTGTAACTTTGGTTTTACCATTAATCTGTACAGCAATCTCTACTGTAGATTCTACAGTTTTAGCCTCATCATACACAGGCCACTTGCTTTCATAAACTCTCCCTTCACATCCAATAATCTCCCATAATTCTTCTGTAATATGTGGTGCAACAGGGTTAAGCAGTGCAATAAGGGTTTTATACTCTCCCTTTGTAACAGAATTTTTCTTATAGAAATCATTAATAAGTGACATCATTGCTGCTATTGCTGTATTAAATTTAAGGTTTTCAAAATCATTGCTGGCTTTCTTAATGGTCTGGTGCATCTTAGTCTCCATATCATCAGAATACCCCTCTTCACCAGTCATTATTTCCTGCAGCTTCCATACCCTTTCAAGGAAACGGCGGCAGCCTTTTACACCATCATCAGACCATGCCGCACTTAAATCAAATGCACCTATAAACATTTCATAAGTACGGAGTGTATCTGCACCATAATCCCTTACAATATCATCCGGGTTAATTACATTGCCACGTGACTTGCTCATCTTTTCGCCATTGCTTCCAAGAATCATTCCATGGGAAGTACGCTTCTGGTATGGTTCTGGCACAGGCACTGCTTTCTGGTCATAGAGGAATTTATGCCAGAAACGTGAATAGAGCAGATGGAGTGTAGTATGCTCCATCCCTCCGTTATACCAGTCTACAGGAAGCCAGTATTCTAGTGCCTCAGGACTTGCAATACATTCTTCATTATGTGGGTCTGTATACCTTAAGAAATACCATGAAGACCCTGCCCATTGTGGCATTGTATCAGTTTCACGTTTTGCTGGTCCTCCGCAGCATGGGCATTTTGTATTAACCCAGTCTGTCATTGCGGCAAGAGGTGACTCACCATTATCTGTTGGCATATAACTTTCTACTTCTGGAAGCAGAAGAGGAAGTTCACTCTCATCAAGCGGTACAAAACCACATTTTTCACAATGTACAATAGGAATTGGCTCTCCCCAGTATCTCTGCCTTGAAAATACCCAGTCACGCAGTTTAAAGTTTACTTTACGGTTTCCTATGCCTTTCTCTGCAAGGAAATCTTTAATCTTTTCCTTTGCTTCTTCTACAGTAAGCCCTGTAAGAAAACCTGAATTAACCATTCTTCCTGTTGCTACATCTGTAAATGCTGCTTTATCTATATCAACAGTACCTTCACTGCCTTCAACCACCTGTATTAAAGGAAGGCCAAATTTCTTTGCAAACTCCCAGTCCCTTTCATCATGTGCAGGTACTGCCATAATTGCGCCTGTACCATATGTCATAAGAACATAATCTGATATCCATACAGGAATTTCTTCATTATTTACAGGATTAATTGCTTTAATGCCGTCAAGTACTACACCTGTCTTATCTTTTGCAAGTTCTGTACGCTCAAAATCAGACTTTTTAGATGCCATTTCACGGTATTTTACTACCTCATCCCAGTTCTTTATTTCATCTTTATATTTGTCAACAAGTGGGTGTTCTGGTGAAACAACCATATATGTTGCACCAAATAATGTATCAGGACGTGTTGTATATACACGAAGTTTGTCTTCTTTATCTTTAAGCCTGAAATCAACTTCTGCGCCTTCTGAACGTCCAATCCAGTTTATTTGTGATGTCTTTACACGTTCGATGTAATCAACATCTTTAAGCCCTTCAAGAAGCTTGTCAGCATAGTTTGTAATCTTAAGCATCCATTCACTTTTAACTTTGCGTACAACTTCTGAACCACAACGCTCACACACACCGCCAACAACTTCTTCATTAGCAAGTCCTACTTTACATGAAGTGCACCAGTTAATAGGCATTTCTTTTTTATATGCAAGCCCTTCTTTAAAAAGTTTTAGGAAAATCCACTGGGTCCATTTATAATAACCTGGGTCTGTAGTATTTATCTCTCTGTCCCAGTCAAATGAATATCCAAGTGAACGCAGCTGTGATTTAAAATGTTCTACATTTTTCTCTGTAACTTCCTTTGGATGGATTTTATTCTGGATAGCAAAATTCTCTGTAGGAAGCCCGAACGCATCCCATCCCATAGGATACAGTACATTATATCCCTGCATCCTGCGCTTACGTGCTACAATATCAAGCGCTGTATATGGCCTTGGATGCCCTACATGAAGCCCCTGCCCTGATGGGTATGGAAATTCAACAAGTGCATAAAATTTAGGCCTTGTATAATCATTCTCTGTTTTAAAAGCCTTCTCATCATCCCAGGCTTTCTGCCATTTTTTTTCAACCGTATGGTGGTTATACATTTCCATTCTATTACCTCTTTCTAAACTAAATATCTGCAAAACCTGCCATGCTGCATAATATGCCAGCAAGTGCACCCGCTATTACATCTTTTGGGAAGTGCACCCCTGCAACTACCCTTATTACAGCAAGCATCACACCCATTATATAAATAATAATGCCTGGCAGCGGATATACATAACTTACTGCCCCTGCACATATAAATAACGAAAATACATGTCTGCTTGGAAAGCTTTTCCCATGTGTATCTTTAGGAAAAAGCGGCTTAAAGCCATATTTTTCATAAGGTCTTTCTGCGTTGTACTTTGCCCTGGCAGCAGACAGCAGTATAAATCCTGCCGCTGGCACTGCAATAACCCTTATAACCCTTATATCTTTCATATATACAAGCAACGCAGCAGTTATAATATAAACCAAAGCAGTTAAAAATGTTATAATCTTGCCAGTTATATAAATAATGCTTATGCCATGTTTTTTAGAACGCACAAAATCCATTACCTTAATATACTGTTCCCTGTCCATAACATCCTCCGCTTATTGTACCTTTATGCTATTCTTCTTTGCCTGTAACCTGTATTCTAAGTTCTTCAAGCTGCACATCTTCAACAATATCTGGTGCATTTGTCATAAGACAAGATGCATCCTTAATCTTTGGAAATGCGATGACATCACGTATATTATTTAATCCTGCCATAAGCATTACAAGACGGTCAAACCCATAAGCAAGCCCTGCATGTGGAGGTACACCATATTTGAATGCATCCAGCAGGAAGCCAAACTGTTCATGTGCCCTTTCTTCTGTAAATCCAAGTGCCTTAAGCATTGTTTCCTGTATATCATCCTGGTGTATACGCACTGAACCACCGCCAAGTTCTGTACCATTAAGCACTATATCATATGCCCTTGCACGTACTTTCTCTGGTGCTGTCCCAATATATTGTATATCTTCTTCAAATGGCATTGTAAATGGGTGGTGCATCGCAAGATACCTGCCCTGTTCTTCTGAATATTCAAATTCAGGAAACTCTGTGACCCATAAGAACTTATATTCATTTTTATCCAGAAGTCCAAGGCTTTCCGCCAATGTAAGACGTATATTTCCAAGTACATCATAAACTACTTTGTCCCTGTCTGCCGCAAAAAGCAGTAAATCTCCTGGCTTTCCACCCATAGTTTCTACAAGTCTTTTAAGTTCTTCATTTTCCATAAACTTTGCAAATGATGATTTATATGTGCCATCCTCATTTACTGCCAGGTATGCAAGTCCTTTAGCTCCAAAATCTTTGGCTGTCTGTACAAGTGCATCAATCTTTTTACGTGGCATAGCTGCCTGTCCTTCTGCATTAATACCCCTCACTGAACCTCCAGCTTCAAGTGCACCTGTAAATACAGAAAAACCGCAATCTTTAACAACTTCTGATACGTTCTTAAGCTCCATCCCAAAGCGCATATCTGGCTTATCTGAACCAAACCTGTCCATTGCTTCCTGCCATGTCATACGCTGTATTGGAAGTTGTATATCTATATCAAGTATTTCCTTAAATAACCTTTTTAAAAGCCTTTCATTAACATCCATAACATCTTCTTCATCTGCAAATGAAAGCTCCATATCTATCTGTGTAAATTCTGGCTGCCTGTCTGCACGCAGGTCTTCATCACGGAAACATTTTACAATCTGGAAGTACCTGTCATATCCTGCACACATAAGCAGCTGTTTGAACAGCTGTGGTGATTGTGGCAAAGCATAAAACGAACCCGGGTGTACCCTGCTTGGTACAAGATAATCCCTTGCCCCTTCTGGTGTGCTCTTGGTAAGCATAGGTGTTTCTATCTCAAGAAAACCTTCTTCTATAAGGAACTGGCGCACAATGCCTGCAATCCTGCTTCTTAGCATAAGGTTGCGCTGCAGGTCAGGACGCCTAAGGTCAAGATAACGGTATTTAAGCCTTAGTTCCTCCTTGGTTTTGCTATTTTCTTCAACTGGAAAAGGAGGTGTGTCTGACTCTGATAGTATTCGTAGTTCCTGTGCCCTTACTTCTATAGCGCCTGTTGCAAGGTTTTTATTCACAGCACCTGAACGTGCTGTAACTTTGCCTTTTACTGCAATGACAAATTCACTCCTTAGCCTTCCTGCCTTATCAAAATATGCACTGTCTGTTTCACCCTCTTCAAATATAACCTGTAATATTCCTGAACGGTCACGTAGGTCAACAAATACAATACTGCCTTTATTTCTCTGCTTCTGCACCCATCCCATTACAGTAACTTCTTCCCCTATATTCTTCTCACTAAGTTCTGCACATCTGCATGTGCGCTTCATGCCTCTCATTGATTCAGCCATAATCTTCCCTCCAGCACTGTTTTATAACATTTTATTTGCATAATCTACATAATACAACGAAATCAGGAATATATCAAGAAACATATACCAATACATTCATGTTTCATAAATTTTTTATATTATACAGACACAAATCCACAAATATATTGTGTTTTATGCATATGTACAATTTGCGTATACAGGTGTTTTAAATCTGGTCTTTCCAGATTTTATGCACTGCTGCGTTTCCATCTTAGCACAAGCGTGCCCCAGAATGGAAAATGTTTAATGGAACATTGAAATAGTGTTATTCTCCCATCTGTACAATAAAAACTATCTGGAATTATAACTTGTTTATACTGCTGCCTCTCTCTCAAAAAGTGCCAGATGCTCCATCTGGAGAGGGGTTATATTATCCCTCAGGCTCTCTATCCCTTTAAACCTCCCATTATGTAGTATACGCTGGAATGACAGGAAAACCTTCATATCATAATCTGCAACCTCATCTATCATTATTTCAACAGCTGTATCCACATCAAATGCTTTTCTGTAACTTCTGTCGCTCGTCAGTGCTGCAAATACATCACATGTCCTTAAAATCCTCGCCATCCATGGTATTTTCTCCCCTCTTAAACTATCCGGATAACCAGAACCGTCATAATTCTCATGGTGGTAAAATACAGCCTTTAAAATATTATCTGGATAACCAGCCTCCATCAGAATTTTATAACTATACAATGAATGTTGCCTGACATATTTTATATGTTCAATTACAAGAGTATCCTCTTCTGAATAAATATATTTTGTAAGTTTCATCTTGCCTATGTCATGTAAAATTCCGGCTATAGACAAATCATCACAAAAAGCAGGGATTTCCCCAAGTTCTTCCGCAATCATTACCGCAAGATTGCTTACTTCAACCGCATGATGCATTTCCTCACACACTACTTCTTTTACATGGCATGGAAGCACATCACTTTCCACTATCCTCTTTATATAGTCTGCCATAAATACTCTTCTTTCTGCCAATCATCTCACCAATACGCCTGATATAATCATCTACGCTCTGAACATTCCCAATTCTTTCAACCTGTTTACGGCAAGCATGGTACAGTTTTGTTGATGCACCAGCACCCAATGCAAGTATTGTCTGTTTCTCTTCCATAATAAGTATATTATAAAGACACTCTTTTCCTTCCCTTGCATATCCTATATTTTCCTGTCCTGTGCTGCCTGCATGGCCACAAGAATTTTTCTGCCTGTACATATAATATGGCAGGTATCCATTGCATCTTGCAAATTCCTGCCCCATATCCAGCATATTTTCCATGCATAAAGACTTGCATGTTTCTGCTGTCCCATATCCTCCATCTGTATCACGCAGCCTTGAAGCCCTTTTTACAACAAGCGAATGTATAGTAAGGCTGTCTGGGCTTAAGTCCTTTATCTTTGAAAGTGTACCAGCAAAGTCTTCTTCTTTCTCTCCTGGAAGTCCAATAATTAAATCCATATTTATATTACTAAATCCTGTTTTACGTGCCAGGTTAAATGCATCAACTGTCTGTATGGCAGTATGCTTCCTTCCAATAATATCTAAAGTCTTCTGCTGCATTGTCTGTGGGTTTACAGAAATGCGCCTGGCACCATACCCATATATAACTTTAAGTTTCTCTTCTGTAATACTGTCTGGCCTGCCTGCTTCAACTGTAAACTCAATACCATTCCCTACAGGAAAATATTTACAGAGGGATTTTAAAAGCCTTCCTAACTGGACAGCAGACAGTGAAGTTGGCGTGCCTCCGCCTATATATATACTTGTAAGCTTCCTGTCACTAAATATATGTGAAGAATATTCCATTTCTTTCTCTAATGCATCCAGATAAGCATCTGCAAGGCTTCCATACCTGTCAAATGGATATGAAGTAAATGAACAGTAACTGCATGTTGTAGGACAGAATGGTATGCCTATATAAAGACTATAACCATTTTCATAATCCACATTTGCAAGAAGTTTTGCTTCACGTACTGCTATCTGCATTGCAAGTTCTGCCTTTACAGGGTCAAGGCAGTAAATATCTTCCAGTGATTTTTTTATTTCTTGTAAACCAATGCCACCAAGCACCTGGTCCATTACAATCTTCACGGGTCTTACACCTGTCATTGTGCCCCATGCAGGAATCCGCTTTGTAATCCCATCCGGCAGCATATCTGCCGGAAAATCCCTGAGCAGACAAAATACAAGCTTTTTTAATACATTTTTATAATAAGTCCTGTAAGGATGTGCCGCCTTATCTATATGTTTATGCCAGTTACCAGAACCTGTTACATCTAATTCATAATTAATCTTATATAAACTGGTTCTGGCATCTGCATAAATTTTAAATTGTCCCAAAATAACATCCAGAGTAATACCAGGCTCTTCTGCACTGTTTTCTTCCCCATGTACAATAACTTTTACAGCCTGTCCAGGGAAAAACCCTGTAACAAGTGCCTGGAGTTCATAATCAAAATCACGTTCCGACAATATAATTAAAACCATAACGCCCCTCCAGGATACTATATAGCAGCATAGGGATTCATTATCTTTTCATCACCAATAGTAGTCATCATTCCATGTCCAGGATATACCTTTAAATAATCAGGCAGTACAAAAAGTTTTGTACGTATTGACTGTACAAGTTTGCTCATGCTTCCTCCTGGAAAATCCGTACGCCCTACTGACTGCTCAAAAAGTGTATCCCCTGAAAAAAGCATGCCGCTGCCTGTAAAATAAAAGCACATGCCACCCTCTGTATGCCCTGGTGTAAGCAGGCACTTTATCTTCTCACCAATTAACTCTATTATTTGTCCATCCTCAAGCCATTCATCAGCTTCAAGCACAATCCTTTTACCCATAAGCTGTGAAGAAAGATTAATATATGGGTCTTGTAGCGTTTCACGCTCTTCAAGTGCAGCATATACTTTTATTCCATATTTATCCTTAAGCCCCTCTACAGCCCCAGTATGGTCAAAATGTCCATGTGTAAGCAGTATTGCAACTGGTTTGAAACCTTTCTGGCTTATAAATATGCTGATTGCCTGCTCCTCATCTCCTGGATCTATAATAATACATTCAGATGTAGCAGTATTATAAACAAAATAACAATTTGTCTGTACAGCACCTACCACTTTAAATTCACATTTTAATCCATCCATATAGCCCTCTTTCCTGCAGATATGCCCTGCTTGTTATTTTTTCAGCCAGCTCCACATATGGATAAATACCTGGCTATAAATTATGACTGTGTTCTTTGTATATCTTTTACACTCTCAACGTTACTAAGTTTCTTTGTAAGCTCATTCAATGCTTCTACACCACGTATAGCAAAACCTACATTAATGGTTGCTATACCTTGTTTACTAACTTTAGTATTCATTGATTTTACATCTATCTTATTCCCAGTAAATATCTTTGTTATATCAAGTAAAATACCCATACGGTCATAAGCATAAATTATTATCTCTGTATCATACAGTTCATCTGGCTTGCCTTCTGGTGTAACCTGCCACTCTGCTTCTATTATTCTCTGGCGGTCTGTTTCTGGAAGGTTCATCATATTAATACAGTCAGTACGGTGTATTGAAACTCCCCTTCCCCTTGTGACAAAACCAATAATCTCATCACCTGGCACAGGGCTGCAGCACTTTGAAAACCTTACTGATACATCATCAATACCCGCAACTACAATTCCGCTTTTAGATTTAACTGCTGCCGGCTGGCTTCCATGTACAGCAGGGCTGTTGACAGCTTCAAGTATATCTTTGTCTGTTGTATGTTTAGGGTTCTTTTTATCATACTCATACTGGAGCTTATTAATAACTTGCCCTTCCTTAAGCCCGCCATGGCCTATTGCAGCAAGTACAGAAACCCAGTCACGGAAACCATATTTCTTCTTACACGCATCTGTATACTCAGGTTTCACAAGGTCTGACATAACTATGCCTTGTGTTTTACAATAATTAGCCAGAAGGTCCCTGCCCCTTGTAATATTTTCTTCCTTAAATTCCATCCTGAACCACTGGTTTATCTTATTCTTTGCCTGTGCACTTTTAACTATTGAAAGCCAGTCACGGCTTGGGCCTTTGGAATTTTGTGAAGTAACTATCTCCACCCTGTCGCCATTCTGTATCTCATATTCAATAGGCACCAGATTGCCATTAACACGTGCTCCCACCATCTTATTGCCAACTGCACTATGTACAGCATATGCAAAATCTATCGGTGTAGAACCTGCTGGAAGGTTTTTGACATCACCATCTTTAGTAAAACAGTATACATGGTCTGCAAAAAGGTCTAAATCACTTTTTAAAAGGCTTAGGAACTCTTTATTATCAGACATTTCCCTCTGCCATTCAAGAATACGCCTAAGCCATACAAGCTTCTCCTCTTCACTGTCAGAAGCATTTTTACCATACTGGTTTTCTTTGTATTTCCAATGCGCAGCGATACCATATTCTGCTGTACGGTGCATCTCATAAGTACGTATCTGTATTTCAAAAGGCTGTCCTGACGGACCTATAAGCGTAGTGTGGAGTGACTGGTAATTATTTGGCTTTGGCATAGATATATAATCCTTAAAATGTCCTGGTATAGGCTTATACATCTCATGTATCACACCAAGCACAGTATAACAGTCCCTTTCTGTGTCTACAATAATCCTTACAGCAAATAAATCATATATTTGTTCAAGTTTCTTATTCTGTGTAACCATCTTTTTATATATACTGAAATAATGCTTAGCACGCCCATCTATATCAGCTTTTATCCCTGCTGTACTTATATGGTGCTGTACCTCTTTTACAATCTTTTTTATAAATTCTTCACTTTTTACACGTCCATTTTCAATTCTGGTTACAAGCTCCTCATACATCTCTGGTTCAAGATACTTAAACGCAAGGTCATCTAATTCTACTTTAATCTTTGATATTCCAAGCCTGTCGGCAATAGGTGCATATATATCTATTGTTTCCCTTGACTTCTCTTTCTGCTTCTTAGGTGTCTGGTACTGCATAGTCCTCTGGTTATGCAGCCTGTCAGCAAGTTTAATTATAATAACCCTTATATCCTTTGCCATTGCTAAGAACATCTTCCTTAAGTTCTCTGCCTGTACTTCTACTTTGTCTGCCACATAATCAATCTGTGTAAGCTTTGTGACACCATCAACAAGCAGGGCAACCTCTTCACCAAATTCCTGTGTTATCTCTTCACTTGTCATAACAGTATCTTCTACCACATCATGCAGCATCCCTGCCACAATAGTTTCCTTGTCAAGCTCTAATTCTGCAAGGATAATACATACACACAAAGGGTGTATTATATATGGCTCACCTGATTTTCTCAGCTGCCCTTCATGCGCCTTATAGGCTATATCATATGCTTTCTCAATTAAGGAAATGTCTGTTGACGGATGATATCCACGTATCATGCTTTTAAGCTTGTCATACAAAATTTCTGGCTCTGTAAAATCTTTAGGTGTCATACTTGTATCAAGTTCACCATTATCAATCTTTACCTCTGTTGTCTTTTTAGCATCTTCAGCCATATACCGCCCTCCATAATGTGTAATCATTTGTGCCAGATAAATACTATCCCATACAAGTCCATTTCCTGCAGCGCAGGAATAAAATTTCCAGCCTTTAAATTTATATTATATGATAAAATTATTCAGTTTTAAAGTCAAGCAAAAGAATTTATAATACCCCGTAACTTGTGAAATATTTAATTGCCAGGCACTGCATAAGACCACGCCGCTTTCATCTGGCCTTGGAGTTTCTTCAAATTCCAGTGTTTCTCTGAGCGTGCAGCACTATTGGGGTCATTCACTATAATTTTCCCCTTATTATCAATACCAGCCAGTACAATAAAATGCCCCTGGTCTGTAAAATCACCTGGTGCCATGCTGCATATAACTGGTTTTCCTCTTTCCAGTTCTGTTTTTATTGAATTTAAAGAAATCTTTTTGGCATCAAGCCCAAGGTCTTTTGCACCATCAAGCATCATTACCCATGATGTACCTGTATCCTGGCTATAATAATTTTTATCAATACAGTATTCTGCCATATCAGAAGGGGACATAGACGTATTCTTAAAAAGCCCTGCATAAACCATTGACATACATGTTGGCCCACATCCGCTTATTGCAATAATATCATTACCATACTTGACATATCCCCATCTGCCGTCCCACTGTTTTAAAGCCGGAATACCAGCAATAACTTCCTCATCCAGTATTTCCCCAGAAGAAGCACTGTCATTCTTATGTTTAGGATAATTTAATACAAATTGTAAAGTTTCCTGGTTATTTATAAAAAGATTTAATATTTTTTCAGGATACTGTGATAAATTAATAAGAATATCGTTTGTCTCAGGATAATCCTCTTTTAAAAGCAAAAGTTTAGAATAAATCTCCTCATATCCTTCAGGCACAATAATCTGTGACTCCTTCGTAGGTGCCTCCGATGGTTTAGGGGTTTCTTTGTTATTACCTGCCAGAAAGCGGTTTACTCCCAGGCGTACAAGCAGAAATACACATATAACAAATAATATTCCAATAAGTGCAACAAGTGCCCTTGCAATCATTACCTGTCTTCTTTTTTTCCGTCTCCTTATTCTCTTCCTAAGATATCTCCTGTACTCTATTTCTTCTTGTGTCAAGTTTTCCAAATCTAAATCCTCCGAATAATATTGTGGTTATCCACAATCAATTTCCATAAGTATCCCCATAAGACAATCAAATTCATCTGATGACAACTTGCCATCATCAAACTCATCTGTTACCAGTTCCTCTATCTCATCCCACTCATATTTACTCTTTCCTTCTTCAAGCTTCTTAAGCTCTTTCTTCCATTCATCTGCCCTGCCCATAATTTCCTCCAGTAATTTATATTACTATATATAATAAAACAATAGTATTTTATCTGTCAAATATTTTCAGGCACGCCTCATGTCCGTTTCATAAATTTTCATATAATAATTTACAAAACAGACATTGGCACGCCTGAACACTCTTGCAGAAGCGTGCATATTATTACACAAGTTCATTAAGGTAATACCTGTAACATGGTAAATATTTACTGCCAAATTCTTCTATTGTACATCTCTCCCATTTATTGTTTTCTTCCCCACTGCACCACTGGCAAGATGAAGATTTTTTGTCTATAATAATATGCCATTTCCCATTATTGCCACTTATATATTTATCTTCAATTACCAGCCACATTTCACACCTTCTTTCAGAATACAAACCCTGTATAAATGTTTTTAAGTCTGTTATCCTTGCCATAAGGTAATTCTTTGGTTCTGGACAATCTGGAATATTCCAGAAATATGTTTCATACAATTTTATTTTATAATAATTTTTCTTATGGAAATACTGTAAAATATCCATCTGTATTTTTTCTTCAAATACACTTTCTGCTATTTCTGGAAAATCTTCACACATATATACAATATATCCAAGACATTGTAAACTGTCTTTTTCCCAAAATGTTACTATATTACCATTACATGCAGCCATTTCCTTATCTAATTCTTCAAAATAAGCAACGTTATGGTCTGCATAGCATGAAAAGTTTTGGGATAATTTGTTTTCTGTATAATAATATAATGCTTCTTTCTGGCTAGTTTCCAGCATGCTGTATATAATATTTGTACTGCCATGTATTTCCCTTTTAATATCTGGTATATCCATATCACATGTACTAACTGGATATATACCAGTGAACCCATATGGCTTATATATTTTTTCAGATGCTGGCATAAGATAAGTAAATGGTAATTTCTTATTATACATAAATACCAATGCTTTCTTTAGCATTGTATCCATATAACCACGTTTCCTGTATTCTTTAAATGTACATACCCCAACTATATAATAAAGTGTTGTTTCTTTTCTGTTTATTTTTATATGGTATGGGTTCAGGTGTAACATTGATACATTGTCTGATAAAAAGGTTATGCTTTTATGCCACCTGTTGTTAAAATAATAATTTATATAACCTGGTGTATCACTAAAATTATCCATCCACAGTTTTCTACATATATTTTCTACAGCTTCCTGGCTGTCTGGCATTATAATCTGTGTTTCAAACATTTTTAAATCCCTTGTTTAACATTATTTTGATAAGTTCATCCCCAACAGGGCCTTGTGCTTTCTTGCAGTAAAACAGGTTTTTAATCCTTTCACGGTCTTTCTGGGCATAATTTCTGCCATCTTTTGCAAAAAGAACCAGTTCTTTAAGCAACCCGTCAAAATCCCTTGCCTTAACCCCTGGTGTTACATCTTCATATTTAAAATACATTTCCCTGTCCTCTGCAAGGTACTGGCCATAATCATAACAATAGAAGAGCAGCGGCAGGTCAAGAAGCAGGTAATCTATATATATACTTGAATAATCTGTAACCATTGCCTTTGTTTCCATAATAAGGCACTGTATATCTATATTTCTGCCTGTTATATCAATAATATGGGGATATTCTTTAAGGTCTTCCTTTTCGTTCCTATGATAAAAATGCTTTTTAATTATAAAATAATACCCATATTTTTCAAGAAATTCCTCAAGTCTCCCCAAGTCAAATATTTTGTTAATATTAATCCTCTGTGCGCCCTCCTTTCTATGTGTAGGACAGTAAAGTATAATATTTTTCCCTGGAAAATATGGCACAGGTTTCTCTTTCTGGAAGAAAATATCACTTCTTGGCTGTCCAAGGCATAATATATGCTTGTTGTCTGTCCTGAATGCACTCTTATATATTTTTACAAATAACTTGCTTGTTGCAACATAATACATATTGCCAAGTGGTATATTTATAAGGGCATCCCTGAATTTCTGCTTAGGGCTGTCCCAGTCTTTTTCATATTTATTATCATAGCATATTTTTTTCAATGGTATACCATGCCACAAATCAATAATAACCGCCCTGCCAAGAAATGTATGCTGCAAATCACTTATACCATTGGACACTACCGCATATTTTGCACGGAGCTGTATCCACATGGCTTTGAAAGTCCCCCACTTATATACTTCATAACCAAGGCTTTCTATTTCCTTTACTACTTCATCGCTCTTTGTAATCCATACTGCACGCATGTCTTTGTATTTCTGTGCTTCTAAAAAAAGCTGTTTGGAATTATCTGCAAAACGTCCGCCTAGCCATGCACCAAATACACATATTTTATAACTTCTTGGCATAAGCATTGTAATAAACATTATTAAATACTTTAATACCAGCCTTAATCCTTTAAAAATTTTAACTGCCAATATATTACCCCCATATACATTGCATTATTTTTCTGAAAAAACCCTTTTTCCAGACCCCGTTTCTAAAATAAAACTGGATGCGGTAAAGATACCCTTTTTTATGCAAAGCGCCATACTGTGATAAAAATTTATATTCATTGTACATATTCCTGTTATACAAGGTTTTACGGTATATCTTTGCAAATAATGCAGTTTGTTTATACGAAAGAAGCATTGCTTCTTTATATGCTTCCCTGCCATCCTTAAGCCTTTTTAAAAGATACTTAGGGCTGTTATTGTCTTTTGCACCTACACTGTTGCTGCCATGCTGCCTGTAACTTAACAAAGGTTTATTTATAAACGCTGTTTTTCCAAATACCCTGGCATATAATGCAATAATATAATCATGCATTATTACGTCTTCCATCCCTGCAATACTTGTAACTCCCTTGCATAATGGCTGGTTTATAAGCATTGTACAGCCTGTAACATTATTTTGTATAACCAGTTCTGCAAGTGAAGGGTGGCGGTTTATATGCGAAAGGGCAAACATTGAGCCTGAAATAATATTCATATCCTGGTCTGCAACCTCCAGGTCACCATGTACCAGAAGCGGCATATTACTGCCATACTTAGCCTCAAGTTTTTTCATTGCCTTTATACTTATTTCAATCTTGTCATCTTTCCATATATCATCCTGGTCACAGAACATTATATACTGGCTGCTGGATGCATCTTTTATAAGCCTTGCAAAATTCTTTTTGGCACTGCCTTCTGGTGGGTTATTTATAAAAACTGTTACTTCATTATCTGTACTGGCAGCAAATTCTGAAAGAACTTCTGCTGGATTATCACTGCTCCCGTCATCACGTACAATAAGCTTCCATTTTGTATATGTCTGCCTGCGTATTGATTCCAGCTGTTCTTTTAAATAACTGCCACCATTATATACTGCCATTAATATTGTTACCATACTTCTCTCCTGTCAGTTTTTTATATAAAACTAATTCTAACATACTTTTTTATTAAAGAAAACACCACTATAGTTTTTCAACATAAATTATTATATAAGGTGTTACTACAATATGGAGGACTACTATGAACCATGTGGCATCTGTTATAAACTTAAATTATGCCATACGCCAGGGTCTTACCGGACATGGCGTAGGAATTGCGGTAATGGATACTGGCATAGGCAGCCATCCTGACCTTACAGAAGCAGATGGATGTCTTGCAGGATTCTTTGACACCGTAAACGGACGTTCAAATTATTATGATGATAACGGCCATGGTACACATATAGCTGGCATTATAGCTGGAAATGGTTCCGCAAGTAATGGCATGTACCGCGGGATTGCACCTGGAAGCCGTATATATATGATAAAGATACTAAATAATAAGGGAGAAGGAAATACTACTAATGTACTTATAGGTATCAACTGGATTCTGCAGAATTATAAAAAATATAATATACGTATTGTAAATATTTCTGTAGGAAGCACACGGAACAAACATTTTGATGAAACTTCACCTCTTGTACAAGGCGTAAATAAATTATGGACAGCAGGGCTTGTAGTGCTTACAGCTGCTGGCAACCATGGACCTGAACCATACTCAATAGGTGCACCTGGCAACAGCCGCAAAATTATAACAGTTGGTGCATCCGATGTAATGCAGTCTGGTAATGGCAAAGACTATTCAGGGCGTGGTCCAACAAGTTCTTGTATTAAAAAACCTGATATCGTTGCGCCTGGTTCTAATGTTACAAGCTGTATGCCTGCGAATAAACCTGTATTTCCACCATTTGGCAAATATTTTAACAGGGAGAACCAGGTCAAGTCTTTATATACTGCACGCAGTGGGACTTCAATGTCAACACCTGTAGTAAGTGGATGTATTGCCTTGCTTCTACAGAAATATCCAGGTATGACTAATAAAGATGTTAAACTTCATTTACGTAATACTGCATATGACCTTGGATACCCACACTCACGGCAAGGCTGGGGGCTGGTACAGTGTAACAGGCTGCTTTATTAAAACTAAAAAAGTTGCATTGGCTTCTGGCAATGGTTTTCATAATTAAAACAAATTAAATAGCAGTATACCCCAGTGCTTTTTACTGGAATATACTGCTATTTCTGCAATAATTTATATATAAATTATTCATCAATAGTTTTTTCTGTAATAATTTCATCTAATTTCTGTATAAATTCACCCATCTCATTTTTAGAAAGCTGTGCATCAGCCCCAAGACTGTCACCTTTCTTACGCATATCTTCATTAATAAGTGAAGAAAATATAATAACAGGAATATTCTGCAGTTCAGGGTCACTTTTAATAAGCTTTAAAAGCCTGTGCCCATCCATCTGAGGCATCTCTATATCTGTAACGACACATGATACATTCTGTTTAACAGTCCCTTGTTGTTTATACTTCTGGAGTATGTTCCATAATTCAAGACCATTATTGCATGGTATAAGCTTTGTATATCCTGCTTTAGTAAGTCCATCATATATAAGATTACTAAGCAGCTGTGAATCTTCTGCATATAGAATAGGGACATTATTTACTTTCCTGTTCCTAAGCCTGTCAATATCAGAAATATTAATTCCTATTTCAGGTGAGATATCTGCTACAATTTTCTCAAAATCAATAAGTATAACAAGTTTCCCATCCAGGTTAATAATACCTGTTGCAATACTATTGCTTCCATTGCTGACCATACTGTCTGGCTTAATAATCTGAGACCAGTTCACTCTATGTATTCCAACTACTCCATGTATATGAAACCCTGAATTGCACCCATTAAAATTAGTAATAAGAAACATATCATTATTTGTATCTTCTTTCTCTGGCATGCCAAGACACCTTGCAAGGTTAACTACTGAAACAGTTTCACCTCTTGTACTAAATGCACCCTCAAGGTTAGGATGTCCGTTAGGTATAGGGGTAAGTGCCCTGTATGTCATAATCTCCTTAACCTTTGCTACATTTATACCATAATAATTTTTGTCTATCATAAACTCCAGAATTTCAAGCTCATTAGTACCACTCTCTAATAAAATATTTGTCTCCATGCTATCCTCCGTCCTTCATACAAGTTAATAAATAACTTTTATTTAACTACTAACAACTATATAATACTATTTTACTATAGTAAACTCCTATTTGCAAGAGAATTACTGGCAAATTACAAATATAGTCCAGGCATTACAGAAACTTGCAGTAACAAAAAAGTATTGTTATAATAGATATTATACAAAATACTAGAAGGTTGTAAAGCCACCATAAATTTATATACAAACAATAAATATATGTGTTGGTGTATATCCTTTGGATTATATATTAAACAGGAGGTTTTTATGCAAAATATTATTCTTATTGGCATGCCTGGTGCAGGTAAAAGTACAACTGGAATTGTCCTTGCTAAAAAGACTGGTTACAAATTTATTGATTCTGACCTTCTTATACAAGAAAAATATGGAATGTTGTTACAGGATATTATTGAAAAATATGGAACTGAAGGATTTAACAAGATTGAAAATAATATAAACAGCTCTATTAAAACAGACAAATCTGTTATTGCAACTGGTGGAAGTGTAGTTTACGGAAAAGAAGCTATGCAGCATTTAAAATCTATAGGTAAAATTATATATCTTGAACTTCCTTTTAATGAAATCAGTAACAGGCTTGGCAATCTGGAACAACGTGGTGTATCTATGAAAAAAAACCAGACGTTAAAGTCACTTTATAACGAAAGAATACCCTTGTATGAGAAATATGCTGATATAGTTATTAATTGTAAAGGGCTGGAAATACGGAAAACAATAGATTTAATATGTAATACCCTTAACATTCCATAATATAAAATTTACTTTTTAACAGATAAAAAATTTGGCATAACAATTCCAAATTCTGTAAAGAATTAATTCGCAATTCATATTAACTAGCATTTTTTAGGATTACAACAATTTCCTACTTAAAATAAAAAGTAAAGTATATGTATATCTGGTTTTATATTATATTTCTATTAATTAAGCCAGATATCTTTCCATTTTTATAAAAGTATATTAATTTTTAAAAATAAAAAAGAACGTCTATGCGTTCTTTTTTATTTTGATATCTTCAAAACTGTATACTGTCTATAAACATCCATTACATACTTAATAAAACAATCAAAATTATTTACCTTGGTCAAGCCCACGGCCTATTAGTGACAGCCAGCTGAACACTTTGCAG
>ERZ778516.526-NODE-526-length-31874-cov-4.912034_pt1 | contig 31874 bp, 17 predicted proteins | sample MGYA00510342_ERZ778516 | MGnify/ENA primary metagenome ERZ778516 (study PRJEB29527, sample SAMN07138961) | mouse gut metagenome | material: feces | host: mouse | place: China:Nanjing | collected 2016-01-25 ... | reverse complement strand
AATTTTGCAGCAAAAAAATTACAACCATGAAATTTCAAGCACTGCTTATATCCATATTTGGAATTGCCATGACATCATCATGCACATCAGACCATGGTGCTAAGTCAGCAGAGACCGGTAAAGAATCAGCCGTCACCACAGCCACAGATGATTCTTCCACATACGGACTGACACCTCCTAAGATACCTGTAACCATCACTGACCCTCAGGCTATAGCCGGATACGCCATCGTGCACTACTGGGACAATATGGATTTTTCGGACTCCACAAAGGTATCGGACGACAAGTTCATGGAACATAGCTTCATGAACTATCTCTCGGCATTCCCATATGCAAGCCAGAAGGATGCCTCACTCGCAGCAGAGACATTGATGAAACGAGCCGAGGCAAGTCAGGCAGCTTACCAGAAAGTACTTGAAGTGGCAGAACGTTTTCTCACCAGCCCTAACTCCTCTATGCGTGATGAAGAGATCTACTACCTCTTTCTTCAGGCGGCTGACAAGTCGACATTCATTGACAACATCCAACGGTTAAGAATCAAAGCACAGATTGAAGATGTACTGAAAAACCGTCGAGGCACTCCGGCTAACGATTTCGCGATCGTAACCGATGACGGACGTCACACATCGCTTTATTCGGAAGCCTCCCCGGAACAGTGCAGACTCCTCATATTCTACGACCCTGAATGCAGCCATTGCCATGAAATAATGGAGATACTCAAAACGTCGGAGATGCTCGGTGCCGCTGTGGACTCAGGCATAATAAAAGTCATAGCCGTATACGCCGACGGAGACAAGGATATATGGGAGCGAGCCCGCCACACCATGCCAGGCAAGTGGATCAACGGAGTATCTCCAGGAGGAGAGGTGGACGAGAACGAAAAATACTCATTCCCGGCAATGCCGGTAATATACCTCATAGCACCCGACAATACGGTAATGCTCAAAGACACCACCCCTGCCGCCATAGAGGAATGGATAGCAGAATCCTTGTAGACCAAAGACATCACTGTGAATCCGAAAATAAAAATCAAATGACTGCGGACGTTGTTCAATCGTCCGCAGTCATTTGATTTATTTTATATACGAGCTGGAAAGACGCCTACAGCATCCTGACCGAACGAGCTATAAATTCGCTCAGTTCCTTGCCCTGGAGCAATCCGTTGCCGAGAAGTGCGAGATCGATCATCTGCTTTACAGATGGCACTCCGCCGGCATAATCAGCAGCCATAGCCTCCTGCTCACGACGAGAGGCATCAACAGAATCCATAAGTTTCTTTTCATCCGCTTTCTGCTCATCAGTGGGCTTGTTGTCCTTGATCTCGGCACGAAGTGCTGTCAGCTTCTCATTGTCGGCATTCAATGCTGCACGCAGAGGCGACATCTTATCCTCAAGTGCCTTTTCAGCATCGGCAAGCACCTTTGCCACAGCAGCCTGCGAAGTATTGACAATCAGATTGTAATTGTCAGGCAGTTCGGCATAGAAACTCATGCCTGGCTGAGTGGCAGCCATATCTTTCATACGACGCATATACTCGTTCTGAGTTATCAGAACCGGACTGGCGGCAGGGTCAAGGGACTCGAACGACACCATGAACTCACACTTCTCAAGCTTAGGGAGCTGAGAACGGAATATAGAGGTGAGAAGAGATATCTGATCGGCTGAAAGCCCCGAATCCTTTCTCTCCTCCTTTACCACAAGATTGTCAGCGACATTGCTGTCGACACGCACGAAAGTGGTTTTCTCAAGCTTATTTTCAAGCATTGATATGAAATGTCCGTCAAGCTGACCGTTCATCAGAAGCACATTATACCCCTTGGCATTAGCAGCCTCTATATAACTGTACTGCTCTACAGGATCGGTAGCGTAGATGTACACAACGTTGCCATCCTTATCGGTCTGAGATGCCTCGACGAGGGTCTTGTACTCATCAAGAGTGAAGTATTTGCCCTCCGTATCGCGCAAAAGGGTGAACTTGAGTGCCGCATCACAGAATTTCTCATCAGTGAGCATTCCATATTCGATGAATATCTTTATATCGTCCCACTTTGACTCGAAATCGGAACGGTCAGCCTTGAAAAGATCTTCAAGGCGAGAAGCGACCTTCTTGGTGATATAGCCTGAAATCTTTTTCACGGCACGGTCGCTCTGCAAATAGGAGCGTGAGACATTCAGAGGTATGTCGGGAGAATCTATCACTCCCTGGAGGAGCATCATGAACTCCGGCACCACCCCTTCAACCGAGTCGGTGACAAACACCTGATTGCAATAGAGCTGTATGCGGTCCTTACGTATATCGAGATTACTCTTGATCTTAGGGAAATAAAGGATGCCTGTGAGATTGAACGGATAGTCCACATTAAGATGTATCCAGAACAGCGGGTCCTCCTGACCGGGATACAACTCGTGATAGAAGTTGCGATAATCCTCATCGGTAAGGTCGGCAGGCTTACGGGTCCAGGCAGGCTCGGTGGAATTGATCACCTTGTCACGGTCTGTGTCCTCATACTTTCCGTCCTTCCACTCCTGCTCCTTGCCACTGACAACAGGCACAGGAAGGAATCGGCAATACTTCTTAAGCAGCATGTCAATGCGCGACTGCTCAAGATATTCCTTGTTGTCATCATCGATCCACAGAGTTATCTCTGTGCCACGTGTCGACTTGTCGCAAGGCTCCATCGTATACTCCGGCGAGCCGTCACAATCCCAACGCACAGCCTCGGCTCCGTCCTTATAGGAAAGTGTTCGTATCTCCACCCTCTTCGACACCATGAAAGCCGAGTAGAACCCGAGTCCGAAATGACCTATAATGGAATTGGCATTATCCTTGTATTTATTGACAAACTCTTCAGCCCCGGAGAACGCTATCTGATTGATGTACTTGTTGACATCATCGGCTGTCATGCCTATACCGTGGTCCGTGACAGTGAGTGTGCCTGCATCCTTGTCGACCTTGACCTCGACGCGCATATCCCCGAGCTCACCTTTGAATTCTCCAAACGAAGCAAGAGTCTTAAGCTTCTGCGTAGCGTCAATGGCGTTAGCAACAAGCTCGCGCAAAAATATCTCATTATCTGAATAAAGGAATTTCTTGATGACCGGGAAGATATTCTCGGTTGTTACTCCAATCTGTCCTTTCTGCATGATGTTATATATGTTTTTTGTGTTTTTGTTTCCTTTCCTATAACAACTTGCAAAACAAATGCCAAAGCCTAAAACTGACAAATAGTGTTAAACGATGCTGACAAATGTGTCATAAATCACTCCACTATAATCTTTGACACCTTCGATCCAACGCGCCTGACATACACGCCTCGCGACATCGGTTGTGACACTTTCCTGCCGTATAGGTCGAAATAGACAGGAGTCGAATCATCCTCATCCTCCCCTACTCCTGCAATTCCCGAAGAAGCTGAATTTATATTACCCTTGAAGATCCTGCCTGCCGGATATGCAACATCGCCCTCCATCATTACAGGCATCGCCCAAATGGTATTGCAACCATCGCGGACAGGAATCGAGACCGAAGCAGCCGACCGCACAGCATCATCGGCATATATCACCTCATAATCAGGAGATCCGACAAGCTCTGCAATCCCCACTTCCGCACCATTGTTCTGTACATAGCTAAGCCGAGTTTCCACTCCTGCGACAAGTCCTGCAATATCCAGCCCTATTTTCACATAGCTATCAGCCCTACTCTCGTCCTGACCTATTATATGTATGTTGAAGCAATCGCGGTGATATATCGACAACTCTTTGTCGGTCATATCGTCACGCATACGGAAACGTTCAGTGGAAGTCGTCGGTGTATCCCCATATATTATATGATAAGTCTTTCCATCCTTTTCGGGTGTCACGATCTCAAGGAGAGCATCGTCAGAGGAGTTATATTTTATCCTGAATCTTTTATCCACAGCGTCATTTGTCTCCTTTTCTGAATAAAACGCATTTTCCCCTTTATTATAGATATGCATTATGCTGCCATCCCGACTATATTGCAGATTGACATAGCTGCTCCCTTTCGGCAATGTCAGCTCATACAATATATTGCTGTTTTCCACATCATCCACCGTAATAGTCTCACCGTCGTCCGAGATGTCGACCGGAACCCCTTCCAGAACTGTCTTACTCCCGCTTGCAGCAAGAATATGAGGCATAGCCATCTTTTTATCAGGGGAGACTATTAGAAAACCGTTAGGATAATTACGCAGATGATCCTTTATCAGCTCGTATTCATCAGCATGAACACGGTAAAACACCTCTTGAGCAGAAGATCGTACAAAAGAAAAAATAGATGTAAATACCACCAATGTCACAGCAAAGACCGACTCAAAACGCGGACCTTGCAGGTAAAATCCAGTCATGTTATTAGAATTGATAAAATAAATATAAAATGTGATGAGGTCTGTAGATTTATCCTTAGCGCGCTTGCATAAGGATTTCGGTCACAAGTTAGGAATTAAATGTGTAACCGCCAAAATATCAGACTGAAATTTTGGCGATTATGATAAAAACTTATGAACATGTCAGGACCAATACCGCGAGGGGATTCAATTGAATGAGAAACGCCCTACCATGCAGATCAACTGGATTTAGGAGATCCGAGAAGCTCAAAAGAATCGACATAGATTTCCGTGACAGTGCGCTTTATGGTGTTACGGTCCTCCCATGTGCGATAACGTAGCCGCCCCTCGATATACATCCTGGTCCCTTTGCGTATATATCGTTCTGCCATCTCGGCAGCACCATCCCACATTATGATATTATGCCACTCTGTACGTCCAGGCCTTTCCGTCCCGTCAGGCATTCTCACAGGCCTTTCATCCGTCGCAAGCGGGAATGAAGCTATAGGACGCTTCTCCACATAACGGATTTCCGGATCACGCCCCACATTGCCAAGAAGTATAACCTTATTAACGCTCATATCGTTGAGTGGTATTATAAGTTGAGAATTTTACAGATTATTTTTTGCAAATATAACACTTATACCCGAGATAACGAGAACTGTAATCATTAAAGCCGTAGAAAAATTTTTTCTACGGATTCAGATTTACTGAAAATACCTCTTATTATTCCGATCTGGAACCATGACGATATATAAACCGGGCAAGCCCGAACAGATAACGCCGGAATCCGGGAATATACCCCAAAAGACGGTCAAACCATCCAAGATGTGGAGTCATAAATTTAACCACAAGCCCTACATATATCATTGCAAAAAGAGTCCCGACACCTATGACATTCCATTGCCAGCTGCCGAAAAACAGATAACAAGACACAATCGCGAGCAATACGAGAGTGGTATCAACCCATATCTTGACTTTCGCGAACGGCCGCTGCACAACCTGGCTGACAACTATCGAAATACCCTCGCCTGGCATGGTGACCGATCCGCACCTGACCTCAAAGGCAATCCCTATACCCATGACCGTACACCCTATCGCCTGGACGATCAATTGAGAAAACAATGTATCACAATGAAGACCGGATGTCAGCATCATATTAACGTCAATCAACCATCCGAACACAAACCCTATCACAAGCTGAAACAGTTGCATGGGGTCGAACCGACCTCTCAAAATAAGCATCTGACACAACACCAGAATAAAATTCATCACAATCGTGTAGCCTCCTATAGTCAATCCGGGGACCTTGCCATCCATCCCCACCAGGGAGAACACAAACGGAAGGGAGGAGATAACACTGCTCCCCAAACAGGATTTCACACAAAAAACGACTCCCAACGTCATCAGATACAATGAGATCAGGAGCAGCATATGTTGCCAGATAAAAGATATCACTTTTTCCTTTATGCCAGTTGTCGGAATTGAAGAATACATGCCTGTAAGCATTAGCCCTGCAAAGTTACTACAAAAAATCGAGACATGGAAAACAACACACTTCCGCACCTGAGATTGATCATGACAATGACCGCATCAAAAAAATCCCATCCCTGCATAAATGCAACAGGGATGGGGTTATAGCTGGGATTATGATTATATTACTGCAAGAGGGACTCAATCCTCACCGCTCATCTCAATGATGTGGCCTGACTCGTCATACTCAAGTTTGCGCACCTTGAGGCTTCTGAGCCACGTCTTTCCTCCGGACGGCACACAGTCATGATAGAACAGGTACCATTCTCCCTTATATTCTATGATAGAATGATGAGTGGTCCATCCTACAACCGGGGTAAGAATACATCCGGCATAAACGAACGGTCCGTAAGGATTGTCACCGATGGCATAACATAGACGGTGGGTGTCACCTGTAGAATATGAGAAATAGTATTTCCCGCCACGTTTATGCACCCATGATGCCTCAAAGAAACGACGCTCATTGTCACCGGCAAGCAATGCCTTGCCGGTCTCCGGATCGAGCACAACCACAGGACGTGGCTCTTCGGCAAACTGCAACATATCAGGAGCCAGACGCACCACTCGTGACGGCAGGGCATCAGCCTCGTCAGGCATAAGATGCGGATTTTCTATAGCCTTATTGTCACGATAACGTTGCAACTGACCGCCCCACAGACCACCGAAATACATAAAGTATTCATCACCGTCCTTAAGCACTGCCGGATCAATGGAATAACTTCCATGCATAGGATCTGCCAGCGGAACAAACGGTCCCTCGGGACTGTCGGCAACAGCCACACCGATACGGAATATATCATTCTGGTCCTTCAAGGGGAAATACATGTAATAGCGACCATCTTTCTCAGCGACATCACAGTCCCATAGCTGACGTCCGGCCCAGGGGATATCATCCACATCAAGCACTTTGCCATGATCTACAATCTCACCGTTCATAATGTCATCCGTAGAGAACACATGGTAGTCCTTCATATCGAAATGATCACCGTTGTCATTCTCCTCAAACTCGCTCTGACGGTCATGCGATGGATAGATATACACCCTGCCATTGAACACATGGACCGACGGATCAGCCATATAATCACCCGGAATAAGATATCTTGGTTTCATTATATCATAAATTTAATTATTTGTTACGTCTTTCTATCTCTCGGTTTATCTCCTCGATCTTCTCATCGCTCAGATCATAACGAGATATTATGAACATGGCAAGCAGGAGCAGCATGGCAGGAATCACAGCCACGAGCCACAGTATGCCCTGCTGGGTGAACGCAGTCTGACTCACCTCATTAGTCTGATCAAAGCCCACAAAAGCAAGCACAAGTCCAGGGACAACACCGCCCAGAGCCATGCCTGCCTTATAAAAGATGCCTGTGAGAGCATTGACAATGCCGGCGATACGGCATCCATGGGTATACTCTCCGAAACTTATCACCTCAGGCACGAGAGCCCACATGTATCCGGTGGCTACAATCACACCTGTGGACTTAATAAACTGAGCCACATACACAAGCCACATCTGAGAACGCAGCGATTCCACCATGGAGATCACATAAAGCATCGTCATGCCCACAATCGCTACCGTAAGGAATATGTAGAACATACCTTTTTTCCCCACTGCACGCTTGATAGAGGGAATCATCGGCATGAAAATAAATGCAGGTATGGACCCAAGCCCCATGAATATCGACAACTGGGCAGCCGAACCATGAAGATTATAGTTGATATAATAAGCTCCCGCAGAATTACCTATCGCCATCATGGCAAATGCCGTAATAAAGAAGAAAGCAAGAACACGCAACGGCTTATTATGCACAAACTCCATCCACAGGTCTGCAACCTTTACGTTTTCTGCATGGCTTTTATCCATCACCACCCTCTCACGGCTTTGGGAAAAGCAAAATATCAACAAGCCAAGCCCTACAACACCATAAAGCATCATGGTCTTAAGCCAGGCACTATCGGATGTTGACATGTCAGTAGTCTCGGCCGAATCGAAAAAGCGTAGAACCAAGGGTATGCCCATTCCCACAGCAAGACCGCCTATGTTCGCCATAAACATCCGGACAGATGTAAGAATGGTTATCTCATCGGTGCTGCGCGACAGAGAAGCATTAAGCGCACCATAGGGTACGTTAACAAGGGTGTAACACATAGAGAGCCCGACATAGGTCACATAGGCATAAAGAAGAGACCCTGAAAAACCATTCCAAAAACATAGTATCGCAAATCCGGTCAGAGGCACACCGCCAGTAATAAGATAAGAGCGATATTTACCCATCGAAGGATTACGCTTGTCGACAAATGTTCCTACAAGGGGGTCCCATATCACATCGATAATCCTGACTATAAGGAACATAACGGCAGCGACTTCGGGCAGAAGCCCGTAGACGTTGGTATAGAAGAAAAGCAAATACATGCTTATCGTCTGGTAAATAAGGTTTTGAGCCAAATCGCCGGAGCCGAAACCTACTCGTTGCATCCAGCTAAGCCGGCAGAAACTATCATCCCGATTTACAGGCACTGATGCTTCCATAGACATTTTAGTTTCCATTGTGTTTTAGATTCTACAGTACTTTTTCTTGATTATGCAAATTTACTTAAGCATAACTTAAGTCATATATTAATACAATCTCATTTTCCTTCAAATCCGTAACATGCATGATACAATTATCTTTTCCCATGTAACATCTATAATCTTATAGCACATTTTTATAATATTACTTGTTAATTATAAGAAAATTACACTATATTTGCGAAATAGAATTTGTTACACAGCCAAATCTAACATCTGATTCTCCGTCAACCTGTAATAAACCATGAGAATTATCCATCTATTACTCACCACCATCATCTTCTTCACGTCTGCCCTTATATCAGAAGGACAGACCCACCGGCTGTTCTCCTCGGACAAAGACCTGTCAAGCAGCCTTATCAACGATGTATTTCAAGATTCCTATGGAATGATATGGATAGCCACTGAAGATGGGCTCAACAGATATGACGGAGCTAAATTCACTGTGTACCGACGTTGCAATGACAGGCCGAACGGACTCGCCCATAACTTCGTAAACTCTGTGTTTGAGGACAAGGACAGGAACCTTTTCATAGGCACACACAACGGCGCTCAGATGTATAACCGCGATGATGATACATTCTCGCCTCCGGCAGTTTTTGACAGCAACGGCAAAAGTCATACCGGAAACATCAAGTCATTCTTCCAGCGCGACAACGGAGAGATATGGATAGTGGGCAATATCACGGCCCCGATAAAATCGATTGAGAATGGCAAAATTAAGGTCAGGCATATCCCTGAGAGCAGAAAGCTGTTTGGCTTCAGCCATCAAGGCATAGAGGACAGTGCAGGCAACATATGGATCATAAAGGATGAGGCAGGGCTTTACCGTATAGACCGATCCGGCAAAATAAAACATTACTTCAGTAATCCTGACTCACCTGGGCTCGTATCTGTTGTCGAAAGCCCTGTATCAGGCTTGTTCTTCGGATCATATGACAAAGGACTGTTCCGCTACAATTACGATAAAGATTCATTCGAGCATATAGCCGACTGCCCAGGAGGCAGTATTATACGTGACCTGTATGCCGACAAAAACGGCGACATATACATAGCCACCGACGGCAGAGGTCTGCTTAAATACTCTCGTGACACCCGAACTGTAAGCCAATTCTATGATGGGCTATGGTCGCTTGATGCAAGCGTGCAGAAAGTGCATAGTGTCACCAAGGACAATGACGGCAACATGTGGCTCGGCGTATATCAGAAAGGAGTGGAGCTGGTATCCAACCACCTCAATGCATTCAATTATCTCGGAAGCCGATCGGCTGTCAACAATATCATAGGCAACAGTTGTGTCACATCGATACACAAGACCGGCGACGGACGTCTGTGGATAGGTACCGACAACGACGGCATATACATAGTGGACAAAAACCGTCAATCATCAAAACACTTGTCAGGCAACGGCATTCCGGAAGTCGTGCTATCGCTGTTTGAGGACAGTGCCGGGCGTATATGGGTAGGCTCTATCAGAGGCGAGGCTGGATATGTGGACCAGACAACAGGAAAGTTCACCAGCATACCTATCTATGACATGAACGGAAAAAAAGTGGTGCGTATCTACAGTTACACCGAGGACAACAACGGCAACATATGGATCGCCACAATGGGATTCGGACTGTTCCGCCACAACGTCGCAACCGGACAGACGACACAATGGAACCACGGACGCAAACAGTCCATATACTATATAGATGCGATATACTTCTCTCAACAGTCAGGAGCATTATACCTCGGCACATACGACGGACTTGACATAATAGCCGACCCGACAAAAAACGAAGTAAAAAATTTCGAGGAAAAGAGCATTGTTTTTTCAATTCGTGAGGACAAGGCAGGAAACATATGGTTTGCCACCTCGGAAGGGCTCAAAATGCTTGATCCACTCACCGAACAGACCGTCACCTATACAATTGATAACGGACTCCCGGTCAACACTGTGTATTCACTTGAAGCATGCCAGGATGACATCTGGGCATCGACAACCAAAGGTCTTGCCCGACTTAACCGAAAGACCGGAACAATCACCAATTACTATATAGAAAACGGTCTGCAAGCCAACGAATTCTACAAAAACGCCTCTCTTTGCGACGACGATACGTTATATTTCGGAGGCATAAACGGACTTAGCTACTTCAATCCCGATGCGGTGGTAAAGCCCGGCAGAAAGCTCAATGTACGAGTGACCGATCTGTATGTCAACGGCATACCTGTAAACCGCAATCCTAAATTAGGCTCTATAGTAAAAGGTCCGGTATATGCTACCACCCAAATAAAAATTCCGAGTCCGAAAACACCTGTAGCACTCGAATTTGCCACATGCGAACTTGGTCACACCCAAAGCGTGACATATATGTACTCACTTGACGGCAAACCATGGGTGAGCCTCCCGCGAGAAAGCCGAATAGTGAGCTTCAGCAACATCACTGCCGGACACCACACTCTCGATATGAAAGTGATAGACAACGGTATCGAATCCAACATCAGCAGAGTCGACCTGTACGTATCCCCTCTGTGGTACCAGTCAACCTGGGCATACATCGTATACTCAATGCTCATGGTTGTGATAGCATTCATGCTGTGGAGATTCATAAAAACCCGCAGCCATATGCGCAACCAAGCTCTTGAGCGGGAATATATGCGGCAAGTCAACGAGGCACGTATGCAATTCTTCATAAATGTGTCTCACGAGATCAGATCGCCGATGTCGCTAGTGATAGCTCCGCTACAAAAACTCATCTCACAGGAATCAGACACAACACGCCTGCGCTGCTACAACCTGATATACCGAAATGCCAAACGTGTGCTCCGACTGGTGAACGAGCTCATGGATATCCGAAAAATCGAAAAAGGACAGATGAACCTTATATATAAAGAGGTGCAGATTGTTCAGTTCATCGATGACATATATTACACCTATTCCGAAGCAATAGCAGCCAAAGGAATCAGCTTCTCATTCCATCATGAGGGGAATGATGGCCTTAAAGTGTGGATCGATACATCCAATTTTGATAAGGTGATAGTCAACCTGCTTTCCAATGCATTGAAATACACACCCTCAGGCGGAAGTATAAAAATATGGCTGTCTACTGTACGAAACGCCACTGGCAAGGAAATGGCACAGATCAGTGTCACCGATACAGGCTGCGGCATACCCGATAAGGAGAAGCCACACATATTTGAACGATTCTATCAGGTGATGAACAACAATGCCGGAGGCTCAGGCGTGGGTCTGAATCTCACGGAAGCACTTGTGAAACTCCACCATGGAGATATCGAAGTCACCGACAATCCTGAAGGTCAAGGATCATGCTTCACTGTACGCATTCCGCTCGGACTTCCGCCAGCCGACACCAACCATGTGATCGACAATAATATCAAGACCGACGGACACTCTCTCGAAACCTCACTCCTACCCGACCTGCCATCGGAAAACAATACTCAGCAACTTAACTCCACAAAAGGCACTATCTTCATTGCTGAGGATGACGCGGAGATAAGAAACTATCTTAATAATGAACTTTCCACCCATTACAGAGTCATTGCTTTCGAGAACGGCAAACTGGCTCTTGACGAAATGTTCAGGCTCAAACCCGACCTTGTGATCAGCGACCTTATGATGCCTGAAATGGATGGTCTGACACTCGCTCAGAAGATAAAACAGAATGTGAACCTTAACCATATTCCGGTGATACTCCTGACAGCCAAAGGGCGTGACGAGGATACTCTGGAAGGACTCAGAGCAGGTGCTGACGCATATATCTCTAAGCCGTTCAACATTGAGATACTACTGACCACAATAAACAACCTGATACTCGTGCGAAAAAACCTGCAAAACATCTATTCGGGAAATCAGGCACAGAAAGAGCATCTTGAAGAGATTGGGGTCATATCAACCAACGAAGCCCTACTCTCCAAGATAATGAAAGTGATAAACGCAAATATGGACAATGCCGATTTCACTGTGGAAGCTTTCGCTATAGAAGTAGGCATGAGCCGCGTACATCTTCACAGAAAACTCAAGGAACTTACCAATCAGTCGCCACGCGACTTCATACGCAACATGCGGCTGCAACAGGCATCCAGGCTACTGTCAGAAAACAAGTTGCCCATATCGGAGGTAGCTTACATGGTAGGGTTCAAAAATGCCAACCATTTCTCCGTTGCATTCAAAGAGCTATACGGCACCACGCCATCCGCCTACATGGATTCAAACTCAACAGAAAGCTCCTGATATTTTGCATTGAAAAGAATGTATCAGGTCCTCCCCACCCTATCCATACGGTAAAAATTTGGATGCGAAACAAGCTCTTTTATACAAATGCCCCTGCCACAGTCCATGTGAAACCATGACTGTAGCAGGGATAAATATTTCAATCAGAAGTTTTATGACATCCTCTTCATCCTGTCATACAACTTCTCCTATTTGTTAAATCCGGATTCAGGGCATTCCTCATTGGTAATATCGAGCTTAAAATTCATCATATCATCAAGATCATGCACAGGCCGTTCTATCCCATAAGGTATCGGCATGCCTGAAAATGTCGCGAAGTATTGCAGACATGCATCCTTCCACCACACAGCATCACGCGACTGTATCCTGAGTTTGGACTGGACATCCCTGAAACGACGCGAATCGACATACGGCTCAGCCATATCCCACACACACTGGAATCTGCGGGCTTCAGATACTCCATGATCATAACGGTGACAGAGCTCGTCCCAAAGAGTGCGCCCACTGCGCATCTTATGCCCCCACGGCACATGATGGAACCATAACAGATACTCTTCAGGGCATGTGGAAACATCGCCATACAGCCGGCACAATGAATCGGGATACTGCGACACAGCATTGCTACCGGTTGCACTGCGGTCAAAACCGATACCCTGCTTATCAGCACGGTGATAATATGACGGCAACCAGTCATGACGAGCACCCGGGACTTCACACCAAGGCTCCGGACCATAATGGTGTCCCCATGCAAATATATGATGCAGTCCGAGAGGCATCATATAATCCACAACAGCCTCCCTGCTGTCAAGCATCATCCCCTTGACAGGGGTTACAAAAGCACTGTCGGAACAGAATGTCTGTTTCAGCCATTCTTCAGCCACCTCGCCGGATGTCAAACCCGGGTCCCAAGCCATACGACCGAAAGCATACCAGTTGGACTGGCCGAAATGATGCCCGCACCAGTTTACATCATCACCGGTATTAGCGACTCCGGCTATCCCCTTGAGACTCGACGGTGGTACAAAATCAAAGAACTCCTTCCATAACGGAGCGAGATAGGCAAGATGATTGGAGAACCCGAGATACTCCTGGGTAAGCTGCATCTCCACCATTGTCGGGGTGTGCTCAAGTGACGTAAACAAGGGACTATATGGCTCACGTGGCTGGAAATCAATCGGGCCATTCTTTATCTGGACTATCACATTGGGGGCAAACTCTCCATCAAGTGGCTGAAACTCCAATGACGCCTGCTTGGCACGGTCACTGTCACTCGCACTATAGACAAACGCACGCCACATCACTATGCCCCCATGACGAGCAAGCGCAGCGGCAAGCATATTGGCACCTTCGGCATGAGTACGACCATAATCACACGGCCCGGGCTGCCCTTCGGAATTAGCCTTTACCAGAAAACCGCCGAAATCCGGTATAAGCCCATATATCTCATCGACTTTATCTTTCCACCATCTGCCCACACCTTTGTCGAGAGGATCAGCTGTAGGCAGCCCACCCACAACCATAGGTGATGCAAAATTCACCGATATGTAAGTCTTCACACCATAAGGACGGAGCTCATCGGCAATAGCTTTGACCTTTACAAGATTATCTTTAGTGAGAATGGTCGGTGAAGCATTCACATTATTGAGCACGGCACCATTTATGCCTACCGAGGCATTTGCCCTTGCATACTCACGATAACGCGGAGACACGACCCCCGGAAGCTCATCCCAACGCCACAGGCTATGTCCGGCATAACCACGTTCAATACTCCCGTCAGGATTGTCCCAATGATTCAGGATACGCAAATCGAATGCAGGCGTCTCACTCACATCGATATTCGACATGTCGGCTCCTGTATTCTGCATACGCAACAGATGATAGGCACCATACAGCAACCCGGCATCTCCGGCCGATGTGATCTTAATCCCATTCTTGTCGGAAAAGATTCTGAAACTCTCCTTGCCGCCACCTTTTTTTAGCTCAAGCCTCACTGGTCCGCCTCGCCATCCGCCACGCAGTTCGGATAAGGCAATCTCTATCGATGGCATCATAGCACCTCTGAACAGGACCTCGGCACCGTTATCTTTATCTCCACGAAGCCACAGACGTGAACCGTCCTCATCATCAAGCTCACCGGCTACGGCACAGTTGAAGCCAAGCACCGAAGCGCATATCGCAAATGCGATCAAATAAAGACATTTCATTCTATTCATAGTAAAATTTAAAGTTTTAATAAAATAAAAAAAGCATAGACCGGGGGATGAACTCCATGAGGTTGCCACACCCCGCTCTATGCTTAAAATAGTAACCTAACAAATCTTTTTACCTTTTTCTGCTTACCTTGCTGTTTTTTTCTTTTTTACCATTAAAATCTATATAAAGTCAGGTCATTTTTTATTCCTTATATAATCACCTATTATATCGTAAACTACTGGTTTGAGCTTTCCTGCACGGTCTATGAATACCGGATAGTCAGTACGTCCCACTATCGGGAAATTGTTCTTCCATGATGACGCATCAGTGAGCCCCCATACGGTGAGACGGTCAAACACATCGGAATACTTGTCATACAGATTGAAAAAGTCTCTGACACGCTTATTCCATTCAAACTGCACCTCCTCTGGCACACCGTTGCGATAAGGGTTAAGGCGCTCATCATATTTGGCAGTATCCGATATATTGGCACTGGCATGAACAAACGGAAGTATGCTCACATCAAACTCTGTCGCCATCACATGCACACCCTCAGCAACAAATGCCAACAGGCTCTTCTCATATTCATCTATAGTAGGCTCATGAAGCCCGACATGCGACTGCATCCCAACGGCATCTATGCGCAGACCTCTCTTCTTAAGGTCGCGTATCAGACTGACCACTGTGTTGCGCTTACCTTCCGCATCCATAGAGTAATCATTATAGTAGAGCTGTGCATCCGGATCAGCCTCATGAGCATACTGGAATGCCAACGGAATGAACTCAGCACCGAGAATCTTATAGAAATCAGAGTTGCGCCATGAGCCATCATTCTCAATTGCCTCGTTGACAACATCCCAGCCATGGATCTTACCTTTGTAACGCTGCATGACTGTAGTGATATGCTCCTTCATGCGACGCTTCAGGACCTCGGGAGAGACGAGATTGCCCTTTTCGTCATGACAGAACCAACGAGGACACTGAGAATGCCATATGAGGCAATGGCCTATGATCTTCATATTGTTCTTTACACCGAACTCTACAAACTTGTCAGCGTCAGTGAAATCATACACATCCTCCTCGGGGTGGATCTCAGCCGACTTCATACAGTTCTCGGCTACAATACAGTTGAAATTGTCAGCAGCGAGCTTGCGTGCAGCCTCTGAATTTATATCGCGAACACCCAGAGCCACACCTGCAAGATATTTTCCTTCAGTAGCCGATGCAAGTGAGGGCAGCTTGTTTGACGCTCCGTCATAATGGAAATAATCAACATCGATGTGGCCGCCTTTCTTCTTGGTGGCATAGTTGTATATCGCAAAGCGGCTACCCATAAAGAGCTTGCGGTAATCATACACCATCTTGAAATCCGGACCTACTTTCTGCCATGAATCACCATCCATGCTGTAGTAGAATGTGGCTATATCCTTCCCGGGATTGAAATCACCGTCAATACGCAGATACACATTGTTCCCCTTAAGAGCTATCTTGCTGTAATCCTGTACTTCAACATCCGTAATATCCTTTTTGTCATCGAAATTAACGACCTCAGTTGTCATTACAAGATACTTCTTTTTACCCTCACATACGATGTTGAGCAGACCGGAATGACCGTTAAATGCTCCAAAGCCGGCAACGTCGCCATCCTTCATACCTGAAATATCAATCTTGACGGAACCAGAGCAGGTAGGACCTGACATACGTTGGCTTATAGTATTGGGCGCAAAGTAGATATTCGGCACCACACGTGTGGTGTACAGACGCAGGCTTCCGGGAGCATCTTTCAGGCTCCAGCCCTTGTTGTCAGGCACATGATTCCACTGCCAGCAACTTGCAAGGGTCTTATTATCAAAATCATCACTTAATATCAGATTAGATTCCACAGCCTCATCGGAAGTCGGCTCTATAAGATAAGGAACTCTCCCTTCAGCATTACCGAGCATAGGCCATCCGTCACGCCACACACATGGCATCACAGTGAGAACACGCCCTACAGCACCTCTGTCCTGGAATATCATAGCACGCCAGCTTCCGTCAGGGCAATCAAATATACATCCCTGCCCTACATATGGGAATCCGGCATAATCTGACTCAAGAATCACCTTCTTTTCATACGGACCCTCAATGTTATCGGCACGATAGCACACCTGACGACGCTTGCCGTTCTTCGGCCATGAAATCATGAGCAGGTAGTATTTGCCGTCATGCTTTATAGCACGGCTGCCTTCAAGCAGACCGGTCTCCGATTCGTCACGACTGAAGATAGTGGTATTGATTCCGCCCTCTTTCACACCGGAAAGATCAGGCTCAAGCTCGCGAAGCTGTCCGGTTCCATAATATACATACACCCTGCCATCATCGTCAAACAGCAATGACGCATCATGAAAGTGCTGTGTACGGCTCACAAGAGTCCACTTTCCAGCCGGGTCATCAGCCGTATAGACATATGATTTGTATGGCTGGTCATTAGGAGAGAAAAGCACATAGAATTTTCCGTTATGATATCTGATGGATGTAGCCCATTGTCCGCGTCCATACACATTACCGTCAATAAGACGATATTTCGAATTATCGTCCAACGTGTCAAATACATAGCTTATGGTTTCCCAGTCAACAAGATTCTTCGATCTCATGACAGGACATCCGGGCATCAGATGCATAGTAGTGCTTACCATATAATATGTGTCACCGACTCTGATCACATCCGGATCAGGGACATCCGCCCATATCACCGGATTCAGACGAGCTGAATCATTCTTCGACCACGCCGGAGTGGTGTTCAGCAACCACGTCATAACAACAAGAGTGAATATGCACTTGAGAATTTTCATGGAGTTTATTTTATTGGTTCATTTCGGTATGCAAAGTTATTCAGAGCTGATATATTTTTAAAAATAATTCTGAGTCATACTCATATATTATCGTAACATAACACTACTGTCATGTAACATATTCGTTTCAATTCGTAATATCAAATACACACACCACTATAAATCAACACACTACCTCATCGTACAAATTTATCTTACAATACAAGTATAAATCCATCTGAAACACTATCCTTTTGTACGGACTGCATAGTTTCCGTAAATTTGCATACACTCACCAATTGTCACATTCCTATGAGAAAATATGTCTATCCAAGAATCCTTTTAACTTTTATATGCGGCTTCGTCACACTGCTTGCCGACAGCCATAACAACCATCCGCCGAAAATCACGTTCATAACACCATCCATCGTGAGAGTCCAGTGGAGCATTGACAGCATTTTAGAGGACAACAACACCGGCATATGCGTGTACAAGCCGGAAAACGTTGATGTAAGGATCGTCAAGACCGACAGTTCCACAGTATTCATGTCACCGGAACTGTCTGTGGAAATGATGGAAGACACATATAGCCTATCATTCAAGGATCATAAAGGTGTAACCACCATTTTGAGAGAGCGACACGACATGCCTCGTAACGGAGTATTGAATGTGACCGAACGCATTGTATATGACGAGAAATCCGCACGCATCGAGGATACTGCAAATGGCAAGGTGACAGTCAAGGACATAATAAGGAGGGACACCATAGGATATACCACGCGTTACATCAACCGATTCTGTTTAGATGATAAAGAAGCCCTCTATGGGCTCGGATCCCATATGGAGGACTACATGGACCTTAACGGAAAGACTCTTTATCTCACACAGCATAATCTGAAAGTGACAATCCCGGTACTGGTGTCGACAAAAGGCTACGGACTTATGTTTGATGCAGGATGTGCCATGAAATTTGACAACGGAACCTTTGAGCTTGATGCCGCACGTTCACTTGACTACTATTTCATAAACGGAGGTTCCATTGACAATGTAGTGTCAGGCTATCGCCATCTGACAGGTAAAGTGTCACTGCCACCAAGATATGTATTCGGCTACACACAATCAAAAGAGCGGTACACAAGCAGTGACGAGCTAATCACCACACTCTCCGAATATCGGCGACGGCACATACCCATCGATATGATAGTGCAGGACTGGAACTACTGGCCCGAAGGATGGGGATACATGAAGATGAACAGAAAGTACTATCCCGATCCCAAAGCTCTTGCCGACTCCGTACACAGGATGAATGCAAGAATCATGATAAGCATATGGCCCAATCCGCAATACTGCCCGCAGGAAAAGGATTTTCGTGAAAAAGGCTACATGCTTGATAACTCGGTATACGACGTTTTCAATCCTGACGCACGAAAACATTACTGGAAATATGCCAACAACGAATTTTTCTCAAACGGATTCGATGCATGGTGGTGCGACAGCAGCGAGCCTCTCGACGGCGACTGGAACAGAATGCCCGAGCCTAAGGACGGAATCCCCTACAGATGGGGCGACCATGAAAGAAGATGGTCGCTCAACAAGGATATCCTCAGCACAACTCTCGGAGCCGAGCGCAGCAGCCTATATTCTCTCTATCACTCAAAAGGCATATACGAGAACCAGCGAGCCACATCCACCCGGAAGCGCGTTGTCAACCTCACCCGATCAAGCTATGCCGGCCAACAAAGATACGGCACAATAGTATGGAACGGAGACACCCATGCCTCATGGACTTCATTCAGACAACAGATCCCCGCCGGACTCAACTACATGGCTACTGGCAACCCATACTGGACGGTAGATGTAGGCTCTTTTTTCACAAAAAACGACGGCAGATGGTTCTACCTCGGAGAATTCCCCGACGGTGTAAAGGACGATGCATACAAGGAATATTACACCCGCATGTTCCAATGGGGGACATTCCTTCCCATGCTGCGCAGCCATGGGTCCGACACCCCTCGCGAAATATGGCGGTTCGGAGAGCCTGGAACAAGATTCTACGACGCAATACTCCGAATGATAAATCTGCGTTACACTCTCATCCCTTACATATACAGCATGGCGGCAAGGCAGACTCTGCACGATTACACAATGGCAAGGCTACTGGCTTTCGACTTCCCTGACGATCCTAATGTATTTGACATCAAGGACCAGTATATGTTCGGCAATATAATGGTATGTCCGGTGACAGTCCCTGAAGCAAAATCACGTAAAGTGTATCTACCGCACTCATCCTCAAGCGAAAAATGGACCGACTACTGGTCAGGAACTGTATATGAAGGTGGCGGATGGATCGACATCGAGACCCCCATCGACCGGCTGCCGCTCTTTGTGAGAGGAGGCAGTCTGATACCTACAGCACAGCCTACTGAATACGCTGACGCACAGATCGGATCCCCTATAACAATAAATGTATACCCCGGACGGGATTCAGAATTTGAATTCTACGAGGATGAAGGGGACAACTACAATTATGAATCCGGATCTTACACCACCATCCGCATAAGCTGGAATGACCGCAAACGCATCCTCACCCTCAATGCCCAAAAAGGCTCATACCCGGGCATGCCTACCTCCCGCAAAATCACTATAAAGACACCCTGGGGAGAAAGGAGTGTCAACTACAACGGAAAGAAGACCAGCATCAGGATTTAAGACATTCGATTCGAAAGGACATTGAAAACCGCCCCATAAATGCCACACAGAAAGCATTTATGGGGCGCGTCATTTCAACGTTTAGTCTATCGAAATCATGTCTATTACTATGTCATTATCATTCTGAGGGTCACATGCATTCTCTTGAAAAAACGCAATCCTGTCATATAATGGACACCATCCGGCAAATGTATTGTATCTATTGCGTTCGATCTCGAATTCATCTATGACCTTAAACTCATTGTCAAAAGTCATAACATAGATAGGACGATCATAGTATGCCTTGTCAATATTATCCGATTTGTCAAGAGAGGTCTCTCCAAGAGTAATTCGCACAAAACAATCTTTTCCCGGAATCAAATATAACGGTGAATAAAAACAATTGGTGGCTCCGTACCAGCTCAATTCCTCCACAAATTTGCCATCGTACTCCTTAATACACTTATCCGTGAATTTACTTTTCGGTGAAATCATTCTGGTCGAATCACTTTTTCTGTCATAGATATAGACATTCGCCTCAAAAGGATAATTATATATTATACAATCTTTATAGAAACTGACATTCGGATAATCCATGAATCCATAATAGCCCTCATGAATTGGATTTTTTAATGCAATATGATTAACAACATTCTTTTCTGCGAAATCATACTCAATAATTTCATTTTTGCCTGGTTGCTTTATTGGATATAATATGGTATGATTATCCATATCTATTTTAAAATCAGATATATTGCTGCGAACATTACAGTCTATACGGCTAAAACCATTGTCAGGTAATTCGATCTTTGATATGACATTTCCTACGCTGTCAATTATTTTTATCGCTACAAAATCATAGGTGACAATAGTATCCGGACTATAAACTTGCAGACCATGAAGTTCCCTCATCACAGCATTAGGACCCTCGCTTTCGAGAGATATTGACCGGCTAACCGTATCTGTCTTCAAATCCAATATGTCAATAGCATGTTCCTTATAATTATATGAATATATACACCTGTTATTATGACAATAATCCGAAAGACCATAGCTTAATAATGAGACAACTGTAGGATTAGATTTAACTGTTATTGTCTCAGTCTTTAACAACCTGTCGGTTGCCGGTTCATCGTTTGCCGATGATTGGGATTGCCTCTTACAAGATTGAATACCAAACAAATATAGGGTTATAACAAAGATACAAAAATATGGTCTCATATTATGTGATAGATTATATTATTTGACTAATATACAGTGTAATAATGACCTCACCTAAACTTTTCTTTAAATGATAAAAAGTTTAGATGAGGTCATTGGTAGGAATCATATCAATCGCTCCACACCAGGACTATTTCTTAAATTCCCAATAGTCCCAGTTGAAAAGTTTGGGCCCCTTGCGACCTGTGAACACAAAGTACACATCATGATTGCCGACAGCCTCTGCTGAGAAAGGAGCCTCAATATATCTCCACTCCTCCCAGCCACCGGTGCCGGGCACCTCAAGACGTGCCACTATAGGACCGGAAATACTGTCGAGACGCACTTCTATGGCACCACCACGCAATGCACTTGCAACAGATGCCCCAAACGTACGCGGGCCCTCATATCCGAAATCCACATTCCGCAGCTTCAGGTAATCTCCGTTATGTATATCCGACACATACACACCGGTCTTGGCATTCGGCTCGGTGCTGAGCCCCTTGCTGAAAGCCATGGTCTCAGCCTCCACACGCCTGTAAGGATCAAATTGTGCGATAGGTGCCACACCCTCTTCTGTGGGACGTATCAGCGGAAATGTCCCGTCGGGATTATACTTGAACTCCTCTATGGCAACACTTCGTCCGAATCCGCCACCGCCAGGCAGTTTGCCTGTATGGTAACAGAAATACGAGTGCCCATTGAAATCCATGACTCCGCAATGATTTGTAAACGAGTCGGTCCCGCCGAGAGGCATAATCTCGCCCATATATTTCCAAGGACCCACAGGCGAGTCGCTCATTGAATAGGATATATGTTCGGGCACACCTCCGGCAGCATAAATCAGATAATACTTATCGCCACGGCGCATGAACCAGGGACCCTCGGTATACATGTCCTTATACTTCTCCCCTTTCTTGCGCTCCTTTATCGCCGGCGCGCCGAAGCCTTCTATTGTCTGCTCCACTTTTCGCACCTCTCCGTCAAACGATATCATATCCTCATTGAGCTTGGCATAGTATATCTCAGGATTGCCCCAATATATGTATGCCTGTCCGTCATCGTCGACATATACCGTAGGGTCTATATTATCCCACGAACCGTTGTCAAACAATGGGGCACCCAACGCATCCTTGAACGGACCTACAGGCGAATCACCGACAGCAACACCTATAGCCATGCCACCCGAGAGCTTGGAATGAAGCGGCACATAGAAATAGAACTTACCGTTACGCTCCACACACTGAGGTGCCCATGCCCGGTCATCGCCCCACGCGAAATCCTCGATAGCGAGCGGTGAGCCGTGATCAGTCCAGTTGACCATATCTTTGGAAGAGTACACACGCCACTCCTGCATCCAGAAGAAATCCGCACCGTCCTCGTCATGTCCGGTGTAAATATAGAAAGTGCCGTCATGCACCATCGGTGCAGGGTCAGTGGTGTAACAGGTCTGTATCACAGGATTCTGAGCTGATGCCGCGAGCGACATCCCTGCAAGCAATGTTGTCAATAGTATTCTCATAAGGCAAAATCTTTTTATTGTTTTTCGGGGGCAACAAGCCTTAAGTTATACACGCCTCCGGCTGTGTTGCCCTTATTGCTCTGGAACTTCACTTTTATGAACTCCTTTCCGTCGATCATCGATGCCGGAATCGGATACTCCACATCGACAAACTCCTCTTTGTTCCACTTCCCTCCGACATTCTCATCAGTCAGAAGCGTGTCATCGATAAATATCGAGAAAGCGCGCTTGCCACCTTCATTACCCCAATAACGGACACGGAGAGCAAGCTCCGACTTTCCTGACGGTTTCATTCTGTAGGTGAAGAAACCTCCGTCAGAGGCATCACGCCATGCAACACCGTAATTCACACCTGAGTTTGACCGTTCACTCTCCATAAAGTGATCGGCTTCTGGCTGCTGTTCACCAGTGTTGACAGCATCCACCGTACGGCGGTCAAGCGCGAGCATTGCCTCCTCGGCAGCTCGTTCACGCTCAAGATATGCATTGTATTCGGCAGGGGTCATCATGAGCCAGTACATCATATAGCGACAATCGTGCAGACGTGCAAAAGGCTGAAGAGTCAGCTGCTGCGACGGATCGGACGTAACACCTTTCACCACATAAGTCATCCCCTTGCCGGGAACTGCCTCGGCTGAAGAGAGGCGGGAAAGTATGTCGGAACGCTCTCCGACAAGGATGGGAGTATCAAACACCGACACCAACGGACCGCCTGCAATGTGAGCCCAACGGCTGTCATCGGCCACAAGTCCGTTCAGCCCCTCCGTGCCATAGGATGCACCGAGAACAATAGGGCCTCTTACTATAGAAACATATTCAGGGAGATTCGGCACCTCCTCAAGACGCATCTCCATCGGCAGATTCACCTCTACCACATCGCCATTCTTCCATTTACGGTCAATCGCTACATACGATTCAGGCTTCGCATCAACAGTATAAGCCTTTCCGTTGACCTTAACAGTCATACCCTTGCACCACCCCGGATAGCGCACCATGATAGGAAAGCGGCGAGCCTTGCGTGTAGAGATTGTTATTCGGGTGGACTCACTGTCGGGGAAAGCCGTCTCCTGAGTGACGGTTACGCCTTTTTCCTTCCAGTTAAGACGCGATGGCATAAAGAGGTTCACATAAAGAGAGTCCGACTCATGGGTATATATAAACTGTCCGTACTTACCATGGTTCTCCATACCTGTGCCCACACAGCACCACATCGCAGCGTTGGGCTGGGAATACACACGGTAATGCCCGGGGCGTGCGGATGTGAAGTACACATATCCGCCATGATCAGGATGCTGCGACGAAAGGATATGATTGTAGAGTGCACGTTCATAGAAGTCGGCAAGATGTGCATCAGGCGACATGCGGAACAGCCCCTCGGTGAGTTTGAGCATATTGTTTGTATTGCAGGTCTCCGGACCTTCGCGATCGGTAACATAGCTCTTACAATCCTCTTTGGAAGCGAAATGCTCACGACGGCTGTTGCCTCCTATCGAGAGCGAGCGTGTGTCAGCAACAGTGTGCCAGAAGAAACGTGACGCGTCATAGTAATCCGCATCACCGCTGAGCTCGGCAATACGCTGGTAACCCACAACCTTGGGCACCTGAGTATTTGCATGCTTGTTGTCGAGGTTGTCAACACCTGCCACCATGCTGTCGAGAAGCCAATGATGGGAGAAACGCTTTGCTGCATCAATATAACGGCTGTCGCCTGTCATCGCATAGGCATCGGCATACACCTCGTCCATGCCGCCAAACTCGTTGCCCAGCATCGACTCCATGCTCTTATCGTCAAGCGGAGCTATGACAGTAAGCCCCCAGTCGCAGAATTTAAGGAACATATCCCTGGCAGTCTCGTTCCCGGTGTACACCCATGCGTCACGCAGTCCGGCATACGTCTTGTGCACATTGTACCATGGCACCCAGTACTTCCATATAAGGTCAACATTCCCTTTTCGCAGCTCGTCCCACAGCCTGGCTCCATCGGGCACACCACCCACATAGCCGTCGCCGTTTGCGTCCTGACAACGCTTAAGCTCCGAGATCACATAGTCCATACGTTCCTTAAGCTCCGGAACACCTGTAGCGGCATAATGGATGGCGAGTGCCGAAAGATAATGTCCGCCGACATGTCCGTCAAGCCCATCCCAGCAAGGGAAGCTTTCAGCCTTGGGAGTGAGACCTGCCTCCTTGAGATATGGGGCAAGCAGCCTGTCCGTGTCATACTTCAGAAGCACATGCACATTGAGGTCACACGCATGCTTGAACGGACCGTCAAGCAACTCAACGTCCCCGAGAGGGAACTCATTGTCGTAAAGTCTGTCCTGAGCCTGGACACACAGATGCGCCGACATGAACATCATCGGCACGATCCAGGATTTAATATTAATTTTCTTCATAGATTCCACAAAATAAATAAAAAAAGAGGATGTATCATAATTATATCAATATATAATTACGACACAACCTCTCTAAAGGGATTTATCATACAAGATAACTCTTGCCCGATGCTACTCTACGGCTTCGACAATTACATTGTCAAGATAGAGTTCGCATGAACCTGTGGCATTTGCCTTAAGTTCTATCACGTTAGATCCTGCATTGAGATATGCCGCTGTTGAGTTTACATACCATACTGTCTTGTCGCCACCCGACTGAGTGAACTTTGGAGACCCAACCTTCTCACCATTTACATAAAGGTCGTAGTTGGTGACGTCGGCTGACTCGGCACGATAGCGGAACTTGATGGCATATCGACCCTCGGTGAGCACACTCACCTCATCACGGACAGCCACATTGCTGCCGGTGCCCATGCGGAGATAGCCCTGACCGGTGTAGTTACGCACATCCTTGTCATATCCGCTTGTGACACGTCCATCATATTCGATGTTCTTGAAATCGAACACCTCTGCCTCATGCTGACGCGGACCATGATAAAGTTGCGGGTTTCCAGGCATCTGAATAGTCGAGTAGGTGTACTCTGTGAGACGGCCGGTACCATTGCCCGAACAGTTCACTGTGATATCGACAGGACCGTTGTGGTCCACAGTGAGAGTGAGAACGCCGTCAGCCCACGACTCGCTCACCTTGGCTGTAGCCTCGGCACGAGGGGTAAACTGAACAGAAGGCTTCGATGTCGCGCCATTGATCTTTATTATCGATCTTGTGGACTTTCCGTCCTCCTGATACTTGGTGAGATAGAAAGTGACACGGTCGCTGTACTCCTTCCATACGGTGGTCGCGAAAGTCTCCAGTGTGAACTCTACATTCTCGCAAGTATTATACTTGAACGGCACCTTGGCACTCTTGACAGAGTTCCAGGGGTTATATGTCACCCAAGTGTTCTCATGACGTCCGGCAAAGAGATCGCCGGTGTATTCGCTGGGGAACACACGGTTGAGTTCACGAGTCTTGTCCGATGTATTGGACCAGGAGTTTATGATCTCCGACTGATTGCGCACATACTTGAATTTCTTAGCCATATCTCCGGCAAACTCAGCCACCACAGGTATAGCCGGGTAACGTCCTGTCTTGCGAAGATAGAAGAAATTCTCCTCACGTCCGCCATCATGGTCCAAGGCACCGATACCCTGGTGGAACCACTTCGGCAAGCAGTACTTGTCAAGATCCGAACCGCCAGCGATATCCTGTATAACGGCATACTTGCATCGTGCGATCACCTCATCACGAGTGAGGAGACGGATAGTACCGTCAATGATCTTACGATAGAGATCTATATTGATATTGCGGAACTGTGCGAAAGTATCCCAGCTACGGGTCTTGTAACCGTCGGAGACATCAATGATGCCGGTCTCCTTGAAGTCCTGACGCCATATCAGCTCAGGACCGTCATATACGGTCTGACCTGTGAGAGTGATATGCTCAAGAGTGAGAGCGGCTCCAAGTGCCACAGGGAATGTATTGTCCTGCTCCCAGTTGGGGATACCATAGTAAGCAGCAGCCTTCTCATTGAACGCACACTGGTCGAATCGGAGTCCGTAGTTGCCTGCATGACCTGAGAGCCATACACCCATACTTGCAGCCTCCACCTCATAGAACATGGAGGACTGGGTGTACTTCTCACAATATATGAAATTCTCGGGATACAGAGCTGTGGTGCGGGCAAAGTCGGGATTACGCTTGATCATAGCCACAGGATTGATCGGAGCTGACCACTGGTTGGAGCAGAAACTTACCGTCAGATAGCCGCCATACTCATGAGTGAGCTTGAGAAGCTCGTTCCAGTGAGCCACACGCTGTAGCCATGATGGTGAATAAAGGGCATCGGTTGAATCAAAGCCCCAGAACTGCTCGCAGTAGTTGAATCCGAGGAAGTTGGGATATGTGAAGAATTCCTTGTACATACCGTACTTCTCCTCATCGAACTGAGAGTAGGTCTCAACATCAGGGAAATGGCTGTAACCGCCCGACGAAGGCTGGATCATAGCCCAGAGATTATGCTCGCCACAGCTGCGGAGCCATGATTTCACAAGCTCGTAGCCATATTCGCTCACCTTGAACCGTCCTGTTGATTCATCGTGGCTCACAGAGAGCGAAAGGTTGAATATACAGTATGGACGCACATCCTCTGGTATAAGGCTGATGATCTTCTCAGGGTCGGCATAGTTCCAGCAGTCGATATGCACAAACCATGCCGGATGATCGGCATCGATGGGTCGACGCAGGCTTCCGGTAATAGGCACATCGGGAGGAGTGCTGCCTCCGCCTGCCGCAAGTTGCAGCGGCTCGGTATCGTCAGAGAAATATACGGTGACATTCTCGGGATCGGATATGTCGACGGTGCTAATGGCACTGATCTGCTCTCCGCGTGAAGCCGGACGCAACACAGTCTTGCCATAGTCAAGGGCGTCCACCACCCAATCTCCGTTCTCATTGATGCTCACGCGCGGAGTCACAGCCTTGGCTCCGGTGACATTGATCTTCTCACCGGCACGTGTCGCCGAGGTGAGCCATTCACCGTCGATTGTCCAATAGTACACACCATCCTCATCAGGCATAGCTGCTACAGTGGGAGTATAGGTGTCGGGCTGCTGCGGAAAATCAGCAAGAGCCCCCACCTTGGTCCTGAGCGACACAGTGTTGCCGTCGGAGAATTCTACCATAAAGCCAGCATCGTCAGGAAGTACGGTTGTCTTGCGTACCTTGGAGCCTGTCTCCTTTGCCTGAACAAAGCTACGCACTGCCGCGATATTGGCATTTATGTTATCGACCGGAGTCTCCACAGCCTCAGGCTTAAGCACCGGAGCTGTGAACTCCTTGTCGTCACACCCGGTGAACATCACCGAGAGTGCCGACAGGAGTACAGCGGTCGAGAATAAATGATTGATTTTCATAATCTCGATTTAGGGGATAATTTACTTAGTGAGTCCGTTTACAAGCCCCTCGTAGATATAGTTGCGGTTGCCGCCACCTGCCCACGGAGCTACGTATGAACCATCCTCAAGCACTTTGGAGAGATTGAATCCTATGGCGTTCTCGCCGAGGGCAGCCTTGTAAGCCTTGATCACCTCAGCATAATACTCGCCGATAGCACGACGCTCAGAGATGTTGATTGTCGAGGGATTCACGCCAAGATTGTTGCGGTCGATCACACGCACTGCAAAGTCGGAGATACGTACTGGCTTGCCAAATGCCGAGAGAGCCTGCATTGCAGCCACAGCCTCAGCTTCAAGTCCCTCCTGGGTAGCGTAATCCTCGGAGAATGTTGACGAGAGCACAAGGTTGACAGCATCGACAGTCACACCCTTCTGCTCAAGAGCCTCAATCACTCTCTTGAGTTCGGCTATCTCGGCAGGAGTGTTATCACTGATAACGAGAGTCTGGCTTACAAAATAACGCATATCTGATGCGGCATTCTCATTGATCTTTGCCTGAACCTTTGCCACATAGTCCTCGCCGATGTAGTCAGCCCAGTTGAATGCGGCTGACTCGTCATCGAACGGCTCGTCATAGATGATCATATCGGTCACCTTGTCACCTGTAGCGGCAGTCAGACCGTCGATCCACTTGTCAAACTCTCCGCCTATGATCTCGGCTTTCTCTTCAGGAGTCTTTTCAATCACAGTATCCTCGGTAGACACCACACGCTTGAAGGTGTAGTTGTCGAGATAGTAGAATCCTGCGCCTGTTGCAGAGCCGACTGCAAACTCAAATTCGGTAAGAGCCTTCTCCTCTTCGGTAAGTTCAAGGTATCTTGATGGATCGCTTGAGTCAACGAACGACAGACGTATACCTCCACGCGCCCACGGACCACCTTCGGTAGCTCCTGACGATGCAGCATTGGCACCTGTAAACTCCCTGCCGTTGATTATGAATCTCATACCTCCGCCATACTGACCTTTGATAGTTTTCATATCCACCTGGAACATCTCATAATCACCCAGCTTATGACCGTTGGGAAGCTTTATTGTTACCTTAGCAAACGACTGGTTGACAGGAGCCTCAGCAGTACCTACCTGGAGAACCTTTCCGCTCTTTCCTTCGGGGTCATCTACAATCTTTGCCACTCCGCCATTGGTAGTGGGATAGTCTTTGCCGATATTGTCACCCTCGAAATCGAGAACATTGTCAAGACCTGTGTCATCGCCTGCAACCTCCCATTTGATTTTCACATTGTCGATATAGTAGTTACCTGAACCGGTAGCCGATCCGATAGCCATCTTGAATGTGTTCTTGTCAAGGTCAGACTGACTGAACTTACCCGGCTCGAAGGCGAGCTTGATAAGTCCGCGGCCCCACTTGTTGTCCTCGCAGCCAAAAGAGGTGCAATTGCCATACGCCATTTCGGTGCCCTCGATAGTAAGACGCAGACCGGCACCATACAGACCGCCTGAACCCGGAGCCTTGATGTCAAATACCACCATCTTAAGATGTGCGAGAGTCTTGCCCTCAGGCATTGTCACCTCAAATGTAGGCAATGAATATGCAGCAACATTCCCCTCAGCACCTACATGCAGCACATGACCGCTCTCTCCGTCGGGGTCCTCCTCGACAGTAGAGACACTTCCGCCTGTCATGGGATAGGTCTTACCAAGTTCATCACTCTCGAAATCGGTCAGCACAAACTCACCGACCTCAGGCTCGACAGGCTCGTAAGGTATCACTATAGGAGCGATAAGCTTTTTGAGATAATCGGCAGGGAGATTGCTCGCTGAGCAGAGAGCAGGGCCGAACACCGACACACCGGCCTCGCCGGCGGTCGATATAAGGCTTGAGAGAGAGGAGAAATTGTAAACGCCTTCCTCATTGATGAGCTTGGCTGGAGTAAATAGCCCGGGGGCCTCTACCTGAGTATAGTTTGTAGCAACAATGCTGTATGCAAGCTTCTTGGATGCAAAATCCTCAGGTGATACAGACACGCCGAAAGGCACACCCGCCTTTGAGGCATATTCTGTGAGGACATCATACTTGCTGAGAGCAGCCTCCATCTCGGCGTCGTAGGGGACGTCGGGAGTGGGGATGGTGACATCATAGTCCTCATCGCAGGAGGTGAATCCTGCGAGAGCGACTGCCAAAGCCATGGTTATTTTAATATGTTTCATGGGAATTCAGAAAAGATGTTAAACCTATTTAACTTCTATGGTCGGATAAACCGCCTGTACGCCACGGTTGCGGAGCACGAGGGTGTCGTTGGTCTTGAGCGACCATCCGGGAGTAGTCACAGTGTATTCCAGATAGAGCGCATCGCGATCCTCGTTGTTGATCACATTCTTTTCGCCGTTCTCTACGAAGCGACCGGTGCCTGTGATGGTGACAGCCGGATCGGTGGAAGAGAGGGCGCAAGTGCCATCCTCGGCAAATGTCAGCTTGAGGGTGTAGTTGTACACGTGGTCGCCGTCAGTCTTGGTGGAAAGCGCGAGAGTGCACTCCTTATATCCGGCAGTAACAACGCTAACCTGCTCATCCTTGATGACATCCGATGCCTTGCGCACTATCTCGGTGCTCACACCGTCGACAGTAAGTATGTCCTTGCCGCTACGCAGATAGATTGCATGCCACGGATTCACATAACGCACAAAGTAGAGAGTGTAGTCCTTGGGGGCAACAGTCCAGTCGGAAGAAACGAGACGGTTAGGATTCTCCACCATAGGCTTGCCCTGTAGGATAGAGTCCACTCCGATAGCACTGTTCATGACCAGCGGAAGCACATAGTTGAAATCAAGAGCCTTGGGGTCATTGAAGAAAGCATCGGACAGTCTCACATTCACACCGCCGTCCATCGATCCCGAGGGGATAGTGATGGCATTGCTTTCGAGAGTATAATAGCTCTCAGGCAGAGGGAGCACCTTCCTGCCACCGAAATCGGACGACAGGTACAGTCCGTCACAGAGCGACTCATCAACCGATATGTTGATTACACGGTTCTTTGAGTTGGAGTAGGCACCACCCATCACAGCCTTCACATACATGATGTGCTGATTGTCGAGCGTGAGATCGATCTCGCTGTCACGGCCAAGCTCAATAGTGCGACCCACACGCTGATTGGCGAAGTACACCGCCTGATAATCGAAATCAGGGAACTCATTGTCACCGTTGTGGCAAGAGGTTACAGCCATTGATGCGGCAAGTGCAAGAGTCAATATTTTAATGGTTTTCATTATGATTCTAAATGATAGATTAAGTTAATGCTCAGAACTTATTATCCTGCGATATGATTACCATCCCTGGTTCTGCTTAAGGTTGCTGAACTTAAGAAGTTCCGTCATTGGGATTGGACCGTAATACATATATGATTCGAACAAACGTGACTCCA
>ERZ778516.525-NODE-525-length-31887-cov-5.908834_pt1 | contig 31887 bp, 28 predicted proteins | sample MGYA00510342_ERZ778516 | MGnify/ENA primary metagenome ERZ778516 (study PRJEB29527, sample SAMN07138961) | mouse gut metagenome | material: feces | host: mouse | place: China:Nanjing | collected 2016-01-25 ... | reverse complement strand
GCCGGAAGTAAAAGAAAGAGAGGAAAAATAATATGAGTACATACAATATTCATGCGGGCCACTCCCTGATTTGCAGAGGAGCAAATGGAGTATTAGACGAAGTGACCGAAGATAGAAAAGTGAAAAATACAGTAGTGGAGATGTTAAGAATAGCAGGACACACAGTCTATGACTGTACAGACGACAGCGGAAGAACCGCGGGAGAGAATCTCAGTGCTATTGTAGCAAAATGCAACGCCCATACAGTAGATTTAGATGTATCTATCCATTTGAACGCTGGAAGGAATGATACTGCCGGTGATGGCAGAACAGGCGGTGTAGAGGTCTGGGGCTATGATAATGGCACGAAAGAAGTCGGCGCCAGAATATGCGCAGAGATAGCATTAGCTCTTAATATTACTAACAGAGGATTTAAAATAAATCAAAATTATTATGTTTTAAAACACACAAAAGCGCAGGCAATTATCATAGAGTGCGCTTTCGTCGATGATAAAGACGATGCGGACCACTGGAACGCAGAAAAATGTGCACAGGCGATTGTTAAGGGAATTACGAGTAGTGTGGTAACTGTTGCCCAGATTCCACAGTCTGTTTCACATAAATATTGTGTTGGACAAACAGTAGAATATGGAACTTCTTATCCGGCGCCAACACTGCCATGTGGAATCCAGTACGCAACCGGAGGCAGTGGACATGGAACGATAACGGCTCTTGTAAGCGGACAGGCGAAATATAAGCTGGATAATGGTTTGTATGTTAATGACGGAGATATTCGCAGATTGTACACAGCACCATCAGCACAGCCAAGCTATTATCCGAGATACACTGGAAATAGTGTCAGCATTGTAGATGCATTACAGGCTGTGGAAGTAGAAAGTTCCTTCGCAAGCAGGGAGAAGATTGCAGTTAAAAACGGGATTACAGGTTATAGAGGCAGTGCAGACCAAAATAACAGATTGCTTTCTCTGCTTAAAAGTGGAAAGCTGATTAAATAGCCACAAATGAAAAAATGTTTCCTGCTTCCCTCTTTGGGTGGCGGGAAACAAAATTTTTAGAAATAGCTTTTCACAGAATCAAAAAAGTAGTATACTGAATATGTAAAAGAAAGCTCGATATAGGGCATTGACACGCAATATGTTTTAATTCTCCTTCTACCTTTCGTAAGGTAGAAACGAAAGAAGCCGAAGAAGGGCATTCACACAATTTTCCGACTGACAGTTTCTTTGGTATATATACCTGTAGAAATGAAAGAAGCCCGAAGAAGGGCATTGACACAGACTCCGAGGTACTTGAAATTTTACAAGCTTATTTATAAGTTTGTTTAAGTTAGCTGCTCTTAGTAGAAATGAAAGAAGCCCGAAGAAGGGCATTGACACGTCCTTTAGAACTACATACTCTCCATGATTGGCATATTGGTAGAAATGAAAGAAGCCCGATAAAGGGCATTGACACACTAAGATTTGGTATTTTTTGAAAAGTTGTTCAACTTTCATAGAAATGAAGTCAGCCCAAAGAAGGGTATTGACACTATATGTTTTACTTGAATCATTAGCTTTTACTATTGTAGAAATGAAAGAAGTCCGATGTAGGGCATTGACATACTTGCATCAGACATGCCGAATCCGAAGTAATAATATGTAGAAATAAAAGAAGTTGAATCAACTTCTAGAAAAGGTACTTTAAATTGAATTTTATGTTAATGATGGTTGTCAAATGGTTGTCAAATTTTAAATAAATCCTATAAAACCAAGATTAATATGATTGTAATAAATACCTTTTAATCAAGTTGTCCCGGGTTCGATTCTCGGGTGTCTCATTAAAAAAATCTCTCAAATACCTGTAAATATAATATTTGAGAGATTTTTACCATATATCCTTCTGATATGTTTTTGGAATATTAAAACAAAATAATTTACCTATAATACCCACAAAATATTATATCAAAGCAACAATCAGATGTTTTCCTCTTCTTCACATTCACTTTTATGAACAATCATATTTTCAATTAAATACCCAAGTGTTCTTAAATCAGAAGAAAGCCTTTCAAGTTCTTCTTTTTCCAGACATTCTCCCAGCTTGCATGCTGCCGCAGATAACAGATAAAGATTTGAGCAGTTATTTATCATAAATAATACCCCGTTTCTATTTTACAATATTATATGCCTTGTGGAAACAGCAGGAAACAAAACAAAAAATTCAACAATCTTAGTGAAAAAATTATCTTTTTATGTTATGATTATTGCTGTCAGAAAGGAAAGTCGATAAATTTTACAGCAATTTTTTACATCAATCAAGAAAGGAGCCTGCCCATTTATGAAAATCGCAATAATAGAAGATATACAGTCTCATGGGGACCTTCTGACTTCCTATATAAAAAAATGGAGTGTAAAAAACAAAACAACTCTCATATTAAAGCGCTTTGAAACAGCAGAAAGTTTTCTGTTCCAGTGGGAGGAGGAGGCGGATTTTGATATTTTGTTTGTAGATATACAGATGTCAGGAATGAATGGTATCGAAATGGCGAAAAAAATCAGGGACAAAGACAAAAATATTGTTATTATCTTTACCACCGGCCTGACAGATTATATAGAAGAGGGGTATGAGGTGGAGGCAATGCATTATCTTATCAAGCCTGTCAGTGAAACAAAGTTAAATGCCTGTCTTGACCGCGCAGCAGAAATACGAAAAACAGAAAAGTATATTTTAATCCACACTCAGGAACAAATTTTAAAAATAAACACAGAACAGATTTGCTATGCAGAAGCAATGGGGCACAATTGCAGGCTTAAATTGGAGAAAAAGGACAAGTTAGTAGAAATAAAGGAAACCCTTTCACAGCTGGAACATATTCTTGATAAAACAGATTTTATCAAATGTCATCGTTCCTATATATGCAGAGTCAGAGCAATATTCCGCATTGATAAGGTTTCTGTCTATTTTGACGACGGCAGCAATATTCCTGTAAGCCGTCGAATGTATGAGAAAGTAAATCAGGCATTTATCCAGTGTTTTAGCAAAGTATCATCTGTATAACCTGATGAGAAAAATGGCAAAAAGGAGAGAAAATGAAATCGGAACTTATTATTGCAGTTATAATTTTTGTATTGCTCTTTTTTATATCAGCAGCGTTTTTTATTAAGCAATATATGATTAAACTTACAGACCGGCGTATTTCATTATATCAGAGTGATTTAATGGAAAAACACTGTCAGGAGGTAGAAAATATGTATCGTCAGACAAGGGGATGGCGACACGATTATCATAACCATATCCAGACTATGAAAGCCTATCTCATTATGGGAAATCTGGATAAGCTAGCTTCTTATTTAAATGAGCTGGATACGGATTTAACTGCCGTAGATACAGTAATAAAAACAGGAAATATAATGATAGATGCCGTGTTAAACAGCAAAATTTCTCTTGCAAAAAGCAGAGGCATCACCGTAGATGCCAAGGCAATTGTACCAAAGAATCTTTCTGTTTCGGAGATTGATTTAAGTCTGATTATCGGAAATCTTATGGATAACGCTATGGAAGCATGTATGAAAACAGAAAAGAATAAACGGTTTATCAGAGTCTATATTGATATTTTAAAGGGACAGCTATATATTTATGTAATGAATTCCACCAGCGGAAAATTGAAAAAATCAGGAAAACTCTATCTTTCTACTAAAAATCAAAAATATCATGGTTTTGGGCTTATGCGTATGGATAAGGTAGTAGACAGATATCAGGGGTATGTGGACAGACAGGATGAAGAAGATGTATTTGTCACAGAAATAATGCTTCCATTATAATAATTTAGACATATATTATCAAATCACATATTTTATTTTTCAAATATGATTAGTTGGAAAATTATAAAAATGTTTGTGTTCATACATTGAATATTACAGCCAGAGTAATCAGTCTTTGGCTTTTTATATACTGTATTGACTGAACAAATAAAAACTCCGGCAGCTGACCGGAGTAAAAAGGAGAGTTTATGAAAAAAAATTTATAAAATATATATAAAAAGGAGCTCAGGCCTGGTAACCGCCTGTTCCTTATGTCATATACTATAAAAAGAATTTGTGGTTATTTTGTGAAAAAAATGCGAAAGAAAAGTGAAAACTTGCGAAAACAGGAGAAATCTGTTATAATGCCTTTTATGGAAAAAGAAATCACGAAACAAAAACAAAAATTAAATATTTTAATTCTGTCATGCGGTACTGGAGGCGGCCATAATGCTGCTGGAATGGCGATGAAGGAGTATCTTGAATTGCAGGGACATTATGTGGATTTTCCTGATTATTTGTCTTTTGCAGGGGAAAGGGTGTCAAAGGTGGTAAGCAGGATTTATGTAAAGACAGTTCAGAAAGCTCCAAAGGTATTTGGAGCTGTATACAAAATTGGAGATGCAGTCAGCCATCATGTAAAAAAGTCTATTGTATACTATGCAAATTCAGGTATGGATGAATATCTGAGAAAATGTCTTGAAAAAACAGAATATCATGCTATTCTGGTTCCTCATTTATTTCCAGCGGAAACTTTAACCAGCATGAAGCGCAAAGGTATAAAATTGCCTCTGATAGTTGCCATAGCAACAGATTACACCAGCATACCATTCTGGGGAGAAACAGACTGTGATTATTATGTAGTTCCATCAGAGGAGGTTGGAGAGGAATTTATACAGGCAGGAATACCAGAGCACAAGCTTCTTCCTTATGGAATACCGACATCTTTGGCATACAGTCAGCGGATAGGAAGTGACGAAGCAGTAAAAAGAATATTTGGTGGAAAAACTTTTGAAAGAGAAAGTGGAAAAATATATCTTGTGGCAGGCGGGAGCATGGGAGCAGGAAATATCAGTCAGCTTGTGAAAGAACTTGAAAAGAGGGGTGGAACGCATGATTTTATCCTTGTGGTGTGTGGTTCCAATAAGAAACTGGAAGAAAAATTAAAACAGGAGTTTGAAGCGGAACAGAATATTATGATTTATGGATGGACAAATGAAATGCCCCTATTTATGCAGGCAGCGGATGTTTTATTTACAAAACCGGGAGGACTGACCTCCACAGAGGCGGCAACAGCGGGATGTCCAATGGTTCACATTAATCCGATTCCAGGCTGTGAGACAGCCAATATGAATTATTTTATCCGCAGGGGATACAGTATTTCTGCAAAGGGAGCGGAACAGCAGGCTGAAGCAGGCATAAGGCTGGCTTATGACCAGAAGTTAAGAGAGCAGATGAAAGCAAGGCAGCAGGCTGAATTTAAAGGGAATACAGCAGAAAAAATAGAAGCCTTGATATACAGTAAAGTAAATATAAATTGAAATGCATAAAATCGACAGGAGTTGACAGGATGAAAAAACTATTATGGATTTTAGCAGGGTATCTAAATGGAAGCCTGTTATTTGCAGAATATATTACAAGAATACTGAACAAAAAGGATATTATGAAAGACAGTGAGGATAGAAATCCGGGAACAGCGAATGCTTTTATAATGGGAGGAACAGCATGTGGAATATTGGTTTTATGCTGCGAATTATTTAAGGGTTTTCTTCCCGTCTATCTGTTTCGGAGAACTTTTCCGGATTCGGCGTTATTAAGTATTATTATGATAGCACCGGTTCTTGGGCATGCTTTTTCCATATTTCATGATTTTCAGGGCGGAAAGGCAATAGCCGTATCTTTTGGGGTGCTGCTTGGGTTATTTCCGGATATGGAAGCTGTATGGACATTGGTTGTTTATTATCTGCTGTTTTCAGCTCTTCGCGTATCACCACATTCCAAAAGAAGTATTATCACCTTTTTGTGCTTTGCAGTAACGGCGGTAGTGCGTATTTCAAATACCTATATTGTCAGAGGATGTATAGGAATATCTGCAATCGTTATTTTAAAGCATATAAAAATGCGGAATCTGCCGGAGGAATCACAGGCAAACTGTCTGCAAAAAAATTAATTGAAACAAATAAATTAAGACTGATATATTACAGACATGCGGAATATAGTAGCTGTATACCGGAATCTACAATATTCTGCATGTCTGTTGCGGTCTTTCTGCGTTATGAAAAATTGCTTTGCATGTTCTGAAATAATTTATACAGGCACAGCGATTGTACAATGAACAAATATATTTGAAAAGTATTAACTTCTGCGTTGACGGCGCACTTCAAGTACCTCTGCAAATTTCTCCTTAAAATATAAATATTCGTCCTGTCGGTGAAAAATTCCTGCAAATATCCCGTTTAAAAATATGAGACATCCAAAAAATTTCAGTGCAAATTCTATCCATCCGCCATTAAATGTTACATATTCTGCAAACCAGAAAACACATCCACCAGCTCCAAGCGTTATACCCAGATAGAGAAAGAATTTCTTAAAATAGCCTTTAAGAGGTTCTTTAAATCTCTTTTTATAAATAATATACGGTTCAAACCAGAAATTTGTAGTGATATTGCTGATAAAAGTTCCAAGCAGTATCCCTGATACTCCCATATGCAAAGGGATAAGAAGAATCAGTGAGGCGATAAGGTTAATCAAAGCCTCAGATATGCATTTTATGCGGATTTCCTGAAACAATCCATATGTATCAATAAAAATAAGCTGTGTATTTCGGATGTACCGCATATACATATTCAGGCAGATAATAAATACAATCGGAAGCTGTAAAAGATACGATTCACCAATCCAAAGCATAATAAAAGGATTAATAAAGGAAAACAGCATAATCGAAAAAACAGCGATTATCCAGAAATTCATAAATAAAAGGTCTTCAAATACTTTTTTGGCATGTTTTGGATTTTCAGAGGAAACCATATTTCCAACACTTCCGGTCAATGCATCGCTGACCCTCAGCATAATATTTCTGATAATAGTCACAAATAAAGTATAGTTGGAATAATATCCAAGCACTATCGTACTGACAAATTTGGAAATCAGCATGTTATCCGTAGACGTAACGACGGCGGAGCTTAGTTTGTCAAGGAACATTGCTTTAATATTCTTTATAATGTCAGCCTTACTTTCTTTATCAAGCTTCTCTTTATTATATTCCTTCAGAAAAACAAAGTGTCTGTCTACATAAAGCGAGATGGCCATATTGCAGAAAAATGTGGCCAAAAGCTGGATGACAAGATAGAGAAGAAAATTGTGTGTCAAAAACAGAATCGTCATTTGCAGAAGATTCTGAGATATTACTGTAATCATTGTAATTTTCGATACGACATGATGAATCTGATAAGCCATCAGAATACTCTTTTTGTAGGAAAAAAAGTAAGTACAGGTGGTGTTCAGCAGATATAAAATATAAATAAAAGGCAGCTCCGGAATATCAGGCATGTCCGATATAAAAAAGTCAAGAAAGGGTATCAGACATAAGCCGACAATAGAAATTCCGGTTCCAAGGGTAATATAGATTTTTTTGTAAAGATTTAATAATGCTGCCAGCTTTTGTTCATCTCCTTTGGCCGCAGGCTGATACATTGCATAAATAATGGCAGTACCGCAGCCGAGCTCCGCAAGGGAGAGGAGTGTAAGGATATCGCTGAACAGTCCGTTCATGCCAAGATACGTTTCTCCCAGTGTGTAGATAAAGACTGTTCTTGCAATAAAGGTAAGAATACTGTCCATACCCTGCGCAGTCAGGGCAAAGACAAGATTTCTTGCGGAATAATATGCGCGTGATTTCATAAAACACCTCGTTTGGTTTGGAAATTTTTTATTGGATTCTATTATAACAGATATTTTCCAGAAAGCCATAACAAAATATGATAATAATGAAACTGAATTGTTGAAATAATGGCTGCCGCAATCCCACTGGCTTTAGACAATGGGTAGTTCACAGTACAGCATATGACAAAAAGGTGCAGAAAAAGCTTATGGAATTTTTCTATACAGATAAATGAAAAATAAAAATTGACATGAAAAGATAATTGTGCTATGATATCAGAAATCAAACACAAAAGGCGATGATTGGAAGGAGTACTTTTCGGAGAAGCTTCAGAGAGAAGATGGGTGGTGAAAATCTTTGCGGAACCGGTCAGGAAGCAGTCCATGAGCTTTGAGGCCGAACAGAATTTCAGTAGGCTCCAGCGGGTTTCTCCCGTTACAGGGAAACGATATGTTTGTATCGGCAGAGTGCAGATATTTTTCTGAATTCAGGTGGTAACACGGATGTAAATTCGCCCTGGACGTTTTTTTAAACGTTCAGGGCTTTTTGTATCATTTATAAAATAAATTTATAAACAATAGTTGCCGCCACTTTGGCCTTTACATATACAAAACGGTCTGAGCAGTCGATAAGACAGGTAGTTTTTACCAAATAAAAAGAAAGGAAAAAATAATTATGAAAACATTTGAAAAATCACACAAATTAGACTATGTATGTTATGATATAAGAGGTCCGGTTATGGATGAAGCACAGCGTATGATTGCGCAGGGAATGGATATACTAAAATTAAATATAGGAAATCCCGCACCGTTTGGCTTTCGGGCTCCCGAAAAAGTAATACAGAAAATGTCGGAAAACCTTACAAATACAGAAGGTTACTCCGATTCAAAGGGACTTTTGGAAGCAAGACATGCGATATTAAAATATTGTAAGAGCAAGAATATTCCATGTGATTCCGTAGATGATATCTATACAGGAAATGGCGTCAGCGAGCTTATTACAATGTCTATGCAGGGACTTTTGAATGATGGAGATGAAATTCTTGTTCCTTCGCCAGACTATCCACTGTGGACTGCTTCCGTTACGCTGGCAGGCGGAAATGCCGTGCATTACCGGTGTGATGAACAGCAGGAATGGTATCCTGACATCGAGGATATGAAAAAGAAAATCAATCCAAAGACCAAGGGAATCGTAGTTATTAACCCAAACAATCCGACGGGCTCTGTATATCCAAAGGAGTTGCTTGAACAAATCGTGCAGCTTGCAAGAGAGAATGATTTGATTCTTTTTGCAGATGAAATTTATGACAGGCTGGTGATGGATGGAATCGAACATACTTCTCTGGCTTCCTTGGCGCCTGACCTTTTGACGCTCAGCTTTAACGGTTTGTCAAAATCTCATCTGATTGCAGGATATCGCTGTGGCTGGCTGTGTCTGTGCGGAGACAAGTCAGGGGCCGAAGGGTATATCGAGGGACTGAATCTTTTGTCCTCCATGAGACTTTGCTCCAATGTACCTGCACAGTCATTGATTCCGGCGGCGCTTGACTGTCTGGAGGAAACAAAAAAACTTCTGGTGCCGGGCGGAAGAGTCTATGAGCAGAGAGAATGTATTTATCAGGCATTGCGGGAAATACCGGGAGTATATGCAGTAAAACCAAAGGCTGCCTTTTATATTTTCCCAAGGCTGGATAAAGAAAAGTTTCACATTTATGATGATGAGAGATTTGCTCTTGACTTTTTGAAGGAGCAGCATATTCTGATTACACACGGCGGAGGATTCCACTGGGAAACACCGGGATATTTCAGAATTGTATATCTTCCGGAAACAGAACAATTAAAAGAGGCTGCAAAGCGTTTAAAGGATTTCCTGAAAAACTATAAACAGGTTTAGATGAAAGAACAGGAGATGTGAATTGAAGCATATTATAAGATTCCTAAGACTGATAAAAGCAGGACTGGTAGTTTTGTGCATTCTTATTATTTCAAGTGCTGTTTTTCCGGGCGTATTTTCATGGAGTACCGAGGAAGGAAAAGCACAGATTCAGGATTTTGTTGATAATGTCAAAAACAGTGCGGATAAAATTATCGCTGATATCAGTGAAAAGACAGGGTGGTTTCAGAATAGTGAAAAGGAGAGTTCTGCTTCCTCAGATATTACCGGAAGAGCAGATTATAAAGCACCGGAGGAAATGGGAAAAGAAATTTCCAAACCTGTGGAAAGCAGTCAGAATTCAAATGGCAGCGAAGGCATTGAAGCAGCGAATAAGATGGAAAACAGCCAAAATATAGAAATTGCCAAAAACGGCGAGGATATCAAAATAAGTGTAGATTACAATGTAACAGATGAAAGCCTGGTTTTTGATACTCTGTATTATCCATATTTTGGAATATTAACTGCTGATGAGCAGATTTTATATAAACAGTTATATGAAAATATGCTGAAGCTCAATACAGACATTGATTTGAAAACCACCACAAGCGCAGCCGCTCTTGCAAAGGTATTTGAGGCTGTTTATAACGACCATCCTGAAATTTTCTGGCTGGATACCTCTTATCAGTATGGCTATTACAGCAGTGGTGAGGTAGCGAAGGTAATCTTGAGCTTTAATGAAACAGCAGAGTATATAGAACGGGCAAAGGCACAGTTTGACGAGGCAGCAGAAAAAATCATACAGGGTGCACAAGCATTTGACAATGCGTTTGATAAAGAACGATATGTGCATGATGCATTGAATGAACTGGCAGAATATAATGAAAATGCGCCTTTAAATCAGAGCGCATACAGTGCGCTTGTCGGTGGCAGCTCTGTCTGTGCTGGATATTCCAAGGCTTTTCAGTATCTTATGCAGCAAGTAGGTATTCCATGCTATTACTGTGTCGGGTATGCGAATGGAGAACATGCTTGGAATATAGTATATATAGATGGAGTTTATTATAATGTAGACGTATCATGGAACGACGGCGCAGCAAATCCGTATGAATATTTTAATATGCCGGAGGAAGAATTTCGGCTGACACACAGTATTTCAGGCTTGTCAAAAAATGTTTTTGGAGGATAATAAATTGAAAAAGATAAAAACCTGCAAGAGAAAAAATTTTACAAAATAAAAAGTAGCTATATGAAAGAAAGCGGAGGGCCACAGGTCCTTTGCTTTCAGAATTTAGGAGGAAGATATTATGAAATATGGAAAATTCTTAAAAAAGAACGGGACAATCGGATTTGTAGCACCTTCCTTTGGCTGCAATATAGAGCCATATTATACAGGATTTCAAAGTGCACAGAATACATTTCGTGAAATGGGATATCAGACAGATATCGGTCCGAACTGCTATAAGGGCTGTGGCATTGGTATCAGCAATACTCCGGAAAAATGCGGTGAAGAGCTAAATGAAGCTTATGTTTCCAAAAAAAATGATGTGCTGATATCCTGTGGAGGCGGAGAGCTTATGTGCGAAGTATTAAATTATATTGATTTTGAAAAAATAAAAGCGGCTTCGCCAAAGTGGTATATGGGATATTCTGATAATACAAATATGACATTTCTTTTAACTACCTTGTGCGATACGGCGTCTATTTACGGTCCATGCGCTCCGATATTTGGAATGGAAAAATGGCATTCGGCAATCTGGGATGCTTATAAGCTGCTGACAGGAGAAAAGCTAACAGTTCAGGGATATGATAAATGGGAAAAGGAATCTCTTAAAAGTGAAGAAAATCCAACGCCGCCTTATCATGTGACAGAAGAAAAAATTCTTCATAGCTTTATCGGGCAGGAGCCTGTATCAGAAGTACAGATGGAGGGAAGGCTGCTTGGCGGCTGTATGGACTGTCTTGTCAATCTTTCCGGAACAAGGTTTGATAAAACAGAGGAATTTCTGGAGAAATACAAAGAGGATGGTTTTATATGGTTTCTGGAATCCTGTGATTTAAATGTACTGTCAATAAGACGTACCATATGGAATTTGGATAATGCAGGATGGTTTCAATATGTGAGAGGTTTTGTGATAGGCAGGCCGCTGGTGTTTGGTCAGGAAATAATGGGGCTTAATCAGTACCACGCGGTACTTGATATTTTGGAAAAATATCATGTGCCGGTGATTATGGATGCGGATATTGGACATCTGCCGCCTATGATGCCACTGATATGTGGAAGTATGGCAAAGATAAAAGCAAAGAAGAATGAAATGGAAGTGAAGATGAAGCTGATATAGGCAGAGAATACAAAGAAATTCATATAAAAATGGTGTTAAAAAGGAGAGATTTATGGGATTATTTTTACATATGGCGATTACAAAACTGAATGATTTATCAAAAGTAAGAGAAATGATATCTGAAGCGGCCAATACAAACAAGGATAATATGGAAAAATTGCAGGTAAAAGAAGAAAATTGTCAATATACAGAGTATGACAGTGGAATCAGAATTGCTTTTAACGATGATATTCCAAGTCCTGAATTTCTGGCTGTTTTTTCATTAAAAACAGATTCACCTCTGCTGTTTTTGTATATCTATGATGGAGATTTCTGGGGATATACGCTTTATGACAAAGGAGAAGAGATTGATGATTTCAGCACAATGCCGGATTATTTTATAAAGAGCGATAATAAAATGGAAAACAGCGCAGACCATGCCGCACGAATAGCCGAGTGTTTCAGGGTGAGCGAAGATGCAATAAAAAATTATCTGATTGCATGGACAGATGAAATGATGGATAATGAAGAATGCAGGGCGTATTCCGATGATATTTCTTCTTATGGGGATTGCTGGCAGATGACAGATTTTATGGAGAAGCTTGGATTTCCATATGAGGAAGAAGATGAGGAGAAAGATGAAGAGCCACAACAGGAAAATATAAGTAAAGAAATGATAAAGAAGGCGTTGGCTGAAAGAGAAAATATTAAGGATAGTGAATTTGGATTTGTATCAACATCATATCCAGAGGAAAAGAATACAGAGGAGCTTCCAAATGTTTTGGATTTGGATTATATAAACTCTATTTTAAATCCTGAAACACGCAGGATTTTCGAGCTGACAACAACTGGTCATTACAGACAGGCCGTGATAGAATTTACAAAAAAAATTTCAGAAAATCCGGAGGATGCCAATTTGTATATATTAAGGGCATATTGTTATCTGGCATTGCGAAACCGCATGGAGATGGACAGAGATTTGGGCAGTGCTTTAAAATATGACCCCGATAATATTAAAATATTAAGATGCCGCTGTCCAGTTGCTGCGACAAAAAATCGATGTAAACGCCATATTGAGGATTTGACAAGGCTTATGGAGCTTGATAAGGAATATTATGAGATTTATCTGCTTGCCAGAGCATGGAGATATTACTGGACAGGAGATACGGATGCCGCCTGTGCGGATATAGCGGAGCTGATTCGGCGTGCTAATTCATGGACGGAAAACTGGTCGAGAGATTTTGTGTATCTTTGTGAAGTGCTTGGGATTTCTTTATAATGTTTACTGACCCGGTCATCAAACAAATTATAAGTATATCTGTGGGTATCAGTAATACCTGTGTAAAGATATCACTGTACCCACTGACATATGTCATATAATTTTCGGTAAAATCATCATTCCAAATGCTGCAACACCGCCAATTGCATAAAGGCTGTTCATAATCAGGCAGACTTTCATAGCGTTGTTTTGAACTTTTGCTTTCACATAGGAAATCCCTGTAAATATTCCGCTGAAAATCATAAATGCTGCATAACAGGAAATCATTATTTCAGCAACAGGCGATTCCAAAGCCCAGTCAAAAGACCTTAACGGTAAAATAGTCCATGGTACGAAAAGCATAAATATGCTGACAGCAGTTAAAATTTTGTTTTTCATGATTATTATCTCCTTTCAGCCTGCCCAAAACAAAGGCAGGAAATAAATGAACAAATCATTGTGATACCAATAGCAACAGGAATCCACGGAATAAATTCGACCTGTGCTGTTGTAAGGTTAGAAGCTAATTTTCCATATTCAGCCGTTATTACAAAGAACGGATACGACATTGGATATGCAAACCATATCTTTGTATTTATCATCAGAACGGATGGAACTATTGAAGCAAGCCCAATCCCAATAGAAAAAATAGGTGTCTGAATACATACTGACAAAAGCCAGAAAAATGCAAGCATTGGAATTGCTGCCATAAATATCAATCCTGCCTCCTTGAAAACAAAGAGTGGATGTAGAATAAAATTATAATTTTGCATTTGTGAAGCTATCCCTGCACTAATAAAATACATGCCAACAGTCATCAGTATTTGAAAAGCAGCCAGTGTAAGCAAAATAATGAATTTGGCCATGCACAGTTTTGCGGTATTAATTGGCAGTGAAAGCATTTTTAAAATGCCCTTATTACTTTTTTCTGTCATATTCAGCAGAACAGTACTTACAACCATACTTGCAGGAAACATAAACCATGCCATTCCCATAAATCCCTGTATCAGAAAGTTGTTTTCCGGAGAAATTCCCTCCGCCTGCATTTCAAAATTGATATTGGCATTAAAGATAGAAGGAAGCCAGAGAATAATGGTGGCAGTTGCCAGAATCAAAAGGATTTTAGAACGACGGATTTTTTTAAACTCAACACCGACAAGTGATAAAAAATTCATTCAAATGACCTCCTTATCTTTATAAATATCAGCTGCGCCAGACCAAAAATTACAATCTCCGCTGCTGTTGAATAAATATAACGCATTACCTGTTCTGTATCAGCGCCCGCAAACATCTGAAACGGTGTTGCAAAAGGAAACAGTGAAAGAAGAAAGTTGTCTGTTGGCAGCATTGTTGCAGTAAAAATAAGAACTACGCCGATGCCGAGTGATACCCATATATTTCTGCAGGCTTCTGAAATAAGAAGCGATAAGATAACGCAGGGTAACATCAACAGGAATGCATACCCAAAATTTTTGCACAGTTCGCTCAAAAAACCGCTTCCAATTTCAAACCAATAATATGAACAAAATGCGATTGTTCCTGCTTCTATCACAAGCACAAAAAGGCTCATGAAAATTGTCAAAATTACTTTATCCAAGAAAACAGAGCTTTCCCGAAGAGGAAGAGATTTCATTTTCTGCATGGCGTTATCAGCATATTCCGTATGATATAAAAGGCAGCTTCCTGCGACAACAAGCAGCACATTCAGCATCGCCATCATCTGCCAGTTTGCACCAAGCAGAATTTGTATAGGATTACCCTGTTGTGTCTGATACATTTCTGAACGGACAGCCATATTAATAACAGGAACAGCCCCAGCTAAAATACTACCACCTAAAAATGCAGGTAAAAATCCAGTCCGTTTAATCTTTTTACATTCCAGAGAAATACTCATTTTACAGCACCTCTTTTCTGATTGTCAGCATCAATCAAGGCGAGGAAAGTATCTTCAAGATTATCAGTAGGAAAGTGAAGTAAATTAGCATTAAATTTTAGTTCATCAAGTGTACCTTCAAACAGAAGATGCCCGTGATTCAAGATACCGACAGTATCAGCCATCAGTTCTATTTCAGACAGCAAGTGTGATGATACCAAAACAGTGCAGTTAAATTTTTCGGGTAATGAACGGATAAGCGTTCTGATTTCGTGGATACCAACAGGGTCCAGTCCGTTTGTCGGTTCATCCAAAATCAAAATCAGCGGTTTTCCTATTAATGCACCTGCAAGACCTAATCTCTGCTTCATTCCAAGAGAATACTTTTTAGCGAGCCGATTCTTAAACTGTGTCAATCCCACAATTTCAAGAGCTTCATCTACTGAAGATTTCGGAAGTCCTAATATTCTACGGATAATTTCAAGATTTTCCTCACCACTTAGATTTCCATAAAAAGCAGGGGCTTCAATAAACGAGCCGACTTCTTTTAAAATTTCCACCCTGTTTTCAGGATACATTTTTCCATTAATTGTAAATGAGCCGCTTGTCGGCTTGGTAAGTCCCAGAAACATTTTCATTGTGGTGGATTTTCCAGCGCCATTCGGACCGAGAAACCCATAAACAGCGCCTTTTGGAATATGCAGATTGACATCTGAAACTGCTGTAAAATCGGCATAAGATTTTGTTAAATTTTTAGTCTCAATGATGTTCATTATGTTTTGCTCCTTTCTTATCATTGTAAATACATTATACTGTTCCAACCTTATGCCAACCTTCGCGTGTCCTTACATTTACCTTACATTTCCCTGTACAATAAAAAAAGACATATTTTTATGTTATAATGTCATTAAATACATTGGAGCATGGTTTAATGACTGCTTCATTATGCCATAATAGAAACTGCAAAGGAGAGATTTATATGAGGTTTGACTATTTAAAACAAAAACGCATTTTGCTTGTTGATGATGAACAGGAACTTTTGGATATGGTAGTGTCTATTTTAAATGAGGAAGGATTTCAAAATATTAAGACAGCGAAAACGGTAACACAAGCGATTACTATTTCAGAAACCTATTGTCCGGAGTTCGCAATTCTTGATGTCATGCTTCCTGATGGCAGTGGTTTCAGCCTTATGGAACGACTGAAAAGTACTTCTGACTATCCTGTACTGTTTTTAACAGCACGTGGAGAGGATGACGATAAATTTCGCGGCTTTGGTCTTGGAGCGGACGACTATATGGTAAAGCCTTTTTTGCCGAAAGAACTGTTATTTCGTGTTAACGCCATTCTTCGCAGGAGTTATAAAGATGAGAACCCTCTTGTAAAATTGCCGGACAGCGAAATTGATTTTGACCGTGCAGAGGTTATAAAGAATGGGAAACATATTTCACTTACAGCAAAAGAACACGCCATTCTTGCTGCCTTATATCGGAATGCAGGACGAATTGTTACGATTGATGCTCTGTGCGAGGCTGCCTGGGGCGATAATCCGTTTGGTTATGAAAATTCGCTGATGGCACATATTCGCCGTATCAGAGAAAAGATTGAAGTAAATCCGTCACAGCCCGTTTCTTTAATAACGATTAAGGGGCTTGGATATAAGCTTATCGTGGAGGGCAGATAATATGAAAAGTATTCCCAGATTGATACGGCGTTTCATAAGTATTATGCTTTTGTCTTCCGTTTTGCTTATTATTTTGAACTTTGCACTGTTAGTCATATATACAATAAGTCAAATACCAAATAGTTATCCTTGGATGACCGCTGAGGAAGTTGCTGATAATCTGTCGCAAAATAATAATCAATATGTTTTGTCTGAGGATACAGAACTTAAATTAGAAAATTCGAATGTATGGGCAGTATTTATTGATAATGAAACAAAGCAGGTTGTATGGAAGACAGAAAATCTGCCTGAAACTGTACCTGTGTCGTATTCTGTTTCAGATATTGCAAGCCTGACCCGCGGTTATATAGACGGGTATCCGACATTTACAGGCGAGGCGGAAAATGGACTGATTGTATTGGGATATCCCAGAGACAGCTTTTGGAAACATATGTGGCCGAGTTGGGATTACAACCTAATTGCGAACCTGCCGAAAACTGTTCTTTCTGTTTTGGTAATCAATATTGCATTGATTTTTATTATCTATGTGATTGCCAACTCCAAGCTGTTAAAATCTGTTAAACCGATTGTCAGCGGAATACAATCTTTGCCTACAAAAGAAGCAGTTTCTATAAAAGAAAAAGGATTGTTGTCCGAACTTGCAGTAAGTATTAACAAGACTTCAGAAATTTTGCAGTCTCAAAACAGACAGCTTCGTAAAAAAGAAACTGCAAGAGCAAACTGGATTGCAGGGGTATCACATGACATACGCACACCTCTGTCAATGGTAATGGGCTATGCAGGGCAGTTGGAAAATGATAGGCGTTTACCGAAGGATGCCTGTAAAAAAGCCGCTGTTATTGTAAAACAAAGCGAACGAATGAGAAATTTAATCAATGACCTTAATCTGGCATCAAAATTGGAATATAATATGCAGCCAGTAAGTCTCACAAAACAAAATCTGATTGCTGTTATCCGTCAAGTAGTGGTTGATTTCATCAATATGGATATTGATGACAGACATCCGATTGAATAGAAAACGGATGAAGCGCTCACTGTTTGCCCTGCCAGTATTGACAAAGACCTGATGAAACGGGCAGTAAGTAATCTTGTCCAAAACTGTATTAATCATAACGAACGGGGATGCCATATTTTTATTGGTGTTATGGTTGAGGAAAGTAACTGTATAATAGTTGTTGATGATGATGGTATAGGAGTTACAGAGGAACAGGTTGAAAAACTTAATCATTCTCCACATTATATGGTCTGTGATGAAAATACACTGGAACAACGTCACGGCTTAGGGCTGCTTATTGTGAAACAGATTATGGCGGCACATGGTGGTACAGTCAATATCGGGCACAGTTCGTATGGTGGTTTCTCTGTTAAGCTTATATTGCCAATACAGGAATAAAAACAGAATTGATAAGCCACGGGATTTTTCATAAATTCATCGGTTCTGTGTTTTTAGACTACTTCGTGCTTTTTCGTATAACTTCTTTTCTTTTGGAAATGATTTAGATAAGGTTTTTGCTGCCAAAATCCCTTTGTTTTTGGATAGAAAGGAAGATAAAAAAATGAATTTAGTAGAAAAAGAATTTGTAGGTTTTATGAAGAAATTTGATGCATTTCCATTTCAGATGGTAATTAACGGAGAAAGCTATGTCGCTGGAAACGGAACGCCGGAATTTACTGTTGTGTTTCACAAGGTTCCAAATGTAAGCGAATTAATGGCAAGTACTTCTATTGCGCTGGGAGAGGCTTATATGCACGGCGATATTGAAATAGAGGGTGATTTGTATGATGCGCTGTATCGTTTTATGGGACAAATCAGCGGATTTTCGACAGATAAAAAAGCTTTAAAAAAATTAATTTTCACTTCAAATTCCAAACGAAATCAGAAAAAAGAAGTATCTTCTCATTATGATATTGGAAATGATTTTTATAAACTGTGGCTTGATGAAACAATGAGTTATTCTTGTGGATATTTTCAATCTGAAACTGACAGTCTTTATCAGGCTCAGTGTAATAAAACAGACCGTATTCTGGAAAAGCTGTATTTGAAAGAAGGGATGTCATTGTGTGATATAGGCTGTGGATGGGGGTTCCTATTAATAGAGGCGGCAAAAAAATATCGGATACATGGCGTTGGAATTACTTTAAGCATGGAGCAGAAAAAGAAATTTGAGGAACGAATCAGAGAGGAACATTTAGAGGAGTATTTAACTGTGGAACTTATGGACTATCGGGATTTAAATTTACTGAATATGAAATTTGACAGGGTAGTGAGTGTTGGAATGATAGAACATGTGGGACGTGAAAATTATAAATTATTTTTATCCTGTGTAAAAAACAGTTTAAAGCCGGGCGGAGTTTTTCTTCTGCATTATATCAGTGCACTTTCAGAAAATCCGGGGGATGCATGGATAAAGAAATATATTTTTCCGGGCGGAGTGATTCCAAGTCTCAGAGAGATTATAAATATTGCGGGAGACTTTCAGTTTTATACAATAGATGTCGAGAGCCTTCGCAGACATTACAATAAAACTCTGCTGTGCTGGAACCAGAATTTTCAGGCACATCGGGAGGAAGTGGAAGCGATGTTTGACAGGGAATTTGCGAGAATGTGGGAATTGTATTTATGCGCCTGCGCGGCGGTGTTTATGAATGGGGTGGTTGATTTGCATCAGATATTATTTACAAACGGGGTGAATAATGAGCTGCCGATGGTGAGATGGTATTAATTAAGTTACTTATCAAACTTGTTGTGGTGCCAATGCTCAAAAATCTTTTCCTGTTGCCATAATCATCAAACCCCTAGCGGAATGGAACTTTCCTGACAGAAAAAACATATTATAGTAAATAATTAAAGGTGCATTCAATATTCCAAAAAAAGGATAGACAAAATCTCTGGAATATGATAAGGTGTTTTTATCGGGTGAAAGGAGATTTAATATGGATAGTTATGAAAGTAATTTATTTAAAACTGCGAACAAATTGCGTGGTAAAATTCCACCATCAGATTATAAGTTTTATGTATTGCCTTTAGTGTTTATTAGATATATGTCTGAAAAAAACAAAAATGGTGTTTGGCAGAAAATAGTTAATGAGTGTAATCAGGATGGGGTAGCAATGTTATTGGATAAAGAATTAGGAAAGATACTTCCTAAATTTGAGCAGATAAAAAATCCATATGAAAATATATATTCAGAGAGCAATTTGCCAACTAGGACAATAAAGGAATTAGTTTGCTTGATTAATGAGATAGATATAAATAACCAAGAAGAAAAAGTAGATTATTTGGGAAGAATCTATGAATATTTTATAGGCAATTTTGCGGCAACGGAAGGAAATAGAGGTGGGGAATTTTTTACACCTTCATCAGTCGTAGAATTACTTGTGCAGATGCTAAATCCTCAAGGCGGAATTGTATATGATCCGGCGTGTGGAACAGGAGGAATGTTTATACAATCCAATAAATACAGTGGAAAGAAAATGAAGTTTATTGGACAAGAACAAAATTGTAAAACAATTATGCTTGCTTATATGAACGGGGTGCTTCACGGTTTGGATTTACAGATTAAACACGGTGATACATTACTGAATGATTGTTTTGATGAACTTAGGGCGGATTATGTAATAAGTAATCCACCATTCAACATGAAGGATTGGGGCAGCGAGCATTTATCGCCAAATGATCCTAGAGTGTTTGGAACAATTAATAAAAATAATGCAAACTATATGTGGATTCAGCATTTTATTTATCACCTTAAAGACGCTGGAAAAGCAGGATTTGTTATATCAAATGGTGCATTAACAAGTTCAAATGAAGCTGATTTAGGCATAAGGAAAGAGATGATTGAACAGAATATTATAGATTGTGTAGTGCAACTTCCTGATAAAATGTTTTTAGGGACAGCTATTCCGAGTGCTTTGATTTTTTTAGACAGAGGTAGAGGCAAAAAAGATAAAATATTATTTATTGATGCAAGCTCTTTGGGAGAGGGTGTTAGCAAAACACAAAAAGTATTACTAGAAAATGACATAGTTAGAATTTGTAAACTATATCATGATTACCAAAAAGAAAAAAAGATAAAGTATAATGAGAAAGGATATTCGTGGGTAGCAAAGGTTTCTGATGTTGTAAAAAATGGATATAAAATAATGCCTAGCATATATACAGGCGTACAAGAGAAAATAATAGATTCTGCAATTGTTGAAAGAGAGATAGAAGAGTTGAAGATGAAACTGGTACAACAAATGAAAATATCAAATCAAATTTCTAATTCAATTTTTGAGGAGTTGATATAATGAAAAAATATTGTTTGAAAGATGTTGCTGATATTTATAGTGGTGCAACACCATTAACAAAAAATAAACACTATTATGAAGATGGAAGTATTGCTTGGATAACACCTAAAGATTTATCAGGTTATACGCACAAGTATATATATTCTGGGCAAAGAAATATTACTGAAGAAGGATATAGGAGCTGTGCAACAAATCTTCTTCCAAAAGGAACAGTTATATTTTCTTCAAGGGCGCCTATAGGATATGTGGCTATTGCAGGAAGCGAACTTTGCACAAATCAAGGGTTTAAAAGTTTTGTGTGTAAGGAAGATATTTTGTTTAATGAATATTTATATTATTATTTATTGCAAAACAGAAAAAAAATTGAGGCATTGGGAAACGGAAGTACATTTAAAGAAGTATCTCGTAAGACGTTGGCTAATTACGAGATTGAACTGCCTTCATTAGATGCCCAAAAGGATATTGTTAAAGAGCTGGTTATATTGGATGAAAAATATGAGAATAATTGTAATATTCTTACCAATATAGAACTTTTAATGGAATATTTATATTGCAAGTTTTTTCAAGATAATGAAAGGAATTATGAGGCAATACCTATAGCAGAATTGGTTGAAATTGTAACAGGGGGAACACCATCTACAAAAAATGATACTTATTGGAATAATGGTATGTATTATTGGTATACTCCAACTGATGTAACAACAGGTGGTACTATGTTGGCTCTATCCGCAGAGAAGAAGATAAGTGTTTCGGGATTGGCAAATAGCGGAGCAAAATTGATACCTGCAAAATCTGTAATTATGACAAGTAGGGCAACAATTGGAGAGGCGATAATTAATTTGAATGAAGCAACTACAAATCAAGGCATATTATCGCTTATTCCAAAAGATGATAAAATTACAGCTCTTGAAATATATTTCTGGGTTAAACGCAATAAACAGTTGATAGCATCCATTGCAAACGGTAGTACTTTTAAAGAAATATATAAAAAGGATTTTGGAAAATTATTGATTAATGTCCAAGAGAAAGCACAGTTTTTGTTTAGGGAGGACACAGAGAAATTATTTGAATTTTATGAGAGTTTACTGAGAGAAAATGTTATTATTTCTGAGTTGAGGGGAAAACTGTTAGCGACAAAATTTTGAATGATAAGAGTTTACATACTCACAAAAACTGTCAGGTTTTTTCCAAGCCTGCAAGTCTTTTTTGCAAAAAAGGGACTGTGTACTAATTGCTTAGTGCGACAGCCCCTTTGTATTAATCCTCACCTTTAGAAATTCGAATCCAAACATCACCATTTTGTGAACGTATGAAATTCCGGGTGGCATTTGCATAGCCGAGAAGCCGTTGACCTTGATTGTCATTAATCTCAATTTCAATTTCTGTTTCGAGTAAATCGTGATATGAGAAACATCGGCGCTGTCCCAACCGAGTGTTACATGTTGCATGTCCCCAAGAAACTTGAGTAGGAATATTTTCAAGAGACGAGTAACATAAAGGAACCATATGAAAAAGATTAACTTTTGTAGAACGTGTTGAGCCAGTTTGTTCGGTTGAATTTGTTAATCCTTCTTCATCATCAAACGAGATAAGCTCGTTCAATTCATTATGCATTATGACACGTTGACATAACGGACAGGTTGTTTTGCCATTATGCATAATATAATCATTTTCGTAATGAGATGAATCAAGTAAATTGTATTTTTGTAAAATTGCTTTTAAATGTTCAAAGTCGTTTTCATTGTAAGGAGAGTTTTCTGTTTTAATTATTAACCAAGCTAAGACTGCTTGGCATAAAAAATTAGTATTTGCATCTGCGTATTCAGGTGCAAATATGCCTTGTGCAACTCCCTCAAACAGGTTTTGCTTTTTATTAGTTCCGCTATTGGAAATTCTTAGTAAGTAATGTCCACAATCGATGATATCTCCTCTTCTATTGTTAGAAGGAATATCATATTTTTGGGTAACTTTATTATATTTTAATACAGAACGTATTTCCCAATCGGGAAGAGGTGGTAATGTTTCGTAGTCTTCATAAGTCCTATATAGAACAAATGCATTGTTGCCGACAATTACGGTAGGATTATCAATAAATACACTGTTAATAGTATACTTTCCAGTAAAATATTGTGATGGAAAAAGCCGAATAACATATCCATCTTTATAATTGCTTAAGTTTACTTCCGAAAGCTTTTCATAAGGTATAATAACTTTACTATTTCGGTTGACATGGTTTTGATAACCGCCTTTAGCACCACCACGAGGTGTACAACAACCTGCCTTTTGGATTTTATTTATATCATCTTTATTAAAATGGGTTTCCCACGCGTTCTTGTAAATAAATGAATGATTGCCTCTATGGTTAGCAAGTAAATTACAATTTGGATTTTTACATAAATGAATCAAACAAATCACTCCTTTGTACTATGATAGATAATTATATCAAAGAAAATTGAAAAAAGATAGCAGGAAAGAAGGCTATTAAACTAAAAGGGGAGAAGTTCAAATACTCTCGTTATTTAAAAATTTATAACTGCAGATTTCCTTCCATTCCTTCAAATACAACTATTTTCTTTTCTCCATTTTTCATGATAATTTCAATCGGTCCATATCCGCCCTTCTTTTCCTTATCTGTATAAATAATTTCTGAAACTGGAAACAGTTCATCGTCTGTAAAATCTTCCAGACTCTCTTTTGTAATTATTTGTGAAATCAATAGAAACGGTTCATATCCATACTGTTTATGTCTCGCTGTTTTTCCATATACAATCACAGACTCTTTGGAATCAGGATTTGTTCCTTTGCTGAAAATAACATCGATATCATCCCACCCGTCATAAATCGTCATGGCAAGCTGCTTTTCCTGTCCGGTAAAGTCATGTCCCATTAAAGTGATAGCTTTTGCGCGTCCATCGCTGCTTTCTTCTTTTATAATTTCCGTTCCATTATCAGGAAATCCATATGCGCCCAGTGTAAGTGTAACCGGACTGCGATAAAGCCTCAGTTTATCTACACGAAATATGCCGTGTTCCACTGGAAAATCTGCCAGATTAAGTGCCTGCATCCACATGGTTTCCTTTGTCAGCTCATAATTAAAAAACTGTCTGCGGTATAAAACCCCGTCTTTCCTGCCATGCCACAGAGTAATATTACATTTTTCAATATTTCCTGAAGTGCTGTCCTGTAAAACATATTGCATAGATTCTATTTTTTTTGAGGGTGCGGATTCCCACGGATATTTGCTGTTATAACTTAACTTGGAATAATTCCACATACCATGCTCGTCTCCACAGTTTTTGACTACTTTTCCGGTACGCAGAATTGTTTCTCCATTTGCATTATGATTTGTAAAGCAAAGCGCAGGACCGTTTAATACAGTTTCCTTCACCTCGCGTTCAGAAAGTTTCTCCCAGCTTCCATTATTTTCTTTTTCTGTCCAAAATGGATGCTCCGCCGGAAGATGCAGACATAAAAATGCCTTTCCAAGCCAGAATACCGATTCTGTACAGGAATATCCCTGTACAAGGGGCGTAAACTGTCCGTAAAATCCCATGGCAGGAATTCCATTTTCAAGAAAATCCTCTCTTCCAAAAAACTGCATAAGCGAACCGGAAGCAATCCTTCTTGCCAGTCCCGGATTCGCGGAAGAATTTTTCAGTATTAAATTTCCCTCAAACGCGCTGGTGGCAGCATTGCGGTATACATTGCTGCGTCCCCACATATTGGTATAACCGTCTCTGTCAAAAAAGTCTCCATAGCTTTCCATTAATTTATTGGAATGTTCTTCAAACAGAGCAGCAATATAAGGCTCATGTTCATATCCATACCATTCGTTCCAAATCGGCGCATAAACATTAAACGCCCAGCATGAATAATAATCAAAGGAGTGTCCGTCGCGATACCATCCGTCTCCCGCATAAAAATTTAAAATCGCCTGCGCATGTTCCCGCATAACATCAGCATCAATTTCATAGCCCTCTTTATGTAAGAATGCCATATCTAGCATATTAAAAAGACGCCAGTTCTGTGGAACTGTATTTGTATGTGCATAGCTTAATAAAAATTTTGCAACAATCTCTTTTTCTTCTTTTGTATAAGTTTCCCAGATTTCCTCCCTGCAGTTATCAAGACAAATCACAAGTGCACAGGTTTCTACTGTCTGCTGAAACGCACGAAACGGGTCTGCAAAATCTGTAAGTTCCTGTAAATCCTCATAACAGCCGACAAAATTCGGATGTCCTTTTATGCAGGCGAAAAGCACCTGATTGCGATAATAATCTCTGACAGAATATCCGCAGATTTCCATGTCAGGTTCTATATGAATCAACGGCGCAGCGATAAAAAATGAGCGTGCCAGACCTTCAAACATTTGAGCCATTTCCTCAAGCTTTCGCTGCTTTCCCACAGCATTTTTGTGAGGATAGGTAACTTCCGTTTCAATTCGGGGCATGACAACAGGGGAATCTTTAGAACTTATATGGCTGAATATGCCGGTCAAAAGATATTTTCCTGCTTCTATCCAGCTCTCTCTTGTCAGCCCTGTATAGGGACTTAAATTGTAATCTGTATTTTCAGGTTCAAATTTCACTTTATTTTCCATCCTTTTTTCATATAAAAAAATATTTTATTTCACAGGAAATTACTCTGTATTTCCTGTAATACCGCCGTTATACACGGCTGTTTTTAATTTTACCAGATAAATAATTCTTCACCTGTTAATTTAAAAATCGCTTCCATAAAATAATAATCTCCATAAATAATAGAAAACTCATGCTTTTCATCATGAAATGCACCGGTACATTTATCAATCATAAAATCTATGTTTTCATCTGTATTAAACCGATGTTCTGCCAGAGCATGAAGAAGTTTCATGGCGGCAGTATGATAAGTTTCTTTCAATGTATTATCACAGAGCTTTTCCAATTCCAAAAGTCCACAGGCAGCGATAGCCGCAGAGGTAGAATCCTCCAAAGTACAGTCCGCAGGCTGGCAGAAATCTACCGGAATCAGACCGTTTTCCGGAATATGTGAAACATAATAATCAGCCACCTTTTTTGCGGTTTCAAGATAACGCTCTTCCTTTGTATGAAGATAAGAGAGAGTAAACCCGTATAACGCCCAAGACTGCCCTCTGCTCCATGTAGAACCTTTTGCATACCCCTGTCCGCCATAAGTTTTTACAAATTCACCGGTCTGAGGATTAAATTCTACAATATGATTGACAGAGCCATCTTCCCGCACAAAATATTCGGTGGCAGTATCCGCATGAGCACGTGCAATATGGGCAAAGCGAGGGTCGTTAATTTCCTTTGAAGCCCAGTACAGCAGCGGAAGATTCATCATACAGTCAATAATTGCCCATCCGGCAGTGTTTCCGTCCCCCGAATCATTCCATGCGCGAATATAGGAACCCGCAGGATTAAAGCGGCCTGCAAGAAATTCAGCAGCAAGAAGCCCTCTGTTTTTTGAGGTTTCATTTTTATCTGTCCGATAATGTGCTACTGCGGTAGGGAGCCATTTAAAACCGTTATCATGGTCTATGCCCTGAAATATCATCAGATTTTTGTCCAGTTTTTCCTCATTTTCAATCGCAATTTCCTTATAGAAAGAAAGACCTGTGGCATGATAAAGCTGCCACATCATTCCACCCCAGAATCCGTTTGTCCACCAGCAAATATTTTTTTCTGTCCAGTCGTCAAAACGCCCGTTTTCTGTGGTGTAAGGCAGAATTCCACGGCTTCTCACGGCAACCTTCTCCATTTTTGATTTTATTTTTTTTGCAATTTCGTTTGTCCACAATGTATCGTTCATATATCCCTCCATAAAATAAAGTGTTTTCAGCCGGCTGCAATTTTATGCAGCCAGCATAAATGATATCACACATTATAACAAAGGCAGATATGCGTTACAATGATATAACCGGTTAATATATAACATATTCTGTTTTATATTTTATCAAAGACAGGTACTGCGATATTCAGTAGGCGTCATGCCGGTATTTTTTCTAAATTGTCTGTAAAAATGAACCTCATTATTATATCCGCACAGATATGCAATATTTTCAATAGAATCCGATGTTCCAGTCAAAAGCTCCTTGGCATATTCAATACGCATGGAAATAATATCATTCCGAAAGGAAATTCCGAAATATTTTGTATATAAATGCTGAAAATAAGAACTGCTGATAGACATGGATTTAGCGACGGCTTCCAGAGAAAGGTCTGTATCGGGATTTGACTGCAGATGAAGGCGAAGTTCCTGCATTTTTCCATAATAAGGACTGTAAAATACACCGGCTCTGTTACAGAGAAGGGCTTCTTTGATATGATTCATTAAAATCTGCATAAGCATATTGACATTTTCACGACAGTAATCTGCGGAGGTATAACCGGATTCCCAGATAATCTGATGAATATATGCGGAAATTCTTGCGGCATTGCTTAAAGTGATAGGTTTATTCAGGCAGTTAACGCTTGAACTGGATACATTATTTAAGATATCAGATGAAAACGGAAAATCCTCTTTTTCACAGTCAAAGTGCATCCAGTCGTCTATATATGGAGTATCAGTTACATAATATTGATATGGAGTATTTTTATCCACAATCACAATCTGATTCGGCAGTACCTCAAATGTGGTATCTCCAATCTGAAAATTCGCTTTAGTGCGGACAAAGAGAAGCAGATATTCTGAAATACCATTTGGGCGGTACATTTTATAGGGAGCAGGGTGATGTGCGTAGCACCCTCCGACAGAAATTGTATACATAACACCCTTCCTTTCACAGCAGAATAAGTTAGTAATTTGCATTATAATATATTGCAAAATATTTGTCAAATGGTATAATAAAGATATTGCGAAGAAAAGCGGCAAGATGCAACCAACGCTTGCGTTGATTGCCAATAATTTATACGCTTTTGCGGCTAAATACCGTCAGGGCAGTAGGAATGGAGGATATTAAATGGAAACAAGATATTCGGCATCTCCTGTGGAAGCAAAGAGATATTCAACACAGGAATTGAGAAAAGAATTTATGATTAAGGATTTATTTCAGGCAGACGAAGTAAAAATGGTTTACAGTCATATTGACAGAATGATAACCGGCTCGGCCATGCCGGTAAAGCAGAAATTGTGTATTTCATCCGGAGAGGAGCTTCATGTAGAATATTTCCTGCAAAGACGTGAAATGGGAATTATTAATATCGGTGGAAAGGGAAAAATCACCGCAGATAATAAAGAGTATCTTTTAGATGGAAGAGATGCGATTTATATCGGGATGGGAACAAAAGAGATTTTTTTTGAAAGCGAGGACGAAAGTAATCCTGCTAAATTTTATTTTAATTCTGTGCCTGCACATGCTACATATCCGACAGTACAGATAAAGCCGGAGGGAGAGGCATCCGAAGGTGTTGTAATTGTAAAGGATGAAAATAAAGTAGAGCTTGGAAGCCTTGAGGAATCCAATCACAGAGTAATTTGCAAATATATTCTGCCGGGACAGGTGGAGAGCTGCCAGCTTGTTATGGGAATGACTTCGTTAAAGCCGGGAAGCGTGTGGAATACTATGCCATGTCATACACATGAAAGAAGAATGGAGGTATATCTGTATTTTGATTTGCCGGAGGATGCATATGTTATGCATTATATGGGACAGCCGCAGGAGACAAGACATCTGGTGGTGCGCAATGAACAGGCCGTGATTTCACCAAGCTGGTCGATTCACGCAGGTTCGGGAACCAGAGCCTATACCTTTATCTGGGGAATGGCGGGAGAAAATCAGATATTTGATGATATGGATAATGTGAAGAATCAGGATGTATTGTAATCAGGTTATTAAAAATATTTTTATGTTACAGCCTGATGGACAATGAACAGGAGATTATGAATTTATCAGCAGATAAAGGTCAGAACTATTTTTTATATAGAAAGGATAAGTCGTGGGTGCAGTAATTGATATGTTTTATAATATACATGTATTATAACGCCTGCGGCATGGTGTAGAAAATGAGCATTTTGGAACAGTTTTCATTAGAGGGAAAAACAGCGTGGATTACAGGCGCTTCCTATGGTATTGGCTTTGCGATTGCAAAGGCGTACAGTCAGGCGGGAGCCAAGATTGTATTTAATGATATTAATCAGGATTTGGTGGATAAAGGACTTGCTTCTTATAAGGAAGAAGGAATTGATGCAAAGGGATATGTCTGCGATGTGACGGATGAGGCAGCAGTGAATGAGCTGGTAAAAAAGATAGAGGCAGAGGTTGGAAGCATAGATATTCTGGTAAATAACGCCGGAATTATCAAAAGAATTCCCATGCATGAGATGAGCGCAGAGCAGTTCCGTCAGGTGATAGATGTGGATTTAAATGCTCCGTTTATTGTATCAAAGGCAGTGATTCCGTCTATGATGAAAAATGGTCATGGAAAGATTATTAATATTTGTTCCATGATGAGTGAGCTTGGAAGAGAAACAGTATCTGCTTATGCGGCAGCAAAAGGCGGGCTGAAAATGCTGACCAGAAATATTGCGTCAGAATATGGTGAATATAATATTCAGTGTAACGGTATTGGACCGGGTTATATTGCAACTCCGCAGACAGCGCCGCTTAGAGAGATTCAGCCGGATGGTTCAAGACATCCATTTGACCAGTTTATTATAGCGAAAACTCCTGCGGCCAGATGGGGAAGCACAGACGACCTTATGGGACCGGCAGTATTTTTGGCGTCAGATGCGTCAAATTTTGTAAATGGACACGTATTATATGTAGACGGTGGTATTCTTGCATATATTGGAAAGCAGCCGTAATTCATTGTAAAAAATATACAAAAGGCTGAGAGATATATAAAGAAAGGATAAGCGGCAGATATTTTTCAGCCTTGGGAAGTGTTAAGAATGAACGTTGTATATGACGCGGGATTCCTTCTTTAACAGTTCCTTATTATGCGGCCGGCGTAATCAGATTTTGACGAGCTGTGCAGTTTGCAGTATTATGCAACGATTTTAATTTTCTGCGGCATTAGTATATGAAATGAATAAAATAATAAAAGAAATAGAAAACACAAAAATTATACCAGTAGTGACAGTCGAAAATATTACTCAGGGATTGCATATTATGGATGCTCTGGCAGAAGGCGGCCTGCCGGCGGCGGAGATAACCTTCCGCACAGAGGCGGCGGCAGACACGATTCGTGCTATGTCTCAGAAATATCCGGATGCATTGATTGGTGCAGGCACGATTTTAAATGTCAGACAGGCCAAGGAAGCGGAGGATGCCGGCGCAAAATTTCTTGTAAGCCCCGGATATTCTGATGAGGTGGTAAATTATTGTATCGAGAGAAATATTGCAGTACTTCCGGGATGTATGACGCCGACGGATATTTTGAGAGCGTTGGCAGCAGGACTTTCGATGGTCAAATTTTTTCCGGCAGAGCCTGCCGGCGGGCTGAAATTATTAAAAGCGTTTTCAGAGCCGTTTCCAAAGCTTCGCTTTATGCCAACCGGAGGAATATCAAAGGATAATCTTATGGAATATCTGAATTTTCCAAAGGTGGTTGCCTGTGGCGGGAGCTGGATTACAAAACCGGCTAAGGAAAATGATTTTGCTGCGGTGAGACAGGAGGCTGAAAATGCGGTAAAACTTGTCTGCCGCTGGAAAGAACAGGGCTGAAAAATATGGAAAAAGTAGTATTACTGGGAGAACCTTTATTAAGGCTTTCACCGGAAGGATATCAGAGATTCGCACAGGCGGACAGGCTTTTGATGCATTTTGGAGGCGCGGAGGCAAATGTGGCGGTATGTCTGGCAGGGCTTGGAAAAGATGCCTGTTTTGTAGGAAAGGTGCCGGATAATGCACTTGGAGAGGCATTTAAGGCTTCTATGAGAAAATATGGCGTATATACGGACTGCATAGTTTCGGGAGAAGGAAGGCTTGGAATTTATTATCTTGAAAATGGTATGTCTGTAAGGCCCTCCAGCGTAATTTATGACAGAGCTGATTCTGCCATGTCGAAGGCAGAGTTTTCAGAGTTTGACTGGAAGGCGATTTTCAGAGGCGCGGAATGGTTTCATATATCGGGAATTACTCCGGTTATTTCAGAAAAGGCGGCGGAGTTGTCTTTGTGTGCCGTAATGTACGCAAAGGAGTATGGGATTCCGGTTTCTTTTGATTTAAATTATCGGGCGAAGCTGTGGCAGACAGATATTGAGAAAAAGCAGGATGTGATGACAAAGATAGCGAGATATGCAGATTATTGTTTTGGAAATGCGCTGGATGCATATCGGACTATGGGATATCAAAACGATAATCTCTGTTTTGAAGATGAAGAATTTGAAATCTGTATCAGTGAAAAAAGTATCAGACAAATGGCAGAAGCATACGGATTTGACGGAGTCTTTTTTACAGTCAGGGACAGTATAAGTGCTTCGGATAATAGATTGTCTGCAAAGGGATTTTATCAGGGAGGATTTTATCAGACTGACAGTTATTCTCTGCATATCGCAGACAGAGTGGGAAGCGGAGATGCTTTTGCGGCAGGGATTATTTATGGACTGACAAAAAAGCTTTCTGCACAGAAAATTCTGGAAACCGGTCTGGCAGCAGGAGCCATAGCGCATACGATACCGGGGGATATGACGGTGACCAATGTGGAAGAGCTGAATGCCATTATAAAAAATAAGGGAAGCGGGCGTGTTGTTCGATAATGGATTGGGAATAAGGTTGAATGTGGATATGGCAGAACGAAAATGTTTCTGCCTTTTTCTATCTTGTATTTTGCGAAGTATTTGTAAATGGTCTGGAATATTTTATAGAAAAAATTCAGAATATATTATGATACAATACCAAAGGTATGACTATAAATAAGTGGAGGCTTTAAAATGCATTTTAAATATTGTCCGGAATGTGGAATCAGGCTGATAGAAAAGGAAATCGGAG
>ERZ778516.524-NODE-524-length-31985-cov-13.017476_pt1 | contig 31985 bp, 21 predicted proteins | sample MGYA00510342_ERZ778516 | MGnify/ENA primary metagenome ERZ778516 (study PRJEB29527, sample SAMN07138961) | mouse gut metagenome | material: feces | host: mouse | place: China:Nanjing | collected 2016-01-25 ... | reverse complement strand
TCGTCAAATATCCATGCAAGCATGGCTATTTTCCTCATTGCTCGCGGGAATAAAAGGTGTAAAGCCATATTTCAGGCTCTGCACCTTTTCATGATACAGCAAAACCGCCTCCTTACAACATCTCTGGCAGCATCACCACCAAAGCCGCAATCCCTAGCACAACGCTAATCCCGCCAAAGATACAGCTTATTTTCCAATATCTTTTCTGCTTCTTTAGGTTCCCTTTCTCCCGGTAACCCAAAATAAATGGAATTACCGCCATCACAACAGAAACACTCAGCGCTGTCCCCAAATAATCTACCAACCCCATCAACCCCCTTCCTTTCTGCCTGCCCAAACACAAGGCCTAATTCAGCCCCCGGAACCCTTTCCCAATAATCTCGCTGCTATTGGTAATCATCATAAAAGCCCCTGGCTCATTCAGCTTGATATAATTCCGGAGCTGCACCGCCTGCCCCCGCTTCATCACAGTCAGGATTACGTATTTCCGGTTGTGGGTATAAGTGCCCTCCGCCTGGAAAATAGTTGCGCTCCTCGTAAGCTGCCCATGGATGAAATCGCAGATTGGATCAGGGTCGTCACAGACAATGGTAAAGTATTTACACAAATTAATATTTTCAATGGCGCTGTCTATCACCAGTGATTTTGCCATCAGCCCACAGAAGGAAAACAGCCCGGTCTGGGCGTCAAAAATAAAACATGCCGCCACCGTAATCATCAAATCCACCAAAAACAGGGCGGTGCCAATATTGACTGTGCTGTATTTTTTCAAAACCATTGCCACAATATCCGTACCGCCGCCGCATGTCCCAATATTAAACAAAATTGCCGAGCTCAGGGCTGGAAGCACAATTGCAAAAACCAATTCCAGTACCGGCTCGCCCGTCAAAGGCCGCGCCATGGGAACATATTTCTCCAGCCCGCTCAGCGCCACGGAAACCAGCACACTGACATAAACCGTCTTAATCCCGAACTCACGCCCAAAGAAAAAGAACCCGACTGCCAAAAGCGCCATATTGATGACAAAGTTAACTGTCCCTGCGCTAAACGGCGTCACGGCGCTTAGCACAATGGCTATGCCCGTAACGCCCCCAAATGAAAAATTATTTGGGAATTTGAAAAAATATACCCCTGCCACCAGCAACAGCACTGCGAGGGTAATCATTGTATACTCAAATGCTGCAAGCTTCACATTCTTTTTCATTCTGTATTCTTCCCCATTCCGCTACTGTGCAGTCCCATGGTTTTCTTCTTCGTGGGTTAGTTCCCCATGTGTTTCTTCCCCATGGATTTCTTCCTCATTATTATGCTGTTCGGTGTCCAGCAGATGGCTGTCCGTTTCGTCCGTCCCAAGGGCTTCCGCCGCCTGCTCGTCCGTCAGCCTTCTGTCGCTGATTTCCCCGCCGGTTTCATTTTCAGCGCCGTCTTTGATGTCAGCGCCTTCCTCAGCGCCGTCTTCCTCAGCGCCATCTTCCTCCGTGCCATCTTCCCCTTCGTCTTCTTCCTCGTCGCTGCCATAATATTCTTCCTGCGTCACTTTTTCTAACTCTGCATTTTCATACAGGAAATCCACCACTTTCCCACGGACAAGCTGGGTAATAATGGATATTTTCCCAAAATCAGCTTCAAAATCCTCCATGGATTCATATTCATTTTCTTCCATCAGGGCTTTTGCCCCTTCCTGATAGCTTTCTTCGGTAACGGCCAGCCCTTCCTGTTCTGCAATTGCCTGGGCTACCAAAAACTCATTGACTTGCGCCAATGCCGCTTCTTCCAGGGCGCCGTCCCCCATCTGCTCCATAAATTCCTCGTACTCCATCCCAAACATTTCTGCAAAGGACTGGTAGCCTACCATAGTTTCTTCATAATAAAAATCATACAGCTCCTGCGGGTGGCCCTCTACCGTGGCATTTTCCACTGCAAGGCCCAACGCTTCTTCCCCTGCTGCAGAAGCCGATTCCGCTTCGGCAGAAGCCTGCAGGTCTTCTTTTATGTATTTCTCATATTCTTCCTTTGTGGTGTAATCCGATACTTTCGCCACAAATTCATCCGTGAATTCCGGTATCTTTGCTTCGCTGATTTTATTGATGGTAGCTGTAAATTCTACGGTTTTCCCACCCAGTTCCTCGTCGTAATCCTCCGGGAAAGTCACCGGGAAGGTAATGGCCTCATTGGCATTTTTCCCAATTAACCCTGCCTCAAATTCTTCTAAAAATTCCCCTTCCCCTAATACAAATTCATAATCTGTGTCGCTCCCACCGTCAAAAGCTTCCCCGTCAAGGACGCCCGTATAATCAATATTCACCGTGTCCCCATTCTGTGCCGGACGGTCTGTGATTTCCTTATACTCCGTATGCTCCTCCTGCAGTTCCTGAATAGCAAAATCCACGTCCTCCTGGGTAACCTCCGGAATGGGGTACTGTACTTTCAGCTTCTTATAATCCCCAAGCTTCACATAATCCCCAACCTCAAAGTCCAGTGCATTTTCATGGGAAGATCCGCCCTCCTCATTGATTTCGTCTAAGACCGCTTCCTCATTGGTATCCTTAGCCTCCTTGGCATTTTCCTTTTTTTCATTCCCGCAGCCTGTAAATGCCATTACCCCGGAAAGCAGCAAGGCTGCCGCTAAATATTTTCTTCTTTTCATTACAATATTACCTCCAAAAAACTATTTTTCCCATGTATTTTTCTTATAACAACGGTATTTTATCACATGATAGTGAAGAAATCATGAAAAAACTTATAAATTCTATAAAAGATTTGTGGAAAAAACACGCTATCCTGCAATTCCGGTGAACATAAGCCTGCCTTCCTGTGTCCCGGCGCAGGCAGCATAATTCTGGGGCTGCCGCACCAGAGCGTGTCTGAAAATTCATTCCTGCAATTTTCAGACACGCTCTAAGCAAAACATATACAAGATATCGTATAGAAGCTTGTTATACCGCTTTTTCCCAATCACAGGAGCCGCAGTAAGGCGCCAGCTCCAGGCGCACATACCAGCCCTGCTCATGGTCGCAGACCGGGCAGCTCATAGGGACTTCCTTGCCTTCATAGATATAGCCGCAGTTTAAGCATATCCATTTTGTTTCTACTTTGGAAACAAATAGCTGGTTTTCTTCCAAAAGCTTTGCAAACGCCCCAAACCGGTCCCCATGCATTTTTTCAATTTCTGCAATTTTGTGGAATTTCATGGCAGCTTTCCCAAAGCCTTCCTCCTGGGCTTTATCCCCAAAATTTTTATATACGTCGTCATGCTCCTCATACTCATTGTGCTGGGCCATTTTCAGGAGTTCGGACATATTGGGGCTTAAGTCTACCGGGTAAGTCCCGTCAATGGAAATGGTTTCCCCTGACAATTCCTTTAATTGGTTATAGAAAATCTCTGCATGTTCCTTTTCCTGGTCCGCGGTAAACTTGAATACCTGCTCCAGCACAAACAGCCCCTGCTGATGGGCCTGGGCTGCTGCAAAAGTATAGCGGTTCCTTGCCTGGCTTTCCCCTGCAAATGCACGCATTAAGTTTTTCATGGTTTCGCTCTGCTTAAAATCTGTTGCCATAGTTGGTTTCCTGCCTTTCTTTTTCTGGGTAATGGGTGAACGGCCATAAGAACTTTAATTTCAAGGCCATTCTTTACAGAAAAAGTATGTGCAGGAATGGAAATTTTATGCAAGGGAATCTCATAAGGGGCTTATGCCCCAGCCTGCCTTTCAAAGCCATGGATCCAGTCTGCTTTCAGGAAATACACCAGGAAAACCACAGAGCTCAAACTCCAGGTCAGGGGGTACGCCCAAAACACCGTCTGGATTACCGGCACAATCCGCACTGCAATGGTAATATATGAAATTCGGATAACGCACCAGCAGGCCAGCATCACAAGCATTGGAACCATGGATTTCCCAGCCCCGCGGAAAATTCCTGCAAGGCAATGGGAAAATGCCAGCAGGAAATAAAACAGCGTAACGGTCCTTGCCTGCGTCGTCCCATAGCGGATAACCTCCGGGCTGCTGTCAAAAGCCTGCACCAAATAGGGGATAAAAATGTAAATAAAAATCCCCACCATCTCTGCAGTAATGATGGAACAGAAAATGCCAAATTTTGCGCCCTTCTTGGCCCTGCCATATTCCTTTGCCCCTAAGTTCTGGCTGATAAAGGTAGTCAGGGAAAGGGCAAAACAGGTGATGGGCAAAAACCCAAACCCTTCGATTTTGGAATAAGCGCCGCACCCAGCCACTGCTGTCATGCCAAACACATTGATATTGGACTGTACAACCACATTTGCCAGTGCAATAATTGAGTTCTGCACACCAGCCGGAAAACCATTGGAAATAATCTGCCGCATCATGTTCCTGTCAAACCGGATTTCTTTTAGCACAATCCGGTATTCCTCCTTAGCCCGCATCAGGCGGGAAAGGCATAGGGCTGCGCTGGCAAACTGGGAAACCACCGTTGCAAATGCCGCTGCCCCTACCCCCATGCCCATCACTGCAATAAACAGCAGGTCCAAGGCCACATTGGTAACGGAAGAAATAATAAGGTACATTAACGGCCGCCTGCTGTCCCCAATGGACTGGAGAATCCCCACAAAAATATTGTACATGACAAACCCAAGGGAACCTGCAAAATAAATCCTGAAATATAAAACAGAATTGGGGAACACCGATTCCGGCGTTCCCATCCATCTTAAAATCTGCGGGGTAACCAAAACCCCTATCATTGTCAGGGCAACCCCTGCCGCCAGCCCGAAAGCCGTCAGGGTGTGCACCGCCAAAGAAACTTCTTTCCCGCTCCTCGCCCCATAATACCGGGCAATCACGACGCCTGCCCCCATGGAAATCCCGCTGAAAAACCCTACCATCAAAAAAATCAGGTTACCAGAAGAACTGACTGCTGCAAGGGCGTCGCTGCCCACAAAATTCCCTACAATTAAGGAATCCGCCGTATTATAAAGCTGCTGGAACAGGTTCCCGAAAAAGATTGGTACGGCAAATGCAATCATTTTTTTCCAAATGCTGCCTTCTGTCAGCAAAGTTGCTGGTTTCTCGTTCTGCATATGGATGATGCGCCTCCTGCCTAAATAATTTGTATTTTGCAGGACCCCCGCATTTTCAGGGGACATTCATACGTGCTTTCAGAACCATGCGGGTTTATGTAGGAAATGGGGCATCTGCGGCAATCCCCCACGTTAAATTCCTCCAACACCTCAAATTCCAGTACCGCTTTCCGTTTTCCATTGGGAGATGATTTCTGGTTGATGTTTTTCCAGCTTAAAATCTGGCTGCATCCTGCGCATTTGTCCATCCCCAAGGAAACCATCCTGCCGCATGTGGGGCAGGAATAGTACATCTGGTTCATAGAGCCCTTCTGTTCCAATACCTCTGCTGGGAACTGCCTGATTAATTGTGCCTTAATGTCATCGCTGTGCATATTCACTCCTCCTGTTCTCTGCTGCGATTTCCCCTCTTTTTGTCTGATCTAATGATATGCCTGAAAAACTCAGGCTAATATTTACGGACGCCTTTTTTCGTTCCGGGCTTTCCTCCGGGACATACATTTTCTGCCGCCTTCCCCTGGCAGCCTATGGTATAGTAAATAATTCCCAGAACCCTACCGGAGATTATATCATAAACTTTCCATTTACTCAAGATATCCTAAAAATGAATTTCCAGCCGCTTCAAACATGGCGTTGCTGTCCTGCCGCCCCATTTTCCGCACTACGTTCAAATCCGGCTGGTACAGCAGCGTATTGTGCTCGTCATAGCCCACAATCAGCACGGCTTCCTGGTTTACCATGGCAAAAACCGGCGTGCCCAGATTTACATAGTACAGCACCTGCTCCACGCCGCACCCCGTCAAGTCAATGACTTTCCTGCCATTTAAAGCTTCCGTCAGAATCTGCTTGGGCGTTTCCCCCTGGGTAATCAGGTCATCCACGTCAATATTGATTTCCTCATTCCGCAGCAGGTACGTCAGGCAGCGGGCAGTTGCATGGCCGCTTACCCCGTCAAGGTCTACCGTCCCTGCCCCAATCACAGGCTGGATGTTTTTCCGGCCCCTCCGCCAGATATACTTCTGCTCCTCCCCAATCACAACGCCCATGTTCAGGTCTGCAGAAACAATGGCTTCCGTGAGGGAGCCTGTGGACAATACAATTTTCCCTCCGCTGTAAACATAATAATTCCCCTGGTTTTTCTTGGTATCCAGCTTTACAATGCGCTTTTCCTCCAAGGCAATTTCCTTTGGCACCACCACCTGGAGTTTTTTCACCGTAGTCCCTGCATCGCCCCCCAGCACTATCTGGACCTGGCTCTGCTTCGGCTCTGACTGGGTGGTTTCCACGGTAATCCTGCGGGCGGACTCCAGCTGCTGGTTCTTGATGGTATCCTGCTCTGCCTCCACATAGCCAGCCTCTGTCCTGATTTCCCGGTCTAAGAAAATGGTATCGTGCTCCACATAGGCCTTAGACACATAGAAGCCGTCCTTCTGGTATTCTTTTACCACCTTGGAATCCTTATCCACAATGGTGACGCGGTACATGGGGAACCGGATATTCCCTGCGGCATCTGTCACCACATCTTCCGGGCGGGCTGCCCCATAGACAAAATCGCTTTCCACAAAGCCTACCGGCTTAAGGTATGCCCCTTGCCCGTTGTCAATGGTGCGGGATTCCTCCCCTTCCAAATCCATGATTTTCAGGATTTCCGTCCGGTCTGTGTCTGCCCCTTCCTGCCATGCAATGTTCCTGCCATCGTCGGATACCGCATAATTCCCTGGTTTCAGCCCTTCAATCAGCTTTTGGGTTTCCCGGGCATACAGGTCAATCCGGTACAGGGTATCCTCTACCAGAAGGTAGAAAATGTTCCCTTCGCTTACATAAAAGAGCCTGCCCCATTCTGCTTTCAGCATTTCATAAGATTTGTCAGAAGGGATAAACAATTCCTCCTCAATGGTATTCCCTACGCTGTCATAATGGAACACATTTATCCCCGTCTGCCCTTCATGGTTGCCGCGGTTCATATAACCGTACACCACAAAATCCATGCTCCCCGTTTCATCAATTTTCATAATCTTAATTTCATGCTGGGGATTATTTTCCCTGTCGGAAATCCCCTCCGGGCTGCGGAAGCTATAGATTTGGGAAAGGGCGTTGCTGTCGCTGTTATAGCTCCAAAGCTCACCTTCCTGGACAAATGCGATGATATTCCCCTGTTCACTTGCAATATATTCCACATCCCCGGAACGTATGCCAAGCATCATCCGGTTCTGGTCTACCGCTCCATTTTCCCCGCGGAAAATCTGGTTCATGGTACGTTCATAATTCAGGAGGTACATCCGCCCTACCGCCTGGTCGAAGCGGACGCGGTAATATTCTTCCACATTGTAGTATTCTACCTCCCTGTTTTCCCCCTCGGAGGTCACTACATACCGCAGGACAATGGTGTTATAGGAGCTGCCCATTTCCTTAATGGAAGGCACGGGCGGTTCCAGCCGTTCCCCCTGGAAATCTGCCCAGCTCACTTGCCGCAGGCTGGAGTGTATGGATACCCTCTGCAGCGTGGTATTGTCCTCCAGATTGTCCGGTTCCAGATAAGTGGCTAAGCTGTCAGAATGTTCCTTATCAAAAGTCTGCTCATGGAAATTCTTGACAAATTCCAGGGATTCTTCCATGAAATAATCACTTTCCTGGGCAATCCGCGTATAATAATAAGCCTGTTTCCCAGAATATTTTACAGAAAGCACCAGCATATATTCCGTTTCTTCCTCCAGGATATTTTGGAAATGCAGCGTGAACTTCACCTCCCCATTTTTAGGGGCAAGGCTATCTGCGGTTCCATTTTCAATTAGGCGCCCCATATCCATGGTACGGACTTCATACTTTACTTCCTCAATCTGGTTCTGGTAAGATTTTATCACCACCGGAAGGGAAAGGTTTTCCCCAAGGGGCGTAATGGTATCCCGCATCCCTGTCCCGTCCATCTCTGAGGAATAGCCATACAGCCCGTTAATCCTTGTTTTCCCTTGCTGCAAATATACCACGGGCAGGGTGGCAGGAGCCATTTCCGAAGTTATGTCCGTGCCGCTCTGCTGGCTAAACCCTTCCATTACTGCAATTGTTGTGCAGAACACTGCCAATAACACACAAATCTTGATTATGCCTTTACGCATCCCTTGCCTTCCTTTCCATTTCGCAAAACTGCCGCTGCAGGTAACCTGCATAGGCTTTCCCCGGCGTCCCTTAACAATCCGTTTCTTTTTCTTCCAGCAGTTCCGCCAGCGTAGGCTTTACATGCAGGAACTCCATTACTTCCCGGTATGGCTTGCTGTCCTTTGGCTTGCCTGTCCTGACTGCACGGATTAATATATTTTTAGGGGTATGTTCCATATCAATAAATTCCAATACCTGCACCCGGTAGCCTTTGCTTTCCAGGATCTGCGCCCTCAGCGCGTCCGTCACCAGCGCGGCCATCCGCTCTTTAATCAGCCCATACCCAAGCAACGGGGCAAGCAGCTTATTTTCTATCTGCTGGTTCAGTTCATGCTGGCAGCAGGGTACCGACAAAATAACTTTTGCGCCCCAGCGGACCGCCTTGTCCAAAGCATAGTCGGTGGCTGTGTCGCAGGCATGGAGGGTAACTACCATGTCCACCTGCTCCACCCCCTCGAACCCTGCAATGTCCCCCACCTGGAACGTAAGGCCATGGTAGCCATAATTCTCTGCCAGCCTGCTGCACGATGCAATCACGTCTTCCTTCAAATCCAAGCCGATAATACGGACCGGATACCCTTTCAGCACCTGCAGATAATGGTACATGGCAAAGGTCAGGTAGGACTTCCCGCACCCAAAATCCAAAATTACCACTTCCCGCCCCTTGGGGAGCTGTGGCAGGATATCCTCAATAAATTCCAAAAAGCGGTTAATTTGCCGGAACTTATCATATTTCGCATGGATAATTTTCCCATCCCTGGCCTGTACCCCCAAATCCACCAGAAACCCTACTGGCTCGGCCGGGTCTAAAATATAGCGCTTTTTCCTATTATGGGATAAATCCACTTCTTTTAGACAGGGGGCGCACAGCTTTTCCTTCACATTCACTTTGCCCTTTTTGCTGACTAAGGCGGTGGCCTGCCCAAGCTGGGAGGCAATCTCAAGCTGGCGGTAGCCTGCCATATATTCCAAAATACCTGCCGCCCCTTCTTCTTTCCCGTAATTTTTGTGGAATACCTTGTTTTCCCGGTATTCGCTGGCCTGAAATGACAGCCGGCCTTTTATCATTATGGGGCGGAAGGTAATTTTTCTGGCGCTGGCGCGGCTCCTTGGATTGCTGATGATAAGGTGGATTAATTGTTCATTTAAGTATTTTTCTAAAAGGTGCTGCAATTCTTTCATGTATCTGTCCTGTTCCTTTCCCCAGGCCTAAAACCACATGGGACTATGCCGCCTGTTTTTCCTGTTACTATTATACAAACTTGTCCCCACAAATACAATGCATTTTTTTACCGGAGCCGCAGTGCGATAAAAGCTTTTTTATTCTATAGGAAAGATACTTCCACGCTTTAGCGTGCCAAGTTCTTTCCTATAGAATAAAAAAAGCAAACCCCTTGCCAGGTTTTAAATTCCCAGCCCTGCAAGGGGTTCCCTCCCCGTCCCTACCACCAGCGGCGGCAGCGTTTATGGCGGCAGCGCCTTTGGTACATCTCGTTAAACAAAAGCACTTCTATCAGGTTCTGCAAGCCATTGTTCCCATGGGGCGGCCTTCCCGGGGGCGGACCCCAGCCTGGTCCCGGCGGTGGCGGCGGCGGTCCCCAGCCCGGTTTTGGGGGAGGCCCCCACCCTGGCGGCGGTGGCGGCGGACCCCAGCCCTGCCCTGGCGGCCTTCCCTGCCCAACCAGCTTTCCTTCCAGCGGAAGTTCTTCTGCCTGCATGTCATCTTCTTTGCCAGCTTTGTCCTTATACTGCTCCGGCACGTACTGTTCCGGTTCGTACTGCTCCGCTTCATAAGGGCTTACCTCAAAACCTTGGATATTCATTTGGCTCCCGGTAGCCCCATCGTAAATCCGGTTTACAATCTGCCTGAGCATTAACTTATCTGGATATTCGTCAAACATCAGGCTGCCTTCATATTCCATTTTGTCGCATTCTTCTTCCACCAATGCCTGAATGGATTTCACTTCTTTGGGATATAAGTCTTTTAATTTCTGCATATCCCGTTCGTATTCCAGCTCCTCCAGATATACGTTCTGCATGGGGTATGCCATATAAAAGGGCATTTTGGGCATATTCCGGTCTGGCATCCGGTAAAACATTTCCTGTTTATAATCCACTGCTTTACTCCCATTTTCTCTATCCCTATACTATATGCCCTGTTTTTTGTTCTGCTACACCAGGGCGTGCCTGAAAATTCATTCCTGCGGCATAATGCCCTTCGTGCAAGCATCCTCTTTGCTGGGGCATACCCTGTATATCCATATCTTTCCTATAAGAGAAGCAAAAGGGAAAACCTCCCAAAGGCTTCTGCTCCTTTAGGAGGTTCTACATGAAAATTTCTTATAAACAAGATAGGCGGCTTAGTTTTCCTTAGTATACAAAAACTGCCACGCCAAATGCCGGCAATGGATAGGCAAAGGAATATGGGCGGTTGTCGCATTCCTGCTTTTCGGCTTTATATACGGTTGGCCGTTTCACGCCTTCGCCGCCGTATTTTTTCTCATCGCTGTTGAAAATCAGCTTATACTGTTTTTTCAGGGGTACGCCTACCCGGTAATCTTCCCGCTCTACCGGGGTGAAGTTGCAGACAAAGAGCAAGTTGTTTTTCCCATTGGCGCTCTTTCTTACAAAACTGAAAATACTCCTGAAATTGTCGTCTGCATTAATCCACTCGAAATTGTCAAAGCTGGTGTCCGCCTGATACATTGCCGGGTATTTTGTATAAATATGCAGCAAATCTTTTACGTAAGTCTGTAGCTGCAGATGCTCCGGCTCTGCCAGCAAGAACCAATCCAGTTCCCGTTCTTCGCTCCACTCCCGTAGCTGCCCGAATTCCTGCCCCATAAACAGCAGCTTTTTCCCGGGATGGCCCATCATAAAGCCGTAGCCTGCCTTTAAGTTAGCAAACTTATCCTTGCCCTCCCCGGGCATCTTATTAATCATAGAACATTTCAAATGTACTACCTCGTCATGTGACAGCACCAGAATGTAATTCTCACTGTGGTTATAGCTCATGGCAAAGGTCATCCTGTTATGGTTGTCTTTCCGGAAATACGGGTCTAACTTCATGTAATCCAGGAAATCGTGCATCCAGCCCATGTTCCATTTATAGCTGAAATTCAGCCCGTCATCTTCCACCTTGCCCGTTACCCTGGGCCAGGCAGTGGACTCCTCTGCAATCATGACTGTCCCCGGGTTCCTGCCCAGTATCAGGGTATTGATATGTTTGAAAAATTCAATTGCTTCCAGATTCTTATTGTCCCCATATTTATTTGCTACCCACTGGCCGTCCTGTTTTCCATAGTCCAGATACAGCATGGAAGCCACGGCATCCACCCGGAGGCCGTCTACATGGTAATGCTCCACCCACATCAGCGCGCTGCCTATCAGGAAGTTTTTCACCTCGTTCTTGCCATAGTCAAAAATCTTGGTGCCCCAGTCCGGATGCTCGCCTTTTTTCGGGTCTGCATATTCATACAGGCAGGTTCCGTCAAACTCTGCAAGGCCATGGGCATCCCGCGGGAAATGGGCGGGTACCCAGTCCAAAATTACGCCGATTCCATGCTTATGCAGATAATCCACCAAATACGCAAAATCTGCCGGCGTCCCATACCGGGAAGTGGGCGCATAGTAGCCTGTTACCTGATACCCCCAAGAACCGTCGAAGGGATATTCTGAAATGCCCATCAGCTCCACATGGGTATAGCCCATATCTTTCACATATTCTGCAAGCTTCACTGCAAATTCCCGGTACGTATAGAACCCTTCGTCCTCCCTGCCCGGATGGCGCATCCAGGAACCCGGGTGCACCTCGTAAATTGCCATGGGCTGTGCGTGGACATCTTTACAAGCCTTGCGTTTTTCCATCCATTTCGTATCTGTCCACTTAAATGCATTGATATCCGCTACCGCAGAAGCATTTCCCGGGCGCAGCTCTGCATAATTTGCAAATGGGTCCGCCTTAAATAATTTCTGCCCTTCCGGCGTTTCCACGCAGAATTTATACAAGTCCCCTTCTTTTATGCCCGGGATGAAAAGCTCAAAAATCCCCATTGGCTCCAGGCGTTTCATTTCATTTACCCCGTCCTGCCAGCCGTTGAACTCCCCAACTACAGATACTTTTGCCGCATTGGGCGCCCACACTGCGAAGTACACGCCTTTTTTGCCATCTTCCGTTATGGGATGCGCCCCTAACTTCTTGTAGATGTCATAATGTGTTGCCTGTCCAAAATAATACATGTCTAAATCTGAAAAACGTTCCATAGCTTACACTCCTATTTTTATTTTATTGTGAAAGCCCTTGGCCTCCATAATAGTGATGCCATGCGCTGCCTGCAGGCGGTCCATGGTTCTGGTTTACTCCTCAAAATCTTTTTCCCTTAAATACAAATACCCTTCCGGGCTGAACTTTTTCCCGCCGAATAGTTTTTTCAATCCACCTCTTTCCGCACTGCTGATGGCCAAATCTACAATTTCCTTTACCTCGCTTAACGTGGTAGCCTCATCCAGCTTCTGTATATTGCTGATACGGTTATAAAGGGCTAATATTCCCATATCATCAATTTCACATTCCTGCTCGTCCGCATATGCTTTTGCAAACTCCACCAGTTCGTCGCTGGTAAATACCGGTATCTTAATACGCTCGGTAAATTTTTTTGCAAAATTCAAATCCATGCCCAACGCTTTTTCAATCCCTTTTCTGGTATCTTCTAAAAGAAACAGAAGGCCTTCTGTATTCTGCTCCATCAAAAGGGATAAGCGGGTGACGGTTTCCTGTGTCAATTCCCCTGCTTTTTCTATAATCAAGTAGCCGCCTGCTACCTTTTTCAGTAATTGGCTTAAATCCTTCTGGTTTAAGGAATCTCCTGTGATTTTGCCTACTTTGCCAGGAGTAGGGCCGTCCTTCTTCTGGAGCACTTTAATCAGGTCTGTGGCTAAAACAGTTTTCCCGCTGCCCCTCCCTCCCATAATCAGGATATTCCCGGTGGCGGATGTGCTGTTTTTCCCCCTTCTATGTAAAGCGCCCTCCAATACCTGGCAAAGCTGCTGTTCCATCCCATTCACTGGGACAAAATAGGAAAAAATCTCCCGTTCTTCTTCCGTGAGTTTCCGGCCGGTTTCCTGTTCCGGCAAAACTTCTATTTCCGGCATTGCAAACGCTTCCTGCGGCCTTTGCGGGGCTTTCGGGACGCCCGCCCCAGGGCTGTTCCAGCCTGGCTTCATTGGGGCTGTCCCCATCCCAATGCCATCCAAATCATGCCCTGCCCCGGATGGCTCCGGTTTTGGCTCTGATTCCAGCACTGGGGTGGAAACCTGGTTTTTCTCCTCCCGGGAAGCTTTTGCTGCCTGAAATACAGATTCCAGATATTCCTCAGCATCTTTTTTCTTGGGCTTAGGCGGCTCCTGGGCTTGCTGCCCTTCCGGTTCCCCGCTGCCCGCCTGGCCCTCCCCTTCCCACTGGGGCGTCGGCCGACTGGCATTTTGCATTTCTTCTGTTCTGGGCGCTTCCTGGCTTAATTCCCCAGCGGCTGCCATATCCTGTGCCGGCAGCTCCGCTTGGGGCATCCTTTGGGGGTACGCCCCCTGTGCCCAGCCTGCCCCTTGGGGATACTCTCCCTGTATAGGGGCTGTTGCCTGAGGTATCCCTGTACCAACCGGGCACTGTATGGAACCTGCTCCCTGGGGTATTCCCTGTGCATACATCCCCTGTATTGGCCCTGTCCTTTGGGGCATCCCTTGTGCCCATCCTGTCCCTTGGGGCATCCCCTGCGGGTATCCTCCCTGCATGGGGACTGTTGCCTGGGGCATCCCCTGCGGGTATCCTCCCTGCATGGGGGCTGTTGCCTGGGGCATCCCCTGCGGGTTTCCCCCCTGCATGGGGGCTGTTACCTGGGGCATCCTTCGGGGGTATGGCCGCTGCATCGGCCCTATCCCTTGGGTATACATGCCTTGCATTGGGCTTGCCGCCTGGGGCACTTCCTGCAGCGGCTTTGTTATCTGGGGAATAACTGCGCCATCTGGCTGCTGCATAGAGCCTGTTGTCTGGGAAATCCCCTGTATACCTGCTTCCGGCATAGAGCCTGTTGTCTGGGAAATCCCCTGTGCGCCTGTTTCCGGCATGGTCCCTACAGGCTGGCTCTGCGCTCCCTGCCCTGATAGCTCCATAAATTCCTCTGGCTCTGGCATTGGCTGCCCCGTTTGGGATATCTCCCATTCCTGCCCTGACTGGGGCAGTTCCTGTTCCGGCTGCCCTGTTTGGGACGCTTCCAGGATTGGTTCTTCTGCCTGGGGCGCTTCTGGCATTGGCTGCCCGGTTGGGGGCGCTTCCAGGATGGATCCTTCTGCCTGGGGCAGTTCCAGTTCTGGCTGTCCGGTTGGGGGCGCTTCCAGGATTGGTTCTTCTGCCTGGGGCACTTCTGGCATTGGCTGCCCGTTCTGGAAAGTTTCCGATTCTTCCCATCCTGTCTGGAACAGCTCCGGTTCCCCTTGGCCTATTTCCAATTCCCCCTGGCTTTGAAGCGGTTCTGGCATCGGATACCCTTCCTGGAACATTCCGGAACCTGCCTGGCCTGTTTGGGGCACTTCTGGCATGAGCTGTCCAGTCTGGAATCTATCAGATCCCGGCATTATTGTATCCATTGCCGACATTCCATATAAGTCCTGTTCAAACCTTCCTGTCTGGGACATCTGCATCGCCAGTTCCCCAAAGTTGTTTCCACGGAACTGCTGTATCCCAGACCTTCCATTCCCCAGAAAGGGGTTTTCTGGATATGCCCCCATAAGGTTTGCTGGATAACCGCCCCAACCTGTTTCTTCCATTTGGGGGTTCCCAGCAGATGGATGTACCATTCCTTCTAATGGCATTCCTGTTGCTGGGTCTATTCCTGCTGGCACTTCCGGCATTCCTGCCATGCCTTCCAGCGGCATTCCTGTTGCCGGGTCTATCCCCATGGGCGTTCCTTCCATTCCTGCCATGCCTTCCAACGGCATTCCTGTTGCCGGGTCTATCCCCGCTGGCACTTCCGGCATTTCTACCATGCCTTCCAGCGGCATTCCTGTTGCCGGGTCTATCCCCATGGGCATTCCTTCCATTCCTGCCATGCCTTCCAACGGCATTCCTGTTGCCGGGTCTATCCCCGCTGGCATTCCCGGCATACCATCTGCCTGCGCCCCCATGCCGCCCCCCATATCTTCCATTCCAGCATCTTCCGGGGAAAACTCCCCTGCATATGCCCCTTCAAGCTGGGCATTTTGCAGGTAACGTTCTGCCAGCAGTTCCTGGGGCGTAATCCCGGCATTTAATTTGGGGATAATCTGGTTCAGGCGTTCCATCAGCTCCTCCGCTTCCTGAAGCGCCCTTGCCTTGGCAGATTCTAATTTCCGCTGCTGCGCCACCGCCATCGCAGCTTCTGCAGCATGTTTTGTTTTCTCCCACTCTGCCAGGACCTCCTCAATCCTTATCTGGCCGTTTACCTGAGGTTCCCACCAATCCCCGCCGGGGACGGCAAAACTGATTTGTCCATCCCAATCTTCTGCCAGCAATTCCTGGAAATCCGTTTCCAGGGAATCATCAATTTCCTCATCTGTTTCAATGTGCCCATACCGTTCTTCCTCTGCCTTCCCCTCCCCTTCCTCCTGCGGCACTTTTAGGTAAGGGATTTCATCCACAATTTTCTTAATGTTATCCATTGTGTCTGATAAAGTTTCCTTCGTGTCAGCTTCCATAATCTGCTGCATCCCTTTCGCCAGTTCTTCCTGCAGGTTCAGCGTATTGAAACGCCCGGAAGATGCGGTAAGGTCCGGGATCCGCACAGTGTCTTCTATAATTTTCCCGGATTCCATCAGCTCTGCAGGCTGGACCTCCAGCCCCCCGTCCTGATGTGTCTTAAACTCCCGGTATTTTTCTTCCTGTTCCTTATTTAAAGGCTGGTAGAGCATTTTCAGCTCCAATGCCTTCTCCACATATTTCCCATCTCCGAACCAAAGCACCAATTCGTCACAGACTTCCACGCATTTCCCGCCATTCCCGGAACGGTGGTAAAGATAAGCAAGTTCAAACGCCCATTCCTCCATATATTCCCTGCTTTTAAATTCCTCCAATATGGCAATCTGTTCTTCGAGGGAAGCCCCCTCTATCTTGGCTATCTGGTAACGGAGCACGTACTTTAAATTATCATACGGCGCAATTTCCAAAAATTCATCGTAATATTCCTTCGCCTCCTCTAACCTGCCCATTTTCAGGGAAACCAATGCAAGCCGGTAAATAATGTTGCGCCCCACGGTCGCCCTGTCATAAGCCATCAGAAGGATATCACGGCTGTTTTCATACTGTTTGTTCCTATCATAAATTTCACCAACCATGCAAAGGGTTGACGAACTTTTTACTTTTCTCCAATTAATGGTATCTGCAATCTCTGCCGCCGTTTTATAATCTTTCTCCTCCACTAGATTTTTTAATTGTTCCAGCTTCAGTTTATATTCATATTTATCCAACCGTTTCACCTCAAATTTATAGAAAGGTATAAAACTCCTAATTATCAGCCTGTACCCTATAGTCTACCATATTTCACCTGTAAATGTCAAAAAGTATAAAAGATTCGCCAAAAAGAATTTTAAAAAATCCGCAGATACTGTCCCCCCTTAGGGTAGCATCTGCGGAGTATTTGTCAGTCCTGTTCCCCGTTATTTTGTTTTGGATTTCCCCTTTTTTCCTGTTGTCCCGCTGTCCTGCCCCGTTTTTCTTTTTTGATCTGGTTCTTTTTTCACTTCGCAGACCAGCGTATTGGTTTCGAGGTCCAGCTTCATTACATTAATGTAGCTTCTGGTATCCCTTGGGAGCTGCTTGCGTTTCAGGATATAGCCCAGCATTTTTTTCATAATGTAGAAGAACACTGCAAATACCGGAACCCCGATAATCATTCCCGGGATGCCTAAAATCCCGCCAAACGTCAGGATTGCAAAGATAACCCAGAAGGATGAAAGGCCTGTGGAATCCCCAAGGATTTTCGGGCCGATAATATTTCCGTCAATCTGCTGCAGTACTAAGATAAAGATGATAAAGTACAGCCCCATAATGGGGTTCGCCAGCATAATCAGGATGGCGCTTGGCACCGCCCCCAGGTAAGGGCCGAAAAACGGAATGACATTCGTTACCCCTACAATCACGCTGACAAGAACCGTATATGGCATTTTCATCAGATATAGGCAGATAAAGCAAAGGATGCCGATAATCAGGGAATCCAGAATTTTCCCGGAAATGAACCCACCGAAAATTTCATTGCTCTTGTGCACCGTATGGATAATGACATTGGCCTGTTTACCGGAAAAAACAGCATACACAACCTTCTTGCTCTGCCCAATGAAGGCTTCCTTGCTCATCAGCACATAGACGGAAACAATAATGCCCACAATCACGTTAAAAAACAGCTTTACGGCTGTAATCACCCCTGTGGTAAGCCCTGCAATAATGTTTTTGGTCTGGGGCAGGAATTCCGTCTGTGCCCAGTCCTCAAAAATTTCTGTCCCTTTCGTCAAAGCCGTTTCCAGATAACCGGAAATATTGCTGTCTGAGCTCACATAATCATTAAGCCAGTCCATAAAGCTATTGACCTGCTTAGGAAGGGTCCCTATCATCCCATCAATGCTCCGGTACAATTCCGGAATAACCATCTGCAGCAAAATGCCGATAATCACCGCCACAAACAGCAAAGCCCCCGCCACGCTTAAGCCCCGCACCAGCCGCTTGCTTTTCCTCTGGTTTTTCATCCTCGCCTGCACAAAGGGCAGCAGGTAACGCTCCTCAAAGTTCACAATGGGCGTCACCAGATAGGCAAGCACCAAGCCAATGCTAATCGGCTGCAGGATCACCGACATCTTATCCATAAGCTGCGTCACGCCGTTATAGCGGTATACCAGAAAGAAAAATAATATGCTGGCTGCAACTACCAGAAAGGATGTCAGCCCCATTGCCAGATAAGGCCTGATGTTCCAGTTTGTTTTCCCGTTTGCTTTCTTACCCTGTTCTTCCAAAATAACATTTCCTCTTTTCTTAGTACTAAAGCGTGCCTAAAACATGCCCCCGGCAGAAGGCAGGCCCCCAGATAAGCGCCACCCGGCGCAGGGCTGCCCATGGAGGGGCAGGTTCCCATGCACCCTTTGGCATATTAACCTTTATAATAATTAATCAGGCATCCCTTTAAGATAATGGTGCGCTCATCCTCTGTGAGTTCCCCCATCCCAAGGGTAAATTCCTTCATCGCCCCATCTTTCACCACATAGGCCGGAATCTGGGCTGCCTTCCCTTCCACTGCCTTACGTATATCCGGGATGAAAAGGTAATCCCCATTGGCAAAGGGCAGTTCCCCTTCCGGAATCAGGAATGGGAGCATCCCCCAGTTAATCAGGTTGGAGCGGTAACGCTTCGTCGCATACTCATTGGCAATATTTGCCCAGCCTCCCAGCACCTTCTGGCAGGAAGCCGCCTGTTCCCGGGCGGAGCCGTCCCCTGGCTTCACGGCAAAAATAGTGCTGCCGAACCCAAGGGTGCCCGGCCCGTTCTGCTCCCCAAATTTTTTCTCCGGGAAAGCTGCGTTAACTGCCGCCATGACGGGCTTTAATTCTTCCACCACATCCAGGGGGCATGTCCCTTCCTCCACGGCCTTCTGGGCTTTCTGGATTTCTTTGGCACGGCCTACGTATGCCGGGTCCTTCCTTGACAGGGTAAATTCTGCAAGCCCCAGCGGGTTCGAACGGTACGAAGAAGTTTCCCCGGAAGGGATCAGCTCATCCGTAGTCGTCACCGGGTCATGGATTTCAGAAACCACTTTCAGCACCATATTCTCTGGCAGCGGGCTCATAGCCGGCCAGTCCTTGATATTGGGGCCAAACTTGATCTCCTGGGACGGGTCTGCCACCCCCTTGCTGTCAAACACGCGGTTTGCATAAATCCTGCTGTCAAAATGGTATTTCGGGTTGGTGTAGTATACGTCCACGTCGGTAGCCGCAGTCAGATACCCTTTATTTGCCGCCGTCGCTGCAATGGAACGTGCATCCATTAACGCCACAGAAGCAATCTGCCCGCTTTGCAGCTTGCTCCCCTCCCGGTTGGGGAAATTCCGTGTGGAATGGCGGATGGAGAACCCGTTATTTCCCGGGGTGTCCCCTGCGCCAAAGCACGGCCCGCAAAAGGCTGTCTTTAAAATTGCCCCTGTTTCCATCAGGGTTTCTGCCGCCCCTGTCTTCATCAGTTCCATATAGATAGGCATACTGGCTGGATAAATGCTTAAGGTAAATTCATCCGAACCAATGCTGGCCCCTTCCATAATGTCCGCCGCCGCACTGATATTTTCAAATCCGCCCCCGGCGCAGCCTGCAATAATCCCCTGGTCTACATAAAGCTTCCCGTTCCTCACCTTATCCTTCAGCGTGAAGTCTACGGCGCCGTCTAAGCTTACCTGCGCTTTTTTCTCGCAGTCGTCTAAAATATCCAGCAGGTTGGCGTTCAGTTCCTCAATGGTATACGTATTGCTGGGATGGAACGGCATGGCAATCATTGGTTTGACCTTGCTTAAGTCCACCTCAATCAGCCCGTCGTAATATGCCACTTTCCCCGGGTTCAGCTCTTTGTAATCCTCCGGCCTTCCATGCACCTGATAAAATTCCCGGATGGTCCCATCGGTCTGCCAGATGGAGGACAGGCAGGTGGTTTCCGTTGTCATAACATCAATGCCAATTCTGAAATCCGCGCTTAAGGCAGATACCCCAGGCCCTACAAATTCCATCACCTTATTGTTTACATAGCCGTTGGCAAAAACTTCCCCAATAATAGCAAGGGCTACGTCCTGAGGCCCTACGCCCTTCTGGGGCTTTCCGCTTAAATAAACTGCCACTACCCCCGGCATATTAATGTCATACGTCTTGCCCAGAAGCTGTTTCACCAGTTCCGGCCCTCCTTCGCCCATAGCCATGGTGCCAAGCGCGCCGTATCTGGTATGGGAATCCGAGCCCAAAATCATCCTGCCGCCGCCGGCAAGCATCTCCCTTGCATACTGGTGGATAACCGCCTGATGGGGAGGCACATAGACGCCGCCGTATTTCTTGGCACAGCTCAGCCCAAACATGTGGTCGTCCTCATTGATAGTCCCTCCTACTGCGCACAGGGAATTGTGGCAGTTCGTCAGCACATAGGGCACCGGGAATTTTTCCAGCCCGGAAGCCCTTGCCGTCTGGATGATTCCTACAAATGTTATGTCATGGGACGTCAGTTTATCAAATTTCAGTTTCAGCTTATCCATTGCGCCGGAAGTGTTGTGGCTTTCTAAAATCCCATAGGCAATGGTATTCTTAGCCGCTTCTTCTTTTGTTATGGATACGCCTGTTTCTGCCTGAATGGCTGCGGCTGCCTGATGGCCGTCATCAATGAATGATGTGCCGTTTAACAGGTAAACACCGCCATTGTGTAATGTTATCATGTGGTTTCCTCCTGAAATAATGTTGAGATGGTGTATTAATTAAGTGTAATCCATGGCTTTTGCAGATAAAGATTGTGGAAACGGAGGCAGCCCCGGCTGCCCCCGCCAAACATAACCTTATTATAGGGCTTTTTTTTCAGAACTGCAATATAAAATTTTTTGAGTTCCCCATTTTTTATAATAGCCGATATGATAGTGCCAAAAGGTCTTGCTGCCCACAGTAACTACATTTCCACATCCTCCGCCATTGGGATCATACGCTGCTCTGGCTGCTGCTGGAAGGTCACCATAGCCTTAAACAAATCCCCGTCAAGGTAAATCTCAAATTCGCCCCCCATCAGGGTAGTGATGCTTTTGGCAATGGAAAGCCCCAGCCCGCTGCCCTCGGTGCTCCTTGAAATATCCCCCCGGATAAACCGCTCCGTCAGTTCATCCGCCTGGATGTTCAAGGGGTTTTCGGAAATATTTTTAATGGAAAAGCACACCTTTTCCCCATCCGCTTCCAAATCCACATACACCCGGGTATGCTCCATGGCATATTTCGCCACGTTATTATAAAGGTTCTCCAGCACCCGCCAAATGCGCCTGCCGTCCGCTAATATCACCACCGGTTCCCGGGGGAGCTTCGTTACCACGGTAAGGCTGCGGGCTTCAAATTTCTCATTGAACTCCCCACCTGTCTGGTACACAAGTTCTACCAGATTAATCCGTTCCATCTCCAGCTTAATATTCCCGGAACTCACCTTAGAAGCTTCTACTAAATCCTCCGTAAGCTGTTTCAGCCTTTGGGATTTGGTATCCAGCACGGAGATATAAGCCTGGATCCGCTCATTGGGCAGTTCTTCCCGTTTCAGCAGGTCCACATAATTGATAATAGAGGTTAACGGCGTCTTAATGTCATGGGATACATTGGTAATCAGGTCCGTCTTTAAATGCTCGTTCCTCATGCTGTCATCCACCGCATGGAACAGCCCGTCCCCGATGGTGTTTACTGCTTCTGCCAGCCGTCGGTTGTCCCCGTTCAGTTCTTCCACTGCAATTTTGTATTCCAAATCGCCGCTGGAAATTTTCCCAATCCCTTCCAGCACCTTATTGCGCTGGACGCCTTCCCGGATAATCAGCACCGCTTCCACGCAGCAGAGCAGCAGAAAACATGCCGTCCCCCAGAACAGCTCACTTCCGCCGTAATAATTCGCCAGCATCCTGGACAGCAGCAGGAAACATGCCAATAAATGCAGCCCAAACCAAATTAACATTTTTGTAGATGATTTCCGCTGGGTGAACAACATGCCAATCCCTTTCACAAACCAATGCAGGATGCTCTGGCTCCACAGTACCCCCGCACGGATCCTCCGCACAAAGCTCAGGTAAAAAATAGATAAAAACGCCATGCTGAAAAATGCCAGCACCCCGGACATAATCAAAAGCCCTGCCAGTTCCTCGCTCCCAAACCGGTAAAACACTTCCCCTACCAGCAGGAAACAGATAATCCCTTCCACCACTGCCATCAAGTACAAAAATTCCGTAGGCAGCCGGTCAAACAAGTTTAAATAAACCTGTTCCTCCCCTTCCCGCCTGCCAGCCGCCATGCTTAAGTAAATCAGGCAGACTAAGCAAATGCTGAAGCTGATGGCAAGGCCTGCTATGCTGAAAAAAATCCATGGGCGCATGTTGGCATATTCCCTTTTGGCCTGCGAAAATTCATCCTCATTGGGAAATTCCGTGTCCACGCAAATGAAAAATACGCTCCCTTTCCCGCCGTACCTCGGCTCCAGCCTGTTGTAAAATACGTCTTCCATGTCCTTTACATTTGTTTCAAAGCGGATTTCCCGCTCCTGATAAAACAGGTATTTCCCCTTTTTCTCCTCGAACTTTTGAAACGCAGTTTCCACTGGTTCCTTAATATTGGTATAAATAGCTTCCTCATCCCCGCGGCTTACCCAATAATAGACATTGCTTCCCTGTTCCGTCAGGTTATATAAATTCAGGCATCGCTTATACTGGTTAATCTCAACCCCAATGTTGGCAAGGGTATACTCCAGCGCCGCATACGCGTCCTGCATCTGTTCCATGGAATATTTCCCTGTCATGAAACCATCCCAAATTCCCATTCCCCCAATTGGGAGATAGTCTTCGTCAATAAAATCATAGTATACGGTGTTATCCGCTTCAGCCAGATCCATGCTCCTTAAAAGCAGGACCAGTTCCTCCTCTTTTAAGCCATAAAGCTTCCCATTGATGACTTTTTTTACAATTTCCTTTATGCTGAGGGAATCTTCCCCAGGGCTATCCTCCTCTGACGCCGCTTCATTTGCGTCCTGGCTTATCCCCTCGCCCTCTGCCGCCGCTGTGCCTGTGTCTTCCTGGATGGCAGCAGCAAGCTTTAACTGGCTGGCTTCCATGCCTTCCTGCACCTCTGCTCCCGGCTGCCCATAAGTTCCAGCCCCTGCCGGATCATCCACATGTTCCGTCCCCCAGCTTTTTCCAGAAATACTATAAGACCCCCCATAGCAATGCTCCACATGTTCCACGATAATCCCCTGCAGTTCTTCCGTCATTTCATCCAGGCTGGAAATATGTTTCTCCTCGCTCAGCACAGAATTCCCATTCCGGTAAATGTCCCGTTTCTGCTGGATGCCGTGGTCTAAGGAAAAAGAAGAAACAAATTCATAATTGGCGTTGCTGTAACTTCTGGACCACTCCGACAGGTCACCCAATGTATAACAGAGCGCAGCTTCTTCTTTTCTCTGGGGACCCTCTATGGCAACCTCCCGGTTATTGCGGTATTCCCAGATATCCACTTCTTTTTCACTGTCATAGCTGCCGTCCGTTTCAAACTTCTTGCGCAAATCGGTAAAATTCAGGACTTCATCCGCTGCCTCCTGGAACTTGGCGGAAAAATAGCCGGATCCTTCAAAAGACTTGTCCTTCATATTCCCAAAATCTAAAATATCCTTTTGGAACAGCACTGCCAACACAATCATGCACAGCACTAAAACCACGGAAAAAATTTGCTGGGCTACCACCGCAGTTGCCTTTAGGCCAGCAGAATACCGAACTTTTGCCACTTCACCACCACTTTCATTTCCTTACTAATTATTTTGACTTCTCAATTTTGTAGCCCACACCCCAGACTACTTTCAGATACCTTGGCTCCCTTGGGTTTATTTCTATTTTTTCCCGGATATGGCGGATATGTACAGCCACGGTATTATCTGCGCCAATGGCGTCTTCATTCCAGATGCTCTCATAAATCTGGTTAATAGAAAAAACCTTGCCCTGGTTTTTCACCAAAAGCAGCAGGATATTGTACTCAATAGGCGTAAGCTTCACCGGCTCGTCGTCCACAAGCACTTCCTTCAAATCATCGTTAATGACCAGCCCGCCAACCTGGTAGACCCGCCGGTTGTTCTCCGCCGCATTGCCAAGCTGGGTATAGCGCCTAAGCTGGGATTTCACCCGCGCCACCAGCTCCAGCGGGTTAAACGGCTTTGTCACATAATCGTCCGCACCGATATTCAGCCCCAGAATCTTGTCCGCATCTTCGGATTTCGCTGACAGGATAATAATAGGTATGCTGCTGTCCTCCCGGATTTTCAGCGTAGCCCGGATTCCGTCCAGCCTGGGCATCATCACGTCAATAATCAGAAGATGGACTTCGTTTTCCTTCAATACCTGCAGTGCCTGCTCGCCGTCGTAGGCTTTCAGGATGCGGTAGCCCTCCTGCTGTAAATAAATTTCTATTGCGTCTACAATTTCCTTGTCGTCGTCACAGACCAGAATACTTTTCATTTTTATGCCTCGCTTTCCTTTATCTCCTGATATTATACGTTGCATAAAGCAAAATAGCAAGAAGCCGGAGCGATATCCTCTAATACAGCGAATAATAAGTTTCTGATACATTGGCGCAGGATGATTGTTTCATATGCAAGGCGGAGGAATGAGGCGTAGCGGTGGCTACGTCGATTGCCGGCAACGCCGCAGATGAAAAATCAGACAAGCCAACGTGCCAGTTACTTATTATTCGCTGTACTAGGCTTGACCTGATAAATTTTGTTTATTATATCAGGCGATTATTAAATGAAAGAAGGGAAATTTATTAAGATTTCTTAAAATTACAAGCCCTCCCCCTCCCAAACCTGTAAAAGCCAGCGCACTAATTGCAAATATGGCAAAAAAATGGTATGATAGATAGCAAAATACTAGATTTATATGGAGAGAGAGCCATGAAACGAAAACACAGCTTATGGCTTCCGGCTTTATTGCTGGCAGCCATCTTATCAGGATGCCAGGGGAAAAAAACTGCCCCCGCAGAAAAACCGCAGACAGAGGAACCGGAAACCGTCAGCCTGACAGTCTGGGGCGGAGAAGAAGATGAAGGGCTGCTCAGCCAGATCCTGGAAGAATTTCAGGCAGAATACCATGGGCAGGCAGAATTTGAAATTACTTATATGCCACAGAGCGAAAGCACATGCATGGACGTATTGCTGGGAGATTTGGAAAAAGGCGCAGATGTATTCGCTTTTGCAGACGACCAGTTAAACTCGCTGGTGGCAGCCGGCGCGCTGGAACCGGTAGAACACGCAGAAGATATCAAAAAGGCCAACCTGCCGGAAGCCGTCCTTGCGGCTTCTGTAAATGATACTTTATATGCCCTGCCCCTGACGGCGGACAATGGATATTTCCTCTATTACAATAAAGCATATTTTTCCGAAGAAGACATCAAATCGTTAGACCAGATGCTTGCCATAGCCGCCAGCCATGGCAAAAAAGTTTCTATGGAATGGTCCTCGGGATGGTATGTTTATTCCCTGTTCGGGAACACCGGGCTTACAGTAGGCCTTAACGATGACGGGATTACCAATTACTGCACATGGAACAGTACAGACGGGGCAATCAAGGGAACCGACGTAGCCCAGGCCATGGTAGGCATAGCCGGAAACCCTGGCTTTACCAGTACCGACGACGCCGGATTTTTAGAAGGCGTCAAAAACGGTTCCATTATTGCCGGTGTTAACGGCGTATGGAATTCCGTTGCCGTAGAAGAAGCATGGGGCAATGATTTTGGCGCGGCAAAGCTCCCCACTTATACATGTGCCGGACAGCAGGTACAGATGGCTTCTTTTTCCGGCTATAAGCTGATAGGGGTCAACGCTTACTCCAAGCACCGGGAATGGGCCGCAAAACTGGCTGAATGGATTGCAAAAGAGGAAAACCAGAAGCTCCGTTTCCGCCTGAGGGGGCAAGGACCTTCCAATATCAACGCCGCTTCCTCTGAGGAAGTGCAGGGATCCCCTGCTATATCCGCCTTGCTGGAGCAGTCAGAATTTTCTTCCCCCCAGCGCATTGGGAGCAATTTCTGGGAACCAGTCACCACATTTACTGCTGAAATTTTAGCCGGGAACCCTTCCGGGGCAAGCCTTCAGGAACTGCTTGACACAATGGCAGAAGGGATTACCGCACCTTAGAGCGTGTCTGAAAATTCATTCCCACAATTTTCAGACACGCTCTAGGGCAAAAGACCCAGTGTATGCCTGCCCATCCTGTATGGGCGCACCGCCCTGCAAAACTTCAAAGGAGCAACCAGTTATGATAAAGAAAATCAGTTTAAAATACCGTTTAATCCTGCCGATTGCCCTTCTGGGCATTGTGGCGCTTCTGTCAAATATCCTTTCCATCCTGAATATCCGTAATGTAAATGCCAGCGCTTCCACAATCGCGGATAATTATATGGACGGCAAGAGCCAGCTTGCAGAGCTCTGCCAGTCCTCCATGGAGATACATAAAATGGCCCTGAGCCATATTGTTGCCACAGATTATAACACCATGATTACCCTTGTACAGCAAATCAAAGAAAAAGAAGCCCTTCTGGACGAAATGGCCGCTTCTTACCAACGCCATGTAAGGCCGGAAGAACAGGAGCAGTATGAATTGCTCCTGTCTGATTACGATTCCTTTAAACATGCGCTGGTACATCTGGTCTGCGCCAGCGCCCGCCACAAAACCACAGACGCCTATGCCCTGGCCAATGGCGACGTGGCTGCCTACGCCGCTGCCATGGAAGCGGATATTGACGCCCTGGATGCCGCCATCAGCGGGCAGACCCAGAAAGCAAGGGCGCACCTTTCCACGGTATACCTTATTTCCCTGGCCGTAGGCTGCGCTGCAGCCATTGCATGCGCCCTGCTGGTGTTTACAGACTTAAAGCTAATCAGCAATTACGTCGTGCTCCCGATTAAAAACATTTTAAATACCATACAGGACAGCTCCGGCCGCATTAACCACATGACTAGCGAAGTGCTGCAGAAAACCCAGGATTCCAAAGGCAGCGCCGCCAGCCTGTCCGCCCTTGCAGAGGAGCTCTCAGCAACCTTCCAGGAAGTGGCAAGCAACGTGTCCTCCATCAACGACAATGCGGAAACCGTCCGGACAGACGTCCACACTATGGCAAAAGAGTGCAGCGCCCTTACGGCATATACTGCCCATATGGACGCCCGCGCCGACGCTATGCAGAAATCTGCCCAAAACAGCGTGGCCGTTACCGGGGCTAAAGCAGAAGAAATCCTGCGTTCCCTCAACCATGCGATAGAACAGAGCAAAAGCGTAGACCAGATCCAGTCCCTCACCAGCGGAATCTTATCCATTGCCCAGCAGACCCAGCTCATTGCCTTAAATGCTTCTGTAGAAGCCACCAATGCCGGTAATGCAGGCAAAGGCTTTGCCGTAGTTGCCCGGGAGGTACGCGACCTTGCCAATTCCAGCCAGGAAACCGCCAACCGGATTCAGGAAATCAACAGCGTTGTCACCTCAGCCGTATCGAACCTTACGAAAAATGCACAGCAGCTTATTGATTATATGAACGATTCTGTGCTGACGGAATTCCAGACATTTGTACAGTCAGGAACCCAATACAAGGAGGACGCCGCTTATATCCGCCATACAATGGCACAGTTTTCCGGCCAGACAGAGCACTTAAAATATTCCATGTCCGGGATTGCGGACTCTATCCACACAATCACAAAAGCCATTGACGAAAGCGCCAATGGCATTGCAGATGTAGCCGGGAATAACAAAAACCTCGCAAGTGACATGGAGGATATTACCCAGCGCATGGGCATTAACAAAGAAGTAGTGGAAGAACTGGAAAAAGAAACGGTTGTATTTAATAACCTGTAACACAAAAAAGGATTCTGCACAGGCTCCTGCAGATCTAGGGCCTGTGCGGAACATCCCTATCCCATCTCCTGGTAACTGCACAGTTTCTCCGCCATATAATCTATCATTTCAGGCTTCATGCCAGGATAAAGGCCTACCCAAAAACTCTTTTCCATAATCAAATCCGTTGCCTTCAGGGAGCCTGCAACACGGTAACCCTCCTGCTTGCTGCGCATCCCGTCAAAACAGGGCTGCTTTACCAGATTGCCGGAAAACAGCATCCTCGTCTGGATGCCATGGCCTTCCAGATACCCCACCAATTTATTTTTATCCACCCCATCCCTGCAGGTGATTAAAAATCCAAACCACGAAGGGTTAGAATCCGGGCATGGCTCCGGAAGGATGAAACGGCTTTCTGTCCCGGCAAGCTTTTCTTTTAGGCGGGCAAAATTTTCCCTCCTGCGCTTCGTAAATTCCGGCAGCCTTCCTAACTGGGCGCAGCCGACAGCCGCCTGCATATCTGTAGCTTTCAGGTTATACCCAAAATGGGAATACACATATTTATGGTCATATCCTGCCGGCAGCTCCCCATACTGCCTGTCAAAACGGTGCCCGCAAAGGTTATCTGTCCCAGAGGGGCACATACAGTCCCTGCCCCAGTCCCGCAGGGAACGGATGATTTTGTGGAGCAGCGGGCTGCTGGTATAGACTGCTCCCCCTTCCCCCATCGTCATATGGTGGGGCGGGTAAAAACTGCTGGTCCCGATATCCCCGATGCTGCCCGTCTTTTTCCATGCCCCGTCTATAAAATACTCGCTGCCCAAAGCGTCGCAGTTGTCCTCCACCAGCCACAGCCCATGGCAGCTGCAGAACTCCCGCACTGCTTTCAGGTCAAAGGGGTTCCCAAGGGTATGGGCAACTATGACTGCCTTCGTCTTTTCCGACAGAGCCTGCTCTAACTGGCCCACATCAAGGTTATACTGTGGAATTGCCATATCCACAAATACCGGGACTGCGCCATACTGGATGCAGGGGGCAACCGTCGTGGGAAACCCTGCTGCAACTGTAATTACTTCATCCCCCCGCCGAATCTGCCGTTCCCCCAGCAAAGGCGAAGTAAGGGCCATAAATGCCAATAAGTTTGCAGAAGAACCGGAATTTACAAGGGAACAGTAGGGCGCCCCAATGTATGCGGCAAATTCCCTTTCAAACTGTTCTGTATAGCGGCCGGAAGTCAGCCAGAATTCTAAGGAGCTGTCCACCAAATTCCGCAGTTCCTCCTGCCCGTACACCCTTGATGCATAAGAAATCCGCTGGCCCTCCTGCCAGTTTTGCTTATCCTGATGGAATTTTTCGTAATATTCTTCTACAAAAGCAAGGATTTCCTCCCTTGCCTGCCCTTCTGTCTTATTTTCAAACATTGCCTGCCTCCTGCTCCATTTTCTGTATTTTAAATCTGCGGCAACATATGGTTCCGCCTATGTGCCAGCTTTCCAAGGGGCCTTTCCTGACTGCCACAGCATTTCCAGATATTCCCTGTCGTGCATATTGTCCATGGGCGACCAGAACCCTTTGTGCTTGTAAGCCGCCATTTCCCCTTTGGCTGCAAGCCGTTCAAACGGGCCGCGTTCCAGCATTTCGCTGCCGTCCCCCAAATACCCATAAACAGAAGGCTCCATTGCCATGAAGCCTATGTTGACCCATGACTGGTCCTCCCTTGCCTTTTCCCGGAACCCGGTGACGCACTCCTCCTGCCCGTCCAGGCACAGCGCGCCGAACCGCCCCTCTGGCTGGGTAGTGGAAATCGTAACCGTCTTTTTATGGGCCTTGTGGAATTCCAGAAGCTTTGGGATATCCACATTGGAAACGCCGTCCCCATAAGTAAGCAAAAAAGGCTCCTGGCCAATATACTCCCGCACCTTTAGAATCCGCCCTGCCGTAAGGGTTTCCAACCCTGTATTTACAAGCGTCACCTTCCACGGCTCCCTGCTCTTTATCAGAATGCGTTCCTCCTGGTCCTGCAGATGGATTTCTGTCTGGCTGTTGTGCCGGTAATAATTGACAAAATATTCTTTTATCATATGGCCTTTATAGCCGCAGCATATGATAAATTCCTGAAAGCCAAAGGAAGCATACTGCTTCATGATATGCCATAAAATCGGCTTCCCGCCAATTTCTACCATTGGCTTGGGGCGGCGCCTGGACTCCTCGCTGATCCTTGTGCCCTTCCCGCCTGCTAAAATTACTACTTTCATTACTCAGGCTCCTCCGCAAGAAATTCCCTTATCTGCCTTTCCATGCAGGCCCTGACATCCCCATGGCCCTGGTACACCCGGAACCAGTCCACGGTTTTCTTCACGGCCTGCCCGATTTCCCAACTGGGCTGCCAGCCAATCCGCCCTTTAATGCTGGAACAGTCCAGCTTCAGGAAGGAAGCTTCATGGGGTTCCCCGGAACTTCCGCCGGAACCATCTTCCCATGAGGCCCCATCCTGCCAATACTGGCAGAACAGTTCCGCCAGCCTGCCCGCAGACACACAGCCTTCCTCGCCGGGGCCTACATTGTAATACCCCTGCTTTCCCGGATCCTGCATTTGCTGTTCCAGAATCATCAGGTATGCCTTCAAGGGCTCCAGCACATGCTGGAAAGGGCGTATGGAAGCCGGGTTCCGCACCAGGATTGGCTTGCGGGACACAGCGGCGCGCACACAGTCCGGGATAATCCTGTCCTTTGCAAAGTCCCCGCCCCCAATGACATTCCCTGCCCTCGCCGTGGACACCGGAACCTGCTTTTCATCCAAAAAGGATTTCTTGTAGCTGTGGGTTGCCAGTTCCGAGCAGGATTTGCTGTTAGAATAGGGATCGTAGCCGTCCAGGGGGTCTGTTTCCCGGTAGCCCCAAACCCATTCCCTGTTTTCATATACTTTATCTGTGGTGACATTCAGGACGGAGGCTGCCCCGGGGGTTCCCCGGACGCATTCCAATACGTTTACCGTCCCCATCACATTGGTCTCATATGTATAAAGGGGGTTTTCATAGCTTTCCCGGACAATGGGCTGGGCAGCCATATGGATTACCAGCTCCGGGCAGTATTTCCCAAACACTGCCTTCAGCCCATGGTAATCCCGCACGTCGCCTTCCACAGAAACCATATCTTTTCCTGCATGGGATAATCCAAACAGGTTTTCCCCCTGGGGCGGCTGCAAAGCGTAACCCACCACGTTTGCCCCTGCCATTTCAAGCATGACGCTAAGCCAGCTCCCTTTAAAGCCTGTATGGCCTGTAATTAATATTGTTTTGCCTTTAAAAAAATCCAGCATAATTGTTTTGGAACCTCCTAAAATATGCATTTCCCCAGAACCTGCCTGAAACGTCCCCTCAATCCCCCCACACCTTCCATGGCGCACAGCCTTGGTTCCATAGGGATTCCAGCCAACGCTTGTCCCGGATGGTTTCCACCGGGGACCAAAAGCCTTTATGGCGGTATGCCTGAACAGTCCGCTCCTGCGCTAACTGCTCCATTAAGTTTGGGGCTGTGCTGGGAAAATCCGGGGCAAAATACTGGAATGCTTCCGGTTCCAGTACCATGCTGCAGGCATTTACCCATGCATCCTCGTTGTTCCCTGCAGCCTTTATGCCCTCATAAGTCCCATCCTCATTTAAGGAAAGGATTTCATTCCGTCCGGCTGGGTGGGCCACTGCAAAAGTGGCAATGGAATCGGAAGAATTATGCTGTTCCACCAGCTCCCTGATATTGATGTCCGAAAGGCAGTCGCCGTAAGCAGCCAGCACAGGTTCTTGCCCGATATAATCCTTTACCATATAAAGGCGTTGGATCACAGAGGAATTCAGGCCGGTGTCCAGGATGGATACCCGCCAGTCCTCGGTTTGCTTTTTGTGGATTTCTACATGGTTGGTCTGCAAGTCCACAGTAATGTCGGACTGGTAGATATAGAAATTCATAAAGTAATCCTTGATTACTTCCCCTTTGTATCCCGTGCAGAGGATGAAGTCATGGCAGCCATAATGGGAATACTGCTTCATGATGTGCCAAAGGAGGGGACGCCCTCCGACTTCTGCCATGGGCTTTGGCATTTTTTCATCTTCTTCAATTAATGTGCTGGGCAGGCCGCCTGCCAGAATAATTACTTTCATATC
>ERZ778516.523-NODE-523-length-32069-cov-10.112295_pt1 | contig 32069 bp, 12 predicted proteins | sample MGYA00510342_ERZ778516 | MGnify/ENA primary metagenome ERZ778516 (study PRJEB29527, sample SAMN07138961) | mouse gut metagenome | material: feces | host: mouse | place: China:Nanjing | collected 2016-01-25 ... | reverse complement strand
CCCATATGATTATAACAGTTTTTTTGCATTATGTCCAAAAGACTAATTGAAGATTCTGTCGTTTTGCCTTGACAAAATAAACATAATATCGTACTATTATTAATAACATGTTGAAAATAGGACGGTATATTGTTAGTTAAAGGAAGGATATATAATTCTTGCAAAAGTGAAATACAGAGAAGTGAATTAGATAAAAATTATTCGATTTGTCCTTGTTGTGGATATTACATGAGGTTTCATGCTAAAAAACGCATATTATCGTTGGCAGATAAGAATTTTTTTCATGAGTGGGATGGTGATATTAAATGGATTAATTCATTAGATGATGCTTTTGCAAAAAAAATGGAGGAAGCATTGAAAAAACATAATCTAAAAGATGCTATCATTACGGGAGAAATCAGTATAAAAGGGCATAAAACAGCTATAGGTGTGATGGATACAAGATTGATGATGGCTAGTATGGGATATGTGGTTGGTGAAAAAGTAACAAGACTTTTTGAAAAAGCAACCAAAAAGAGATGTCGGTGGTATTGTTTTGTTGTTCGAGTGGAGCAAGAATGCAGGAGGAAATAATTTCACTGATGCAGATGGAGAAAACAGTAGCTGCTGTAAAAAGACATAGTGAAGCAGGATTTTTGTACATCTCGGTTTTAACACATCCTACAATGGGGGAGTTACGGCTAGTTTTGCAATGTTAGCTGATATTATTTTTGCAGAGAAAGATGCAATGATTGGTTTTGCTGGTCCACGTGTTATTGAGCAAAATACTGGATGCAATCTAAGCATTGGTTTTCAAACATTTGAGTTTCAGTTAAACCATGGCTTTGTGGACGCAATATTGGATAGACGTGATGCAAGAAATACACTTGCTGATTTATTAACTATACATAGAGCTACTTCAAGAAAGAATTATAAAGTAGGAAGAGGTACAGGTAAACTTGAAAACTATGCCGTATTGGAAAAATCAGGATGGGAGCGAGTGAAAATTGCTAGACAATTTGAGCGTCCTACTAGCAAGGATTTCATTGATAAGTTATTTACTAATTTTTATGAAATGCATGGCGATCGATTGCTTGGTGATGACAGAGCGGTTATTGCGTTGTTCAAAGGAATACCAATTACAGTAATCGGAAATCAGAAGGGTAAAAATTCAATAGAGGAAACTGTAAACAGAAATTTTGGAATGGCTTCTCCTCAAGGATTTAGAAAGGCTCTGCGCTTGGCAAAGCAAGCAGAAAAGTTCAATCGTCCAATTGTATTTTTTGTAGATACAATTGGTGCGGCATGTGGTGAAGAGGCTGAAGAAAATGGGCAATGACTGGCAATTGCAAATCTCTTGCAGGAAATGTCAATTATCAAGGTTTCTGTTTTTTTCATAATCATAGGTGAAGGTGGAAGTGGAGGAGCTCTGGCGTTTTGCGTGGGAAATGAGGTGTGGATGTTAGAAAATTCAATATACTCAATTATTTCACCAGAAGCATACGCTACTATTGTTTGGAAAGATAAAAACAAAGCAAAGGATGCTGCAAATATTATGGGAGTCGGTGCAGATGACTTGTACAAAATGAAAATCATAGATTACATAGTTAGGGAGAATACATCGGTAACGAGGGATGATATGGACGATGTATGTCGGAATATCGAGGAAAAGCTAGAGTCGTTTTTGCATAGATACATCGCCAAGAATCAGAAAAGTATTTTGAAAGAGAGATTTCGACGATTTAGAAAATTCTAAAACAGGGAAAATCACATGAGTTACGAAATTGTTTGTTTGGGAGTACGAAAAAAACTGGACCTGAGATAGTAAGATTATCAGGAGGTGTTATTGCACATGTATTTCTGCGAAAAACGTATGAAAACAGTACTGTTATTCATACAGTATGATCACAGTGCAGCTGCTGTTATGCACGAACTTGGCTACCATAACAATCGCATACCTTAGATGCGTGGTATAAGGAGTATAAAGCAAATGGCTCGCTTTATGAAGCACTAATTAGTTTGGGAGGATTTTACGATGATTCGAATGACAGACAGTCAAAATGAGTTATTTGAGTTGGAACAATACAGTGGTAATGGGGCAACATGCCTTGCTGTAGATATCTTTATAAATGGTGAAGCAAATATGAATCTTGCACTTGAAAGTGTGCATGAATTAATTGAAAAGAATGATATTTTTCATTTTGAAATAAATAATACAGAAAAAGAGCCAGTCTGGAATTACGTTGATAATATTGATTTGGAAAACTATTCTGGGATCAAAGAATTTGACAATATTCAGGAATATTCGGATTGGGTGAATGAACAGATTGAAAGCGTTCCTTCAGTATTGGAAAAACTATTTGCATTTACAGTAGTATGTGTAAATGGAAAATTAGGTTTATTCTTTGTAATTAATCATATTATTGCTGATGCTTGGACGTTGTCAAAAATTGGAGAGAATTTTGTAAAACTATATAATGCCAAGCTTATCGGAGATTCATATGATGTCAAATTGAATTCATATATTAAACTTATGCAGGATGAGAACGAATATGTTAATTCTGAGAGAGACATTAAGGATAAAGAGTTCTGGAAAGACCAAATGACAAAGTGCAACGAACTTGTGGTTTTAGCAAATCATCCAGCCAATACAATGAAATCGGATAGAGTTCAGATCAAGTTGTCGTATGATAAATCAAAAAAGATTATTGATTTTTGTAAGGAAGAGCAGATTTCAGAATACGTTTTATATATAGCAGCAATGGGAGCAGTATTTCATGAACAGACACAGGCTGATGATTTTTATATCGGTAGTACGCTGCTTAATAGAACAGGTAGAATAAGAAAGAATGCTTTGGGTCTATTTGCTAATACAGTTCCTATTTATATTTCATATAAAGAAAAGGATATGTCTATATTCGATTACATCACTTCTGTAAAGAAATCTATAGGCAATGTATTTAGACATCAGAAACATACATACAATCGTATCTTAAAGGAAAATAATATTGGAAAAATCTTTGATGTCAGTCTTAATTATCAGTCAGCATTACTTCTTGATGATATTTTGTTAGATGCGAATGTTTACCCAGCTCCAGAACAGGTTGAGAGCTTGATTGTTCATGTTATGTTAACTTCAGATAAACAGTACAATCTTTTTTTTGATTATCAAAAGGACACTTTTGATAAATGGGAAATGGAAATGCTTCAGCAGCATATGCTTAATTTCATTGACCAGGTTATTGATAATTGGGCATCAGCTAAGGGTGAAAATATTAATAACATCAATCTAATCACCGAAAAAGAAAAAGAATTAATATTAAATGATTTCAATGATACAAAGACTCTTGTTCGTGGATTAACAATCGATGAAATGTTTGAAGAACAGGTGTCAAAGTATCCAGAAAAAAATGCGATTATTTTTGAGGATGAGATTATTAGTTATAAGACTCTTGATAACAGAGCAAATTATGTTGCAATGCAGTTGCGTGATAAAGGTGTAAAAACAGGAGATTTTGTTGCAATTAGTGCTAGTAAGAGTATTGGGACTGTTGTTGCAATGCTGGGAGTTTTAAAGAGCGGTGCGGCTTTTGTACCTATCGATCCAGAATATCCTCAGGACAGAATTGATTATATTATTAATGACTGTAAACCAGCCGTTTTTATGGTGACGAATACAGCCGATTCTATCTCTACATCAATAAAGACTATTGTTGTAGACAAAACTGAATTAGATGAAACAAAAGAAATAGAAAAGTTTCATAACAAAAATGATATTGCGTACGTAATTTATACATCTGGGACAACAGGAAGACCAAAGGGAGTTTTGGTTGAACATTATGGTATTGAATCACTTAGAGCTTATTTCCAGAATGATAGAGGAATAAGCGATGCAGACGTTATAATGCAGTTTGCAAGTTTCTCGTTTGACGCTGCAATATCTGAAATTACCATGTCTATATTATCTGGAGCAACTATGTGTATTGTTACAGAGAATATACGTAATGACATAGACTTATTAAAAGAGTATTTACTTGTTAATGAAGTTACTGCCGGAATTTTCCCACCACAGTATTTAACTCAGATTAAGTCTATACCGTTTAAGTTATTAATTACTGCAGGTTCAGAAACAAATCAGGGAATTATAGAAAAGTTCTATTCTTTAAATAAGACTGTTTATAGCAATGATTACGGTCCAACAGAAGGCACTGTTTGTGCAACTGCCTGGAAATATGAAGGTGGCAAGATACCAAAGAATATACCTATTGGTGGACCAATTGCTAATAAGCAAATTTATATAATGAGAGATAATAAGCTTTGTGGAATTGGTGTTTCAGGCGAACTCTGTATTGCGGGCGAAGGACTTGCAAGAGGATATTTAAATCAGCCAGAATTTACTGCAGAGAAATTTATAGATAATCCTTTTGGCGAAGGCAGACTTTACAGAACAGGAGATAGAGCTCGTTGGAATAAGTCTGGAGAAATTGAATTTTTAGGAAGAATTGATAATCAGGTAAAAATTAGAGGTTTCCGTATAGAGGTGGCTGAGATTGAAAGTATAATGCGTTCAGTTGAAGGCGTTGAAGATGCTGCAGTTGTAGTAAGAAGAAATGAACTTCAGAATGAAAATTATCTTGAGGCATTTTACACAGTTGATAGTGATATAAGCTATGAAAAACTTGTTACTGTCATGAGAAAGAAGTTACCAAGCTATATGATTCCATCACATATTTATCAGGCATCTGAAATACCTCTTAACAGAAATGGTAAGGTGGATGTTGCAGCTTTAGCAAAGTTCAAAATAGATAGAAACAAGAAGAAGAGAGAGTCGGAAAATAATTTCGAAAGAATGGTTCTTGAGACATTTATGGAAGTTATCGGGAACTCAGATTTGGGTATGGATGATAATTTCTTTGAGGAAGGTGGAGATTCAATTAAGGCAATTGAAATCGTAGGTAAGCTCAAGGAAAAAGGTATTTTTGTTAATGTAAAAAGCATTATCCAGACAAGTACAATGAGTGAGTTATGCAAGGCGATAGCTGCTGATGATGGTTCTAAGTTAAATACATCAAATGAGATTATTCTCACAAATAGAGATAAAGGAGAAAAGTACTTGCCATTAACTGATATACAGAAAGAAATTTATCTTGGATCAGAACTGGATACACAAGGAATTGCATACAATGTTCCAATAGTAATCAAGTTCAAAAATAAGTTAGAACTTCATAGAGCACAGAATGCTGTTGATGAATTACAGAAGCGTCATGTTTCGTTAAGAACTGGTATTGTTAATTCTGAGGAGGGATTAAAGCAGTTTTATAGAGAGCCGGTAGATTATAAACTTGACAGAGTGGTATATGACAATGTTGATACTGCATTTAAGGAGTTCCTTAAACCATTTAATCTTGAAGAGGATTTACTGTTCAGAATGCAGATAGCTGAAGTGAATGGTTCAGATTATTTGATGTTCGATTCACATCACATTGTTGTTGACGGACTTTCTATGAATGTATTATTTAGCGAATTCATAAATATCTACAACGGACAGGTTCTTGAAGATAAGACTATAGACTTTGACGATTATGTTAAATGGAATACTGACTCAGAGTCACAGAAAATCATGGAAACTGATTTGGATTATTGGGAAAAAGTATTTGCTGATGGAGTAGAAAAGACACTTATCCCAACTGATTTTGAGCGCAATGGAGAAATCAGTAATGAAGGAGAGACAGTTCATAGTTCAATCGAAGGAGAATTATATGAAGCTATAAATGGCTTCTGTTCTAAGAATAGTGTCACTCCATTTATGTTATTAATGAGTGCATACGGCGTTTTAGCTTATAAGCTTACACTTTCAAAGAATATTATTATTGGTGTTCCTACATCTGGAAGATTTGTTGAAAAGACAAATAATATGGTTGGTATGTTTGTTTCAAGTTTACCATTTGTGATAAATGTCGAAACTGGGGATAAATTTATTAATCTTGTAAATGGAGTGGGTGATAATCTTTTAGAGATTTTACAGCATCAGAACTGCACTATGAACCAAATGGCAGGAAGACTTGATTTGAGTTCAGAAAATGGACAGAATCCTTTTTTCTCAACAATGTTTGGTGTTAATGATGTGGTTAATCCTGAAAATATAGATTATGAGTTAGTTGAATTTGAACAAAATCAAGCAAAGTTTGATATTACTTTTGATGTTAATAGAGAGGGCGACAAATGGAAAATAGTTCTCAGATATAACAGAAATTTATATAAAAATGAGAGTATGCAGAAATTTGTTGATAGATACATGCAGATTCTCAAACAGGTTGTTGTTAACCCTAATATGTTAGTGCGAGATATAAGCATATTATCAGACAGCGAGCAAAATAAACTATTATTTAAAAATAATAATAGTAAGGTTAAATTTGAAAAAAGAAATACAAATGTTGTATCTCTTTTCCATGAGCAAACTTTAAAAACTCCAGGTGCAATAGCAGTTGCATTTAAAAATACATATATGACATATAGTGAGATAGACAAATACTCAACTGTACTTGCAGATATTCTTGTAGAAAAGGGTATTTGTAAAGGAAAGATATTGCCAATTCTCACAGAGCGAAGTGTTGAAATGCTGGTAATGGAACTTGCAATTATGAAGACTGGAGCAGGTTTCTGTCCAATGGATCCAGCCTGGCCACAGGAGAGAAAGGAATTAATTGCAAAGAGATTAAATGCAAGCTTTATCCTTACAGGCTCTGGATGTCATGATAATGATTTGGAGCATATGGAAATCAGTATGCAAAAAATTAAAGAGGCTTTTGATGAAAAAGAAAAAGTTAATGAATCATGGAACGTTTATGACGGTAAGAATATTAACGGGGCTGATACATTCTATGTTATTTATACATCAGGATCAACAGGAGAACCGAAGGGTGTTGTTGTTCCATATAGAGGAATCATCAACCGTTTAATGTGGATGAATGATGCACTTGGAGCAAAGGCATGTTTAAGTGTATTACTTACAACAAACTACATATATGACAGTTCAATTTGGCAGTTTTACTGGCCACTAATCAATGGTGGAAAGACTGTTGTTCCTGGACCTCAGGATATGTTGACTGCAGATTATTTATTGGAGATTATCGAAAAAGAGAAAATTGGTATTGTTGACTTTGTTCCATCTGTTTTCAATACAATTGTTGAAGGGATGGAAAGCGCTGAAGGAAAGAGTCATGCGCTCGACAGCTTGACTTGGGTAATCCTGGGAGGAGAAGAGATAAAGCCAAAGGCAGTAAATAGATTTATCACTCTTTTCCCACATATTAAATGTATTAACTTGTATGGACCAACTGAAGCCAGTATTGGTTGTATTTATAAGACACTTATTGGAAATAATAATACAACTATTCCAATTGGAAAACCTATTTCAAATGTAGATATATTAATCCTTGATAATGATATGAAACTTGTTCCAGAAGGAATCTGTGGAGAAATATATATAGGCGGAATATGTCTTGCAGATGGATATTATGGTGATGAAGAAAGAACTAGTCAGAGCTTTATTCAAAATCCATTTGCCCAGATTAATAGTGATCGTCTCTATAAAACAGGTGACTTGGCAAAATGGGATAAAAACGGTGACATCTATTATCTTGGAAGAAGTGATTCACAGGTCAAAATTAGAGGATTTAGAATTGAACTTCAAGAAATAGAAGCGAAGATTTTAAATTACAAAGGCATAAAAGAGTGTATTGTTCTTGCAGTTGATAGAAATAAGGACGATAAAGTATTGTGCGCATATATTGTAGGAGACGTTACTGAAAATGAATTGAAGAATTATTTGGTAGCGCAGATTCCTGAATATATGGTGCCTTCATATTATGTGAAGTTAGATAAGATTCCTACAAGTGCATCAGGTAAGGCAAATAGAAAAATGCTTCCAAAACCGGATTTCTCAGTGAAAAAGCATAATCTTATTGCGCCTTCAAATGACAAAGAAGCTGAATTGCTTCAGGCATGGAAGTCAGTGTTAAAGAATGAAGAAATTAGTACTGATGATAACTACTTTGAAATTGGAGGAGATTCAATTAAGGCTCTTCAAATAGTATCAATGCTTAGAAGAAAAAATATTGAATTTACAATGCCGCAGTTATTTGCAAACCCGACAATTATGCAGCTTGCAAAGGTAGTAGAAGTTAAAAATGATGGAACTGAAAATAATAAGAGTGATTTTTGTGGGGAATTAGAACTTTCTCCAATCCAGAAACATTATTTTGAAAAGTACGATCTGGATAAGCATTTTAATCAGACGGCAGTACTTGAAAATAAAGATATGTGGGATAAGGAAGCACTGGCTGAAGCATTAAAGGCGTGTCTTAATAAGCATCCTATGATTAGAACCAAGTATGAAATCGACAAAGATTTAGATATAAAGCAGACAGTTTTGTCAAACGAGGATTTCAATTGCGCAATAAATGAAGCTTATTATAATGACGATTTTGAAAAATTACAGTCAAAAGTTACACCACTTAATAAGATATTTGAGTGTACTCTTATTAAAAACAAAGAGAGTGAAGATGCTAGCTTGTTAATGTTAGCAGTTAACCATTTAGTAATAGATGCTGTGTCAATGCGAATTTTAATAAAGGATCTTGTGACAGCATATGAAGCGTTGAAAAATGGAAATACTAAAGATGTTATTGCATTGTTGGGTACAGAGAATAAAACATACAATGATTTTGTGAGAGCAATTGGTGATGCTGGAAATAATTATCACTTTACAAAACACAAAGCATATTGGGAGAAGATTGATACTTATAAGTCAGAGGATAGTGTAACTACTGCATATAGGGATAGACAGAATTTTGAGGTAAAGCTCTCTAAGGAGATTTCTGATTCTCTTATCACAAAAGCAAATAATCCATACAAAACAAAGACAGAAGAACTTATTTTGACAGTTGTGCTTAATGCGATGAAAAAAACTAAAGTTGATGATTCATCAGATATAGTTTTTGATTTGGAAGCTATGGGAAGAAATGTAACTGGAAATGAAATGGATTTTGCAGAGACTGTAGGATGGTTTACAGCAATTTATCCAGTTCATTTTAGAAACGGATTTGATAAATTATCAGAACAGTTAATTGAAGTGAAGGAAGAACTTAGAGCAGTACCGGACAAAGGTGTTGGATATCAGTTATTAAACAGTGTTAATGAAGTAAAGGATAGTAGATATAGCTTTAATTATCTCGGAGATTTTTCAGTTCCTGAAATTAGTGAGAGCATTAGATTAAGAGATATTTCTAATAGTAGTATGATTCATCCAGAAAATACTGTTCCTTACGCAATGGATATCAGTGCATATATAAGAGATAGGGTAATGACAATCTCAGTAGATTATGTTCGCGATATTTTTGATGAGGATACAATTTCTGCGTTTAAAAAGGAAATTGAGAACACTTGTAGCTTACTTTGTGAAGAGTTAGATAAGGTAAGAGAGGCTGTAAAAACTCCTTCAGATTTATTTAGGCTTGAGGGTGAGCAGCTTAGCTTGAAAGAACTCCATAGTATCTATGATATTGCTGGCTATTCTATAGAAAAAATATATCCATTATCTGCAACACAGACAGGAATGTTATTCCATTCAATTGCAGATGGTGGAAATGGCGCATATTTCGAGCAGAATTATTTGACTATCAAAGGAAATATTGAAGTTGAATATTTGAAGAAGGCTTACAGAAAGCTGATTGAACAGAATGATATTTTCAGAACTGTATTTGTATATGATGGTTTAGAAAAAAATTATCAGGTTGTTAAGTTGGCGGATTCTGTTGAAACAAGCTTTGAAGTTGTAGATATTCAGAATGAGTCAAATGAAAATCAAAATAGAATAATAGAAGCATACTGTGAAGAGGATAGATTAAAAGGATTCGATCTCCAGAAAGATTCACTTATGAGAGTTAAAGCTTTCAGAATTAGCGAAGATTCATGGAAACTTGTTTGGAGTGATCATCACATTTTAATGGATGGAATGTGTCTTGCTATGATTCTCGAGAGACTTACAGTTTATTATAATGATTTCTGTGAGGGTAGAGAGATAAGCGAAGAGACTATTTCACAGTATGAGGACTATATTACCTGGCTTCAGGACCAGAACCCGGTGACAGCTGAAGAGTACTGGAAAAATGAAGTAATTGATTTTGAAAAGCAGAAAGAATTGTATAAGGGCGGATCAAAATTAGATAAGACTCAAGAGGAACTTATTGAGCATCTTAATAAGAATACTGTTGATGGATTGCAAGCCTTAGCTACTGATAATGGCCTTACATTAAATGCAGTTATGCAGGCTGCCTGGGCTGTGACTCTTATGAGATATCAAGACACATTAGATGTTGTTTATGGATCTGTTGTTTCAGGTAGATCAGTTCCAATAGATGATGTAGGCAGGATGATAGGACTTTTCATAAGTACATTGCCTATTCGAATTAAGGCTGAAGAGAATGCTATGTTTGTTGATGTGGCAAAACAGATGCTCACAAAGTGTGCTATGGCAGAGACTAATAGCTATTATCCATTATCGGAGATACAGAAGTATTCAGAGTATGGAAGTCAGCTCTTTGATCATATTTTTGTATTTGAAAACTTTGACTTTTTAAATACAAGCAATTCGAATGCAAATAATAAAAACGGCTTTGAAATAATTGAGGCTTCTGCAAATGAAACAACAAACTATGATTTGACTGTTGTTGTTGTACCAAGAGAAGAAGTACTTATTAGTTTTATGTATAAAAAATCTGCATTTACTGATGAGTTTATGCAGCAGCTTATGAGACATTACATTAATGTCTTGAATCAGATAGCAGATAAAAAAGCAATTACAATTGATGAGATTGAAGTGTTAGATGCTTTTGATTTAGATGAAATCGATTACAATGAAGCTTTTGGAATAGGATATCCAGATGTTTCAATTACTGAATTGTTTAATAGACAGGTACAGAAATTCCCTGACAGAATAGCAATACAGTATAAAGACGTAAAGTATACTTATAAAGAAGTTGATGAGTTAGCTAATCGTGTAGCAAATACATTGATTTCTAAAGGCATTGAAACAGAGAATATCATTGGTATTTTGATGAATAAGAATGCTAAAGCAATTATATCAGCGATTGGTATTCTTAAGGCGGGTGGTGCATACATGCCACTTGATCCAAGCTATCCAACTGAACGACTTGAATTTATGATTGAGGATAGTAATGCATCATTTGTGTTGATAGATGAAGAGGTATTTGATGTAAATATTGCTTGTTCTGTTATTGACATAGCTACGGATTTATCTGATGACGTTGAAGCAACAGAGGTTGATGTCAAACCAGAAAATCTTGCTTATATCATTTATACTTCCGGCACTACTGGTAAACCAAAGGGAGCAATGATAGTCCATAGAAATGTTGTAAGACTGTTCATGAATGATGAATGCTTGTATGATTTCGATGAAAATGATGTTTGGGTTATGTTCCACTCATTCTGTTTCGACTTCTCAGTATGGGAAATGTATGGTGCACTTTTATTTGGTGGAAAACTCATTATCATCACAAAAGATTTCGCAAGAGATACATATAAGTTTATGAAACTTTTGGAGACTGAGGGAGTAACTGTATTAAACCAGACACCATCTGCATTTAATGCATTATCTCTTCAGTTGGAAATGGAGCCTTCAGTAGAGTTAAAGGTAAGATATCTTATTTTTGGTGGTGAAAAGCTTCATCCAGCAGTGCTTAAGTATTTCCATAATAGATTTAATAACTGCAAAATTATTAACATGTATGGAATTACAGAGACAACTGTTCATGTTACATATAAAGAAATTACTGATTACGAAATAGAAGAAAACCTGAGCGACATTGGTGTGGCAATTCCAACATTAGGATTAATGCTCGTGGATTCAAGACTTAAACCTGTGCCAAAAGGAATTCAAGGTGAAATTATCGTTTGGGGTCATGGAGTATGTAGAGGATATTTAAACAGACCGGAATTAACATCTGAAAAGTTTGTTGATATTGATATAGACAGCAACGGCAATAAGGTAAGAGTGTATAGAAGCGGTGATGCTGGAAGATATATCAATAATGGTCTTGAGTATATCGGAAGAATTGATCAGCAGGTTAAAATTCGTGGACACAGAATTGAGCTTGCAGAGATTAAGAATAGTATTCTTAAAAATGACAAAATCGAGGATTGCGTTGTAATTGTTGATGCAGATGCTGATGATAATAGAACAATAATTGCATATTATCAGGTGAAAAACGGTAAAACTATTGATGCGCATGAATTGAGAAGTTTTGAAGAAGAACATCTGCCGGCATATATGGTTTCTGCGCATTTCATTGAGATAGAAAGTATTCCTCTCAATGTTAATGGAAAGGTAGACAAAAAGGCACTTCCAAAGCCTGATATTAAAACTGATACTGATAGTTTTGAGGCACCTGTAACAGAACTTCAGATATACATTGCAAAGGTTTGGGAGCAAATCCTTAATTACTCACCTGTAGGATTAAATGATAATTATTTTGAAATTGGCGGAGATTCAATTAAGGTAATTAAGATTTTATCTAGATTGCATGCAGATGGTTACCATTTCGAAGTAGGAGATTTGTTTGCTCATCCTACAATTAAAGAATTTGAAAGCTATATCAGACAGAATAAGAATTCTTACAAGCAGGAAGAGGTGACTGGCGATGTTAAATTGACAGCAATTCAGAGCCAATTAGCTAAGGATAGTGCATCAAAAACAAATCAATATAACCAGATGGTTATGCTCAAATCAGACGAAGCAATTTACGTGACATCATTACAAAAAGCTTTACGTGAGTTGGTAATTCACCATGATGCTTTGAGAAGTGTTTATGTTGAGAGCGATAGTGATAAATTATTAAGAATTAGAAAATCAGATGAATTAGATAATATTGACTTTATAAGAGTTGAAAATATTTCTGATTTCACTAATGAACTTGATGAACAAAAACAGATTGAGAAAATCTGTATTGAAGAACAGGAAAAAATTAATATTAATAGTGATAAACTCTATAGTTTGACATTATTTAAAACAAACGATGCGGATTATATATTCTTTATTATTCATCATATGGTTGTTGACGTGGTATCTTGGAATATTATCGCTGATGACTTGATAAAGCTTTACATGGCTGCAGAGAAGCATGAAAAAGTTGAACTTCCATATAAGACAATGTCTTTCATGGAATGGAGTGAATTTTTACATTCAGAGGAAGCGCATGAAGAGGTGCATCAGTGTTATGAATCCATTTGGAAAGAAATATCAATGGATCATTCAAGAGATAAGAATATTGCAATCTGGGATAATGAAAACTATGGCTTATTTACTGATACCAAGGAACTAGAGTTTGATATTAGTGGAGAGACAGCAGAGGAATTAAGAACCAGAGCATTTGAAGTATTATCTGCAAATATGGAAGAGGTATTAGTTGCGGTTACAGCAAAGGCTATAGCTGATACTTCAAATAAGGATTATGTTGCACTCGCAATAGAAAGTAACGGACGTTTCGCTAAAGATAAGGATATTGATGTATCTAGAACAGTAGGTTGGTTTACATCAATTTATCCACTCGTATTAAAGGCCGGCGCTGATCCGGTTAGACATCTTTGCTATGTTAAAGAGAAGAGAAGAAAAATTAAAGATATTGAGTATTCATTTAATATTGCTGCTAGTGGATTAGAAGGGATTTTTGTAAGACCGCAAATTAGTTTTAACTATCTTGGAGAAATTGAAGATAGCGAAGGAAGCTTTAATATGGTCAATATGCCATGTGGCTCTGCAGTAGGAAGTGATATTAGCCGTGATTATGCAGTAGACATTAGTTGCAAGATTATAGAAAAAGAAGACAATAAAAAACTTCATTTTACTATTGCATATTCAAATAGTGTTGTGGATGAAGCTTGGGCTGTATCTTTGAAGAAAAGTTTAACTAATACTATTTATGACTATATTAGTGCTATAAGTCTTGATGATAATAAGAAAATATCAACACCATCAGATTATGGTTTGGATATAGGCATTGATGAAATGCAGTACTTAGAAGCTATTTATGGAAATCAGTCTGAGGACTATGTGAAGATGACTCCTATGCAAAAAGGAATGCTTTACCATGTGGTATCAAATCCTGATGACGATGCAAATTATGAAAGACTCAAAATGAAAATCAGCGGAGATTTCTCGCTTGAATTATTACAAAAAGCTCTGATTATTGTTCAGAAAAAATATCCTACATTAAGAACTGCTTTTGTAAATGATAACATTAGCGAGCCGGTTCAGGTAATTCTTAAGAAAGGAATTACAGACATTGAATTAGTAGATGGAAGAGAGATGACATCAAGTGAAATTGATGATATTAAGAGTAGCTTTGATAGGAAACCATTTGTTCCTGGAAAGGGAAATCTTTCAGGATTGTTATTAATTCAGGTTGGAGGCGATAGTTATGAGGTTATTTGGAGATTCCACCATTTAATTTTAGATGGTTGGTCAATGTCTCAGGTTCTTGAGGAGATATTTAATACATATTCATTACTTGCAAAAAATAATGCTAATGAATTAGAAGCAGTAAGTATTAACGATGCAAGTATTGATATTTATAAGTACATTGGAAAACAGAATAGATATTATGCTAAGAGCTTTTGGAAGAATTATTTGAATGGCAGAGAAATTAATACACAGATTCCTTTTGGAGCAAATAAGGGAATTGAAGCATCAAGTGATTCAGAGACCTTAGAACTTGATTTCTATGTTGATGAAGAGAGCACAAAGGCTTTGGCAGAAATTACGAAGAACAATGTTACAACAGCTTCGATTGTGCTTTCAGCATGGGGATTGCTTTTACAGATGGCAGCTGGAGCAGATGAGGCAGTATTCGGTAGTGTTGTTTCAGGACGAAATATTCAAATTGAAGAAGTGAATAGCGCAGTCGGAATGTTTATTAACACAGTTCCGATTTGCACTTCATTGCAGGAAGGCGAAGCATTTATTGATTCAGTCAAGCGTTTACAGGAAGATTTGGTAAATGCTGAGCAGTATTCATATTATCCACTTTATGAAATTCAGTCTGATATGAATCAGGGAAATCCTGTTATTAGTCATACAGTAGCTTTTGAGAACTACCCAGTTAATGAGGTTCTTAAGAAAGGCCTGGAGAGTGGGGAGGATAGTGAATTCTCAGTAGATGAAGTTTCATTAAAAGAGCATACAAACTACGGAATAGGAGCGGTATTTACACCTGGAGACAGACTCAAGTTGAACATTACTTATAACAGCAATGTTTTGACAGAAGCAAATTGTCAAAAGCTTGGAAATATGTTCTGCCATTTAATTAAGAAGATTGCTGAAAATCCATTTATTCAGATTAAAGATATTAATCTCTTGGATAAAGAAGATGAACTTGAATTGGTAAAGGATTACAAGGCTGAAGAAACAGAAGTGTTATCACTTATGGAACAGTTTGAGAAAACTGTAAAGGAAAATGCAAGTAGTATAGCTGTTAAGGATTCAGAATATAGCTTCAGTTATAGTGAGCTTGATGAAATAACAAATGGACTTGCCAAAAAACTTTCGGTTGAAGGTGTAGAAGGTGGAAATGTTGTTGCTCTTATGTGTGGTCCAGGAGTTTACCAGGCAATTGGTATTCTTGGAATTATGAAGGCTGAAGCAGTATATCTTCCTATAGATACAAGTCTTCCATTTGATCGAATTAAGTATATGCTTGAGAATTCAAAAGCAGTAAGAATTGTTACAGATAGTTCAAAGGAAGAACTTGCAAAAATGTATGATTTACCAGTTTCACTTATTGATGTAAATGAAAAAGAATCACATATAGATAGACTGGGCGTAACTGAAAAATCTGAGGATGCGTATATTATTTATACTTCAGGAACTACAGGAAAGCCAAAGGGAGTATTGGTAACAAAGAAAAATATAGCAGTAGCTATTAATTGGAGAAGCAATGAGTACAAGTTAGACAGTAGCGATGCTGTTTTGCAGTTATTCTCATATGCATTTGATGGATTTATGACAAGCTTCTTTACTCCAATAGTTTCTGGTTCAAAGGTTGTTTTTGTTGAGGATGTACTCGATATTAAACGTATTGGCGAATTGATTGAAAGTGAAAACATTACTCATTTTATTTCAGTGCCAATGTTGTGTCAGTCAATTTTTGAAAACCTGAATGAAGAACAGTTAAAGAGTTTAAGAATAATAACAACTGCAGGAGATCGACTTGGCGAGCAGACTTATCAGATTGTCAAAGAAAAGAATCCAAATGTTGAAGTTGTTAATGAGTATGGTCCGACAGAATGTACAGTTGTATCAACAATCAAGCGTAATGTCACATTGAATGATATTGCAGAAAATAGCATAGGTAAGATTATTGATATTGGCTATGTTTATATTGTTGATAAATATATGCATATGCTTCCTGCTGGAATAGAAGGTGAAATGGTTGTTGGTGGAGCAGGTGTATCAAAGGGATATATTAATGCACCTGAGCTCACAGAAAAAGTATTTGTAAAAGACAACTGGAGAGAAGGACTTAATGTTTATCGTACAGGAGATAAGGGTAAATTATTAGAAAATGGTGAGATTGGCTTTTGGGGCCGAGTAGATAAACAGGTCAAGCTTAGAGGTTACAGAATTGAAACTCAGGAAATTGAGACAATTATGGAATCTATGGAAAATGTTGATAATGCTGCAGTAGCTGTTAAGACTGATAAGCTTGTTGCATATTATACCGGAACAAAACTTGAGGAGAATATTAAAGAGTATATTGCTACAAAAGTTCCAAAGTATATGGTTCCTGATATTGTTGTTAAGTTGGATAAGATACCACAGACAAAGATTGGAAAAACTGATTATAAGAAGTTGCCGGATCCTGAGATTAAGAACAGTGAGTTGGTAATGCCAAATACAGCAGATGAAAAGATTATTTGGGATATTTGGGAAAATGTATTAGGTCACTCAAAATTCGGAGTAACAGATAATTTCTTTGATGTTGGTGGAAATTCAATAAGACTTATGAGTGTTTATGGTCAGATTAATAAACTATATCCAGATAAATTGACAGTTGCTTCACTATTCTCACTTACAACAGTAAAGGCAATTAGTGACAGTTTTGTTTCAGAAACAGAGCAAATCGAGGAAGTATCTGATGAACTTACAGAGGATGATATCCTGGACGCTCTTAATTCAGATAATTTAGATTTGGATGATTTAATAAGTAAATTGTAATTGGGGAGCATTATGAAAGAGTTAATAAAGTATTTACTAGAGTCCGCAAAAGCAGGGAATATTGATAAAACAGTTGCAGCAAAAGTAGTAATGGCTCTTAGTAAGAATGAAAAGGGAAACGGTACCAGCGAATATGCAATTGTCGGAATGGATGGCGAATTTGCTTTGGGGGAAAATTTAGAGCAGTACCGTAGTATTCTGAAAAATGGGATTGACTGCGTAAGAGACTTTCCTATGAAGAGACAGAATTATGCAAAGAAGTATTTGAACTATATGAATGAGGATTCAGATATTCAATTTGTAAAGGGAGGATTTTTAGAAAACATAGCAGACTTTGATTATGAGTTTTTTGGAATTTCTCCTGCAGAAGCAAAGTTAATGGATCCAAATCAGAGAAGATTTCTCCAGGCAGCATGGAACTGCCTGGAGGACGCTGGATATGGTGCAGGGCAGTTAAACGGTAAAAACGTTGGAGTGTTTGCTGGATATGATAATTCTTCAGTAAATGAATACAGAAAACTTGTATCGGATGTTGCGCCAGAAACAGCGACTCTTGCAATGACAGGTAATATTATTCCTGTTATTGCAAGTAGAATTTCATATATTAATGATTACCATGGACCATCATCAATATTTGATACAGCTTGCTCGTCAGCAGGTGTAGCTCTATATTTTGCATGTCTTGCAATTGAAAGCGGCGAGTGTGATTCGGCATTAGTAGGAAGTTCTAGAATATGCATGATTCCCGCACTTATGGGGACTAAGGTAGGTGTAGAAGCGGGAGATTGGAAGGCTAAGGCTTTTGATGATTCGGCAGATGGAACTGGAGCCGGTGAAGGTGTAGGCGTGATATACATAAAAAAACTTAAGGATGCAATAAAAGACAAGGATGATATTTATTGTGTTATTAAGGGAGTATATGCAAATTGCGATGGAGATTCTAATGGTATTACTGCTCCAAATCCTTATGCTCAGGCTTCACTGATTTCTGGCAATATTAAGAAGTCAGGAATTGCAGCAGATTCACTTTCATACTTTGAAGCTCATGGAACAGGAACAAAGTTGGGAGATCCTATTGAAATCGAAGGCATTGCTAAAGCTATTGGAGCAAATACTTCCAAGAAACAGTTTTGTGCTATAGGCTCAAGTAAGACAAACCTTGGACATTTGGATCATGCTTCAACTATGGCTTCTATTATGAAGTGTGTATTATCACTCAAAAATAAAGAGTTGTATCCAAGTTTGAATTTTAATCTACCCAATAGGTTGATAGATTTCTCAGATACACCAGTTTATTTAAATACAAAATACAGACACTGGGATACAAAAGAGAATGAACTCAGACGTTGTGCCATCAATTCTTTTGGATTAAGTGGTACCAACGTAAATATTATTCTCGAGGAATATAAAGGATTACAAAAAACAGAATGTGATAGAGTACTTCCAATTACAATTTCAGCAAAGAGTAAAAAGGCTTTTGAAGATAGAATAAGTGAGATGATTTACTATTTTGAAAATAGTGATTATTCATTTGCAGATATTTGTTATACTGCATTTTTGAATGAAGGAAAATATAAATATAAATCAATTGTATTTGCTTCAAATAAAGAGGATGCTGCAAGAGCATTATCAGAGTATAAAGAGAATGCGTATAACACAATAAATAGTAATTGTATTGATGATAAATGCTATAAAGACTATATCGAAAATATAAAAGATAGTGAATTGAAAAAATTTGCCAGCGATTACTTTAGTGATAGAAAACTGGAATTTGAATTCCCTTCAGAATGTCATAGAGTACATATTCCAGTATATCAATTCCAGAAAATCAGATGTATTCTCGAAATTCCAGATGTGGAAGAAACTAACTTAGTTAATGCAAATAAGAAACATAATAATAAAGCAAGAACTAGAAAATTTAAGGATGTAGATATTTCAGAAAATATAGAGGGATGTGATAGTGACCTTGTACAGCAGATGGCAAATATTTGGTGTGGTGTTCTTGGAACTGAAAAGGTTACAGGTACAGACAACTTCTATATGTTAGGTGGAGATTCTATTTTTGCAATGAGATTTATTGCAGAGGTTAAAGAATGCTTTGAGGTAGAGTTATCCATAAAAGATGCTCTTATGAATCCGACCTTTGAGTCTGTTACAAAACTTGTTGCTGCATCGCATGCAAAGGATTCTAAAGTAAATGAAGCCGATTCATTTTTAAAGAATTTTGGAAATGTAAGCAAATATGAAATGACAAACTCGCAAAAAGAAATGTTTATTGTCCAAATGATGAATCCTGAGTCAACTGCATATAATATGTTTAATGAAATCAAAGTTAAGGGTAATTTTGATGAAGAAGAGTTTTTGAGAAGTTTAAATAAAATAATTGCTAGACAGGATGCAATTCGTACAAACTACGAAGCTATTGATGGACATTATATGGCAGTTGTTCGAGATGCCGGCAGCACTGGTATTAAGGCTGAGTATTTTGAAATAGACAGTTTGGACAATCAAGATGCTATGGAGAAGTGTGTTCGTGAGTTTATTCGTCCTTTCGATTTACAGAAAGATACTTTGATTCGTATCGGTTTTGTTAAAACGTCTGAAAGTAAAGATGATGATAAAAAAGAATTAGCAATACTGTTTGATATGCATCATATTGCTTGTGATGGTATGTCTACAGGAGTACTTATTCGCCAGATTTGTGCAGAATATTTCAAACTGGGAGACATAAATTCAGATGTTCAGATTTCATATAGCGATTATGCAATGTCAGTTAATGAATTTGAGAAGACTGAAAACTATAAATCAAAAGAGGATGCTTTGGTTGAAAAGCTCTCTGGGGCAGAAGTGTTAAAGCTTCCAACAGATTATCCAAGAAATGCGATTAAACAGAGTGATAGATTTAAAGGAAATAAAATAAGCATAGATCTGAGCCTGATTGAGTCAGATCATATAAGACAGTTTGTAAGAAATAAAAATATAACTGCTTTTCAGTACTTCTTATCAATGTTCCAGGTACTTCTTGCAAAATATACAGGACAGAACGATATTGTTGTCGGGGTTCCAATATCTGGAAGAAATGATGTTAGACTTCAAAACCTTATAGGTTTGTTTATTAATACTGTAGCAATACGACAAGTAATAGATTGGGATAGTACTTGTTCAGATTATTTGAAAGCAGTAACGAGAGAAGTAATAGATACTTATGATAAGCAGTGTGTAAGTTTTCCTAAACTTGTTGAAAGATTAGGAATTCAAAGAGATATAAATTCGGGTCATAATCCTGTATTTGATGTTATGTTCTCAATGCAGAATTTCGAGCATGAGATTATGTCATTTAAGGATGTTGAATTTACAAGTATTCCAGTGGCAAATGAAGTGTCAAAGCTCGATGTGACATTGAATATTAGCGAGCATGATAATCTGTTTAATTTGGAAATTGAATATTCAACTGGTCTTTTTACAGAAGATACTATTAGAAGAATGCTTGATAATTATAATAGTTTCCTGAAGCAGTGTGTGAATGAACCTGATAAGAAACTTGAAGAACTTAAGCTTTCTGATGAAGAATTAAATCTTTTATCTTCAGTAGAAGTAAATAGATTAGAATATGACGAATCAGAGACAGTAAAAGCATGCATAGAAAAATCTGTTGAGAAATATGACAGTAAAACTGCAATTGCTTTTGATAATCAAACAATTACATATAGAGAGCTAAATGGCAAAGCAAATTATTTGGTAAATATTCTTTTACAGGAAAAAGGACTAAAAAAAGGAGACAGAGTAGCTATTCTATGTAGAAGATCAATTGAGATGATGATTGCTATGTTAGCGTGTGTAAAAGCGGGAGTAACTTACCTTCCACTTGATCCGGAATATCCAGAAGATAGACTTCGCTATATTTTAAAGGACAGTGATACTAAATGTGTTATTAGATTTAAAGCAGACAAGATTTGGGAAAAAGATCAAGACCTTGTTAATATACAGGATATTCTGTTATCAGAATTACAATTAGAAGAATTTGATAATATTGACAGTTCTTTTGAATCAGATACACCAATGTATATGATTTATACTTCAGGAACTACTGGATTACCAAAGGGCGTTACGATAACACAGGGAAATGTACGCAACTTCATTTTGGGAATGAATGCAGACATTCCATTTAGCAGTGATAAGAAGATTATCAGTGTTACAACAATTGGATTTGATATTTTCGTATTGGAAAGCTTTATGGCACTCTCAAATGGTATGGAAATATTGATTGCTGATGAAGATAGAATTAACGATATGGACGAGCTGTGCTTGAGTATGATTAATCATGATGTTGATGTCTTACAGACTACTCCTTCAAGAATTAGAGCAATGATGATTTCTGATTATTTTGTTCAAGCAGTACAACAGCTTAAGTTGTTGTTAGTTGGAGGGGAGCCATTACCTAAGGATTTCCTGGATATATTTAAGGAATACGACGTCAGATTGTTTAATGTGTATGGACCAACAGAGACAACTGTATGGTCGACAGTTGGAGAACTTACTGGTAGCACTGAAGTGCATGTGGGTCGTCCGATTGCAAATACAAAGTGTATCATTGTGGATGCTCAAAAGAGGAGAGTGCCACTTGGAAGCGTGGGAGAACTTGCAATTGGTGGTCATGGAGTGGCAGTTGGATATCATAATAGAGATGAGTTGAACCTGGAAAAATTTGTTGAACTTAATGATTGTGATGGAAAATTCTTCATGACGGGAGATTTGGCTCGTTGGAATCATGATAGGAATATCATTATTGTTGGTAGAAATGACCGAATGGTTAAATATAATGGTTACCGTATCGAATTAGATGAAATTCAAAGTGTAATAGTGGGATTAGATAATGTTAAAGAAGCATCAGTATTTATCACAGCAAATAACTTATTGATTGCATGTGTTAGTGCTAACAGTGAGTCAGTTCTTAAGCCAGCAGATATACAGGGACTAGTTAAAAATAAGTTGCCTAATTATATGCTTCCAAATAAGATAATTATTCTTGATGAATTGCCACATACACCAAATGGCAAACTAAATAATAAAGAACTAAGAGCGATGGCAGATTCGGGAGAATTATTTGAAACCAGAAGTGTTGCTGAAGAAACTATTCCAAAGTCAAACAGCAAGCCGACAAACACAGAAATGCAGGCAGAGATTTTAAATATCTGGCAACAACTTCTGAATAACACTGAGCTTGGAGTTGATGATGATATTTTTGAATATGGAGCAAACTCGCTCAAAGTAATTGAATTCCTGGCTCTTGTTAAAAAGAAAGGATTAGATATTGTAATTAACGAAGTATTTTCAAATCCTACGGTTGAGAAGCTTGAAGCATATTTGATCAATAAGAAAAAGATTAACTTACTTAGAGACGTAACTAAGATTGAGAACCTTATTTTTGAAAATATTGGAATAAATGTTAGAATTTCAAGTTTAATAGTCAGTAAAGAGAGAAAGGTAATATATGCAGTTGAATCACTTTCTGAGCTAGATGATGTTAAGAAGAAGGAATTGTTCAAGTTAATATCTGATGAGGTTTATCCGGAATACTATGCTACTCATTTTGCTGATATGAAGGACTTTATTGTTGATGACAAAAAAGAAATTGACATTGAAGAATATGAAGCACTTTTAAATAAAGCAAATAGTTGTGAAATTGATGTGGTAAGTGAACTTCTTGAGGAATGTGAATCATTTGAAAGAAAGGTGTTATCTTCAGATATTGAAAAAGAATATAGAATGGCTGCAATCCAGCATTACTTCTTGAATAGCGAAAGATATTCAGGAACAATGATTTCATTTAATAACTTGTTGGATATTCAATTATTTAATAAGGCAATTACTGAATTTGTTAATGAGCAAGGTTTATTTAGAGCAGATGTAGTAAGACATGGAAATAAGCTGTTCTTTAGACAACGCGAAGAAGTTCGTGAACTTGAAGTGCCATTTGCAGACTTATCAATGTATTTGAGAGAAGTTCAATTTAGTGTGGTTAATGATATTTGTCAGAATATCTACTTTAAGGAATATGCACAGATTAGAGATTTGTATGGAGAATCTCAAAATGCAGAATTTGAGGGACTTCTTTACAGAATGCTATTAATCAAAATTGCAGAAAATGAATATTATTTAATACTTCCTGTTAATCATGCAATATTTGATGCAATGAGTGGTGAGGTTGTTAAGCGTAGAATTTTAAATATTTATAGAAATATTTGTGATGCAAGTGATGTAACAGGTTATGTAAAACCTTATGAAGATTTCGTGGATCAGACAAGGTCAGGTCCGATTAATATTTCAGAAGAGGAACTTGAGACAATCTTTGAAATTGAACGCTATAGCAACGCAGTTGAGAAACTGGAAGAGGCAATTTCTGTATACACCAAAGATAATAGCACGTATATTCGTCTTGAGATAAAGGATAGCAATCGTGCAGAGGATGGCGATGACAACGCTTGGAGTATTGCTTTTGAAGCACTGAGATTATTTGCCAAGGATTATCTTGGATTGGTTGACATGCCTTTTATGATTTATTATTATGGCAGAAAATATGCAGGTGAGGAGTATTTTGATACAGTTGGCGAATTTATCGATATGATTCCGATGACTGCATCAGTTGAGCAGAATTCACCAGAAATACAGTTGAAAACTCAGGAAGTTATTGGAAATAGTGAAAAATACAATGTTAATTTCTCAACATTTGCTCTACATCAAGGCAAAAAGTATATGGATGAATTAGAGAAAAAAGTTGATGAAATAAATGCTAAAACATCAATTGTATTTAATTTCCAGGGAAAACTTGAAAAGGGAGAAATGACTGTATTTGAAAGTTTTTTGTATGACAGATTAATGTATGAGCTCAACAACGAAGAAGCAAGAAATATTCATGTTATGACTAGATACAGCAATGACAAAATTCAGCTGGATATAAATCTGCCATTCGAAGTAAAAGATAACAGTATTGAGGAATTCTTCAAAAAAACTGGACTTTTAATTATAAATTATGAGCAGAAAATTATTGTTAGCAAAATATAGGTCGTTGTAGTTGCTGTGGGAGGATATATTTTTATGGATAGTTACAATAGTAATCAAATAAATAATGTAAAACGAAATGTATTTCTATTATTTGCTGGAAGATTTATCAGTGATTTCGGTACAGCATTATTCAGATTTTCATTGAGCTTATACGTGCTTGATGTTACTGGATCTTCAACTTTGTACTCATTGATGCTGACATTAACAATACTTCCAGGTATTATAATGAGTATTTTTGCTGGAGCCATTATAGATAAGTATGATAAAAAGAAAATTATCGTTTTGGCAGACTTGTTTAGCGCAATCAGTACGGCAGTTCTCTTGCTGATAATAGAAACTATATCAGACAGCTTGTTGATATTTGGAATAGGTGTAGTGTTAGTAAGTTTTATTCAGACATTTTTGAATTTGGGTATTAATTCTGGTGTTGGGAACATGGTTTCCCCAGATATGATATCAAAGGTTAATTCATATTTTCAGGCGATGGGAGCTATTCTTACAATTATCGGACCTATCATTGGTGCAGTATGTTATGGTGCTTTCGGGATTAAAGTTGTACTGTTGATAGATTGTATTTCATATGCTCTTGGAGTTATTTCAACTTTGTGTATGGAATTCATTAAGAATACTGATAAACAGGAAGAATTTGGCTTAAAGGAAAGTGTTACATATATTTTTGCTTATGTTGAGAAGTACAAATTAGTTAAGTTATTGATGACTATGCTGTTTTGTTTGACATTTGTATATTATCCACTTACTAATTTAGCTGTTCAGAATATAATGCGTCTTCGTGTGGGTGCTACAGAAAATCAGCTGTCGTATGTAGTAGCAGCATTAGGATTCGGTGTTATTGTTGGAGCATTATTAGCATCTATGCAGAAAATTGAAGGTGCTATTAAAAAGATAGCTTATAAGATATTCACTTTGGCGGCCTTAGTATTATTGTGGTGCATACCAATTCTAATGTATATGAATATGGAAAATGCCAGCAAGAGAAATATGATTATTACAAGTATATTTATGGCACTTATGGTTCTCATAGGAGTATTTTATACACAAATCATTATTCCTTCATATTCATATATGCAGATGTATGTTGATGAAAATATCAGAGGAAGAGTGTTTGGTCTTGCTACTTCTGCACTTAATATTGCAGCACCGACAGGACTGGTTATCTATGGATTATTATTCGATTTAAATATCGATATCGTTGTAATAGTTATTTCTACAGTGCTGTTAATTATTCTTGGATTATATTTGGCAACTGGAGTAAAGAAAAATGCTAAAAATGAAATGAAGGACTTTGAGAATAATAGTAACTTTGGTATGGAGGCGGAATAATGAAACTATTTTGTCTACATCATGCTGGAGGTAATGGCTATGCGTATTATCAGTGGAAAAAATATTTGAAAAATTATGAAATAATACCTCTGGATCTTCCAGGACATGGAATAAGAATTCAAGAAAATTTGCTTTACGACCTTGGGGCAGCGGTTGATGAGTTGTTTACACAGATAACATCAAGAATTGACAATGGTGAAAGTTACGTGCTCTTTGGGCATAGCATGGGAGGTATATTAATACTTTATATTTTAGATAAATTAAAAAATAGTAAATATAAATTACCTTGTTTTGTAATTTTATCAGGTGCATCTAATCTAGGAGAAATTTCTGATAGAAAGAATACTATGAATATGAGTGAAAAAGAATTAATAGATATGATTTTTAGTCAAGGTGGCACTGATATGAGTTTGTTAGAATCGCAGGAATTTAAAGAATGTTTCCTTCCAATAATTCGTGCAGATTATATCATTCTTGATAAACAAAAAGAGTACAGTATTTGTAATAAAAAATTTAATGTGAAAGCTGCTATTTTTAATGGAACAAGTGACTTGGGAGCTCTTAATTGCGAGATTAAACTTATGGAGTATTTTGCTGAAAATGTAACAGTAGTTCATTTTGATGGAGATCATTTTTACTTTGACTCACAAATTGAATATGTGTGTAAAAAGGTAGATGAGGTGATTAGAAAAAGTATAGAAGGGAAGATAAGTAATGCGATTAATTATTAAATATCTGCTTAATAATTTAAAAATTAAAAAGTTCAGAACAGCTTTGATTGTTGTATTTTTGACTCTTTGTAATTTTTTGATTATAGCAAATCTCGGGATAAATGATTATTATACCAAGGCATATAATGCTAACGTTGAATATGAAAAGGGGGACGTAGATTTAGTTGTTACGCCTGCTACGAATGAAGACGAAGAAACAGCAGGTTTGCTTTGGGATGAGGGAGAAGTGAAATTACCAAAGGAAAAAATAGCTGATTCTTTTGAAATATTGGTTGCTCTTGGAAAGACGGAAACAGAGTCTAAAAAAATAAAGGTTACAATCGTCGGGGCGGATTTAAACTCACTTATCAATAATAAATTATTACATGACGTGGAAGTAAAGGATAGCAATCAGGATTATATTGTTATTTCTGAATCTGCAAAGAAAATACTTGATATTGCTGAAGGTGATGATCTTACTATTGATTTGTTTAATGAGGAGCACGTTTTGACTGTAACTGATATTGCAGAAAAAAGTGGTGTGTTCGCAAATGATAATGATAATAGTATTACTGTAGTTATAAAACTAAAAGAAGTACAGAATTATTATCATCTTAAAAAGAAAGTATCAAGTGTATATGTAAATTTGTCTGATAAATATAGTGTAGACAGTGTTATTCAGAAAATAAAGGATATGAATAACACAGATGATGAGACAAAGGTTAATGTTGTAAAAAGTTTTAATGAGGAAGCTTTCTCACAGAAAAAGAGTGCAAATTCACTGGCACTTATGGTTGCAATGCTAATCATGATTTTTATAAGTGTATATTTGATTTCGTTTATTTCTAAGGTGATTTTCCTTGAACGAATGAAGGTTATGGGGACTTTCCAGAGCATTGGAGCAACAGCTTTTCAAACATCACTTATTTTTATTGGAGAAAATGTCTGTTATGGAATATTAGGATGGATTGCTGGAATCGGATTATCTATAGCCATGTGTCCCAAAATATTTGAAATATTAAATTCATTCCAGACTAATACAGAAATTGATTCGTCAATATCGCCTGTTTACTATCTGATTGCACTTATTTGCAGTGTGGCAATTATGCTTTTCTGTAGTATTGGATCGGTTGTAAAAAGGAAGAAGAATACTGTAAAAGAATTGTTGATTGCCAACACTAGAGAAGAAAACGGAATTAGATTGGTTAATATTGTAATTACTATTTTGCTAGGTGGAGTTGCAGGCATTTTGTATTTTAAAAATTCAAACTATAATTTGATACTTGGTGTGGCATGCTTCGTTTTAACAGTTATCAGTAGTATTATTTTATGCAAACTGGTAGTTTGGATTGTTACAAAAGCCTTTGATGTTTCATTAGGAAGAATATTTAGAAGATCATTCAAATTTGGAGTTGATAATCTTAGAAATGACAAGATGCTGAGCAGTAGTGTGACACTTATTACTATTGTTGTATCTATGTTACTTTGTATCATCATGGTTATTTTGAGTATTAAATCTTCAATGGAAACAATGATCGATAATAATGATTTTGATATTTCATGTACTGGTCTTTCCAGTGATTTGAATACTTATAAAGAAATTCCGGATTTAAATGGTGTAAGTGATACATACTTTGATTATATATATAACACTAAGGTAGATATTGATGGCGTAAAGGTCGGTGCTACACTGGTTGGTGTTGATGATGAGGATGAATTCTATTTGTTCCGTTCTCAGAGTATAAGCTATGACAGAGATAATGCCCAAAAACTACTAGATGGAAGATATATTATGATTGATTCCTTCCTGGCAGATAAAAATAATGTTGCAATAGGCGACAAAATTAGCCTTACAGATTCTGATGATAATGAAATAATTGGCGAAGAGTTTGAAATTATAGACGTTATTGATTCGTCTGGTTTTACAACTGCTAGAGATACAATTTTGCTTGATACCAAATATTTAACTGACGAATTTAATGCGAATCCATATCAGTATCTCATTAAGATTGATAAGGATGCTGATGTTGATGAGGTTGCTTCAGTTGTTGCAGATGAATTAATAGAGACTTCTACAGTTGTAATGACTATTACTGAAGTAGTCAATAATAGCTTATTAGGTGTTGATGCTTTAATTATGATTCTATATCTGATTATTGGCATTTGTGCGTTATTAGTAATATTTGGAGTAATTAACAATATTACTGTAAGCTTCTTATCTAGAAAGAGAGAGTTGGCAGTATTGTATTCAACAGCTATGAGCAAAGGGCAGCTTAATGTTATGTTTTATGGAGAAATATTGACTATGTATATGGTTATTATTCTTTATTCTATAGGACTAACAGTTGTGTATAAATATATTATGCCAAAGATTTTGTGGAGTGCTGGTCTTGCATTCCAGATGAGATTCTCAATGGAAGGGGTTACAATAACAGCGATTGTACTTTTTGTAATATTGAATGTACTTGTATTTATTCCAGTTATTAATTTGTATTGTATGAATACAGTTAATGAATTGAAATATGACTAATTAGAATAATAATGCGTAAAGAATTATATAAAAGGAATTGGGTGAAAAAATTATGGCTAAGATTAAAAAGAATGAAAGTAAAATAAAACCTGTTACAAAGAAAAATGCTAAGAGAGTTGTACTCGAGACTAAGAATGTCACAAAGGATTTTGTAAATGTTGAATATTCAAGTAACAAGACATCTGTTTTAAAAGGAATTAATTTTAAGATAGAGGAAGGCGAATTTGTTTCTATTATGGGACCTTCTGGTTGTGGAAAGAGTACATTACTCTATTTGCTTGGAGGTCTTGATAAGCCTACAGGAGGAGAGATATTGTTATTCGAAACAGACATTAATAAGCTTTCAGAAAGAAAACGTAGCAAGTTAAGATGCTCAAAGATCGGTTTTGTATTCCAGTTTTATAATCTCGTTCAGGGACTTACTGTTGAGGAAAATATTATGCTTCCACTTGTAATGGCTGGTGAAAAAACTGATAAAGATAAACTTGAAGAAATTTTAAATATTATTGGAATGACTGGAAAGAATAATTACAAGCCTAGCCAGCTATCTGGAGGTCAGCAGCAGAGAGTTGCAATTGCAAGAGCGTTAATCACACAGCCAGATTTGATTCTTGCAGATGAACCTATTGGTAATCTGGATTCATCTTCGGGAGAAGCGGTAATGGAATTGTTCCGTGAAATAAATAAAAAATATAACACAACAATCGTTCAAGTTACTCACTCGCCTGAATCAGCTGAATATGGAACACGTATAGTTCGAATGAAGGATGGCGAAATAGTAGCTTCAGAGTATCTTGTAGAAGAACGTAAATATATATAAGAGTTAGAGTTTAAAGGGAGAAGAAGATGGCGAGAATATATAATGCCCTCTTTACTGGTCAGGGAGCTCAGTATGTGGGAATGCTAGATGAATTTATTGAATCACAGACAGAGATTCTAAATAAGGCAAATGAAATATTGGGTTATGATCTTGTAGAAATATCTCGTGATGAAAATAAGATATACCAAACAAAATTCACTCAACCATTTAATTTTATATATGAATATTTAAAATATAAGACATTTTCTAATGAATATTCATGGACTCCCCAATATATGATTGGACATAGTATGGGAGAGTTTGTTGCTCTAACTTGTGCAAATGTACTTAAGTTTGAAGATGGACTTAGACTTATAAGTAAAAGAGCTGAGCTGATGTCTCAGGTTGAATCTGGATATAGAATGGTTTCTGTTATAGGAATTGATATTCAGGACATTGAAAAGTTGTGTAATAGTTATGAAGATAAATATGGAAAAAAAGTATTAATTAGTAACTGTAATGGTTCTCTCCAAACTATAGTATCGATAGAAGATGCAGAAATAGAAAGATTTAAAACATTTTCTATTGAGAAGTACAGCATTGTGATGATAAAAGAACTTAAGGTATTATATCCTTTTCATACAAGATATATGAAACCTTTTGCAGATGAATTTAAAGAGACAGTTGAAAAAACAGAGTTTTTGAAACCACAGGTAGGACTTATTCTTAATGCAAATGGCAGATGCTTTGAGTCGGAAGATTTATTAGTATTAAAAAAGTATATGGTAGAGCAAATGTATATGCCGGTTAGATTTACTGAATGTATGAAACAGGGATTTTTCACTGGTGTAAATACATGGATAGAGTTTGGCCCAAAACCTGTGCTTGCAAAAATGCTAAAAAGGGAATATAATACTTTAGATGTATTTCATGTAAACGAATTACTTGGTGAATCATCTGAATGGGAAGAATCTACAAGTGCAAGAGTCAGCAAAGAAGAGATAGAGGATGTCCTTGGAAAATATTTGTATGTTTTGTCATCAAGTGAGACAAAGTCAGAAAATGCAGATTATAGTTCAATTAGTGGTAAGTATCGCCTTCTTAAAAAATTACATAGTTCATTTGAAAATAAGGTTAGCAGTGAGGACTATGAATATCAAATAGCCTATGCAAAAACATTATTTGAAGATGCTATGAGTATGAAGGGGTACACTAAGGATGAGTTTTGCGAGTTTGTGTAAATGGAAAAAAAGTATTGGAATTAAGTCCAAACGATTAGAAGTGGTAGTAAACGTTATGTTGCTATTAATTGTTCTTTTAGTTGGGGTGATAGGGTATAATAAGTATATGACAAATAAAGAAAATAATATGTATAAATCATTAGGTAAAATGGTTAAAGTTAATTCGAAGTGTATGAGTGTCTATGTTGAAGGAAGTGGAGATAAAATACTTGTATTTATGTCAGGCAGCGGCACTTGTTCGCCAATTCTTGACTTTATGACACTTGCAAGAGAACTTAATAATGATTATAAAGTTGTAATAGTTGAAAAATTTGGATATGGTTTTAGTGATACTACAAATACTAAGCGAAGCCTAGAAGTGATTTTAGAAGAGTACAGATTGGCGCTTAAAGCTGCAGGAGTAGAAGGCCCATATGTCTTACTGCCACATTCAATGTCGGGTATAGAGGCTTTGTATTGGGCAGAAAAACATCCTGAAGAAATAGAGGGGATTATTGGCTTAGATATGGCGGTGAAAGAGACTTATGCTGATTTTGAACCTAATACAGCATTTCTTGGAATGGGAACATTTGTTGCTAGAACAGGAATATTAAGATTTATTCCTGGAGCAGCTGAAAGTGATGCTATTAAATACGGCAATTTGACGGATAAAGAACAGGATATGTATAGAGCTATTTTTTATCAGAAGACACAAACATCAAATATGGTTAATGAAATAAAAAGAATTAAGAATAATGCAAATAGTTTAGGAAGTTATGAAGAACTTAATACTCCTGTATTATTATTCAGTTCAAATGGAAAAGGAACGGGATTTGAACCTGACTTTTGGAAAAAGTGCCAGAAAGATTTTATTAACAAAGTGCCTAATGGACAGATGATTGAACTGAAGTGTTCTCACTATATTCATGATATTGAATATAAGAAAATTGCAGAAGAAATCAATATTTTTTTAGATAAACAGTGTGTAAGTGATGAATGACCACCGTTCCCAACTCAATTCAACTTATGATATAATACCTAGTATTATATCCCAACAGTTTTTAGAGTACTGTTGGGTATAACTTAACGTGAGTTCGACAAAATAAAAATCCATAAGCAAGGTTCTATGGTATAATTT
>ERZ778516.519-NODE-519-length-32130-cov-5.992518_pt1 | contig 32130 bp, 32 predicted proteins | sample MGYA00510342_ERZ778516 | MGnify/ENA primary metagenome ERZ778516 (study PRJEB29527, sample SAMN07138961) | mouse gut metagenome | material: feces | host: mouse | place: China:Nanjing | collected 2016-01-25 ... | reverse complement strand
ATGGCTTCGCCCGTCCACTCAATATCGCAATAAAGCATTTGTTCCAAGTCGCCATCTATCACAATTTCTTTTTTTTCATGGTTTGCCCGTGTTGTCAATTCGTTGATTGCGTGATTGAGAATGTTGGGGATACTATAATTGGATTTTTCAAAATAGATGCTACCTGCATCTATTCTTGTGATTTTCAGCATTGATTGAATAAGCTGCTCAATCCTCTTTAATGCAGTTCCTATCTTAAAGGAAAATTCTTTGACCGTTTCGGGGTTATCTGGCTCATTCTCAATAATTTCCTGATACATCATGAGTGCCGATAGGGGCGTTTTTAATTGATGGGATATATCAGAAATTGTATTTTTAAGAAACTCCTTTGTCTTTTGTTCCGTATCATTTTTTGCTTGAAGCATAGTAGCCAGTTGGTCAACAGAAGCTAAGAGCTGATAAATATTTCCCTCATTGGATTGCGGCAGGTGAACAGTATAGTTTCCATCTATATAGTCCTTAATGATGTTTTCTGATTTCCTATACAGTCTTTCCCTGCGATACAAAAACAGCATTGTACCCAAAAACAGAAGCAGCGTCCATAGAAATAACATCACAAACAGAGATATCAGTGTTGTATTTTTAACAATAGAAACATAAGGTAAGTTTTCTATATCTGTGTTGTTTGAAAAACCAATTCCGGCTAAAAACTTATTTCCTGTAGTGTCTGTTTCCGTATTCATTAAGGCTGTTGCAATTACTTCCTTTGAAACTCCTTCTTCCAGTAAAGAAGTTGCAATCGCATTATCGTGTGTTAGAAACATTTCTTTTGCAGCCGCCGTTTGCGTATCTATCACTGTTAAGACTATCAGAAAAAGCAGAGGAACAAGGGCAGCAATGAAAATGCAATACCAACGGTTATACTTATCATGTAACAGGCTCATTCGTCCACCTCTTTCCACTGATAGCCAAATCCTCGGACTGTCAATAAATGCTCTGGATGTGATGGGTCTGTTTCTACTTTCTCACGCAGCCGCCGCACATAGACGGAAAGGGTGTTGTTGTCTACATAATCTCCTGTGCTGTCCCATAGCTCGTCTAAAATAATATCTCTTGTTATGATACGGTTTGCATTCTTTACCAACAGGCATATTAAACGGTATTCTGCGGCTGTAAGCTCTAATGTCTTTCCCTTTAACAAGACACGGCTGCCTAAAAGGTCTATCTTAATATCGCCACATTCCATAACTGTTCCTGTCTCTTGATTTGACAATCCTGCCCGCCGTAGCAACGCTCGGATGCGTGAACATAGCTCGCCCAACTTAAACGGCTTCGTTATGTAATCATCACCGCCGCAATCCAGACCACGGATAATACTGACTTCTTCATCGGAAGCTGTCAGAAAAATAATTGGTATCTGGCTTCCATTCTTTCGCACCTTTTCACATATCTCAAAACCTGTTCCGTCTGGCAATGTGACATCAAGAATGAGCATATCGTATTTTTCTATCTCTGGTAAATAAGTCAAGGTTTCCTGCACAGAACGGACAAAATCGACATCAAAGCCATTTTTCTTTAGCGAATATTGCAGTCCGTCTATCAAACTTACATCATCTTCTAATAATAAAATTCTATTCTTCATAATTCGTTACCTTTCTCCGTTTATCAACGGGCTTTTTTGCCACTTTGGGAATAAGCCATACACGATTGATATTCATCGTACCATCAATACGGTTTTCCTTACATAACCGTTGTACCCACCGAAGTGATACATTCCATTTTTCTGCGGCTTCCTGTGCAGTCATATATTCAAACATTTTTTACCTCCTGCTGTGTATTGTATATACATTATAGCCGTTTAAACGAATTATATCAATCACTCAAATATGAACTTTCCGAAAAGAAAAGCGACAGAGCTTTTCGTCTCTGCCACTGACTGCCTATGCGAAAACGATTTCCTTGTTCACAATCTCTTTCGCGCAAGCCCTTCAGTACAGTTTTAAACCAACATTGCATATCCCCATTCTTTTTTTCGTATAAGTCTAGCGTATTCGTAAAGTTTTTCAATTCTTCTACCTCTTCCCTACTGGTCTGCGCAATCATGGTTTCTGTTCTTTTATTTTCTTCCATCTGCCTTCCCTCCTGTGCTTATTATAACGGTTAGTGTTTTTACTTTGAACGTTTATCGTTTATCTATCAGCATAATATAATACTTAACGTTCAAAATCAAGCCTTTTTTAAAAATTCTATTGACTTTTTGAACGATAGACGTTATTCTTTACTTACACCATAGAAAGGGGGTGAACCAAATTGACTGTCAATGAACGTATCAGACATTTCAGAAAAAATATTCTACATATCAACCAAAGGCAATTTGCGTTAGATTTAGGTATGGCACAAACAGGCGTTAGCAGCATGGAACAAGATGGCGCAACTGTTACCAACCGAGCTATAAAATCAATCTGCATGGCTTATAACTTAAATGAAAACTGGTTGCGACATGGTATACAACCTATGTACATACAAGAACCGACTTTTAGCCTTGACAAATTTGTTAAAGACCACGGCGGGACTGATTTGGAACTTGAAGCCATGAAAGCGTATTTTGAACTGAACCCAGATATTAGAAAAATGCTTGTGAAACACTTCAAAGAACGGCTTACCACTGTCTGTAATAAATCTGTGGAACCAATCACGGCCATAGAGAAACCTGCTGAATTAGCCGCAACCGTAGAGGAACCTACAGAATCAACAATAACTGTGGAAGAGGCAGCCTTCAAGAATTGCTCCTCTCTGCGCAGCTTTAATTGAGGAACTGCAACAATATTATGATGAAGACAACTATTATGCTTTTATGGACTTACTGGAAGTGGTAGAGGCAATGACGAAAAATCTTTACAGCGAAGGAAGAATTACCTATGAGCAGCTTAACGCCATATTCTAAAAATATGGCAAAAACAATTGGAATTGGATATCAAAATTTTGAACAGCTCATCCAGAACGATTGCTTTTATGTTGACAAAACAGGCTTTATTAAAGAATGGTGGGAGAACAAGGATATAGTGACGTTAATTACCCGACCAAGAAGGTTTGGAAAAACACTGGCTATGAGTATGACCTTGTACTAACCAACAAGGAAGTCAGGCTAATGTTCCAGCAGATGGTAAAAAGCTGGTTTTCAGGTATTAATATCTTATAATGAATTTATCAAAGCGCTGCTGGCAGGAGATTTTATGAGAAAAAAGAAACAAATACGAATCAGCAACCTACACGGGTTGCATTATATATTCGTGTATCAGGTGAAGAACAAAAGATAAAAGGATGAAGTCTTGAAGCTCAGCAGGAACGTCTTGAACAATATGCCAAGGAACGTGCCTAGTTAATTGTAGGCGTATATATTGACGCTGCCAAAACTGCAAGGAAGAATATGCACAAGCGAACTGAATTTCAACGTATGATTGAGGCTGTCAAGCATGATGAAATAATTAAAGAATACAGAAAAGATTATCAAATTTACACATCAACATTAAATCAACTGCAGGAACCTGTGGACGAAAAGCCACCAAATTTCTCCGCTGTTGAAGTTCTACCACAGAACAATTTCAAAGAACTTTATGAAATGCTAACCCATGAATATAAGTGTGCGCTCTGGCGGTCCGCAATAAAAGAAATCCGGATTGACAGAGAAAACAAAATCACGGGTATTTCTTTCGGATAGTATTTACTAATATAACACTGCCCGTCTTTTGTTGTATAAATATTACCATTCTTATATAGCTCTTCGCCAAAAGTTATAACGGATTCTGTACCATCTGTATAACAGAAAGTAAGATGAGCCAAACCTATAAGCAGCTCAAACTCGTCAGTATACTTTTTTTATTTTATATGGAAACAACTTTGCATTTCCATAACGCAGCTCTTATAGAGCGGCTTCCGTCTGTTTATTATGCTGTATTCCAAAGTATATCAAAAAATATCTCCTCTTCAATCAAAAATCGCCTATAACCAACGAAATTCATTTCTCCCCTTGATTCTTTTCATTTTTTGATTTATTATTTAAGAAACAATACAATCAATGAATCTTGGAGGTCCCTAATGGAAGGTGAAAAAAGAAGAGAAGAAATCATATCCTGTCTGACTAAATCGACTCAGCCCATATCCGGCACAGAGCTTGCGAGAAACTTTCATGTGAGTCGTCAAGTTATCGTTCAGGACATAGCGCTTTTACGCGCCACAAATAAAAATATATTAAGCACCAATCGAGGATACATACTTTACAATCCCAAAAATCCTCCCTCCGGCGCAAAAAGAATCCTCCCTGTTTTCCACACTTCAGACAGAATCAGAGAAGAGTTATACACCATTGTCGACTATGGCGGCAAAGTATTGGATGTTGTGGTAGAGCATGAGGTCTATGGCCAGATTACCGCGGATTTATTTTTAAAAAATCGTGGAGATGTAGATGATTTTATGGAAAAACTGTTAAAAAACAATTCCAATCCCCTGAATATTCTGACAAACGGCGAGCACTACCACACAATAGAAGCTGAATCGGAAGAAATCCTTGACATGATAGAGGAAAAGCTTTCACAAAGGGGCTTTCTGGTGATTATTGATAAACAGCCCAGTCAATCCCCGGATAAAGCTCTCCTGTTCGAATAAAATATTCTACCGCTTTTATACCCAGCTCAATATCCTGAATCGCAAAGCACTTTTCTATTGGTGACTGTCCTCCGCTTGTAAGCGGCGTCCACTTCTCTGTATCAGAGAAATCAGCATTATATGTATCAGGAAAATCAGCATTGTAACTACAATACTCATCTTCGGACGTATAGGCAAGCGACAGCCACTCCCCGTCACACACCACTTCCAACCAGTCATCTTCACCATAGGAATCCAGAGATAAATAAATCTCTATTCCCTCCGGTATTTCTTTTAATATTCTGGAAATAACCTCTTCTGTAATTTCATCTTCCTCATACTCTTCACCATTAGGATAATATAAAATATGCTTCAATTTTATTTCCTGATGGTCAAATTCAGGAATTGTATCTTTTTTTGGAATAATTTCAAATGACATGTTTTTCCTCCTGATTTCTATAAAAAATATAACAGCATTTTATCATATGCATTATGGAAAAACAATTATAATTTGCCATATTTTCCTGTTTATATTTTGTTTGTACTTTGGTCTATACTTTCCATATCTATATTTTCACATTTACATATCTGTTTTGCCACAGAATGAAAAGTTTCTAAAAAAATCGTAAAATTTAGTTGCAAATCCTTTTTTATTGTGCTAAACTACTCCCTGCATGACAATACATCTGTCTTGTCAGAATGTATGTTTTACAATATTTATCATATCAATGATAGAAAAGAGGATTAAAATGGATAAACTAAAAGCCTTTCTAAAGAAAAAAGATATCGAATTATCTGCCAGAAGATATGGCATCGATGCATTGGGAGCCATGGCACAGGGATTATTTGCTTCACTTTTAATTGGAACTATTATTTCCACTATTGGCGAACAGGCGGGACTGGAATTTTTAATAAAAATTGGTACATATGCCAAGGCTGCCACCGGACCTGCTATGGCAATTGCGATTGGATATGCACTGCATTGTCCCGCGCTTGTTTTATTTTCACTGGCTGCTGTCGGAGCTGCCACCAATGAACTTGGAGGAGCAGGAGGACCTCTGGCGGTACTGATTGTTACCATATTTGCGGCTGAATTTGGCAAAGCTGTATCAAAAGAGACAAAGATTGACATTATTGTAACGCCATTTGTAACTATTATATCAGGTATTTTTCTTGCCATGTGGTGGGCACCTGCTATCGGTACTGCTGCCAGCGCTGTCGGCCGCGCTATTATGTGGGCAACCGAGCTTCAGCCGTTCTTTATGGGTATGATTGTATCTGTTATTGTGGGAATTGCACTCACTCTTCCTATCAGCAGCGCCGCTATCTGTGCCGCGTTAAGCCTGACAGGTCTTGCTGGAGGGGCTGCTCTTGCCGGATGCTGCGCACAGATGGTAGGTTTTGCCGTTCTGTCCTTCCGTGAAAACAAATGGGGCGGATTATTTGCTCAGGGAATAGGAACAAGCATGTTGCAGATGGGAAATATTGTAAAAAATCCACGCATCTGGCTTCCGGCTATTCTTGCATCTGCCGTTATTGGTCCTGTTTCCACCTGCATTTTCAAATTGCAGATGAATGGTGCCGCAGTTGCTTCTGGTATGGGTACCTGTGGACTTGTCGGACAAATTGGTGTATATACCGGTTGGGCAAATGATGTAGCCTCTGGTATAAAATCTGCGATTACAGCCTTTGACTGGATTGGTATGCTGCTTGTCTGCTTTATTCTTCCAGCAGTGCTGACATGGCTGTTTGGATTATTTTTCAGAAAAATTGGATGGATTAAAGAAAATGATTTAAAGCTTGATTTATAAATAATCTGCTGTTTTAGATATTTTTAAAAATGGTTGTCATTTTATATAAATGTATGGTATAACTCTCCTCTTACCGCCCCTACACTGGCAACGGAAAGGGGGTGTGTCGCTTTGGATGCATTATCCTCATTTATTTTTTCCGTATTGGCAAGTATAATTGCTTACTACATATGCAAGTGGTTAGACGGAGAAAAATAAGACGGTAACCTAGCCCAAATGGTTGACTTCACCAAAAAAGAAGAAGAATCCCTGAATGTACTGACACTACATTCAGGGATTCGCTTTTTGTGTCGCTTTGGATGCATCTTGTTTTTCTCTAACTAATATTTTATCATACATATTCTAAAATTACAATATTCATTTTATAATTTTCAAAATAATTTTTTTCCCTATTTACAATTCCCTTAAAAACAGTTACAATACATTACTTGGGTACAAATATTCTAAATACTATTTTATGATAGAAAGGACCAAAACCATGTCAAAAGATACTACCAAAAGCATGACCGAAGGCCGTCCCTTTGGATTGATTCTGAGCTTTGCCTTTCCGGTTTTCCTCGGCATGCTCTTTCAGCAGCTTTACAGTATGATAGATACCATGATTGTAGGAAAATTTTTAGGTGAAGATGCCCTAGGCGCAGTGGGAGCTACCGGTTCCTTAAACTTTTTAATTATCGGCTTTTGTATGGGCGTCTGCAACGGCTTTTCCATACCGGTTGCCCACCAGTTCGGCGCAAAAAAAGAATCCAATTTAAGGCGTGTCGTTGCCAACAGCATCTGGCTCTGCATTATTTTTTCTGTAATAATGACAATTATAACAGTTGTGTTCTGCCGAAATATTCTTTCTTTTATGAACACTCCTGCAGAGCTGATTGACGATTCATATAAATACATAGTCGTTATTTTTGCCGGAATTCCTGTTGTTTATCTCTACAACATGACAGCCGGAATTATCCGCTCTCTTGGAGACAGCAAAACACCTGTTTATTTTCTGGCGCTTGCCTCTGTAATTAATATTGTGTTGGATATTGCATTTATCTGTATTTTTCACACAGGCGTAGAAGGAGCTTCCTATGCAACTGTTATCTCACAGGCTGTTTCAGGAATCTGCTGTCTGATTTACATGAAGAAAAAATTTCCTATACTCAAAATTTCCAGAGAAGAGCTGTCTTTTAATAAAAACTGGGCGCTCAGCTTATGTGGTATGGGAATACCAATGGGACTGCAATATTCTGTAACTGCTATCGGAAGTGTCACCTTACAGACTGCTGTTAACAGTCTTGGGAAATCTTATGTAACTGCTGTCGCCGCTGCTAAAAAGCTCAGTATTATATTCTGCTGTCCATATGATGCTCTTGGAACTACAATGGCCACCTATGCCGGACAGAATATTGGCGCAGGAAAAACAGAAAGAGTTGGTCCGGGAGTAAAAACAGCCTTTCAAATTGCCCTTGTTTACTCCGTTTTTATCTTTATTGTACTGAATCTGTTTTCTTCCAAGCTCTTACTGCTATTTGTAAGCGCTGAAAGTACAAAGATTATAAAAGATGCAGGTCTGTACATTCTGTTTGGAAGTGCTGCATATATATTGCTGTCTCTGGTAAATATTGTACGATTCACCATTCAGGGACTTGGCTTCGGAAAATTTGCCATACTTTCAGGTTTTCTTGAAATGGTTGCAAGAACCGTAGCTTCCTTTGGACTTGTTCCGTTTCTGGGATATATCGGTGTCTGTCTTGCAGACCCCCTTGCATGGCTGTTTGCAGACTGCTTTCTTATTCCTGCATATTTCAGATGTATCCGAATCTGCAAAAAACGGCTGGAGGAAGCTTGAAAAATTATTCATACTTAACCCTTTGTAGCAAGAAATCCCCCACTTCTAAAGTGGGAGATTTTCTGCTTTTTTTGTAAATCTTTGTTATATTCCCTTTGTCTGTTTTTCAGATTTCATGTTTACAATTAAACTTCTTCATCTATCTTTATTCCCTTTAAATCGGCCTCCAGAATCTTCATGTTGTTCTTAATATCAGCAAGTCCTTTCTGAACCTCCTCTGGATTTTTATAACCTTTGGCAATATCTATCATATCATCCATATCTATTTCCGGCTCATTGTTTCGCTTAACTTCCCTCTTTGCATCTTCCATAGCCTCCTTTGTTCCTTCAATTAACGCTTCCTGAATGGCTATCTTTTCTCTCAAATCCTCTAATTTTTCTTCCTTCTCCTTGTTCTCTTCCTTCTTTTCTTCTGTTTTTTCTTTTTCCTCCTCTGCTTTTTTATCCATTTCTTCTCTTGCCTCATCAACCATCATACCCACAATCTCTTTGCTGGCAGCCTTCATAATTTTATCTGCAGCCTTCTGTGCATCCACCATGGGATGAGTTTTCAACCGCTCAATCATAATAGCCCTCATATCCCCCGCATCATCTTTCATACCGGCATCCGCTTCCTCTACTTCTTTTCTGAACTTTGCGGACACATCATTATATTCCAGCATTCTCTGCTGATATTCTGTCAAAGGTTTTTTATCAATCTCCTTTAATTTTTCCTTTTCTGCTTCAGTGAGCGGTGGTCCAAATCCATTATTTACATCCTGTCTTCTTTCCAAAAGCTCCAAATCCTTCTGCTCTTCGGAATCATCCGTAACCCCGTATGCTTCCTTCAGTTCTTCTCTATTGCTGTTAATATCATTCAACTCTTTTTGAGCGCTGCCCTTCTGCTCCTTCATTCTCTCATAGTGGTATTTTCTCTCATTTACAGATTCGTCAATCTTCTGTTCATTTACCCATGCATCCTGAATCAGTTTCATTGCCTGTTTCTTTGCTTCTTTTCGCTTCTTTTCAATTGGACTTTCCATCAGGTTTAAATCCCCTGCAAATATGCTGTCACTCTTTTTTACGCCCTCCGCTTTTTCCTGCTTGTTTGTCTTTGTTTCTTCTTTTTCCGCAGCATTCATACCATAATTTTCATAATTATTTTCTTTTTGTATTATTAACGACATACATTTTTCCTCCTTCTGCATATTCGATGCCACATCATATCTTATGATTATACTTTACGATAATAACTTATAACAATTTTTATCACAATACTTTATGGTTATAATCTTATCATCTATAACCTTATAAACCACAATCTACTAAATCATAATGCTATGATACAATCTTATTGTTTATATCGGCATTGAAACTGCATTTATAAAGACGAAACTTGTACCGTTCATTACAGTTATTTGCGCATTTTACACATAACTTTACAAAAAATCACAGCCGTTACCGTACTGGCCAGAGTCGCTATAATCGCAGGAACTGTCACTGCAGACGGGCTTACACTTCCATACTGGCTTCTGTATGCTACCATATTAATGGGAATCAACTGCAAGGAAGACACATTAATTACAAGAAATGTACACATTTCCCTGCTTGCTCTTGATACTTTTCCACATTTTCCACTGTCACACAGCTTTTTTTCCTCCAATTCTGACAGATGCTGCATAGCCTTAATTCCCGACGGCGTGGCTGCGCCGGACAATCCAAACAGATTTGCCACAAAATTGATGGAAATATATTCAAATGCCTTATGATGAACAGGAATATCCGGAAATAAAAATCTGATAAATGGCTGCATAAGCCTTGTGACAGCCCGCAGCAGTCCAGACCTGCCTGCTATTTCCATAAGTCCGCACCAAAGACCTAATACTCCCGCCATAGTAATTGCCAGAGATACCGCCTCTGCTGCACCTTCCATAATTGCCTCTCCCACAGATGCCGTATTTCCTGTCACGATTCCATACGCCGTACCCGCTGTAATCATAATTCCCCAAATCCAGTTCAGCATCCCAATCCTCACATACAGAAAAATAACTTCCATTTATCTTATGTTTCTTTTTACAATTTATACCTTTAAAATCCCTCATATACCTCAGATGCTTTGAGCACATTTCCTGATAAATCCACAATCAAATCTTCATACTCCTGCCTTCTTTTAAACCATACATAATTATTTTTAACCTGACAGAAATTATCTGTAAAATAAATATAGTCACAGCTTTCCTCTGTCAGATAGAAAGGAAGTACCCTTTCAAATTGAATGGCATGATATCGGGAATATCCAAAGCAGTTTATAATTCTTGATACTTTCACATTAATTTTTCTCATAACCTCCATTGTCTGTACGAGTCCTGAAAAATTAATTACCACATAATTTTTGCTGAGCTGATTTTTATCTATCTGCTTTTGAAACAGCTCCTCTATTTCATGAAATTCTTTATCTATATTTTCTCTCTCTGTTTTGCATTTTAAATCGATTTTGTTTTCGTACTCGCTTTCCCCTTTGTCTTTTGCCATATAATAGGCTCTTGCCCGATGGTTATAAAAATTTTTATATCCTCTTTTTGTAATTCTCATCGTAATTTCCTTCCCCATATATTCACAGGGAAGAAGCTCGTTAAAGCCCTTCAATTCTTCAAATGCAAACCGGTTAATTGCTAGAATCGAGCTTACCAGAGCACTTCTCTCAAAGGACTGATTTACGATAGTTTCCTCCATATTTCTGTTTTTCAGCGCATGGCCTGTACAACTTTCCGAAAATACATAGCCTGTACTTTGCACAAACGGTGAACCAAACCGGATAATCATAGGCTGTACTGCCAGCACATCTTCCTCCACCAGTGAATATACCATTTCATCCAGACACTGCTCTCTTAATGCAATACTCGTATCCAAGAAAATCAAAATATCCGTATGTGCCAGCTCTGATGCAAAGTTATAAACTTTTCCACGATTACTGATATCCTCTGTTTCATAAAATAAAATTTCCTGATTTTCCAGACATTCTCCTATAATACCTTTAAAATATCTCTTTTCATTTTTCTGATAAGAAAGAATTAATTCATAATTCTCAATTCCCTGATATTTTGACAACATATACAGAAAATTTTTTATTGCCATTCCTTCCAAATCCAAAATAATAATAATGCTCCCTTTCTTTTTCACTGTCGTTTTTCTCCTTCTGTTTTTATAATAAGTCAGAAATTTCAAAATACTTCTGTCTTGTATTTTTATTATATCACTTTCCCATTCCATAATTATACTTTTGTATGATTTTATCAATATTTTGTATATTTCATCAGTTCTAATCCTCCATATAAGGATATTTCCTCATATAATAACTTTTCTTTTTTTAATTTTTCACATAAACTTTACTTATTCGCTTCATCAGTATATCGCACAAATAGAAGGAAAATTATGCAAATTAATTATTATATGGATTTAAAAAATACAGGAAAAATAATAAAAAATCTCAGAAAAACAAAACACATCTCTCAGGCAAAATTAGCCGAAATATGCAGTATTTCCGAAGGGCATATAAAAAATATCGAGAGCGGCTCAAAGCCTCCCGGTCTTGATGTTCTTGTAAGAATATGCAATGCTCTTGGAATCCCTGTGGAATATATTATCACAAACACCTTTGGAGATTCCCCGCTTACTCTTCCACAGTTCGCCATTATTGACGGCTTAGATGAAACACAACAGATTTCATGTATTGAAATGCTTGAGACATTTAAAAAGAAAAAGTTGGGAGGCAAATTATGAAAAATATTGCGATTGACTATGTATTGCTTGGAAAAAATATCAGAAAATGCCGGCTGGATAAACATTTATCATATAAGGAATTTCATCAGCTCTCAAATATCAGCGTTAAGACATTGAGAAATATTGAAACCGGAAATTCAAAAGTTTCTATTTCAAATCTTATTATAATATCCAATGTTTTAAATGTATCTGTTGATTATCTTCTTATAGATTCTTTAAAGAACAAATCTGGCGCAATTCATTTTATGCTTGGTCATGCCTTTGAGGGATTGACAAATGAAGAAAGTACTGTTCTGACAGAAACAGGACATATGCTGAAAAATCAGATGATTAAATTCGAATCGGCAAATTAATGTTAAAAATAGCAGTATGCGACAGCGATGCATATATTTGCAGCTATATTGAACAGTTAATTAAAAATACTCTGGGAAAGCATTATATTAATATTGAAGAATTTTCCAATGGAACAGAATTATATAATCATATAAAAACAGTCTGTGATTTTGATATGATTTTTATAGAATTATTTTTAAACGGTATGAATGGCATTCAAACTGTTTCTCATATTCAGAAATTATCAAAAAAAAATCATATTATATTCTATATGTCCGGCCTTGTTTTTACGATGGATAATATATCAGAAATGATAGATACACATCCCTTTGCATTTTTAAAAAAACCGATTCATAAAACGGATTTTATCACAAAATTTTTATCTGCTTATCAGGAACTATTCTTAAGCCACGGCTTTTTCGAATTTAAAAACCATGGCTTTATTTATAAAATTCCTGTAAGTAAAATTATTTATATTGAAAAATCCGGACGGATATTGAATATTATTACAGAGGACACTACTTATGCAACTTATTACAAAATAGAAGATGCCTGTCATGTTTTATCGAAGATTTCAAACTGTTTTGTCCGAATTCAATATTCTTACATTATAAATCTGCAATACATTACCAGATATACTCTCTCCAAAATATATCTGGGTGATATGGAATTTTCCATATCAAAAAAATACCGCACAGATTTATTTCAATCCCTTCATAAAAATGATACCTGATTTTCTATTTTTATGTTAAGCATATATTTTTGAAGCGAAAAACCTCCGCTGTATTTAAATACACGGAGGCATTTTTTATTTTGTTATATTTTATAAAACAGTCAATATAATCCTTTTTCATTATAAGACAGGTATCTGTTTCATAATATATTAACCTGTGCATATACTTCTCTTTTTGATATTCCTCTGTCCTTTGCAACCTGCTTCATCGCTTCCTTTTTATCCATTCCCCGCGAAAGATATTTCTGCATATGTTCTTCAATACTTATTTGCAGATATACTTCCTGTTCTTCCTTTTTGATTTCTTCAAAAGACCTGCCCTGAATAACCAAAACATATTCGCCCTTGATTTCTGTTTCTTCATATTTCTCAATCAGCTTTTCTATGGTAGATTTCTCTGCCCTTTCATAAATTTTTGTCAATTCCTTGCACAGTGTCATTTCCCTGTCTCCAAGAATCTTTTGCAGTTCCTTTAAGGTCCTTATCAGATGATGCGGTGCTTCATAGAGCACTATGGTTCTTGTCTCGTTTTTCAGTTCCTCCAGTATTCTCTGCCTTTCCTTTTTCTCTGTCGGCAGAAATGCCTCAAATGCAAACCTTCTTGTATTCAGACCAGACATGGTAAGCGCCGTAATACATGCTGCGGGACCTGGAATTGATGTTACTTCTATTCCCGCCTCATAACACTGCCTCACAATTTCTTCTCCAGGGTCTGAAATCCCCGGTGTACCTGCATCTGTGATAATAGCAATATTTTTACCCTCTTTCATCTGCTCAACAAGAATCTTGGCTTTTTCTACTTTATTGTACTCATGATAGCTGGTCATCGGCGTCTTTATCTCAAAGTGATTCATCAGATGAATACTATGTCTTGTATCTTCTGCACCTATTAAATCCACTTCCCTTAAAGTTTTAAGCACTCTGTATGTAATATCTTCCAAATTTCCTATGGGAGTTGCGCATAAATATAATTTCCCTGCCATATTTGCCTCTTTTCTAATATCCGTAGATTCCTTTTATCTCATCTGAATAAACACCTTTTTCCTTAAATACCACAATCGGCGCTTCGAGCTTAACCATGGATTTGCCTCCTCTGACCGCTTCTATTAAAACCATATTTGCCTCTCTGTCAATATAAGGGTGTACAAATTTCATTCTTTTTGGCTCTAACTTATATTTTGTTAAAACATGAATGATTTCAATCAGTCTATGCGGTCTGTGCACCATATAAAACCTGCCATTTGGCTTTAACACCATTGCCGCCTGACTCACTACATCCTCAAGACTGCATAAGACTTCATGTCTGGCAATTGCCTTTGGAATATCCGGATTTTTTAAACCATGCCGGTCATTTATATATGGAGGATTTGAAGTCACTACATCAAAAACAGATTTTCCAAAAATAACAGCAGCCTCTTTAATATCTCCACAGATGATATCTATTTTTTCTTCCAAATGATTTAATCTGACGCTTCTCTCTGCCATATCTGCACTTTCCTTCTGAATCTCCAGAGCTTTAAAATGCATACCCTCTGTCTTCGCCTCTAAGAGTATGGGAATAATGCCTGTTCCTGTTCCAAGGTCCAATACCTGTTCTCCCTTATGTACCTTTGTAAATCCTGACAAAAGTACAGCATCCATTCCAAAACAGAACTTTTCTTTATTTTGAATAATTTTATAACCATTCCTCTCCAAATCATCAATTCGCTCTCCCTGCAACAGATTAATCATCAAATTTTGACTTTCCTTCCTTTTTCTCCAATTCTTCCAGTTGTTTTAATTCTTCATCATTAATTTTATCATTCTCACGTTTTCTTTTCTTTTTAAATTTCAATTCTTCCACCTTGTATTCCCTGATTTCCTTTTCATCATTTATCTCCACAATCACCTTAACCAGTTGTTTTAACACATTGACAGAAGAAACCTCCCCTTTCAGTCCATCACTTGTCGTTACAAATTCTCCTACATTTGGAAGCTTTGAATTGAGATATTCATATGCATCTTCCTCATTTTTCAGACAGCACATCAGTCTTCCGCACATACCGGATATTTTGGTAGGATTTAAAGATAAATTTTGTTCCTTTGCCATTTTTATGGAAACAGGTACAAAATCAGACAAATAAGAGCTGCAGCACAGAGGGCGCCCGCAAATACTGATGCCGCCCAATACCTTTGTTTCATCTCTTACACCTATCTGTCTTAATTCAATTCTTGTTTTAAAAACAGATGCCAAATCCTTTACAAGCTCTCTAAAATCAATTCTTCCGTCAGCAGTAAAATAAAACAATACTTTATTATTATCAAAGGTATATTCTGTTCCAATCAGCTTCATATCAAGACCATGCTTACGTATCTTTTCCAGACAAATTTCCGAAGCCTTTTTTTCCTTTTCTTTATTTTTTAATTCCTGCTCATCATCCTCTTGTGTAGCCAGTCTTATCACTGATTTTAACGGCTGAATCACCTTGTCTTCCTCTATTTCCTTTGGACCCAAAACTACACTTCCATATTCAACACCTCTTGCCGTTTCGACAATCACATGCTGTCCCTGTTTGATATCATAGTCCGCTGGACTGAAAAAATAAATCTTTCCTGCTCTTCGAAATCTCACACCTATTATTTTTACCATAATCTATAAACCTCCATATATCCGGTTTTCAAATGCAAAGCTGTCTTTTATATGAATAAACAGCATTTCCAGTGCCAGTTCAAAATTTACGTTTGATTTTATCTGGAATCTTACTCTGTGAATATTTTCCAGTATCTGCCCAATCCTGTCATATCCAAGCTTGAATGACTGCTCACGTATATTTTTTTCTTCTTTCTGAAACAGCAGTTCCTCTTTATTGTGGCACACCTTATATATTAACACATCTCGATACCAAAGTTCCAGCAAATTAAAATAATTTCCTATTATTTCCTTATACTGCTTCGTTATATTTTTTACATTTTCCCCTATATCTGCCGCGGTCATTTTTTCTATATTCTTAGTCATTCTTAAAACTTCTTCCTTAAATGTAAAAAAATCATCTGATGCGCACATATCCTTTGCTCTTCCGATATTTCCCTCTGAAAATGCTGCCGCTTCTTTTGCACGATAATCCACAATTTTTTCTTTTTTTCTTAAATAATCCACAATTACTTCATTTTTTACAGGTCTAAAATCCATAATCACGCATCTGGATAAAATTGTCTGCAAAAGCATTTCTTTATTTAGAGTCAGAAGAAGCAGCACCGCATATTTTGGTGGTTCCTCTATCGTTTTCAAGAGTGCGTTCTGAGATGCCACTGTCATTTTTTCCGCCTCATCAATAATATAAATTTTTCTTTTATATTCATAAGGCCGTATCATAATATCATTATTTACCTGTGTTCTGATATCTTCCACAGAAATACTTGCAGGTTTTTCATGCGTAACCCACTTAATATCTGGATGATTTCCACTGATAAACTGTCTGCAGGAATGACAGGACATGCAGGGCGTATTTCCACCCTGTTCACACTGCACAGTCATCGCAAATGCCTTTGCCATCATTTTCTTTCCCATACCCTTTTCCCCGTTTAATATATAAGCATGAGATATTTTATCCGTTTTTATCGCATTTAAAAAATGTTCCACAATCTTTTCCTGACCTGATATTTCATCAAATCCAGCCATAAAACCTCCCATATTTAAGTAAATATATCCAGCAGTAATCCTTCGATTTCTCCTATTTTACTTAATATTGAAATATTATCTTTTTCATCCTTCATCAATTCTTCCGCCAGCTCATCCAGATTTTTATCTACCAGTCTGATAATTCCATACACACGATGCCGGCCTCTTCTGTCCAGAAAATTTTCTCTGGAAAATTGATGAGACCTGTATACTACTTCATTTAAAAGAGATTTAATCAACTCCCTGTATCGTCTCATATCTCTGATATCTTTCTTTTTGGATATCTTTTTTCCCTGCTCGTTAATCTGACTCATCAGACCGCCGATTCTTTCTTGAAGCTCCTTTTCCTGTATATTGCTCACCAGCATAAATTTAAATGAATCATCTTTGCTTTGAACATTTCTGTTTACTTCAGGATTTGGATTTGTTAAAATCTCTGATACTTTCATATTATTTATATGATTATCCAAAGTCTCACCTCCCTGAATCTATTTCTTTTTCTTTTATAAATTGACATATTTCTTTGAGACATTTTTCCATATTAATATTAGAAAATCTTCTGTCAATCCCGCAGTTTAAAATATTTTCTTCTTTGAAATCTTCTTCATCCGCCAGAAATCTTCGACACAGCTCTGCATATCTGGGCTTTTCCTGTTTCATTTCTCTTTCCAGTGCTCTTTTCAGGCGAATTCCGTCCTCAACCTCTATGTAAATTGGTATTACTCTGTCTTCTCCATAATAATCTCTTACCTTTACAAAAGACTGCAAAGTTCCAATTAAAATATAAGGTTCTCCCAAATCTTCTACCTGACCATCATCTGCCGTAAAATAGTTCCACACCCCATGTACCGTCTGATAAGCTCTGTTTTCTATTACAATACCATTTTTTATCATTTCCTTCATCTTATCCTCAGTTACAAAATAATACTCTCGTCCATCCACTTCATTTTTTCTGGCAGGTCTTGTAGTATATCCAATAATTGTTTTTAATTCCGGCATTTTTCGTTTTATTTTTTTATATAAGGTATCTTTTCCGGAAGAACTTTTTCCCATTAAATAAAAAATATAACTCATAATCCCTCCTATATACTTTCAAATCGAAATGGCTTCCAGTTCTCTCTCACTACTTTAATCGTATGGCAACTCTCATCAGATAATCCCTGTACATTCAAACCCTGTGCAAGATATCTTTTTACATTCTGAATAATACTTTCCGTAATAATTTCGCCGGGAGCAAGAATCGGTATTCCGGGAGGATACAAATAGATAAATTCTGTTGATATCTTTCCCTTTGCCATTTCCAATTCTATCATATCATATTTTTCTTCATATGCATCCCTAATTTTTCTGCATACAACTGCTTTTTCATACCCTATATTGATTTTTTTTCCAAAATAATTCGCTTCCTGCTGATAAGCCTGTACATTTCCTCCATTTTGGGACTTATCTGAATAAATTTGTCTGTAACGCACAGATATTCTGATTTCTCTTTCCATATCTTCTAGTGCATAATATAATCTCTCAAAGCCTTCATCTGTATCATTTACAGAAGTCATTGCAATTACATATCTTTCAGATGCCATTTCCATTTGAAGATGATATTTATTCAGAAAAGCATTATATAATTTCATTCCATTATAATATCTGAAATCTGGTATAATTACCAGTTTTGATTTATCATAATCATATGCCTGTCCCAAAGCGGAAAATAATTTAAAATATCTAAATTCTCTGCAATTTTTTCTGAAATTATTTAACCGTTCTGCATATTTTCCAAATAAAATTTCACGTTCTTTCATTAAAATATCCATACATCTGTCTATTCCCGCAAGCAATACGTAAGAAGGGCTGCTAGACTGATAAATTCTTAAATATCTTTCTAAATCCTGTGGCGCAATCAGACTTTGTCGGCTGATATGAAGAATTGCTGTCTGAGTAAGACTTGGCAAGGTTTTATGAATACTTTGTATCACAATATCTGCGCCATCTTCCAATGCAGAATGCGGAAAAGCTGCATGCATGCCAAAATGTGCACCATGTGCTTCATCTACAATCAGGGGAATTTTTCTTTTATGAGCAATCTCGGCAATTTCTTTTATATTTGATACTACTCCTTCGTAAGTAGGTGAGGTAATAAAAATTGCGGCAATTTCCTCCATACTATCATATTCTGCAAGCAATTTTTCCACAGCTTCCGGCTGAATATCCATAGCTATTCCATATTCTTCTGAATAAGAGGGATAAAGATATTCAGCTTTCAGATTTAATAAAAAAAGAGTGTTATAAGATGACTGATGCGAATTTCTGGCCATAATAATTGTTTTTTTTCTCTCGGATGCTGCTGAAAGAGCAGACATAATCCCACAGGTACTTCCATTAATCAGATAATAGCTTTTTTTTGATTTGTAAAATTCGGATACTTTTTCGATACGTTTTTTTATAATTTCTTTTGGATAATGAAGGCAATCAAAGCCATCAATTTCAGTGATATCATATAAATAGGGAGATTTATCCGCATTCCTTTGATTTCTTTTATGTCCGGGCATATGGAATGGATAATAATCAGATTCGCTATATTCCTCCAGCTTTTCATATAAGGTTTCATATTCTTTATTATCAGTGCCGTTCATATATTCCCTCACTTATCTATTTTGAATAAAACAAAATGCTTACGACACCATAGTTTTATGAAAACTTCTTTGCACTTTGTTCAAAATACAGCCGTCCTTTCAAGAGCTACGTCATAAGAAATACGGAGTAATTTCTTATGAAACAAAAAATGCCCAGTTCCGGAATCGAACCAGAGACACGAGGATTTTCAGTCCTCTGCTCTACCAACTGAGCTAACTGGGCATTTGTACAACAAAAATATTATTACATAAACACACCGGGCTTGTCAAGAAAATAATCACATGAAGAGGAAAAAATATGCTGAAGGAATCAGAATGGATTACGGTAAACAACATTTTGCTGGAACTGTACACAGTGCGGCACATTGACGTCCTTGCCGCCAAAATCATGAAAATTATACGGATGATGATACCCTACACAAAGGGATGGTTTCTGGTTTTGGACGGGGAAGAAAAAATTGACCGGGAGAAATCCTACTTCACCGGTTTTGACGATTTGGCCAGGGAAAATTATATAAAAACCTACTACGAAAAAGACTATTTGGGGTACTTGTATGAGATTACCCCGGAAACCTCCGTTTACCGGGACACGGATATTTTAGACGAAGAGATGCGGCGGGAGACCTGTTTTTACAGAGACTATTTAAAACCTCAGGAGGTAATCTACGGCTGCGGCGTCATGATGGTGCGGGATACAAAAATTACTGCACTGTTTAATCTTTTCCGGGACAAAAATATGGGGGATTTTACCGACAGGGAACTGTATATCCTGAATCTTTTAAAAAAGCATTTGGAAAACATGGTGTGCAGCATTGCGCCAAAAAGAGAAGGGGAGAACGAAGATGTGGGGGAGAAAAACATCCGCAGGTTTTGTGAGACATACCGGCTTACGGAGCGGGAAGAGGAGGTGCTTTCTCTGTTAAATAAGGGGTATTCCAACCAGGAGATAGCCAGCGAGCTGGTAATTTCCCTGTCAACGGTAAAAAAACATATGTACCATATCTTTCAGAAAACGGAAGTTTCCGGCAGGGTGCAGCTTTTAGCCCTGCTTTCGGCGTAGCCAGTACAACGAATACTAAGTTGTATCAGATATAGAACCAAAGTAGTATAAAATGGCGGAAAAAGTACCCTTTTGGACAATTACAGGAAAAAGTTTTTCCGTATATAATAAGCCTTGTTAAAAGCAAAGGGGCTTTTACCACACAGGAATGTGAGGTAAAGGCCTCTTTTTCTATTGAAAAAAGAAAGGCAAGGTGGTTTTTATGCAGAAAATATTTACAAAGGAATTCAGGCCGGGGGAGAAATGGTCTTCCGTGATAGGAAAGAATAAATACATTCATTTCAAGGCCCTGGGGGACAATGCAAATGTGTCTGTGCTTTTATACAACGCAAAAGACACATCTGAGAGGTACAATATGCCGGATACCTTAAAGGCCCAGTATACCGCCCATCTCACAAAGGGAAATGTTTTGATGAGCGATAACGGCAGGGTGCTTGCAAGCATTGTGGAGGACAGCCTTGGCTGGCATGATTCCATTACAGGGCATACAACCAGGAAGATGACAGATGAGAAATACGGGAAAACTTCCTATCAGGCCCAGGGAAATGATTACTACCGCTGCGGGGAGGAAAATTTTAAAGTGGAGCTGGTGCGGAACAATATGGGCAAAAGGGATTTGGTTCCCTGCGTCAACCTTTTTGCAAAGGTGTACGTGGAGGAAGACGGAAGTATGCACTATGTGACAGACCACTGCAAAAAGGGGGCCACCGTGACTTTGAGGACGGAGATGGACTGCATGATCGTGATATCCAATACGCCGAATCCCTTAGACCCCTCAGAAAAATATCCATCCGTACCGGTTACCCTGGAAGTTTACAATGCCCCCAGGACAGATTTGACGGACGAGTGTGTAAACTGCCGGGAGGAAAATTACAGGGCGTTTGAAAACACATGGGATTATTTAAATCTCATGGGAGAATAGGATGAGGAGGACATGGATATGTATGGATTTGTGGAAAAAGACAGTGAACTGAAAATAGAAGATGCGGTATATGACGAAGTGTTAGAGGCGGGCCTTGGCTGGATGCATGAATTAAAAAAAGGCCAGAGCTTCCGGATTTTGGATTTAAAAGGCAATCAGGCGGTGGACACCACATTTTACGATTTAAACAACCCACAGGACCATTACGGAGCAGTGCAGACCGTTGTAGCCCAGAAAAATATTTACCTCACCACCGGAAGCATCCTTCGGGGGGAATCGGGAAAACCTTTCCTGGAAATTACCGCAGATAAGACGGGCAGGCATGACACCTTAGGGGGTGCATGTTCCTCCCAGAGCAATACGGTGCGCTATGCCAGGGAAAAAAGATATATGCACAACTGCCGGGACAGCTTCATGCTGCAGCTTGCAGACTGCGGCCTTGACATAAAGAAGCGGGATTTAGCTCCAAACATCAATTTTTTTATGAATGTGCCCATCACCCCGGAGGGGGGCTATAAGTTTGACGACGGGGTTTCCGCCCCAGGAAAATACGTGGAGATGAAGGCCCTTACGGACGTGATGGTTTTAATCAGCAACTGCCCCCAGCTAAATAATCCCTGCAACGCCTACAACCCCACACCGGTAAGGCTTCTTATCTGGGATTAGCAGACGGCAGAAAACAGAAAGGACAGGGTGATGATATGTTTCAGAAAGTTTTGATTGCAAACCGCGGCGCCATTGCGGTAAGGATAGAGCGGACACTGGAAAAAATGGGAGTAAAAAGCGTGGCTGTCTACGCAAAAGCGGACAGGGACAGCCTGCATGTGGAAAAGGCCGATGAGGCGGTTTACCTTGGGGAGGGAACGGTGAAGGAGACCTACCTTGACGTGGATAAAATCATACAGGCGGCCCTTGACACGGGAGCGGAGGCGGTTCATCCCGGATACGGCTTTTTAAGCGAAAATACACTTTTTGCCGCCAAATGTGAGGAGAACCACATTAAATTTATCGGGCCGGACTCTTCCCTGATTCAGCTTTTCGGGCTGAAACATTCAGCCAGGGAGCTGGCGGAAAAAGCGGGAGTGCCCCTGCTACCCGGAACCGGACTTTTAGGAAGCCTTGAGGAAGCGGTAGGGGAAGCGGAACATATCGGGTATCCCCTTATGATAAAAAGCACGGCGGGAGGCGGCGGAATCGGAATCCGAATCTGTGAAAATGAAAAAGAGCTTGCCGCATCTTACGACAATGTGTGCCACTTGGCGGAGGCCAATTTTAATGACGCCGGGGTGTTTTTGGAGAAATACATACGGAAGGCAAGGCATGTGGAGGTGCAGATATTTGGAAACGGGTACGGCGAGACAGCCGTTTTGGGGGAGCGGGACTGCTCTGTCCAGAGGCGGAACCAGAAAGTGGTGGAAGAGTGCCCTGCCCCAAACCTCCCAGAGAGTGTGCGCCGGGAAATGTACTGCGCCGCAAAAAAACTGGCGGAGACAAGCGGCTATAAAAGCGCTGGGACAGTGGAATTTTTATACGATGAAGGGGAGGAGAAATTTTATTTCCTGGAAGTGAACACTAGGCTTCAGGTGGAACACGGAATCACGGAAGAAGTATACGGCGTTGACCTTGTGGAGTGGATGATAAAAGAGGCAGCGGGGGAGCTTAAGGGAATCGGAGACTTTCATGGAGAGCCCAAAGGCCATGCCATTGAGGTCAGAGTGTATGCGGAGGACTGTATCAATCATTTCAGGCCGGGAAATGGCAGGGTTGACGGGGTAACTTTCAGCGAAAAAGCCAGGGTGGAGACCTGGATCAGGAAACATATTGAAATCAGCCCCCTGTATGACCCCATGCTGGCAAAACTGATTGTACACGGGGAGACAAGGGAGCAGGCCGTAGGAAAAATGCTGGAGGTTTTGGAGGAAACAAAGATATATGGGGTAACCACCAACCTCTGTTACTTAAAAAACCTGATTTCCACGGAAAATTACAGAGAGGGAAGGCTCTATACAAAAATGCTTTCCGGCTTTTTCCCAGAGGAAAAGGCATTGGAGGTATTGGACGGGGGCGTGCAGTCAACGGTTCAGGATGCAGAGGGCATGATTGGATACTGGACGGTGGGAGTTCCCCCCTGCGGCGCCATGGATGACTACAATTTTAAGATAGGAAATATGCTCCTTGGAAACCCAAAGGACGCTGCGGGCTTAGAGCTTACCCTCCGGGGCGGGGCGTACCGGTTCCGCTGCAGCGTGTCTTTCTGCATCACAGGGGCGGATATGCAGGCCACCCTGGACGGGGAGGAAATCCCCATGTATACCGTAACAGAGGCAAAGCCTTTGCAGGAGCTTAGATTTAAGACCTGCGAAAAGGGTATGCGCACCTACCTTCTCCTTGCAGGGGGCATCCAGGTGCCAAAGGTTATGGGCTCATGCGCCACCTTCTGCGACGGGAAATTCGGCGGCCACAACGGCCGGGCCCTTCGGCCGGGGGACGTGCTTCACCTGGGGGAAAACTGTACGGCAAGAGAAGAGAAATCCTTCGAGAAAGAGTATATTCCCCGGATAGACAACACCTGGGAAATCGGGGTGATTCCCGGACCCCAGCCCACAGGGGAATACTTAAAGCCGGAATATTTAAAAACCCTTGCAAGTGCAGAATACACCGTGAACTTTAACAGCGCCAGGACAGGCATCCGCCTAAATGGCCCCATGCCCCAGTGGGTCAGGGAGGACGGCGGGGAGGCGGGGCTTCACCCCTCCAACATCCACGATAATGCATACGCTATCGGCACCCTGGATTTGACGGGAGACCAGTCTATTCTGCTGGGGCCTGACGGGCCTTCCCTTGGCGGCTTTGTATGCCCCGTCACCACGGCAAAGGGAGAACTGTGGAAATTAGGGCAGCTCCATCCCGGGGACAAAGTGCATTTTAAACTCTTGACCTTGGAGCAGGCGGAAAAAATCAGAAAGAGCCAGGAAAAAAATATCCATATGGATTACACAAAAACCCCTCTTTTTAAAAACCAGGAGTTAGATCCCTCCTACGGGGTTCTGGCAGAGGGAACCCATGACGGCACAGCCTATAAAATCCGTCTCCAGGGGGAGGAAAATATCTTAATCGAGCACGGGGAAATGGAGTTAAATATTGAGCTTCGCTTCCGGGTGCATATTCTTATGAAGGAAATAGAGAAAAAGAATCTGCCCATTATCGATATGACCCCGGGCATCCGTTCCCTGCAGGTGCACTTTGATGTAAATCAGATTTCCGCCGGGGAGATGTGCAAAAAGGTGGAGGAAATCAATGAGGGCTTAAAGGAGTTGGACGACATTACCGTTCCCTCCAGAATCATAAAACTGCCCCTCTCCTGGGACGACCCCCAGACCAGGCTTGCGGCGGAGCGTTATCAGAAAACCGTAAGGCCCGATGCGCCCTGGTGTCCCTCAAACCCGGAATTTATCCGGCGGATTAACGGACTTGACAGTATAGAGGATGTGAAAAAGATTGTATTTGACGCAGAGTACCTTGTCCTTGGACTGGGGGACGTTTACCTTGGAGCCCCTGTGGCCACCCCGGTTGACCCACGGCACAGGATGGTGACTACCAAATATAATCCCGCAAGGCCCTGGACTCCGGAAAATGCCGTGGGCATCGGCGGCGCTTACCTGTGCGTTTACGGCATGGAGGGCCCCGGAGGGTATCAGTTTGTGGGAAGAACCATCCAGATGTGGAATTCCCTGATGGAGACGGAGGTTTTTAAGAAAGGGAAACCCTGGCTTTTAAACTTTTTTGACAGGCTGAAATTTTATCCCTGCAGCAGCGAAGAAATCCTTGCCTACAGAGATGATTTTTTGAGGGGAAAATTTCCGGTGGAGATAGAAGAGACTACCTTTCACCTGGGAGAATATAAGCGTTACCTGGAAAGTATCAAAGAATCCGCCGCAGAGTTTAAAGCCCGCCAGGAAACGGCTTTTGAGGCGGAGAGACAGCGGTGGGTTTTGCAGGGCTTAGACCATTTTGTGTCGGAGACAGAAGAGGAAGTTTTAGAGGAAGAGGTTTTGCCGAAAGAGTGTGAAGCCGTGTCGGCCTCCCTTCCGGGCAGCGTGTGGAAAATCCTGGTGAAAGAAAACGACGTTGTGGAAAAAGGCCAGGAAATTGCGGTTTTGGAGAGCATGAAAATGGAATTTCCCGTGGAGGCGGAAGTTGCAGGCACCGTAAAAAAAGTCTATGTGAAAGCGGGGCAGCAGATAAACGCCGGGCAGATGCTTGCTGCGATAAGTGTGTGATACAGGAAAAACGGAAAAGAAAGGCAGTTGGTTACTATGAGAAATTTCCCTGAGAAACTGACAATGGAATGGGTGAAAACCGCCTATGAAAAGGGCAGCCTTACCCCGGAGGAGCTTGTGGAGGAGATTATTCGCAGGGCCGGGGAGACAAGGGATAAAAATATATGGATTACGCCCCCTTCCCGGGAACTGACGGAAAAATACATAAAAAGGCTTCCGGCCCGGAAAGAAGGATATCCTCTGTGGGGAATCCCCTTTGCCATAAAAGATAATATTGATTTGGAGCATGTGCCCACCACTGCGGCCTGTCCCGGTTTTTCCTATACCCCGGAAAAAAGCGCATTTGTGGTGGAGCGGCTGATTCAGGCGGGGGCGCTGCCTGTGGGGAAAACCAATCTGGACCAGTTTGCAACGGGGCTTGTGGGAACCAGAAGCCCCTACGGGGAAGTGCACAATGCCCATGACCCGGCATATATCAGCGGCGGTTCCAGTTCCGGTTCCGCCGTGGCGGTGGCCCTTGGGATGGCGGCTTTTTCCCTGGGGACCGATACGGCAGGCTCAGGAAGAGTTCCCGCCATGTTAAATACCCTGGTGGGATATAAGCCCCCCTTAGGGGCCTGGTCAACCTCCGGGGTGGTTCCCGCCTGTGCAAGCCTTGACTGTGTCACCGTCTTTGCCAACAGCCTGGATGACGCCCTTTTCGTAGACGAATCTGCCAGGGGATACGACAGGGACTGCATCTGGTCTGTGGAATATGAAAAAAAGGAAGAAAAGCTCCCGGAAAATTCAAGGGATAAGGATTTACCCTTTGGGATTACTATATTTGGCCTGGCGGGGGAGGATAACCTGGTAAGAGCGGCGGCGGCAAAATTTTTGCAGACAGAGCCGTAGGGCTTTAAGGAACTGTTATGCAGGAACAGACGTAAGCCGGCAGATAAAAAAACAAGAAAAGTGAGGGAGACATATGGAAGCAGAATTTTCAAGAATAGAGATTATGAGCAGCATGGGAAAGGTGGCGGATTTTATCCATAAACTTGGCAAGGAGGAGACGGTGAAGAAGTTAACCGGACTTGGGGTTACGGGAGTTACGATTTTTAACAATGTCATCGGCTGCGGGGTGCAGAACGGGCAGGCGGAGTACGCCTATGAGCTTTTGCCAAACCAGCTTGCCATGCAGCTTCTGCCCAAAAGCGTAGTGACCATTATCTGTGAGACGAAAATGGTGGATGAGCTGATAGAGTTTTTGAAAGTGGAACTGTATACGGGACACATCGGGGACGGGAAAATTTTTGTCTCCGATATACGCAACATTATCCGGGTGAGGACCGGGGAGGAGGGTGTGGATGCCTTAAATATATCTGCAAATGATTAACAGGAAAGGAAGTTTTTGTCATGAATAAAAAAATCGGAATGTTCGGCGCAATTTCCACCGGGGTGGGAATGCTCATTGCCACAAGCTGTTTTATCTCTTCTGCCAGCGGCGCAAGCGCAGTTGGCACACCCTTTGTCATTGCCATTGTGATAGCCTGCATTGCAAATATGATGGCGGTGCTTTCTATCGCCGAGTTAAACGCCATCATGCCAAACCTTACCGGGGGCATCGCCCAGTACACCCTGGCGGGGCTTGGGCCTTTGATTACCATTATCACCATGGTGGGAGGGTATCTTATCAGCAACGTGTTTGCGGCCCCGGCGGAGGGGGCCATGTTTGCCAATATTATGGCGGAACTTGCGGGAGATTCCATTCCCCCGGAGGTGTTCAGCGTAGGGATTACGGTAATCCTTGTGGTGGTAAATCTCATGGGGGTCAATATGTCAACGGTTGTCCAGGAGGTTGTGGCAACTTTTATGGTGATGAAAAATGTGCCCCGCTCCTATAAAACCCCTTTTTACCCTGTGTTTCAGGCAGTGGGCATTCTCCTGCAGGTTTATATGATGCTTCACATTTCCACAGACAGCATCCAGAGAATGAATATTTATAAGCTGTGCTTTGTACTCTTTGCAGGGCTTTGCGTTTACTCTTTTTTCTGGGTAAAATACAGGCTGAAAATCTCCCTGTTTAAAGGGGTGGGCATCCACCAGGTAATGACCATGGAAAGCCCGGCCTACCACAGCATAAAGAGGGCTTTGGCAAGGGAGGGGAAAAAATTATAGGGGGCATTCCAGCTGGCAGTCATATGGTTCCGCCTCCACATGCTGCCGGTGGTACACCTTTGCCTCACGGCATCTCATAGCTTTGTAAAAGCTTTGGCTCTCCACAGCAGAATGGGCAGAAATGTAGAGCTTTTTCGCTCCCTTTTCCTCTGCCCATTTTTTTGCGGCAGAAAACAGGCGGCGTCCAATGCCCTTTCCCCGCACATCTTCCGATACGTGGATACTTGTCAAATCAAGATATTTTTCCTCTCCCCCGAAAAATTCCGATTCCACGGAGACAAAACCCTTCAGATTTTCATTCCAAAAAGCGGCGTATACAAATCCTTCCGTTAAGAGGGTGTTCTTAAGGCAGTCTACTAATATTTTATAGTCATTTTCTGACCAGTCGTCCACAAAAGGGGCGTTTTTTATCGTCCATGTACCCTTTTCCTTCCGCCAGCATTTTGTCACGTTCTGACGGCGGATAAAATTGCGGAAAAGTTCCCGGTTAATCTCTTCGCTGTGGAGTTCTCTGTACTGTATCATATTGGAAAACCTCCTATCGTCCTTCTATTTTGCTTTTTCTCTTTGTTCTATTTTATCTCTTTTTGCAGAAAAGTAAATGCTGTTTTAGGGAGCGGCAAACTTTGGGTTGTGTCATGGCGGCAATGAGGTTATAATACAAATGTGATATTTTAAATAAAGGCGGTAGGATATGAGGGAAAAAGCTAATCTTCCCATTGGAATAGAGGATTTTGGACGAATTCGCAGGGATGGGTTTTATTATGTGGACAAGACAGGGCTAATCAAAAGTCTCCTGGAACATATGGCATATGTGAATTTGTTTACGCGCCCCAGGCGGTTTGGGAAAACCCTGAATATGAGTATGTTAAAATATTTTTTTGAGACAGGCAGTGACGGCACACTCTTTGACGGACTTGCGATTTCCAGGGAAAAGGAACTCTGTGAGAAATATATGGGGAAATTTCCGGTGATTTCTATTAGTTTAAAAGAGGTGGAAGGGGACGGTTTTGAAGGGGCAAAACGGATTCTCCGCTCAGTAATCGGCGATGAGGCGGTGAGGTTTTCCTTTCTTTCAGAAAGCGGCAGGCTGACAGCCACAGAACGGCAGCAGTACAAAAAACTTATTGAGCTGGATAATAACGGAGAGTATGCCATGTCAGATGAGCTTTTGTCTAAAAGCCTTCTGATGCTATCCCGTTTTCTGGAAAAGCATTACGGGCAGAATACAATTATACTGATTGACGAATATGACGTACCCCTGGATAAGGCATACCAGTACGGTTACTATGACGCTATGGTGAACTTAATCCGGATACTTTTCGGGAGGGCGCTTAAAACAAACAATAGCCTGTATTTTGCGGTTTTATCCGGATGCCTGCGTATATCAAAAGAGAGTATCTTTACCGGTTTGAATAACTTTAATGTATATACAATAAAAGACGTGCAATATAACGAATATTTTGGCTTTACAGATGCTGAGGTCAGGGAAATTCTGGAATATTACGGGTTTATGGATAAATATGATGCCGTTAAGGAATGGTATGACGGTTACCATTTTGGCGAATTGGAGATTTACTGTCCATGGGATGTGATAAGTTACTGCCATGCATTAAAAATGAGTCCATCCATTGTGCCGCAGAATTATTGGGTAAATACCAGCAGCAACAGCATTATCCGAAAATTTATTGACAGGGCAGACGCAACGGCAAGGGATGAAGTGGAACGGCTGATTAGCGGCGGAAGCATCTATAAGAAAATACATCAGGAATTAACGTACCGGGATTTGGATGCTAAAATGGATCATTTATGGAGCGTTCTTTTTACAACGGGCTATCTCACACAGAGAGGGAAAGACAAGGAAGGCTTGACAAAGCTGGCCATTCCCAACAGGGAGATAGGATGGATCTTTGAGGAACAGATACAGGAATGGTTTGAGTGGGAGACAAAAAGGGATGCAAAAAAACGGGAGGAGTTCTGTCTGGCATTTGAGGAGAATGATACGGCCTTTATAGAGAAATGTTTTACGTCGTACCTGCGAAAAACCATCAGCATCCGGGATACCAATGTGAAAAAAGAAATGAAAGAGAATTTTTATCACGGAATCCTGCTGGGATTATTTGCAGGGATGGACGGATGGAAAGTGAAGTCCAATGCTGAGGCCGGAGAGGGTTACAGTGATATCTGCGTGGAGGTTGAGGATAAGGAAATCGGCATTATTATAGAATTTAAATATGCGGAGAAAGCGGAATTTGAGGAGGGGTGCAAAAAAGCCCTGAAACAAATTGATGACAGAAATTATCAGGAGTTATTGCTTGATGACGGAATGACGAAAATCCGTAAATATGGGATTGCCTGTTACAAAAAACGGTGCAGGGTTATTTCCGGATAATCCTGCACATACTGAGGGTGTGAAGTATAAAATTTTCACAGAAAGGAAAAGATTTTTATGTGGTTTTGGTGGTTTATGTTTGTATGTGATTTAATAATACCCGCAGCCATGATTCTGGGGGGGAGAATGATGTGGAAACATCCCCCCAAAAGCATAAACGGAATGGTGGGTTACAGAACCCGCCGCTCCATGAAAAATAAAGAGACCTGGAAATTTGCCCAGGAGTATTGCGGGCGGCTCTGGTGGAAAATTGGATGGCTTATGAGTATTCCCTCCGCTTTGGTACATATTCCTTTTTATGGAAAATCAGAGGGAATGGTTGGCATATTGGGGGGAATTGTGTGTACCTTAGAGTGCGTGGGAATGCTTTCCACCATTTATTTTGTGGAAAAAGCATTAAGGAAAAATTTTTCTTAACAAGGAGAAATCATGGCGGACATCCGTATCATTACAGGAAAAAATATTATACCGGAATTCTCTGCTGTGTTAAAACTCTTTGGCTGCAAAGGCGGGGAAAAATCACAGGAAGAGGTAAAAAAACAGTTTGACATTCTGCTGCCCAAATTTCGCATCTACCTAAAGCCCAGGGCAGCCCTTGTCCTTACACCTGCATTGGAGGAAATAAAGGGGATATGGGGGCAGGATACTATTATGTATGTGGTGCTTACCCTGGGAAAAGGTCCGGATAAACTGTGTAAATCTTTCTTTGACAAGGGAGATGCATTTTCCGGCCTGCTGGTGTCCCTTATGGCGGACGCCAGTTTGTTTGCCTTTGAAAGCCAGGTGCAGGAGCATATAAAACAGATGTGCAGGGAAGAGGGCTTGGGCGTTTCAAGAAGGCTCTCCATACCGGAGGATTTGCCCATGGAAATCCAGAAAAGTGCCTGTGACGCTGTGGAGGCGAAACGGACCCTGGGGATTTCCCTGACTTCTGCTTATATGATGAACCCGGAAAAATCTATGTGCTATGTTTTGGCAGTGACGGAGGATGCCAGTGTTTTTCAGGCAGGACACAACTGCAGCAGGTGCGGCAATCAGGAATGTTTAATCAGGCCAAGAACCGTTACGCTGACCCTTCTTGATAAGCAGGGAAAAAGGGAAATACCCTGTGCGCCGGGAACTCTTGTGGCAGACATACTGAATGAACATGGGATATATTTCTTAAAACCCTGCGGAGGACTGGGCAAGTGCGGCAAGTGCAGGGTGAAGCTGACAGGCGGGGAGCTGCAGGTTACCCGGGCAGATGAAAATTGTCTTACAACAGAGGAACTGCAGGCGGGCATCCGTCTGGGATGCCAGGCAAAGATTTGGGACAATGTTACGGTTTCTATGGAAGAGGATGAGAGTGAAAAAGCCCAGATACTGGGAAGTTTTACAGGGAAAGAATTCCATATAGAGGGGGAAAACTGCCGGGAATCAGAGGATATTTCTTACGGTGCAGCGGTGGATATCGGCACTACCACCCTGGCTTTTTCCCTGATGGGCCTTGAGAGTAAAAAAGTGCTGCATTCCTATGCCTCCATGAATCCCCAGAGAGTTTTCGGCCTTGATGTGATGAGCCGTATCCAGAGTGCAAACCAGGGGGATGGGAAAGCCTTAAAGGAGTTGATACAGAGAGAACTGCAAATAGGGATTCAGATTTTGTTGGCGGAAAAGAAGATTCCACCCCATAAACTGAAAAAAATTGTGCTCTCCGGCAATACCACGATGTTTCATCTCTTAAGGGGATATTCCTGCAAAAGCCTTGGAGCGGCGCCCTTTACCCCTGTGTCTTTGTCTGAGGAGACCTTATCTTCCAGGGAAGCTTTGGGGGAGGAAACTTTAAAAGCTCAGGTGTTCCTTCCCCCTGGGGCGTCGGCTTTTATCGGGGCGGATATTATTTCCGGGCTTTTTGCCTGCAGGTGGCAGGAGAAAAAAGAGATATCCCTGTTTTTGGATTTGGGG
>ERZ778516.518-NODE-518-length-32135-cov-5.603585_pt1 | contig 32135 bp, 37 predicted proteins | sample MGYA00510342_ERZ778516 | MGnify/ENA primary metagenome ERZ778516 (study PRJEB29527, sample SAMN07138961) | mouse gut metagenome | material: feces | host: mouse | place: China:Nanjing | collected 2016-01-25 ... | reverse complement strand
ATTTGTATATAATATAAAAATTATTCTATTTAGAGTATAAGAAAGTAATTATAGAATCAAAATAGATAAAATATAGTTTTTGTGGAATTTATATTAGTTAATTTTGCGAGGAGGAGAAATAAGCTATGTTAATTGCTGTTTGTGATGATGAAAAAGAGATTTTAGAAAAAATAAAAGAATATTTGTTATGCGCCATGCAAAATTATCCAATAGGAAAGCATGAAATACACTTGTTTTGGAATATGGAAGATTTTATATATCAAATTGAACAAAATGAACCTTATAGAATAGTATTTTTAGATATAAAAATGGGAGAATATAATGGAATTCAAATCGCAGAGAAGTTAAAGGAGAAGCAACCAACAAGTTTGATAATTTTTATAACTTCATATCATCAATATGTTTATGATGTTTTCAGAGCACATCCATTTGATTTTATTAGAAAGCCATTGTGTCAGAAAGATATTCAATATACTTTTTGTAATGCATTGAAACAATGTGATGATTCGCCTGTTTTAGAATATTCTTTTAACGGTCGTGTTTATTGTATATATTTGAGAGATATTTATTATATTACAAGTAGAAAACGGGAAATTCTTGTCAGGCATAAATTTGGGGAATCAAGATTTTATGAAAAACTTGCGAAGATTGAAGAAACTTTAAATAAGAAAAGTTATAATTTTTTACGAATTAGTCAATCAGTTATCATTAATATTAGATATATGGAAGAACTTGGTTTTCAAATGGTCAAATTAGGTATTGATGGTAAAGTGGAAGAATTTAATATTAGTCGAAAATATCAACAACAAGTTAGAACAACATATTTAAACTATATGACAGATAAAATGAAGGGACTAGAGTGATGGATAAATTGCAAAAAAACAGTATGTTACCCCTCTATCATGATATGGGTAATCATATTGCTGTATTGAAAAGTATTTGTGAAAAAGGAATTATGGAGAATAAACAAGATGAATGTTTGAAAATGATAGACAGGTATCTTGATAGCATTACTGAAAAATATGAAAAAACTGTTCAAAATATAGATTCAGGAAATATTACAATTGATTTGATAATTAGAAGAAAATTGGAAGAGGCAAATTCAAAAAATATTTTGATGGTAACCAGAATGTATATTCCGAAAGATATGAGTTATAATAGTCTGGATTTTGTAATCATACTAGGAAATTTATTAGATAATGCAATTGAATCATGTGAGTTATGTAATAATAAAAATAGCAGAAACATAAGTTTAGATATACGATATGCAGCTAATAATTTGGTTATTTTATTAGAGAATACCTATAATGGTATGTTGGATGGTGAAATTGGTTCTTCTGTACAGGGAAAATTATTAGAAACTTCTAAAGTTGAAAGAGAATTTCATGGAATAGGTATGAGAAATATAATAGATATTGTAAATAAATATGATGGAGAAATGAGATGGAAAGCGGCGAAGGGAGTATTTAGAACAGAAGTATTGTTATATGGATTTGATGCCAAAAAAACAATATGTTAATTATTACAAAATTAACGTTGATTATTACATATATGGCACAGAAAATATTTTGTGTTATAATAATATTAAGAAATTAATGTGCTTGATATTTGAAGAAAGATAATTGAATATTTAAGAGAAGAGGTGGGAGCAATGAGGAGTTATATTACAAATCCTTTAATAGAATCTCTGATGGGCCATAAATCCCAAGGAATAATGCTTAGGTTATGATATTTTCTTAATTTATTAAGATTCATAATTTAAGCATAAAGGGCAGTAACAGTTAAGAAGTTTATTTTTGTAAGGCAAAAGATAATAGAATATATTTTCTATGGACTTGGAATTGGAGGACATTATGAGCAAATTGAAAAATGTAAGAAAAAAATGTGGAACTGTTCTGTTTGTGTTTATTATAATGTTATCATTATCCATGCTTGGATATGCGGGAATAGAATCAGAGACAAGAGAAGAATTTAAGGGATTAGAACTTTATTACGACACAAATTATCATTATGCCACCAGTTTTACGCCAACAGATACAAAGAATATTTTACCATATATTGAGCATCGTTATATTATTAGTTCTGGATATTATTATGTGGGATGCAGATATCGGGAAAATAGCGGTAAATTCACGCATTCAGATTATAAAGCATATTTTTTGACTTATCCTATGGCTGAACCAGATGGAAGATTAGTTTCAGTTCCGATTCGGGCAAATATACCTAATCAAATATATATTAAAGGACATCCAACTTTGTATGTAGGAATTGATTATATGAGATATACATTTAATTATTGGAATAATTAATGATAATATTTATAGAAGGCAGGTTGTTTTTTCAGGAAAATATGGTATAGGGTGAAGATAAATTTATCCTATACCATATTTATCATATAAGAAGGAGCTGATGATTATGAAAAATAAGAAGTTAATTTTTATTATTGTAGCAATAACAGTTCTTGTCTTTTTCTTTATAATCGATACAATTAAAGGGATACAGACAAATTTAGAAAAAAGAAAAAATTTAACAGATTCAGAAAAGTTTATAGAGGACTTTGGCTCTTTTGAAAATTATTCTTTTGAAGAACTTATTTCCAAAGAAAATTTTGGTTCGTTTACCGCTTTTGGATTTGGATTTCATAATTCGGATAAAAATAAACATCTGCCGTTTTATGGCACTATTCTTGAAAATGGCTCATATACATATAAAAATAAAGATTTGATAAAACAACTACAAGAAGTTTTCCAGAAATACCATTATACATACAGCAGATTTGATTTTAGTGATAGTCCAGAAAGCACAAATTTAATATGGAATGGTGGATTTCGTGGATATAATGAGATAAATTTGAATTTGTCCGTATATGAAGTAGTTGATACGGATATGTTATTAATTTATATGTATGCGCAGGATAATTTCAATGTGTCATTAAACAGAGGGTGGTTTTCTAAGCATACGCTTGGTATGTTTACGGATAAAAAACTTTCTGAAGATATTTGTGCATTATTACAGGAGTATACAAAACGGATATCTCTTGCAGAAATAAAACAAATTATCAGTGAGAATACCGGAGAGTTATCGACGAAATATTTATATGAATATCAAAATTCAGTATATCAGCAATATACAGATAATAGCAGTAATGATATTTACCAAATATATAAACAGGAATTAGATAATTTAGACGATTACCTTTTAGTTTATCTAACAAATTTAAATATAATTATTGATGAAAAAAGCACCCGTTATAATTATATATTTAAAATTGAGTTATACGGGCAGGATGGAACATTAAAAGAAGTACTTTATGATGATACGGAAAGGTATGAAAATGATATTGTAAGACGCCGCGAATGAAAGGAGTAATGAATGTCAGGAAAAATTAATTCTATAAGAATCGTGTTTTCTTTGGCAAAATTAGATGGGTTTGGCAGAAAAAAACTAACCAGAGTGTTGTTTTTAATGACTATATTTTCAGTACTCATTTTTTTATTAGTAAATTCGCTTATTTCTTCTCTGATAATTAGTATGGAAGATATTATTCATAAACCATATGGAAGAATGGTAAATATTATTGCAGGAGCAGATTCATATAACGAAACTATGGAATACTGTAAAGAGATATTTTCGGAAGAAGCGGCAATAGGAGAAATATTCTGGCATATTTTTGAGATAGATGTTGAATGGGAAAATTCTGATATTTTGGGTATACAAGGTCAAAGAATGAAGGTAACGACAAAAATTCAGGCGATGGACCGATATCTTGTAGATGGTACAGAAGAACTTGGAGAGGGAGAAATCTGGATTCCAAAATATTTATATGGTTTGGGTAATTATAATGATTATACATATGCAGATGGGGCAGAACTTCTTGGAAAGGAAATTATATTAACTGTTAAAAATAATTATGTAGAAGAAAATAAAGAGTATGTATTTCGGGTAACGGGAGTCTATGATAATGTGAAAGCATCCACAGAAAATAGTCTGTTTTGTTTGTCTGAGAGAGATGCGTTAGATATATATGAATTTAAAACCTGCTATCAAAATGAAACTTATATCAGGACAATTTTGAGGGAGGCCGGACTGGATGAAAGCTGGGAAGGTTATCAGATGAATTACGAATCTCTTCGCCAGCCTCATTATATAGGTTTTTATATCAAAGAAAAGTATTCTGTTTCAGATATTTCTGCAAAGATTGAAGAAGCAACAGGAGAGTCCTGTTTTCCTTTTTATGAAAGAGATGAAACATTGATTCAATATTATCAATTTATTATTGATTTGAGTAATATTATAGTATTTATACTGGGAGTAACAACCGTTATTGTTCTTGTTGTTTTTGTAATACGGGATTTGAGAACACGGTACAATCAAATAGCGATACGATATGCATATGGCTATTCCGTAAGTTTACAGGTTATTGCGTTTATTGTGGAAAAGATACAAGTATTAGCAAAAGCAGCTACAACAGCAATTGTGATTACAATAGTGATGATTGCCGCAGGAAATTATATCATTCAAAATATTATGCCATTTTATCGAAGAGGTATTGTGCTTCATTTAGATTGGAAAGCCGTAGAAGTAGTGTTGACTGGTATATTAGCGGGAGTTTTACTTTGCGTGGGGTGTTGTATAAATGGAATAAGAAAGTTAAATATAGTGGAAACTTTGAAAAGGGAGGAAAGATAATTGAATTGGATTATTAATCATAAGAAGTACAAATCCTTTTATTTTGTCTGTAACCTTCTTGTAAGCACCGCAGAAATTATGGTATTGAGTATATGTGTATTCTTTGCATATTCGACAGTTGTAATTCAAAACAGGGACTGGTATCAGAACGCGGTAGATATGGAAACTGATACAGACCTTTTATTTCGAGAAAAAATGAACAATATTTTTGGAGTATTATGGATGGCTGTTTTATTTGTACTGCTGTTTTGTATAATTGCAGTATGTATGTTTCGAAAGATGCAGCTGGAAGATATGATACGAATTTTGGGAATTTATATTATAGCAGGATATTCTCAAAAAAAAATAAATAAAATGCTGCTGTTTGATATTGGTATAGATTTTTTGCTATCTATTCCATTTTCATTCTTTCTTACAAATCAGGTAATTATATTTTTGTCAAAAGGAGAAGTTTTTCGTGTAATGATAGCCATAGTAGGCAGTCAGGGACTGCTTCTAAGATTAAATATTATTAATGCTATAATTTTATTAATTGTTATATCTATATATAATCAAAAATGGCTGAAAAGAAAAATAGAAATGGGATTAGCTTCAATGATACGATAAAATAAAGATAATTTTTTATGCAACTCACCTTTTTGGGTGAGTTGTAATTTTTTGAAAAAAACAGAAAATATGTTTGCGTTTTTCTGCAAAGTGTGGTAACATATCTCTACAAATTTAATAAATCGTGCGTAGAATATTGTGAAAAGGGATGGTACCACAGATTTACAGCAGGATGGAAAGAGGTATAAATGAATATTTTAAAGAAGTCTTATCCATACTATGGAAAGATATACGGAATATTGATTCTGTGCATTTTTCTAGGTCTTATGCAGGGTATTGTATCCATTGTGGAGCCTCAGATTATTACCCTGATTGTGGATAATGTCATTAATCCCGCGCTTGGGAAAAATCCTGAGCCAAACAGCAGTATCTTTACATTTCTAATTCGTGATATTCCACAGAATCAGTTATGGAAAATGATGGGGATACTGGCAGGAGTATTTCTGCTTTTTATGTTTTTATATTTTGTTTCATTTTACATACGCTGGAACATTGCGCATTACTTTTCAATCAAGTGTGACAATGCCATGCGATTAGATGTAATGAAAAAAATCAACTCCTTTGGGCTGCCTTTATTAAAGGATTACAGCGCAGGGGATTTGATTACTATCGTAAATTCCGATTCGGAAAAAATCAGAAACTTTCATGTAGCAACAATCCCGTTTATGGTGGATTCCGTATTCTACATAATTGTAGCATCTTATATGCTCTCAAGAATCAGTATCGGACTTATGATGGTTCCGCTTGTAACTCTGGTGGTGTTTGGTTTTATTACCAGAGGATTTCTTAAACTTTGCGACAAAATGTATGGAAAACAGTGGGAAAAAAGTTCAGAATTAAATACCGAAACACAGGAAAGTATTTATGGAATCCGCACCATAAAATCCTATGCAAGAGAAGATGTCAGAAAGAAACGTTTTAATGACAGAACCGAAGACCTGCGTGATTTTTACACATTATTTGCAGTAAAGCGTGCAAGATACTTTCTTGCGTTTGACAGTGTAGACCAGTTTGTTATGTTAATCAGCATGGCAATCAGTATTTATCTTGCAACAAAGTTTGAAATGACCAGTGGAGAATATACAGGTTTTCTGGCATATCTCCTGTCTATCTGCGGATATTTTGTGGATATTATTTTCCTGTCTGCCGATGCTCAGGATGCAAAGGTCAGTACAGGCAGATTGTTCGGACTTTTGGATAAAAAGGATGAAATTCAGGCACTTTATGGCAACGAAGTGGTTTCTAAAGCTCCACATATCACAGTTTCTCATGTTTCCATGCAGACAGAGGGAGCAGAGCTTTTGAGAGATGTTTCTCTGGATATTCCATATGGAAAGAAAGTCGGAATTATGGGAAAAACTGGAAGTGGAAAGTCGGTGCTTCTGCGTGTGCTTCAGGCATTTGAAGAATTTGAGGAGGGAAGTATTACCATTGACGGAAAAAATATCAAAGAATACAGCCGTAATGAAATCGCAAGGGCATATGGTTATGCCATGCAGAATGTCTTTCTGTTTTCCAATAGCATAGAGGCAAATATCGCTTACTATAACCCAGACGCAAAGGAAGAGGAAATCCGTGCCTGCGGAGAGATTGCCGAGGTGAGCGAGTTTGCGGATACCATGCCAGATGGTTATAAAACAATTATCGGAGAAAAGGGCTTTGGACTGTCAGGAGGCCAGAAACAGCGTGTGGCAATTGCAAGAGCACTTTTAAAGAACGCACCTATTACCATTCTTGATGACTGCACCAGTGCTCTGGATATCGAAACAGAGAGTAAAATTTTCCAGAATCTAAATGAATATTTTCATGGTAAAACCCTTCTTATGGCTACCCATAGAGCGATGGCATTAAAAGATTTTGACGAAATTATCTTTATGGATGAGGGAAGGATTATTGAACGGGGAACCTTTGCGGAATTAATGGAATTAAACGGTCATTATGCCGCAGTTTACCGGCAGCAGATGGATAAGGAGGTGTTTGTAGGTGAGTAGAAATTTATATTTTGAAGATGAATTAATAGAAGAAAAGTTTAATAAATTTATGCTTGGGCGTCTGATTTCCTATGCGTCAGATTATAAGTCGGATTATATCAAAGTGATTCTTTTTATGATAGCGACCGGTTTTTTATCTTTAATTCCAGCCGCAATTAATATGAAGATTATCAATGATATTCTTCCGCAGAACGGTATCGTGCCGGACAATGTAATGAGAATGTCCATTGTTCTTTTAAGTCTGTGGGTAATGTTAAGCCTTGGCGGAGTAGTTGCACATTTTATTACGACAAAGGTGACAGCAAAGCTTGGCAATACAATTGTCTGCAAGCTTCGTGAGGATTTGTTTCAGAAATTAATGGAGCTTAATTTTGATTATTACGACAGCAGACCTACCGGAAAAATATTGATTCGTGTGACGAATTATACAGATGAGATTGCAAATTTCTTTATTAATGATATGGTTCGTGTGGTCGAAAATGTATTTATTATGGTAATTACGATTATCTGTATCTGTTTTGTAGATATTCGTATGGCGGCAATGGTAATACTTGTCAGTATTCCATTTGGATTTTTAATGTGGCTGATTGCCAGAAAATTACATAAAAGAATGAGGGTTCACAGAAATAAGCAGAGTAACCGTACCGCTTTTGTAGCAGAGGATATTAACGGGCTGGAGGTTATCAAGGCATTTAACAGAGAGGCTTTGAATGATGAAATTTTTATAGAGCTTTCTGAAAAATACCACAAGGCATTTATGCGTACAACTACTTATCGAGAGCTGTTTTTTCCGCTTTCTCATGGAGTGGTGAGGGTAATCTGTACGATTGTTATTTATGTGACTGCGTTATTTATTATTACAAATAATATCGGGGCACCATTATCACTTGGAGCGCTGGTTATTGTGACTACTTATATGCAGAGATTTTCTGGTGCCATGTTTACAATCTGTCAGAGGCTTCAGTCTATTACAAATGTTACTTCCAGTATAGAGCGTATTTTTGAAGTGCTGGATACGGAAAATGATATTGTAGAAAAAGAGAATGCAAAAGAGCTTGCGGATATACAGGGAGAAGTGGTTTTTGACAATGTTACCTTTTCCTATAATCAGGGAATACCTGTATTAGAGCATGTGAATCTGAAGGTGGAGCCGGGCCAGATGATAGCGCTTGTCGGACCGACGGGAGCCGGAAAGACCACAATTGTCAGTCTGATTAGCAGATTTTATGATATTGATAAGGGCGCGATACGGATTGACGGTACGGATATACGAGATGTAACGCTGAATTCCCTGAGAAACAGAGTAGGGGTAATGATGCAGGATACCTTTCTGTTCCGAGGTGAAATTATTGATAATATCCGTTTTTCCAGACCGGATGCGACGGATGAAGAATGCATGGAGGCGGCAAAGAAAGTGTTTGCCCATGAGTTTATTATGAAAAAGCCGCAGGGGTATCATACTGTTATTTCCAGTCAGGGAACAGAGCTTTCCGCAGGAGAAAGGCAGCTTTTGTCTTTTGCAAGGCTGATACTGGCAAATCCTGATATTATTATATTGGATGAAGCCACCAGTAATATTGATACTGAGACGGAAAAGCTGATTCAGCAGATGTTTTCTACTGTGTTAAAAGGGAAAACGAGCTTTGTAATTGCGCACAGACTGTCTACGATTAAAAATGCGGACAGGATTTTATATATTGACAATAAGGGAATTATGGAAGATGGAAGCCATGATGAGCTGGTGATGGGAAAAGGATTGTATTATCAGCTTGTAAGCAGATAAAGGAAAACAAAAGTATGCCTCTGATAGTTGGAATTGTTTGACATCTAATTATCAGAGGCTTCAAATTAAAAATTTTGATATTATTATAGAAAGTTTGAACTAGAAAGTCTAATATTGTCAGAAAGGAGATTTTAATGAAAAAGGTAAAATTTTATGTAAGGAACTGGATGGAGTATGTGGATATTGAAAAGTTAAAAAAGCAGATTAACGGGCGGGATGTGTATTTGTGGGATAATACGCAAAGAGAGCATTTGGAGATGTTTTTGAAAGAAAGAGGAATTTTGGTAAGGGGAACTGTGGATAACAGAGAAGAACTGCTGAATGGAAGTATTTATTTTATTAATGCATTGTGGGGCAGGAATGGTGAGCTGATGAAAAAGCTGCATGACCATAAATTGGAGGAAGACAGAGATTTTACCAATATTTCCATGTATAAAGTTTTGAATTATGTAGACGAGTATTATAAGGATTCCTGTGGAAATGAAATTATTACAGAAGGAAGCGTTGAAAATGTGGAAATTCATTTGTTGGGGTATAATAACAGACTTTATATTGGAAAAGATTTTTGCTGTCAGAATCTATTGAAAATAAGAATGAAGGGAAATGTGAGTTTGCATATAGGCAGAGATGTTTATTGTCGTTCGGGAGAAATGTTTTTTCAGGATTCCAGAAATGTTTTTCAGGGACATTCTTATCTTGGAGGAGATTTTTTTATCAGCAATTTCGGCGGGGAAATGGAGATAGGGGAAGGTATGGAAGTGACAGACGGGCTTTATATTGGAGTAATGGAAAAGACAAAATTGACGATTGGAAAAGAGTGTCTGGTAGCAAAGGATGTGAAAATTCTTTCCGGTGCCGGACATAGTTTGTATGATTTGGAAGAAAAGCGCAACATTAATATGCAGGAAAATATTCATGTGACCATCGGAAATCATGTATGGCTGGGACTTGGCAGCCAGATTATTTATAATACGGAAATAGGGGAACATTCCATGGTGGGAGCCGGTTCCGTTGCGAAGGGAAGTTATCCTGCACATTGTGTCATTGCGGGAAATATTGCAAGAGTTGTCAGGGAAAATACAGACTGGTGTGAAGTGGATTATGTTTCTTATGAGGAATTTATGGAGGATTGGAAATAAGTTCTATTCCTGTTTCGCAATTTTTTACAATTCAAATTTAGTGCTTTTAGAAATGCTATGTGGTACATAAGGGGCAATAAGAAATGTTTGATTTTTTGTATAAGTTTTTGCTGCCTGATTTGTGGTAAGCACAATAGAGCCATCTAAGATAATACCGATTGTCAGCACAGAAACATGGTTATGCAATGGATAGGAGATTGTTGAGCGCCCACAGAAAATCAATTCAATACCTGTTTTTGCATTATATAAATAGCATATATCATTTGGTGTCATAAATTTTCATCTCCCCATTGTTTCATATGTTCAAAAACGGGAATAAAGCTTTTTCCCAAATCAGTAAGATTATATTCTACATGGGGAGGTACTTCTTTATAATCATAACGGGAAATAAAGCCATCTGCTTCCAGTTCCCGAAGCTGTTTTGTAAGGCTTGACTCTGTAATATCCCCAATATGTCTGCGAAGCTGTCCAAAACGGTGTATATCCTGAAAAGCAATATAATAAATAATTTCAATTTTCCATTTACCGCCTAAAATCTTTTGTATGGTGGAAACTGTCTTGCAGCGTTCGATTGACAATGTGCTTTTTTTCATTTTTGTTACTCCTTTTTTTGTAAAGAGTATAGCATACTGGTTACCGAAAATCAATGTACGTGATATAAATAGGTACTTCAAAAAAGTACAGTACTTGTAAAAATATTATACATAATTATAATTAGTGTAAACAACAGAAAAGGAGAGAAGTTTATGCACTACACAGGAACAATTTGGAGACCGCCATATGAGGCAGAATCACTTCTGTTAGAAGTAACAGCAGGCTGTACGCATCATAAATGCAAGTTTTGTACTCTGTACAATGATTTGCCATTCAAGTTCAGAATGTCCTCTATGGAAAATATTGAGAACGATTTGCAGGAGGCGGAAAAAGTAATGAAAAGCTGGAAAAATCAGAATATTTATCGGGTATTTCTGACAGGGGGTAATCCATTCGTCTTATCTTATGACAAATTGAGGGTGATTGCAGAGCTCATCCATAAATATCTTCCATTGGTAAAATCAATTGGCTCATTTGCAAGAATTACAGATATTATGCCTAAAACCGATAAAGAACTTGCAGAGCTTCATGGCATGGGATATGACAGTCTGACAATAGGAATTGAAACAGGTGATGATGAGGCTCTGCGGTTTATGAACAAAGGATATACTTCTTTGGATATTATAAAGCAATGCCAGAGACTGGATATTGCAGGGATTCATTACAGTTTCTTTTACTTGGTAAGTATTTCCGGAGCAGGCCGTGGAGAAATCGGAGCAAAATTGACCGCTGATATATGTAATCAAATACATCCCACACTTATTGGAGCAAATATGCTTACGATTTATCCGGACTCTGAACTTTATACGGAAATACAGCGTGGGAATTGGCAGGAAGAAGAGGAACTTGAAAAGTACAAGGAGGTACGAACACTTATAGAAAATTTACAGATATCCACAATGTTTGCAGCAATGGGAGCTTCCAATGCGTATCAGTTTCACGGGCAACTGCCAAAAGACAGAAAAAAGTTATTGTCATTTCTGGATAAAATTATAGAAAATGTCAGTGAGGAAGAATTACAGAAATATAGAAAAAGTGTTTATCATCTATAAGTAAAAGGGGTTAATATTTCTGCAATAAATATAGAAGAAGTTTGATATTACAGTAAACGTATGTGATTTGAAAAATATCCCATTTATGTAAGAGGTGAAGAGTTTATTAAAGGATTAAAATCGGAAAAAGTCAGAATAAACAGTTCGATATTGACAGGGACCATGAAACAAAGTAAACTTGTTTGTATCAGAATAGGTGAAAGGGATGGAACTGTATATGAATAACTGGATTTTGCATATAGAAGGGCTCGGAAAAATAAAAAATGCAGATATTGAGGTCTCGCCATTTAATCTGTATATTGGAGATAATAACAGCGGGAAAAGTTATATTATGACTGTTATTTATGGATTGTTAAATATACGATTCTATGATGTAAGATATAAAATTGATACTGCTACAAAAGAATATGAAAAGTGTTGTCAATTTGTAGAAAGTTGCTGTAAATTACAGGACGAAGATGAAATACATCTTACAAGAGAGGAAACAGAGGCTTTTAATATAGTATTAAATCAGATTTTGAAGGACAATAAGCAGGAATTTATCAGAACATTTTTTAATAAGAACATTGATATAGAAAAAATAAGCATCAGTATTCCATATAAAAAATCTTTTGTAATATCAGTCAGAAATTATGTTGATGATAACTTTGACGAAATATTTTTATTTAATAAAGTATTTTTTTGTCGTGATACAGAAACCACCTTTTATTCTGAGCTGGCAGGAGCAGGAATGGATAGTTATGGAGGAAAGACTGACTATCAATATATTATATCTTATATTATTGAAAGTATGTTAAAATGTCAGTTCTGTAATATGAATAGAAGTAGAATTACCTATCTTCCAGCTTCCAGAACAGGATTTATGCTTACTTATAAAACATTGATAGCAAGTTCTGTGGAGGATAAATTTAATCTTGGAGAGACGAAAAAAAATCTTCTTACAAAGCCATGCAGTGACTTTCTGGTACGTTTATCAAAAGTGGTGGCAGAAGATGAGTATTCACTTAATTTTCAGGATATTATTGAATTTATTGAAGAACATATATTATCTGGCAGAATTTATATATCCAGTAATCCTTCGGCGGAGGTTTCCTATATTCCAAAAGGTGAAAAGAAAGGTTTGCCGTTGTATGTAACATCAGGTGTGGTAACAGAGATTACACCATTGTTACTCATGTTACAGGATAATAGGATGGGCACTCTTATGATGGAGGAACCGGAAATGTGCCTGCATCCAAAATTGCAATGGATATTGGCAAGGGTATTTATTAAGCTGTACCATAGAAATACACCAGTTTTTATTACTACACACAGTGATATTATTTTAAGCCATATTAACAATATGATTCATTTGTATGGAAAATCCAATAAAGAAAAATTATTGAATGAGTTTGGATATGATGAGGAAGATATTATCAATCCTGCTGAGGTAAGAGTGTATCAGTTTACATCTGAAAAAGGTGCAACAGTTATTCAAAAACTGTCATGTCAAAGTTATGGAATCGAAGCCCCGACCTTTCAGATAACATTACGTGAGATGTTATCACAACTGGAAATAATTGAGGGGGAGGAATAGAGGTGTTTTCACAAAGAACAAATGAAAGGTTGAAACTGTTTGAGAATCAGCTTGTGGAGGTTTCAAATACAGGAGTAGAGATTGAGGAAAAGATAGAATCCGGATATGCAAAAGTAAAAATCAATTGTGATAACAGGATAGTTGTTTTCAAAAATATGGAAAAGAAAAGGCTCCAAAATCTAAAATGTAAAAATTGCGCGGATTATATTATTTTTGAAGAAACAGAAGATGGGATAACAGTTCATATTTTGGAAATGAAGCGTACAGTTAAAGAAAAAGAATGGGAACATATAAAGAAGCAGTTTTTAGGAGCTGTGTTGAATTCCTATGCATTGGCAGGAGTATTGGAAACAGAGATAGATGAGAGAAGGATTCAGTTTTATACCTGTTATAGAAGGGATTTAATAAATTCTTCAGTATCTATGCGGGCAGCGCTGGCAAATAGAACAATAAAAAGCGGTAATGCAGAATGGAACAGTGGCATGGTAAAAATTGAAGAAAGAGGATGTTCTGTGAAGGAATTTTGTCATCACAAGATACAATTAGATGAAGAAAGTGGTTTTGCGGAGTATAAAATAGAAAAGTAAAATGATTTGTTGTTTATGGTCAAAGTTATTTTTGCTGCAAAAGGTTAAAAAAATAAATTAAGTCTTGACTGTTCTTGACAGGCTGCTGTTTTTATGCTAAAATAACGCCAGAAATTAAGAAAGAGGTGTGGCAATGTTTCATAAGTAATTCGAATTTATAAGATAGTGAATCAACATGTCTGTAAATGTATTATATATTGATATCAGACTTGTTTTGCTGTTGAAATTTGGATTACTTGCTGTTTTTATAACAGTTTGTTATTTGTCGCACTGTTTTTGTATCCTTATATGATTTTTTACTGGATATCATACATGCAGTAGATAGTTCCTTTTTTTGATATGTGATGATTCACTGTCGAAAAAAAGGAACTATTTTTGTTGAGTAATCAGCACAAATGTTGATTACATTATTTGGGCAGTCAATATATTCAGGTTGATGAATTACAATACAATCAGTTCTTAGCTGACTGTATGCGAATCGTTGACTGCAAAATAGGAGGTATTTATGTTACAGTTAAAAAATATAACAATTCATCTCAAGGAGGATGGAAGATACATTACAGATAATTTTTCCTTTACATTAAATCGTGGCGATAAAGCTGTTATTATTGGTGAAGAAGGCAATGGAAAATCTACTCTTTTAAAATTTATTTATCAGCAAAATCTTATAGAGAACTACTGCGTTTGCTCCGGTGATATTATTACAAAAGGCAAAATGGCATATCTGCCTCAGGTTATGGATAAGAGCTGTGACACTCTTTCACTGGCAGAATATTTTGAGTCCTCTGAGTATTATATGCATACTGATATTTTAACAAAGCTGGGATTATCCATAGACTTTATTTTATCCGACCAAAAACTTGTCACTCTTTCCGGTGGCGAGAAAGTAAAAATCCAGCTTGCACATCTGCTTATGGAGGAGCCGGATATCCTGCTTCTTGATGAGCCTACAAATGATTTGGATATTCCTACATTACAATGGCTGGAAACTTTTATTGCGGAAAGCAGGCTGCCAGTCCTTTATATTTCACATGATGAAACACTTATTGAAAATACAGCAAATACAATTGTGCATATGGAGCAGATTATGCGTAAAAGTAAATGCCGTATTTCCGTTTCGCATTGTTCTTACCGCGAGTATCTGTCTCACCGGAAAATTTCTTTTACACATCAGGAGCAGGTAGCCAAAAAGCAGCGGGAGGACTATGAAAAACAAATGGAAAAATGGCGGAAAATTTATGACCGCGTGAATCATGAACAGGGAGCAATTACAAGACAGGACCCTCATGGTGGAAAACTGCTTAAAAAGAAGATGAGTTCTGTAATCTCTATGGGAAAACGCTTTGAGAAGGAAAAAGAAAATTTTCTGGATTTTCCACAGGAGGAAGAAGCCATTCTGGCAAAATTTGATGAGACAATTCATCTGCCATCAGGTAAAACAGTGCTTGATTTTTCATGTGACAAACTGTGTATCGGGGAGAGAATTTTATCTCAAAATCTTCAGCTTTATGTATCTGGAAGTGAACACATCGGCATTATCGGCAGGAATGGTGCAGGTAAATCAACACTGCTTTCGCTGTTGTGGAACAATCTCAAAGACCGAAATGATATCACCGCCGCATTTATGCCGCAAAATTATGCCGAAATACTGGATTTTAATAAAACTCCCGTTCAATATCTGGCAGAAAGCTATACAAAGCAGGAAGTAACCAAAGCCAGAACCTATATGGGCGGCATGAAATTTACTCATGAAGAGATGACTGGAAAAATAGGGAACTTAAGCGGTGGACAAAGAGCAAAAATACTGTTTCTTGATATGGTATTGCGTGGGGCAGATGTGCTGGTGCTTGATGAACCCACCCGGAATTTCAGCCCTCTTTCAAGCCCTGTGGTCAGAGCAGCTCTTTACAATTTTGGCGGTGCTATTATCAGTGTATCTCACGACAGGAAATATCTGAACGATGTTTGTGATAAGATTTATGAGCTTTGTGAAAATGGTTTATTTCCTGTGGATAAGGAAAGTGAATATTTATAAAAATTAAAAGTTTCCTGTCAGTTGACTTTTTCTCTTAAAGTATCGCTGCAATCCATTGAGTTTTTTTATTTCCTTGGCTATACTTATCATAAAGTGAAAAGCAGAAAGGAGATTTATATATGAACAATTTGAATTTTTCTGATAATATTATCAAATTACGTCATAATAAAAAAATAACTCAAGAGCAGCTTGCGGATTTTATAGGTGTCACAAAAGGCTCTGTCTCAAAGTGGGAAACTGGTCAGAGCCTTCCTGATATTTTAACACTTCCTGAACTTGCGGCATTTTTTGATGTTACGATAGATGAGCTCCTTGGATATAAACCACAGTTGAGCAGAGAACAAATACACAAGATTTATCGTGACTTGGCTGTTGCATTTGCGGAGCAGCCGTTTCATCAGGTAATGTTAAAAAGTGAGGATTATGTAAAGAAATATTATTCCTGTTATCCCTTTCTTTTTCAGATATGTGTTTTATGGCTGAATCATTTTATGCTGGCAGAGGATAAAAATATTCAGGAAACAGTGCTGACAAAACTCTTGGATTTGTGCAGCCATATTATCTCCAATTGTAAAAATATTGGTATCTGTGAAGATACTGTGATTGTTAAGGCGGCGGCAGATTTACAGCTTGGAAATGCAATACAAGCGATTGAGGCAACCGAAGAAATCCTAAATCCACGCCGTCTTGCCAGTCAAAGTGATTCAGTATTAATTCAGGCATATATGCTTGCAGACAAAAAAGAAAACGCTGACAGCTTTACACAGATGAGCATGTTTTTACATCTCAATTCATTGATTGCAGCGGCAGTCTGGCATCTTATTATTCACAATGATAATCTGTATATCTGTGAAATTACCATTCAGCGGATAGAGAATTTAATTGCAGCTTATGAACTGCAGAAATTTTCTCAAGGAACAACAACACGGTTTCATTATCAGGCTGCCATTGTTTACAGTATGCATAAAAAGAAAGAACAGGCAGTCAATATGTTAAAAAAGTATGCAGATGAAGTTGATTTTTTGCTGACAGGAGATAATCTTTCTCAGCATGGAGACAGCTATTTTTATTCTATTCAAAAATGGTATGACCAGTTAGACTTGGGAACAGACGCGCCAAGAGATAAGCGGGTGATTTATGACAGTTTTGTACAGTCATTTGCAAATCCAGTGTTTTCTGTTTTGAAGGATAACAAAGAATATCAGGATATCTGCCATATTGTTGCAAAGAAGGGAGAAAAGTTATGAATAATATTGAAATGAAAGAAATACTGCCGTTTTTAATACCTTTGGTTATTGTGCAATTCGTGCTTCTTGCCGTTACCATAAGGCATATTCTGACACATAAGACCTATAAACGCGGCACCAGAGCATTATGGCTCGCTGTATCAATTATCGGCATGGAGTTTATTGGTCCTGTTTTATACTTCCTTTTGGGAAAGGAGGACAACTGATGGATATGCTGACTTGTTCTCATGTATCAAAAGCCTTTGGAAAACACAATATATTCAATAATGTATTGAGTGACCTTACCTTTTCTGTACCTGAACATAGTATTTTTGGGTTTATTGGTCAAAACGGCGCAGGAAAAACCACTACAATGAAACTGATACTTGGTCTGTTACAGTGTGACAGCGGTGAGATTTTTGTAAATGGAATCCCTGTAAGTTTTGGGCAGAACAAAACAAACAGATATATCGGATATCTGCCCGATGTACCTGAATTTTACAGCTTTATGACACCAATGGAATATTTAATGCTGTGTGGAGAAATCACCGGAATGGAAAAGAAAAAAAGTCAGGACAGAGCAGACAGACTGTTACATCTTGTAGGTCTTTCTCAAGCACAAAAACGTATTCAGGGATTTTCGCGCGGAATGAAACAGAGGCTTGGCATTGCACAGGCATTGTTAAACAGTCCAAAGCTGCTGATATGTGATGAGCCGACGTCAGCTCTTGACCCGTTGGGCAGAAAAGAAATACTGGATATTTTATGTTCTGTAAAAAATGAGACTACTATTTTATTTTCCACGCATATTCTTTCTGATGTAGAACGGATTTGTGATAAAATTGCGTTTCTCAATAATGGAAAAATAGCCTTGCAGGGCACATTGGAGGAAATAAAAGGCATTCGAAAGGGAAGTGGTATAGAAATAGAATTTAACCGACAGGAAGATGCGGATTTATTTGCAGAAAAATATAAAGATGGCAGAAGAACAGGAAAAGTGCGAGTGTGCTGTCATCAAAAAACAGAAAAAGATATGATAGAAATTATGCAGCTTCTGACAGGAAACAATATTTCCCCTCAGCGGATAGAAATGCTGGAGCCTACACTAGAAGACCTGTTTATGGAGGTGGTTGGCGAATGAAACAGTTAACAGCTTTTACAAAAAAGGAATTTATGGAATTAATTCGTACAGGAAAAGCCCTGTTGTTAATGATTTTATTTATTCTTTTTGGAATTATGAATCCCGCCATAGCAAAAATGACGCCGTGGCTGCTGGAAACAATGTTGCAGGACCCTGCTGAAACTGGATTTGTGATAACAGAAATAGAAGTGAATGCAATGTCCTCATGGACGCAGTTTTATAAAAATATACCAATTGCATTTATTATTTTTCTTATAATGTTCAGCGGAATACTGACTGCCGAGTATCACAAAGGCACACTTGTCAATATGATTACAAAAGGTATGGACAGATGGAAGATAATTATGTCAAAGCTGATTGTTATGATATCTTTCTGGACAGTTGGATATTGGGTATGTTATGGAATTACATATCTGTATAATGCATGGTTTTGGGATAATAAAGTTGCCTCTTATTTATTGTTTTCCGCATTTTGTTTTTATCTTATCGGTATATGGATGATTTCGCTGATAGTATTTTTATCAGCAGTTTTTCAAAATAATTCTGCTGTATTAATAATGACCGCATGTGGCTTTCTGGTTATTTATTTTATTGGATTTATACAGAAAGTGAAAAAATTTCTTCCAGTAAAACTTCTTGATTCTGCTGATTTGTTGTCAGGTACAAAGGAAGCATCGGAATATTTGTATGCCATAGCAGTTCTTATTATATTAGTAATTGGCAATATAACAATAGCAGTGGTACAGTTTAATAAAAAGAATATATAATCAGCCGGATATAAATCAGATAATAAGCCTTTGACCTGTTATATGGTAAATATTGTCTGTATAAGTCTGTATAATTTTCCTGCTTTTTATAAAAAAGATTTCCTTTTTTTAATATTTATGTTATCATACTTTTATAAAGCCTTATGGCAAAATTTACGTGACAGAAAGGATAAAAAAGTATGAAGCAGTTTACAGGTATCAGCAGAAGCGGCGATGTAAAAGAAGCCGTTTTGGGGCTTGAACGCCCACAGCTTCTTATTCTGTGCGGCAGTGACAAGGAAGCCTTCAGAAATCAGGTGGAGGAGATAGAAGCATTATTTCCGGGGGTTCCAAGTATCGGCTGCGTAGGCCAGAGCTATGCAAAAACAGATGTGGTTGAGAACGGATTTACAGTTACTGCATTTTATGACGGAATATCTGCAAGAGCAAATGTATTGGAGGAAGCCGGTACCATGCCCGTAAAGTATATTAAAAGGCTGGAAAAGGATATGAATGCAGTGAACGGAACAGCCGAAAATATGGTATGTATGGATTTCTGTGCCGGCAATGACGAGTGCGTTCTGGCGACAATAAATTCCGTACTGGAAAGAAAAAAGATTCCTCTTACCGGAGGAACAGCATGGGAAGGAACTGTGTGCTGTAACGGCAAGGTATATGAAAACGCCTGTGCTTATGCTCTTGTAAAAAATGAGCATGGAAAAATAAAGGTATATAAAGAAAATCTTTACACCCCGACAGATACAAAATACCTTGTGACAAAAGCGGTTCCTGAAAAATACATAATTAAAGAGCTGAACGGACAGCCGTTTGCCGATGTATATACAAGAGACCTCGGCATACAGGAGGAGGATATTGAGACGCAGACCTTTGTCAATCCTCTGGGAAGGATTATAGGAGACGAGGTTTTTATTGTATCGTTAAAAGAACTGCAATCCGATAAATCTGTTATGTGTTATCGCAAGGTGAATCCAAAAGATAAGCTTTATATTATGCAGATAGGCGATTTGAAGAGCATTTATAAATCTACCATAGAACATATAAGAAATGATTTCAAAAAAATCTCAGGCGTATATTCGATTAACTGTGCTTTCCGGTATATCCTATTTCAGCAGCATAACTGTGTAGAGCAGTATTTTACAGAAATGAACCAGTTAGGTACACATTCGGGGCTGATAGGACTGGGAGAACATTATATGAAGCAGCATACAAACCAGACAATGTCATGTGTTGTTTTTGAATAGGAGGAGCGCGCTATGGGATTATTCAGAAAAAGGGAAGAAGCAGAACAGATATATTATGAGCCGGAGGTAAAAAGAGAAGATTTAAAAAATAAATCTTATTCGCTTGTCTATGCACATGATTATATGAAGAAAAGATATGATGACCTTGTAGATGAGGAAGTAGCGATTACAGAGCAGATTGTCAATATAAAGGATGCTTTTTATCAGGTTATGGAAAAAGCGGAAAGTTTAAATGAAAATATTGGAACTTTTCAAAATGTATTTGAAGGAATCGGCGATGCAACAAAATCTTTTGAAGATGTGAGAAGAGATATTGTAAAATCCGTAGAGGATGCGCAGAAGCAGGTAAAAGTGTTAAAGGCAGACGCACAAAAGGTAACAGAGAGCTTTCAGGTAATGGATGCAACCTTTGACAATCTGCAGGCTTCTGTGGATGAGATTAAAAAATGTACAAAAGGTATTATATCAGTGGCAAATCAGACAAATATGCTTTCATTAAATGCTTCCATAGAAGCTGCAAGAGCCGGTCAGCATGGCAGGGGCTTTGCAGTGGTAGCGGAACAGGTCAGTGAACTGGCAGACCAGATAAAAAATCTGATTACGATTGTAAATCAGAGTGTAAAGCATGTGGAGGAGGACACAAAAGAGCTGAATGTATCTTTGCAGTGTTCCAGAGAGGCATTGGAGACAAATCAGAAAAATGTAGAAGGAACACATGAAATTTTTGATACTATCCGGCAGCAGGCAGACCAGATAGAGGATGTGCAGCAGGCGATTGAGCAGGCAATCGGCGGCTCGGAAAGAGAGATTGGAAATTTGACAAATTATGTTGTAATGTCACAGAAAAGTTATGAAGATGTGCTTCGATATATTGATGATATTGAAAAAAGCGATGCCAGCAAGACTATGGTATTTGAAGATTTGAGAAATATGCTTGGACAGATTCGGCCTCTGGCGGAAGATATAAGAAAATAAATAACCGATTGACATATTAAAAGAACAATACAGAATATTGCAGATTGATATCAGTAACAGCTATATTTTGTATTGTTCTTTTTCTTGAGCAATCAAAGAGTTCTGTTTATAAATAAAGACTCCAGAAACACATTTATGCAAATTTCCGAAAAGGAATCTGTGGAATCGGATTTTTTTCCGGATTCATCTGATGAATGTAATAGGTGATAAGACCATGTACATTTCCATGATAAATCAGTTTAAACTCCGGCATCAACCGGTAATCCACAGGATGCATAAGAGATTCATGTTTTGGCAGCGTTACAGCGCCGCTTTCCTTCAACAACTCTCCGATAAACTGTGAACAGAAATAGTAGTTCGGCCGTTTGTGCTTAATATGAAACATACAGTAAACAGTTCCCAAAATACTGTACCGGTATTTCGATGCTTCCTTATTCATCTTCGATATTTTCTGTTTTATTTTATAATAGGCGGATTTTGTTATCTTCAGTTCGTATACCTCACAGGCAGTGTCAGGGTGAAGCCCCATATAGCCGCTGTAAGGACTTTCTATGGTAAAGCCTGCCGGAAGGGGTTTCTCCGGCTGTAATCTGGAAAATGTATATAAAGATTCAAGACTGCTGTCCAGACTTATTGAGGCATGAGTGTAAGGTTCAGATGTTACAAATCCTATTGCCCGTGACAGAGCTGTGCCTGTTTTTGTTAATACTATGTATATGGATTTCATGTTATTACCTCATATCAATTATGCGTTTTCTGTTGTTACCTGTATAGTATATATTATTTTATACGAATTGGCTAGTGGAAAATATTATAATTATACAATTTTTTATACAAAAACAAAAAAATATGATGGAGGAATAATACAATGAACGTTTTTTAGATTTTCATAGATGATATAAAAGGGCTAGTAAAAAATCCCATTGCAATTGTAGTGATTATTGGTGTGGCTGCGCTGCCGTTACTTTATGCATGGTTTAATATTATTGCCAACTGGGACCCGTATGGAAGCACTGGAAATATTCTTTTTGCCGTAGTCAATGAGGATAAGGGAGCTGATTTTGAAGGTTTGGAGCTGAATCTGGGAAGTCAGGTGGAGCTTGAAACAATAGATGTATTTCCAGTAGAGAATTATGGTTCGGCTATGACGCCGTTTTACAGTGTTCTTGCCATCTGGGTGGGAGGCATTGTTCTTGTGGCAGTGATTAAGACAAATGTAAAGGATAAAAGTTCTTACAAAAATGTTAAGCATTATCAGGAATATCTGGGAAGATATCTGTTTTTTCTGGTAATGGCTGTAATACAGGCTGTAATTATCTGTCTTGGGGATTTATTCTTTCTTAAAATACAATGTGAATCAATATTGCCGTTTGTGTTTACGGGAATTGTATGTGCATTTGTATTTTCACTGATTATATTTACTATTACGATTTCTTTTGGGGATATTGGAAAGGCGGTTTGTGTAATTTTGTTTGTGATTCAGTTAGGAGGAGGTGGTACATTTCCGATTGAAGTAACGCCGGATTTCTTTCAGACATTATATCCGCTTCTTCCGTTTACGCATGCCATTAATGCAATGAGAGAGTGTATCGCAGGTATGTATGGAATGAATTATGTGGAGGATGTGTGCTGCCTGCTTGTATATGTGCCATTTATGCTGATACTTGGATTTTATCTTAGAAATCCGTTGATTCAGGCGAATGAATTTTTTGAAAGGAAACTTCATGATACAGAGATGATGTAAAGAGTGCGAAGGCATTAAGTGTGTAAAATTAAAAAATAGTATATATTTATTAAAAGGGATTCCGTAATTATTCATGTGTTTGTCATGCTAAAAACAAAATCTGTATTGACAACAGATTATATGTCTAGTAAAATGAAAATAGTAGAAAAAGGAGGAACTGTATATGTCAGCATGTGTAATTCGCTTAAGGTAAAAACGGCAATAAGAAGACAGCCTGTCTTGAAACAGGTTCTTTTTGCGTACTTAAGTGCAGGACAATGCGTCATATAACTGGTTTTTTTGTATGCCAGTTTTTTGTGTTATCTTCTTAATGTATATGCAGGAGAATCTGTTCTAGGCAGTTTCTCCTGTTTTTTTATTGCCATTTTTGATGCAAATAAAAAAGCAGGAGGAAACACATGTCCGAAAAATATAAAAATAACAGAAAGAAAGAGTCCCGTTTACAGAAAATATACGGGTCGCAAAACTTTTTGACAAGCAGAAGACTTTTAGAAAGAATCGTAAGAAAAAGCACAATTACAAAAAATGATATAGTTATAGAAATTGGCACCGGAAAAGGGCATCTTGCAGAGGTACTTTGTAGAAAGGCAGATTATGTTTGTTCGGTAGAGATTGACAAAAAACTGTATGAACATGCAAAAGAACGCTTAAAAAATGTAAATAATTTAAAAATAATCTTTGGGGATTTTATGAAATATAAGCTGCCAGATAAGGGAAATTACAAAGTCTTTTCCAATATTCCGTATTATTTAACAACTGAGATTGTAAGAAAACTTACAGAAAATGCTAACCCGCCATCTGAAATGTGGCTTGTAATGGAAAAGGGAGCGGCAAAGAGGTTTTTAGGAGTGCCAGCAGAAACAAAATATTCTTTATCTTTAAAATACAGGTGGAAACTGGATATTGTTTATTTTTTTAAAAAAGAGGACTTCCACCCAAAACCCTCTGTGGATTCGGTGTTGTTGCATTTTTTACGGAAATAAATTATGGACATACGCATAAGAAAAAAGTATAATAAAATACATGGACAACACTAATAAAATATATTGGACAGACAGGAGAACAATGTTGTCTATTTCTAAGAAAAATTCATAGAATGATTAAAATAATTGTTAAAGACAGGAATAGAATGTAAAATCAGATAAAAGGTGACTTATGGATGCGCAAAATAATCAACAAAATAACGAAAAAGACAACGGACAGATGACACAACGCATTGATTTGTGGCTTGTTCAACATAAAAATATCGAAAGCCGCTCAAAGGCGCAGGCATTGATTAGAATGGGAAACGTGATATGTAACGGAAAAATAGTTATGAAAACCTCACAAATAGTATCAGAGCAGGATTGCATAGAAATCAGCAGCTATGATTATATGAAATATGTGTCAAGAGGGGGCTTAAAGCTGGAAAAAGCGATTCAGGTGTTTCATCTGGATTTTTCAGGTAAAAAAGTGCTGGATATCGGTTCCTCTACCGGAGGCTTTACAGACTGCGCTCTCCAGCATGGGGCAGAATCTGTGATTGCAGTTGATGTCGGCAAAAAGGTTATGCATTCTTCGCTGGCGGAGGATATACGAGTGGAGCTTCATGAAGAGACGGATATCAGAGATTTTCCTTTGGAGCGTTTGAAAGAGATTGATTATGTGGTTTGCGATGTGTCATTTATCTCTCTTTTATCAGTAATAAAGCCGCTGAAAAGCGCACAGGGAAATTTTGAACTTGTTTTGCTTATTAAGCCGCAGTTTGAGTGCGGAGCACAGATTGCCAGACGTTATAAGGGAGTGGTTTTGGATAAAAAAGTGCATAGGAATCTGTTAAATCATGTGATACAGGAAATGAGAGATTACTCGTTTTTTTTAAAGGAAATTACTTATTCGCCTGTCTGCGGAGGAGATGGGAATATTGAGTATATTTCTCATTTTGACCGGAGGGAGTCGGATATGATTTCTTTTATTGAAATAGATAATATTGTTGAGACGGCTTTTGGAAGTCTGAAAAATAAAAACAGGAAGAAATAGTTATTATAAATGGCTGAAAAAATATATAAATATGAGGTGAAGGTATATAGAATTGAAAAACAGTTATATTGATGCCGGAAAAGCGTTTGATTTTGGAAGAGTTTCAAGAGATTATGCGCAATATCGCGATATTTACCCAAAAGAATTTTATGATAAAATCATATCCAGAAATCTTTGTATAAAAGGACAAAAAGTGCTTGATTTGGGCACTGGAACAGGGGTGCTTCCAAGAAATCTGTATCATTATGGTGCCAAGTGGACTGGTACTGATATTTCTGAAAATCAGATTAGGCAGGCAGAAAGACTTTCAGAGGAAGCGAGTATGAACATTTTATATAAAACAGCGGCAGCAGAAGACCTTGAGTTTCCTGATAATACTTTTGATGTAATTACTGCATGTCAGTGTTTTCTATATTTTGACCATAAAAAACTTATGCCAAAGCTCGCTCATATGTTAAAACCAGATGGAAGGCTTCTGCTGCTTTATATGGCATGGCTTCCGTTTGAAGATAGGATTGCGGGCGCAAGTGAAGCGCTTGTGCTTAAATACAATCCTCACTGGACAGGTGCAGGACAAATCAGGTGTCCGATAATGATTCCAAACTGCGTATATGAAACATTTGAGCTGGTATATCAGGAAGAATATGATATAAATGTTTCATTTACAAAGGAAACATGGCATGGAAGAATGAAGGCGTGCAGAGGAGTAGGGGCTTCTTTGTCACAGGAGGAAATTGCACAGTGGGAACAGGAGCATAAAAAGTTGCTCGATTCCATCGCACCAGAAAGGTTTGATGTACTGCATTATACTTCTTTTATGGAATTAAAGCCAAAAATATAAGACAAAAATTAGAACTGGAGTTCGAAATTAGAAGGAGAAAAGATTAAATGAATAATGATAATACGAATTGGGGACAAAGTGTTACCGGAGTTGTGATTCATAAAGGAAAGGTTTTGCTGGCAAGGCATACCTATGGAACAGGTGTGGGTAAACTAATTATACCAGGTGGATATGTCCAGTATAATGAAACGCCACAGGATGCGCTTATTCGGGAATATCTGGAGGAAACAGGCATTAAGGTGGAACCTGAAAATATTATTGGAATTCGTTTTAATATACATGACTGGTATATTGCATTCAGAGCGAAATATATTTCAGGCATACCAAGGTCAGACAATGATGAAAACAGTGAAGTAATTTGGATTGAGATTGAGGAAGCGTTAAAGAGAGAGGATGTTCCAGATTTGTCAAAAAAATTAATACAAAGTGCAGTTTTAAATAAAGAAGGATTAAGATATACAGAATATAACAGCAATTCATTAACGCCATTTTCTCTATATTGTTGATGCAAACATATTGAGATAGATGAAAAAGAAATTGTAGAAGCTGTTGTGTAATTCAGAAAGGAAGGCTGTATATGGAATACGAAAATTTAGAACAGGTAAAGGAACTGATTAACCGAATTGCAGATATTTATGATATACCAACAAAAGAACAGGTAAGAAAAATGCAGGAGCTGACAGGTATGGAATGGGATGCAAAAGATTTGCAGATGGCATGCTGTGAATATTGGAGCCATAATTCGCTGGAAGAAACCGCGTATTTCATGTTTCATGAAGACTATCCGCCTGTACAGGAGGAAGACCTTGTTTTTTGGAAATATAAACAAGGGGTTGTTTTGGATAGTCAGGAAGTATATGAAAAATATCGTTTGGGAAAAGGAAAATTAAAAGCATTGGAAGCCCTTCCTGTGAAAGAAATTTTTCAAAAAGTAAAAGAAAAGTTTTCTGACTGGAAACAGGACATGGAAACATCGGACGAGGAAAGCTGTCGTTTTATTTGTCCAGAGCAAAAAGAGTACTGGACAGATACGCATTTTTGGATTTTTTTGTATGGAAGAGAAGCAAATGGCCAAAAAGAAACCCAAATGGTACGTTTTTCCTGTCATAACATGAATGAACAGCAGATTCAGGTTATCTTTGCATGTATGAAAGAATTTGAGTGTTCATTATATATCAGGGAGGAAAAAACGATGGAATATGACTGATAAGTATAAAAAGTCGTTTTATAAAATCGGCAGGTGAATGATATGCCGTTCACTAGAAGATGGAAACGTTGAAAAAATATAAAATCATGGAAAGGATATGAGCTGCAGGTATTTTTTCAACCTTTATTTATGCTGTTTTATGCCATAAACAGCACTATATGTCGTACATCAGGATGTATGATATGGTTTGCAGCATGGTACAAAAAATGTTAGAACTAAACGGAAAATATAACAGTGCAAAGATATTTACAGATAAGATAGATAATGATTCCATTGCACAGATTATCCTTTTGTGCAATCAGGAATTTACAAAGGGGCTGTCAATCAGAATGATGCCTGATGTACATGCCGGAAGTGGCTGCACAGTGGGAACTACTATGACCATAAAAGACAAGATTGTTCCAAATCTGGTAGGTTCAGATATTGGCTGCGGCATGGAAACAGTAAAGCTTCAGGAACAGGAAATTGATTTAAAGGCGTTTGACCGGCTGATTTATGCAAGGATTCCGTCTGGATTTGCAATCAGAGAGAAAAAACATTCATATGTAAAGCGCCTGCGGCTTTCAGAACTTCGGTGTTTAAAATATGTAGATGTTTTAAAGGCGGAAAAAAGTCTTGGTACACTTGGAGGCGGAAATCATTTTATTGAAGTAGATAGAGATGACAGCGGCTCTTTTTATCTTGTAATTCATTCCGGTTCAAGGCATCTGGGGCTTGAGGTTGCCAGTTATTATCAAAAGGCGGGATATCATCGGCTGAATAAAAGCAGCTATGAAGATGTACAGAAGTTGACCGAACGTCTGAAATCGCAGAACAGGCAGTCAGAAATTGAATCTGAAGTAAAAAAGCTGCTGTCCACAAAAACAACATCTGTTCCAAAAGAGCTTGCCTATGTAGAGAAAGAGTTGTTTGAAGATTATATACATGATATGAAAATTGTTCAGGAATATGCGTTTTTCAATCGCAAGGCCATGGTGGAGGAACTGCTTTCGGGAATGAAACTTCATGCGGAGGAGACATTTACGACTGTTCATAATTATCTTGATACTGAGAATATGATTTTGAGAAAGGGAGCCGTGTCTGCGCAGAAAGGGGAAAAGATTTTAATTCCTATTAATATGAGAGACGGAAGTCTTATTTGTATTGGGAAAGGAAATCCGGACTGGAATTATTCTGCGCCGCATGGAGCAGGGCGTTTGATGTCGCGTTCAGAGGCGAAGGAGTTATTTACAGTGGAGGAGTATGAGCAGGAGATGAAGGGGATTTATTCCACATCTGTCGGAAGAGGAACAATTGATGAATCGCCTATGGCGTATAAGAGTATGGAGGATATTACAGAAAATATTGGAGATACAGCAGAGATTATTCAGGTGATACGGCCGGTTTATAACTTTAAGGCAAATGCCGAAGGATAACCGAATATTTTCATTGACGATTCCTGTTGGGTGTGATAGCATGAAATTTAATAATAAAATATCAGAAAGTGATTATACATATTGAAAGGCTATAAATAAGCATAGACAGGTATAAAAAAGAGTGAGGCAATAATGAATGGGAAATTAAGAAATATGGCATCTTTGTATATATCAAAAGGAAATAAGATGCTGCTTCTTTTTAGACAGGGCGGCAGAGTAGTAAATAATGTCTGGGTTGGTTCTGCGGGAGGCCATTTTGAAAGTTTTGAGTTGAACGATGCAAGAGCCTGTGTGCTGCGTGAATTAGAGGAGGAATTAGGGATAACGAATAATGAAATTGAAAATCTGTCATTACGATATGTCACCTTGAGGAAAACAAAAGAAGAAATCAGACAGAATTATTACTTTTTTGCAGATTTAAAGGAAAGTGTAGATGAGCATTTTGTATCAAATGAAGGAATAAGCAAGTGGTTTGAATATTGTGAACTGGAAACACTGGAAATGCCGTTTACTTCTGAATTTGTGATAAAACATTATTTAAAAACCGGATGCAGAACAACTGAAATTTATGCAGGAGTAGCAGACGGAGAAAAGGTGGTTTTTACAAAAATGTGAGAAAAGCCATTCCTTTAGGTGTGGGAACAAAGCTGCTGGAATTTTAGGCAAATTTGAATAGATAAGTTTTTATGAAAATATAACAGCTTATATTTTACTTAAAAAGTCTCAAATCACAGTCGGAATTTAAAAGGAGACAGAAATTATGATTACATTTGGAACTATTTATATTATTACTCAAGATTTTGAAGGCACATTGGAATTTTATAAAAAGCTTTTTGAGCGGGATGTGGCAGCACAAAATAAAACACGTTTTGCGTGTTTTCAGATAGATGGTCTGGGACTGTCTGTTATGAATGGAAAATTTGATGCTGCGTATCCAGAAGAAGTAGTTCGAAAGGGTGATGAATATGCTCTGTATGATGATATGGAACAAATTGCATATAATCCAAATGGCGGAAAAGTAGTCATAAATCTTTGTACAGATGATTTGAAAAAAGAATATCACAGAATTAAGACTTTGGGAATAGGAACCGATTTGACAGATATCAGATATATAAATGCAGGAATGCCATATTGGTATTTTTGTCTGAAGGATTTGGACGGAAACACAATTGAAATTACTGGAAATTATGCAGAGGGGCAATATAAAATGAAGAATAGATTATCAGAAAATACAAAACAGGAAAATATTCACCCAGTATATAAAAATGATTTGAAAGAATGTGTTGAGGTTATCCGCAGCAGTTTTAAAACCGTTGCGGATGAGCTTGGATTTACAGAAAAAGAAGCCCCAAGATTTACAGCATTTGCGACTACTCTGGAACGTTTATTATATCATTATGAGCAGGAGAAAAGACCAATGTTTGCGTATTGGAAAGATGAACGGATTGTCGGATATTATTCATTGCTAAAGCAGAACGGCAGAGAATGTGAATTGAATAATCTGTGTGTGCTGAAAGAATACCGGCATAATAACATTGGAAAAGAGCTTTTGGAACATGCATTTTCCGAGGCCGAAAAAATGGGGTGCTGCCAAGTAAATATTGGTATTGTAGAGGAAAACGTCAAATTGCGAGATTGGTATGAGGAAAACGGAGCAAAGCATGTCAGAACAGAGAAATATGAATTCTTTCCGTTTACCTGCGGATATATGAGAAAGGAATTATAAAGACATTTTATGGAAGATATATTTGCATTAAAAGATGTTATATCTGATTATAACAGATTTTACAGCATTGCACAACAGCTTGAATGGATAGAGATAAAAGAACAGCATCAGGACTGGTATCATGACTATGGGCATTATTATCCATTTGGAATATATGTTGATATATTTTAACTTCCAGAAGAATATGTACAAAATAATATTATACAGGCATATGTTCGGACTGTTTTTGCCAGTATGGCAATTTATGAGGAATGGAAAGATAAAGATTTTTGGAATCATATGACCCAAAAGCAGAGAAATAGTGTAAATATATGTGAAACAGTAAATTTAGACTGCTTTTTAAGTACGAAAGATTTAGGAGAAAATTGATGAAAAAATATTATGAAGCCTATGATGAACGGTATAAGACAGCTCATTTGAAAGGGGTAAGCTGGTCAAGTGAGAAAAGCTCCCCAATTGTATTGGATATTATTAAAAAATATAAAATAAATGCTTCAAGCACTATACTTGAAATTGGCTGTGGTGAGGGAAGGGATTCCAAGACTGTACTGGAAAGCGGATATAATCTTTTCGCAACCGATATTTCAAAAGAAGCCATAGAATACTGTAAAAATATTATGCCTTTATACAAAGCCCATTTTGGTATTTTAGACTGTCTCAATGATAAGCACCAAAATAAATATGATTTTATTTATTCTGTGGCTGTGATTCACATGCTTGTTTTAGAAGAAGACAGAAACCTGTTTTTTAGATTTATAAACGAACATTTAACAAAAGATGGAATAGCACTGATTTGTACAATGGGCGATGGTATGACAGAAATGCAGAGTGATATTAACGACGCGTTTAAACTTTATGAAAGAGAACATAAATCAGGTAAGATAGTAGTTGCGGGAACATCGTGCAGAATGGTATCATTTGAAACATTTGAGAGCGAAATAAAATCAAATAATTTGATAGTGATAGAAAAAGGAATCACATCAGCACTTCCGGATTTTGACAGTCTGATGTTTGCAGTTGTAAGAAAAAAAGTTCAATAAAAAATTAAAAATTCCAAGAGCATTATTCTGGTGAAAATGAGGCAATAAAATAAAGGAGAGAGAAAATCATTGGAGACAGTTTATGGTTTTACTTGTTTGCAGACAGAAAACATATTATTTTTTCTGTCTGCAAATAAAAAAATGATATATTTTTCTATTAAGAAGTGATAAATAATTCCTTCATGATTTTTTCTGCACATTTTTCTGAACTATATATACTTGTGTCAACCTTGGCACTGTATTTAATATTTTCAGCCATCAAGTCATACTGTTCCTGCGATTGTGTTTCATACCTGTCTCCACGGATTATATTACGCTGCCTGCAAATATCTAATGGACAATATATCTCTATGATATCAAGCGGATTATCCTTTAATATTTCTAATAGCTGATGATAATGAGGCTTTATCTCATCTCTTTCAACTAATATTCCATCAATCAGCACATTTTTTCCTATATCGGAAAATAATTTCGCTGTATGATACATCATAATGATTACTTCACTAAGGTATCCCCAATAATTATCACGCAAATAGTTATCGCCAATCATTTGCTCAAACAAATCATTAGCCACAGCATAGAAAAATATATCTTTTTGCTGTTGCATAGCTTCAACAATCGATGTTTTACCTGAACTGGTTACGCCGTTTAAAAAAATGATTCTTCCTTTTTCCATATTTCCTATTTCCTTGTATAATGTATTTAGGTTATTCAATAGGGAAACCTATAAACCTATTCTTT
>ERZ778516.517-NODE-517-length-32140-cov-4.986567_pt1 | contig 32140 bp, 23 predicted proteins | sample MGYA00510342_ERZ778516 | MGnify/ENA primary metagenome ERZ778516 (study PRJEB29527, sample SAMN07138961) | mouse gut metagenome | material: feces | host: mouse | place: China:Nanjing | collected 2016-01-25 ... | reverse complement strand
CTAAGTGGGAAACAACTTCAAAAATTATCATCTGCTTTTGGTTTGGAGTAATCACTCAATGAGTATATTGACAATTATTCTTCAGGCATGAAGCAGAAAATTTATTTAATCGTAGCATTTCTCTCTGGTGCAAGTAACTTGATTTTAGATGAACCTTTTAATGGCCTTGACCTGGAAAGTGTTGCTGTTTTAAAACAAATACTGATTGAATGCCGGAAATCTTATACTATTCTCAATTCACAATTTTGACCTTGTTGCAAATTTTTGTGACGATGTTGTTTTTATTGACAAACAGAGAAATGTCTTTCAATTCAGTAATCCACGCAATTTAAAACAGCTTGAAATGTTCTTTTTCAGAAATGTGTTTGATATACAAGGCAGTTATGCCCTGTTTTTCAACAAAAATATTTTGTATGAAAAAGTCCTTGACATTTAATTCCTTTCATGTTACTATACCAACTGTACTATTGAATATAGTACACCTAGTTCGGCAGTCAGATAAGCAACTGTAAACTGTCTGCCAACAAAAACATTGATTGCATCTGACAGAAAGGAGTATACAATGCTTGAAACCAAAGAACTATACAAAGTATATAAACCCAAAAAGGGCGTGGCAGTCACAGCCATAAATAAAATTTCTTTAAAATTTCCTGAAAAGGGCATGATTTTCCTGCTTGGAAAGTCTGGCAGCGGTAAATCCACGTTATTAAATCTTTTAGGTGGTCTGGATAAATACGACAGTGGAGAAATCATTATCAAGGGAGTTTCTTCCAAAGATTTTAACCAGCAGCATTTTGATTCTTACCGCAATACTTATGTGGGCTTTATTTTTCAGGAATATAACATTTTAGATGAATTTTCCGTAGGCGCAAATATCGCTCTGGCTCTGGAACTTCAAGGGAAAAAGGCTACGGATGAGGAAATTAACCATATTTTAAAGGAAGTTGACCTGGACGGTTACGGCAACCGAAAGCCAAACGAGCTTTCTGGTGGTCAGAAACAGAGAGTAGCAATCGCAAGGGCTTTAGTCAAAAATCCTGAAATTATTATGGCAGATGAACCGACGGGAGCCTTGGATTCAAATACAGGAAGACAAGTTTTTGACACTTTAAAAAAGCTTTCCCAAAATAAGCTCATTATCATTGTATCCCATGACAGGGAATTTTCCGAGCTGTATGCAGACCGTATTATCGAGCTGTCAGACGGCAATGTTATCAGCGACGTGGAGATAGACGCACAGGCAGATGAAGAAGAAAAGAAGGGAAACCTCCGCTATCAGGGCGCAACGATTGAACTTGCGCCGGGCTATCATCTGACAGAAGAGGACCGTGCGGCAATTAACGCTTACATTGACAGAATCACCGATTCTAATTTAAACCTCAAGCTGACCGGAAATGGAATGGCTGCCAAGAAATTTATCCCGACCAATCAGGATAGCATAAAACAACAGGATGGAAGTTCATTCCAGCTTATTAAATCAAAACTTCCATTAAAAAGCGCTTTTAAAATAGGAGCCAGCGGTCTGAAATATAAAAAATTCCGTCTTGTTATGACGATACTGTTATCCTGTATTTCTTTTGGACTATTCGGTCTTGCAGATACTTTCGGTTCCTATAAACATATAGATGCCTGTACCAACTCACTGATAGACACAGGCGTTGATTATGTATCTCTTGTAAAGGCGATTAAACAGGGAGAGGGAATTAACAGTTACTATAATTCACGGAATACTTCGATTACAAAGGAAGAACTTGAAGAAATAGAGAAAAATACCTCCATAGATATGATGGGAGTCTTTGTTCCGTTAAACTCCAATCTGGAATTTTTACAAAATTATGATGTGGAAACGGAATTTTCCAAAACGGACTACAACATCTATGCTTCGGGATTCTCAGGCTATACAGAAATTACTCAGAAGAAGCTGGATGAATTTGGATATAAAATACTTGCGGGTGCTCTGCCTGACGGAACAAAAGATGAAATCGCCATTAGCGCATATGTCTATGAAACCTTTAAGCTTGGCAAATATACAGACGGCACCACCAGTCCTGACGGGCGCATCGTTTATAAAACCATTCAATCTCCGGAAGATTTGATTGGAAAAACTCTGAATGTAAACGGTATAGAATATACCATTACAGGAATTGTAGATACCAATATGGATTTGGAAAGATACAAGCCGCTTATGGAAGAAAAAACACATATGAGTACCGCAGACCAGATTGTAAACTTTGCTTTGATGAATGAGTTTGGTTATGAAGCTAATTCCAGTCTTGCCAGAATTATAATGGTGGGAGAAGGGTATTTATCTAAACTAATAGAAAATGAGCCGTATATTTCACCTTTAAGTTCTGTGTATGTATATTATTATTCCTCACAGGACGACATGGTGATAGACCCGTCTTATATGTGTAAATTATCTGATGTTTCCTCTTTGGATATTACATGGTTTGATGAAGAAAAAAGCGTTCTTGGCGAAAAAGAAATCGTTATCACTTCAGATATCATTTCATCTGCCGGAATGGGCATGCCACAGGAAGATTATGACAACCTGTTAAAAAATGTACAGAAAAACAGTTTCCATATGAATACTTATGGGAATGGAATTGATTTTAATGAGAATGAAGGCTACAAGGTAGTTGGAATAATTGAAATAAATGAAAAAAATTCAAAATATTCCGGTACGGTAGTGGCAAACGATAAAGATTTTGAATACTGTATTAAACAGGAAAAAGGGGATTATAATTTTGTTATAGGCGCTATGCCAGAGAGCCGTGAAGATATAAAAAATCTTGTAGCCTTCTGTTATAAAGAGGATGCTGATATTCAATTTCAGCTTCAAAACGCAGTGACTTATGAGCTGGATACAATTAATGAAATGCTTAAAGTATTGTCAAAAGTATTCCTCTATGTTGGTATTGGATTTGCTTTATTTGCATCCCTGATGCTTGCGAATTTTATAGGAACAAGTATTTCACACAAGAAACAGGAGATAGGTATTTTGCGTGCGATTGGTTCCAGAAGCAACGATGTATTTCGTATTTTCTTTTCAGAAAGCTTTATTATTGCCATGATTAACTTCCTTCTTTCCGCTGTTGGAGTGTTTGTAGCTACATCGATTATTAATGCTGTAATCAGAAAGGAACTTGGAGTTTTAATCACTGTATTAAACTTCGGACTACGCCAAATCCTCCTTTTGTTTGTAGTAAGCCTTTTTGTAGCAACACTTGCAAGCTTCCTTCCAGTAAAGAAAATAGCTTCCAAGAAACCAATTGATGCAATCAGAAACAGATAATATTTTTCAGAACAAAGCAGTATAAGTTAAAAAATCTTCCAAAACTTTGTTCACAAATAGCCGTTGTGTAAAAACGGTATCATACGGAATTTATTTGCAGTTCTTAATGAAATGAAAAAATCAGAGAAACACAGAAACATATCTGTCGTTTTCTCTGATTTTTTGTGCTTTTACAATTATTATATACACTTTGTTCTTGCCTGTTTTCTTTTTCTGTGTTAAAGTATTGTAATCAAAAAGTGAAAAAGGAGGAGAAGAAGGAAAATGAAGATGAAAGACAATTTAAAAAAAATGATTTCTTACTATCACCCATATATGAGAACCTTTGTGATAGATATGATATTTGCGTTTTTATCCGCGGCGATTACACTGGTATTACCGCTGATTATACGATATGTTACCTCAGAGGTTATTTATATGGAAAAAAGTGAGGCATTGCACTCTGTTTTTCTGCTTGGAATTTTAATGTTTGCCATGCTTGCCCTGTATTGTTACAGTAATTTCTATATATCCAACTATGGGCATGTCATGGGTGCAAAAATCGAGTACGATATGCGTGCGGAAATTTTTGAACATTTTCAGAAGCTTTCCTTTTCTTATTATGATAACCAGAAAACAGGAGAGCTGATGTCAAGAATTACAACCGACCTTTTTGATATTACGGAGCTTATGCATCACGGACCGGAAAATATAGCTATTTCTCTTGTAAAGCTTATCGGTGCAATGCTGATTCTTTTCTTTATCAGTCCGGTACTTACTGCCGCTGCGTTTCTTCTGGTTCCGATTATGTTTGTCTATGCATATTATTTGAACAAAAAGATGAAACGGGCATTTGCCAGAAACAGAGTAAAAATTGCAGAAATTAACGGACAGATAGAAGATAATCTGTCAGGTATACGGGTAGTAAAATCCTTTGCGAATGAAAAAATTGAAGAGGAAAAATTCAGACAGGGAAATAATGGCTTTCTGTCTGCCAAAAAGAACAGCTATAAATATATGGGCAGCTACCACGCAGGTCTCGATACATTTACCACGCTGATACAGGTGGTCGTTATTCTTGCCGGAACTATATTTATTACAGAACAAATTATCACTGTATCAGATTTAGTAACATTTTTATTATATATTGGTATTTTTACCGAGCCAATCCGCACTTTAATTAATTTTACAGAGCAGTTTCAAAATGGTTATACAGGTTTTGAACGATTTCTGGAAATTATGCATATAGAACCAGATATTAAAGATAAAGAAAACGCAGTAGAATTAAACAATGTAAAGGGTGACATATCCTTTGAAAACGTTTCTTTTGGTTACACGGACAGCCTTGAACAGGTTTTGCATAATGTAAACCTTCATGTATCTGCCGGCTCATACATAGCTCTTGTCGGCTCCTCAGGAGCGGGAAAAACCACACTGTGTTCTTTAATTCCACGCTTTTATGAAGTAACCTCTGGTTCTGTTAAAATTGATGGGATAGATATTCGGGATATAAAACTGAAAAGCCTGAGAAACCATATCGGCGTAGTACAGCAGGACACCTATCTTTTTGCCGGCACTATCTTTGAAAATATCAGCTACGGAAAGCCCAATGCTTCACGGGAAGAAGTGATTGCGGCGGCCAAAAACGCAAATGCCCATGAATTTATAATGAGTCTTTCCAACGGATATGATACAGATATCGGCCAAAGAGGCCTGAAGCTTTCAGGAGGACAGAAACAGCGCTTGTCCATTGCCAGAGTCTTTTTAAAAAATCCTCCAATTCTGATTTTTGATGAGGCAACCTCCGCATTAGATAACGAAAGTGAAAAGGTGGTACAGGAATCTCTGGAAAAACTGGCAGCAAACAGAACCACTTTCGTAATTGCACATAGATTAAGCACAATACGAAATGCGGAAAAAATACTGGTACTGACAGAGAATGGAGTAGAAGAAAGCGGCACACATGAAGAATTAATGCAAAGACACGGGGTTTATGAGAAACTTTACAGTTATGGAAATGACAGTAAAAGAGAGGAATAAAAATAAAAATGCAGTTGACAAATCACATAAAAACCCTTATCATATGTCATATAAATAAAAAGCCATGACGGGAAGAAGTACTGACAGAAAGCTGTATACAGAAAGGCGCCGTATGTAATATCCGATTACAAAGATGAGAGGACCATACAGCACTGACAGGAATACATCCCTGAGCTTCACACTGAACGGAAACAAGTAGGCTGTGACGGGAGCAACCGTTATATTGCAGAAGTATGGTGGTACTTCATGAGGCAGTCTGTGTGAGCAGTCTGTGAAAAAAGGTGGTAACGCGGAATTATTTAAGCAATCTGATTGCATGTTTCGCCCTTTTGATAAAGAAAACGTTTCTTCTTTATCAGAAGGGCGTTTTTATTTCCCATTTTAAACTACAAAAAGAAAGGAAGAAAAAAATGAAGATTTATGAAGAATTGGTAGCAAGACAATTAATTGCTCAGGTAACAAATGAAGAAGAGATAAAAGAAATGATAAATAGTGGAAAAGCTGTTTTTTATATTGGTTTTGACCCGACAGCAGACAGCCTTCATGTGGGACATTTTATGGCATTATGTCTTATGAAGCGGCTTCAGATGGCGGGAAATAAGCCGATTGCCTTAATTGGAGGCGGCACTGCCATGATTGGAGACCCTACGGGAAGAAGTGATATGCGGCAGATGATGACGGAGGAAATGATTCAGCATAATGTGGACTGTTTTAAGAAACAGATTGGAAAATTTATTGATTTTTCTGATGAAAAAGCGCTTCTGGTAAATAATGCCGACTGGCTTCTGGATTTGAATTATATAGAAGTATTAAGGGACATCGGTCCTCATTTTTCTGTCAACAGGATGCTGGCGGCGGAATGTTATAAACAGAGAATGGAGAAGGGATTAAGCTTTCTGGAGTTTAACTACATGATTATGCAAAGTTTTGATTTTTACCGGTTATTCCAGAAATACGGCTGTAATATGCAGTTTGGCGGAGACGACCAGTGGAGCAATATGCTTGGAGGCACAGAGTTAATCAGAAGAAAACTTGGAAAAGATGCACATGCCATGACGATTACACTGCTGTTAAATTCCGAGGGAAAGAAAATGGGTAAAACACAGTCCGGCGCAGTATGGCTTGACCCTGAAAAAACCTCTCCATATGAATTTTACCAGTACTGGAGAAATGTAGCAGATGCAGACGTATTAAAATGTATTCGGATGCTTACATTTCTTCCATTGGAGCAGATTGATGAAATGGATAAATGGGAAGGCAGTGAGTTAAACAAAGCAAAAGAAATTCTTGCGTTTGAGCTGACAAGTCTTGTACATGGAGAAGAGGAGGCAAAAAAGGCCAAGGAGGCCTCCAAGGCACTGTTTGTCGGGGGTGCATCAGATGAAAATATGCCAAGAACAATTTTGAAGGAAAGTGAATTGTCAAATGGCAGTATAGATATTCTTTCTGCACTGGTAAAGGCCGGAATGGTAAATTCACGTTCAGAGGCAAGACGTGCGGTAGAACAGGGGGGAGTTGCCATAGAGGGCGAAAAAATAACCGATGTCCGTTATGAAATAAATGCAGAAATGTTAAAACAGGGAATTATAGTAAAAAAGGGCAAAAAGACATTTAAGAAATTAATGACGGAATGATTGTCTAATAATGTTTAGAAAGGCAGTGCGACATGAGCAGTCAACTGAAAAAAGGAATGGATATGAAAAAGGACAATAATGAGCAGAAAGAAAATAATATCGTTGATGTAGAAAAGGCATTAAAAGAAATGCGGGAATCATGGGCAGATATTTGCACTGCCTTTGGGGCAGACCCTGAAATACCAGTTTCACCGGAGGTTTTAAGAAACAGTATCCGCACAGTTATGATAGATTTATATGGACTAGAACATATGGAATATGTAAAAAAGAGCGGAAAGACGCTGGAAAAACTCCATGAATCTTATTTAAAATGTCTTATAAAAGCGGCATTTATCCATGTGGAATCAGAAGATTTAAGCATATGGAAGGAAGAGGTTTTAAGATATCTGAAAGAAATGATTACGGATGAAGTATTGAGTGATACTGGAATAAAGGTAGAGGATAATGAGGCTGTTACTCTTGAAGAACTTCTTCTGGATATTCAGAGAATATTCAGCATCTCCAATCAGCTGAATATTATAAAGGGAATGGAAAGCGGAGCAATATCACAGGAAAGCTTTATGAATCTGGAAGATAATTTTATTTATATGAGCATTGGTATTGTTCAGGTTTGTAATGGAAATGCGGTTATTATGGGAACAGCGGTAAGTTTTATTAAGGCGTTGATTAAAATAAATGACAATATATTAAAATCCATTTCTCAAATGTTGTCCAGATAAATAGTTAACAATGAAACGTAAGGATTCCTCTTTTTTGAATGGAGGAGGAATTTCCTTATTACCGCAAATAAATTGAAACAATAGACAAAAAGAAAAAACTATGTTATGATATGAAGTGAAATAAACTGCAGATAAATCAGAAAAATATAAAATGATATGGAGACTACTATGAAAATATTAGATTTGGAACCGGGAAGTGAAATAACGATTGAAATTGGGGTTCAGGGGCAGAAACTGGAATTTCATACACATATTGTTGAACAGCTGGAAGGAGCTGCTGTAATAGAACCGATTCGAATCGATGGAAAAGTTTTAAGTCTCGATTCAGAAAATATAATGATTAACATCTTATATAATGAAGAGGATGCCCCACCGATGACATGGAGCTATGTAGCGCTTCCAGCTGCTGTTCATAAGGGAGAAACCTGTTATAAATGCAGTGTGGATGCAGACGGAATCAGTTTTAATCGAAGAGGGGCGTATCGCCTGTCCGTGGGGTTAAAAGGCAAAGCCAAAATTGGAATAAAGAAAAATATAATTCCGGTATTTGTCCGTGACATCAGTGAAACAGGATTTTCCTTTATAGATTATAAGGGCAAGGAAGAAATATATACTTTTATTAATGACCCTGTAATGTTGATATTTGATGATGAGGATACACATATCAGCGTTGTGGGAAGGATTGTAAGGATTATTGATGAGGCAGAGGATAAGAAGATTTATGCCTGCAAAATTGAGCTTGAAAATCATGAAATCGCAAAATATATAGCTAAAAAGCAGCGGGAAAGACTGACTTTGGAAATGAAGAAAAAACGGGGAGAAAAAGCAGCCACAACAGGTAGAGGCGAAGGAACAGATAAAAAAACCGATACAGAAAAACGTGAAGAAAACAATGAAGCGTGAAAAAAAGGGCTGCCAGACAAATGATTGAAAAATCATAAGTATGACAGTCCTTTTAATATCATAATAAATTGTAATACTACATACATTTTGTTTTTCTTATGAAAAAAATTTTTCTTTTATTGATAAAACAGGCATTTCCTTTCCAGTCCAGATTTTAAAGGCTTCCGCACCCTGATAAAGAAGCATATATAAACCGTGAAATGTTTTGCAGCCATGTTCCTTTGCAAGCTTTAGAAGCTTTGTTTCCCGTGGATTGTATACAATATCAGAAACAATCAGTTCTTCATGAAACATACTCATATCTGTAATCAGGCAGCCTTCTGTATCAGGGGCCATGCCCACACTGGTTCCATTTGTGAGAATTTTGCTGTCCTTAAGACTTTGTTTTAACTGAGTTGTATCGGCCATATCATAAATACAGACGTGACAGGAAGTTCTGCGATTCAATACATCTGCCAGTTCTAAGGCTCTGTTCCAGAATTTTGTTCTGCGGCTGAACATATCAATTTGTGCAACGCCGTCAAGAGCTGCCTGAACAGCGATAGAAGTAGCGGCTCCGCCGGCTCCGAGCAAAGTCATTTTTTTGCCGATAATATCAAAGCCCCCGTCTTTTAAGGAAAGCATATACCCCATTCCGTCTGTATTAAATCCGGTAAGAACACCATTTTCATTTAAAACGGTATTTACAGCACCTATCATTTCTGCCGCAGGAGATAACCGGTCTGCAAGGCTGCACATAAGATTTTTATCTGGATATGTACAGTTAAAGCCTTTGACGCCAAGTGCTTTCATACCCTCTACTGCAATTTTCAAATTGTCTGTATTTACATCAAAGCACAAGTAGATATAATTTAAATCCAGCATACGAAATGATTCGTTATGCATGGACGGAGATATGCTGTGGGAAACCGGACTGCCCAGAAGTCCGGTCAAAATAGTATGGCCGTCAATATTCATAAATATAATAACCTCTTTTCTAAATAATATTATTTTCAGTAATCAGTCAAAGATTAATTGTATATCAGACAAATAATCTTTCATTGACTGCATATATTTTAGCAGACGGAATATAGATTTGCAAGATATATTATACGGAAGCTATATTGTACGAAAAATTTCTGCAAAGACAGAAGGAAGGTGAAAAAATGAGCAAAGCAGAAAAGAAAAAGAAGAAAAAAAAGAACAGTGATGCGATTGCTATTTTGGTTATATTTGCAGTTATTATTATTGCTATTCTGGTTATGGTTTTTTTTGGCTCCCAAAGTAATGTCTCAAAGCTGAACGGAGTCGGAGGAAGAAAAAATTCCGAAAAAGACAGCGGAGCATCTCTTGAAATAATTCTTGTATGTGGTTTTTTAACCGTTTTTGTTATAACATTTTTGGTAATAAAAAAAGTGAGAGACGGAAAGAGAAAAGCAAAATTAAGAGCAGAGCAGATGGAAAAGGCCCGCAAAATGGAAGAACTGAAAAATGCAAAGGAACGTGTAAGAAGGGCTAAAATGAACGAGTTTCTTACAGCGGGCGAAAGTGAACTGGAAAAGCGCAGAAGAGATAAGGCTTTATTGAGAAACAATAAAAATCAAAATGACAGAGGAGGTATTCGGGATTCAGAGGAATACAGAAGAAGAGATTTAAATGATTTTCGGGATGACCTTCCAAGACTGGACTCTTATGAAGATGAAAATTTTTTCAAGAGGCTGATACGTCAAATAAGAGAGTTTTTTTCACGAAAAACAGATAAAGATTAGAAAGAGGATTGTATTAAAAAAGCTGTGTTTATAAGAAAACTATATCTATAAGAAAACTATATCTATAAGGAAACTATGTCTATAAGGAAACTATATCTATAAGGAAACTATATGGGAAAAGATTTATATTTAAGAAAGGATTTTCATTAAATTATGATAAAGGTCGGAAATATAAAAATAGGTGTCGGAAAACCAAAAATCTGTGTTCCGATTACTGCTGTTACTCTGAAACAGGCAGTAGAACAGGCTGAATATATGGCAGGTGATTTAAGGTCTGATGTGGATTTGGCAGAATTTAGAATTGATTATTTAAAGGATGCAAAAAAACCGGAATTTCTCAGTGAAGCTTTAAAGGAAGTAAAAAAAGCATTAAATGACATACCACTTCTGTGTACTTTTCGTACATTGAAGGAGGGCGGAGAAATGATGGTGTCTGACTATGAATACGAAGAAATTCTGTTTGAATGTATACAGTCAAAAATGATAGATTTAATTGATGTAGAGATTTTCAGAGGCGTAGAGCTGTTTGAAAAGATTGTTTGTGAAGCGCATAAACAGAATATTTATGTGATTGGCTCCAATCATGATTTTTCCAAAACACCGGCAAAAGATGAAATGGTCAGTCGTTTGATGATGATAGAGCGCGAGGGCGCAGATATCGCAAAGCTTGCAGTAATGCCGAAAGACAGGGAGGATGTACTTGCCCTTTTAAATGCCTGTTCAATTGCATGCACCTGCATGGATATTCCTCTTATTGCAATATCTATGGGAAAGCTTGGAATGATTAGCCGCTTTTCAGGAGAGCTTCTTGGCTCCTGTATTACATTTGGTGCAGGTACGGCAGCTTCAGCACCCGGACAGATAGCTGCGGGCAAACTGCGGGAAATACTTGAATTACTTTAAAATGAAACGTCTATCAAACACAAAATTAATAAAACAGAGAATTGACAAAATGGAGAATTTATTATGAATAAAAACATATTGCTGACAGGTTTTATGGGAACCGGAAAAACCACGATTTCTCATGAGCTGCATCGCATGGCCAGAATGAAAGAAATTGATTTGGATGCTTATATTGTAGAAAAAACAGGTTGTTCCATTAATGAAATCTTTGAAAAACAGGGGGAACAGTTTTTTCGAAATATGGAAACAGAAAGCCTGAAAGAAATTTTAAATAAAACAGGACTTATTCTTTCCTGTGGTGGTGGAACTGTACTGCGTACAGAAAATGTCGATTTGATGAAGCAGAATGGAAAAATAGTGCTGCTGACTGCCGAGCCACAGACGATTTATGAAAGAGTAAAGAATAATAATGAACGGCCTCTGTTAAATCAGAATATGAGCATTGAATATATAGCGGAGTTTTTGGAAAAACGAAAGAGTGCGTATTTTCAGGCGGCAGATATTATTATTCGCACAGATGGAAGAAATATAGCGGATATTTGTCAGGAAATTTTGAATAAAACGGGGAAGGCATTCGGGAAAATTTGATGTTTGTAAAAAAAATAGTTGAAAAAAAGTCAATAGTATTATAGAATAAACATATTGTTGTGCCGTTTCTGCAGACGGTACATAGTCTGGCAACTGATTTTTGACTGGTTGCATAATTTAAGGAGGATTTTTCAATGATTTCAGCAGGAGATTTTAGAAATGGTATAACAGTAGAAATAGAAGGAAATGTATACCAGATAATTGAGTTTCAACATGTAAAACCTGGCAAGGGTGCCGCTTTTGTAAGAACAAAGTTAAAAAATATTAAGAGCAGTGGCGTGGTAGAGAAAACCTTCCGTCCAACAGAGAAATTCCCGCAGGCACGTATTGACAGAGTGGATATGCAGTATTTATATTCAGATGGAGATTTATATCACTTTATGGATGTAAACACTTATGAGCAGATTGCATTGAATACAGATACCATAGGAGATGCCCTTAAATTTGTTAAGGAAAATGAAATGGTGAAGATTTGTTCTCATAATGGTGCCGTATTTGCTATTGAACCACCTCTGTTTGTAGAATTACAGATTACAGAAACTGAGCCGGGCTTTAAGGGAGATACCGCAACTGGAGCAACAAAGCCGGCAGTGGTTGAAACCGGAGCAACTGTTTATGTTCCATTATTTGTAGAGCAAAATGATACAATTAAGATTGATACAAGAACAGGCGAATATTTATCAAGAGTTTAATAGTTTTTAAGGATGGACTGTTTCGTCATAAAAGTGGCGGCAGTCCATTTTGTTAGTAACGAAAGCGTATTTATATTGCAGGATATTAACTGTATAGTATATAAAGGGAGACTGAACCGATGGAAAAATCAAAGCAGAAAAGAAATCTGGGCATAATTGAAACTGTTATTATGAGATTTATATCAACGATTTTGTTTTCAAGCCTGTTTGTACTTATGGATGATAAGCAGCGGTTTGTATCTATTCAGACTTTAAATAAATTTTCAGATTATCATTTTTTACTATGTTATATTATTATATTTAGCGGCATTACGGTTCTTGTAATGCTGGCAGATTATTTGAATACGAAAAATATGGATGCATTTTTTCTGATGACAGCTTCTTTTATCTATGGAACAAGCATCGCATTGAATACTACCGATATCTATTATATTTCCACAGCAGGACTTTTTGTGGTACTGGTATTCTGGTATATTGCCACAAGGCTTGGCTATACATATAAACATCTCAGACTGTCTGACAGAAAGCTTAAAATTATACTTGCAGTTTTTGTAATAATAAATTTTTTATATCTTCTGACTCTTTTACTGTTAAGGGTGTATCTGTTTAAATGTCCGACCTTTGATTTTGGAATTTTTGTACAGATGTTTCATTATATGAAAAATGGGCTTATTCCATATACCACCTGTGAAAGAGACATGCTGCTCTCACATTTTACAATTCATTTTTCGCCAATTTATTATTTTATTCTTCCGTTTTATATGGTATTTACTTCTCCATATACGCTGATAGTGGTTCAACTAATAGCTGTTTTGTCAGGAATTATTCCTGTATATCTGATGTGCAGAAATAAGAAAGCCTCCAATATCGCTACTCTGGCTCTGTGTCTGGCATATCTGCTTTATCCGACGCTGCGTGGAGGACTTTTCTTTGATTTTCATGAAAATAAATTTCTTGCACCGCTGGTTTTGTGGCTTTTGTACTTTTTTGAGCTGGAAAAATTCGGGAAAAAGAAACTGACGGGAATCATTGTCTTTACCCTTCTGATTCTTATGGTAAAGGAGGATGCGCCGATTTATACAGCATGTATCGGTCTTTTTCAGATATTCTATAAATCGGACAAAAGAGATAAAATTGCAGGATTTAGCGTAGCAGTTTTTTCGGTTATATACTTTTTTGTGGTTTTTCATTTTATGGGTATTTACGGAGATGCCGGAAGTGCCATTACTTCTTTTGGAAGATATGAAAATCTGATGGTTTCCGATTATGATGGAGTATTGAAGCTTGTTCTAAATATGCTGAAAAATCCCGCTTATGTGATAAAACAGCTTATGACCGCCGAAAAACTGGAATTTATTTTGTGGATGTTTTTACCGGTATTGTTTCTGCCTTTCCGTACCAGAAAAATATCATCCCTTATTCTTCTGATTCCACTGATAGTATTGAATCTTTTGTCCAATTATGGATATCAGCACAGCATTTATTATCAGTATGCCTATGCTTCCGGTGCATTGGTTCTTTATGCCGCTTTTCTGGAGTTATCCAAGATGAAGGGGATTCGGGGGCAGGCTTTTTCTGTATGTATTATTGTTATGTCGCTGTTGATGTCAATTTCGTGCATTTCTGACAGAACTGTTTATTATAATGATTATGTGAATTATCATGAAAGGGTAGATGAAGTTAGAGCGCTTTTGGAAAAAATACCAAAAGAGGCATCTGTCTCCTCAAGTACCTTTTATCTTCCTGTAATTGCAGAACGAAATGAAATTTACAGGCATAAAAATGAAGATGAAATGGATTATATTGTACTTACCTTATCCGGTTCTGAAAAAGATACAAATCTGAGGGAAGCAGATGAATATATGGAAAAAGGTTATCGGCTTTTTGGAATGGTAGAGGACAGAATCATTATATTGGAAAAAATTAATAAATAGCTTGACATTAATATAAATTTAACATATAATTAAAATACCTTAATAAAATATCAATAAAAACTTTTAGTGGAACAAACTAAAAGGAGATTCTGAATGAAAGAAAAAGATTTTTTCAGTGATATTAAAAGCGGTCTGCAAGGACTTGTCGGAGAGGACTGCGTGGCAGAGCTTGTTCAGATAGATAAAAATAATGGAGTAAAGGCAGAAGGTATTATTGTTAAAGATGATAAAAATTATATTTCGCCGGTTATTTATCTGGATACTTATTATGAACAGTATAAAAAAGGAAAAGCAGAAAATGATATTATAAACGAAATTTATCAAATATATCAGAAATATTCCTGCGAAATAAATTTAGATTTGGATATAAAGATACAAGATTTAAATAATTATGAAAAAATTAAAAAGAAAGTAGCCTATAAGCTTATTAATTATGAAAAAAATGAGGAAATACTTCTGAATATACCATATATACATTTTCTGGATTTAGCTATTGTTTTTTTCGTAATGGTTTCATGTCAAAAAGACAGCGGTATAAAAAATGCAGCATTCCCAATTCGTAAAGAACACTTAAAAACATGGGGAGTAGCGGTTGAAGATATTTACAGAGATGCTCTGTATAATACGCCGGATTTATTTCCTTTTGTAATCTCTCCCATGGGAAATCTGCTCGCAGAGCTAATTTGCAAAGAATTGAAAGGGGATATTTTTGAAGAAACAGACGGCGAACGTATGCAAAATGAGTTTGAAAGACTGCAAAAAGAATATGATTCAGGAGTATATGTGCTTACAAATACAAAAAATGTAAATGGCGCTTCCTGTATGCTGTACAAAAATGTAATAAAAGAGTTTGCAGAAAAAGAACATACGGATTTTTATATTATTCCAAGCAGTATTCATGAGGTTCTGTTGTTTCCGATAAGCGATAAAAGGGTTACAGCAGAAGATTTAAAGGGAATGGTGATTCAAGTAAACCGGACAGAGATAGATGAATATGAGATTTTATCTGACAATATTTATTACTATAATAGTGAAAATGACAGTATTACAATAGTTTTTTAATATTAAGGGGCTGCCATACTAAGAAACAACAGTTTAATCTTAGTGCGGCAGCCCTGTTCAGATTGAAAAATGCACACGGCGGGAATCGAACCCACAGTTCACCTTCCGGAGAGGCGCGTTTTATCCATTAAACTACGCGTGCGACACTGACTTATATACTATAACCTATTTTCAGAATAATTGCAAGTGTTTGTTGCAATTTTAAATAGAATCTGTTAGAATAAAAAGCAAATTATTTAACAGGAGGAAAAATATGAGTTATTTGAATCAGGAAAATAACAATGAAAATAAAGAAAATGATATAAAAATCAGCGAGGTCAGACATAGAACAGCCTCTTCAGAAAAAAATATTGTAAAAAATGCTTTTGGAAATAACCGGAGGGTGATTTTGTGCATTGCACTGGTTACGATTATTGTAATTATGCTTATTTTCAGCATTGTCAGCAATTTGAACAAAGCAGTGAAAAAATCTCCTGATGATGGAAAAAATGATACTATTGCACAGACAGAGGAAACCAGCTCTGAGGAAAATGCAGAAGAAACATCTGAGGAACAGCCAACAGAGCCACAGTTTACCCTGAAACCAGAAACAGAAGATTCAGAAATTGCAAGACTTGTTTCGGCTTTTTATCAGGCATACCTGATTAGCGGAGATATTAATGAAGTGAGCAATTATATTGACTCTTCAAGTAATTTTAATGTAAATAAGCTGTCAATCAATAAAAAATATATTGAAACTTTTTCTGATATTCAATGTTATAAATCAGATTTAGATACAGTGGACAAGAATTATGCAGTGGTAATCGTTACTTATAAAATAAAATTATATAATTATGATGAAATGCTGCCATCCATTGATATTCTGTTTTTGGTAGATGGAGATGCAGGATATAGAGTGCATAATCTTACAGTTGCAGATGAGTTTGAGAGACAGAAAGTGGAGAATGACCAGAACTTTCAGATTCTTGCAAAGAATGCAGCAGAAGAGCTGAATGCGCTGTTAGCAGCAAATAGCGAACTGAATGAGGTCTATAATTTATATTTACATCCAGAAACTTCGGCACAGGGAGAGTAGAAAACAGGATTTTGAAAGGAAAAAATGTCAAGAAAAATGTATGATAAATTTGATTTGGACAAGATAGATTTAAGTAAGGAGCCATCACAAGAGGAACCCGAAAGACAATACTATTTTATGACAAAATGCCGGAAATGGGTTCGGGAGTTTGAACGGAAAAATGGTCATCGCCCATGCTTTTTTACTCAAACATTCGGCTGTCAGATGAATGCCAGAGATTCTGAAAAACTGGAAGGAATCCTTTCCATTATCGGATTTGCAAAAGCAGACAGTGAAGAAGCAGCGGACCTTGTTCTTTATAACACCTGTACAGTAAGGGAACATGCAAATCTGAAAGTGTATGGAAGACTGGGGTATTTAAAGACAATAAAAAAGAAAAATCCACATATGCTGATTGCTTTATGCGGCTGTATGATGCAGGAGGAAACTGTTGTTGAGAAAATAAAGAAAAGTTACCGCTTTGTGGACCTTGTTTTTGGGACTCATAACCTTTATAAATTTGCAGAGCTTCTTTACAATCGTATATCTTCCGGAAAAATAACAATTGACATCTGGCAGGATACGGATAAAATCGTAGAAGAGCTTCCAGCAGACAGAAAGTATTTCTTTAAGTCTGGTGTTAATATTATGTTTGGATGCAACAATTTCTGCAGTTATTGTATCGTTCCATATGTCAGGGGAAGGGAACGGAGCCGCGAACCGAAGCAGATTATCAGTGAAATCAGAAGGCTGGTTGAATCGGGCGTATCAGAAATTATGCTTTTGGGCCAGAATGTAAATTCCTATGGAAAGACTTTGAAAAATCCGATTACCTTTGCAGAGCTGCTTCTGGAAGTGGAAAAAATAGAGGGTTTGAAAAGAATCCGTTTTATGACTTCCCATCCAAAGGACTTATCAGATGAACTGATTCAGGTAATGAAGTCTTCCAAAAAAATATGCCACCAGCTTCATCTTCCGATGCAATCGGGAAGCAGCCGTATTTTAAAGGAAATGAACCGAAAATACACAAAGGAGAGTTATCTTGCTCTGGTACATAAAATCAGGAAAGCAATCCCTGATATTTCCTTAACTACGGATATTATTGTGGGATTTCCGGGAGAAACAGAGGAAGACTTTGCTGAAACTCTGGATGTAGTAAGAAAGGTCAGATTTGACAGCGCATTTACTTTTCTCTATTCCAAAAGAACCGGTACGCCCGCTGCCGCTATGGACAATCAGGTACCGGAACAGATTGTAAAAGAACGATTTGACAGACTGTTAAAAGAAGTTCAGGAAATTGCCTCAGAGCAGATTCAAAGATTTGAAGGGCAGACTTTAGAGGTTCTTGCAGAGGAAAAAAATGAACAGTTAGACGGATATCTGACCGGAAGATTAAGCCATGGAATTGTTGTACATTTTGCAGGTGGAGAAGATTTAATTGGAAAGATTGTCCCTGTAAAACTCACACAGGCAAGGGGATTTTATTATTATGGCATACAACCAATCGAAGACTGATTGTTTAGTTATACAGCCAGCAAAAATGCTGATTATCATAATTTAAAACCAGAAAGGAGACCTTAATATGGGATTTAAAAAAGATTTTGTATGGGGAGTATCTACTGCTGCCTATCAGATTGAAGGCGCTGCCTATGAAGGAAAAAAAGGATTAAACGTATGGGATATCTGCTGCAAGCAGTCCGGATTTGTAAGAGACGGTGATACCGGAGATATAGCCTGTGACCATTACCACAGATATAAAGAAGATGTGGCGATTATGAAAAAAATGGGCGTAAAGGCGTATCGTTTTTCCATTAGCTGGTCAAGAGTCATACCTGACGGAATCGGAGAAATAAACGAGGAAGGGCTTGATTTTTATGACAAGCTGGTAGATGAGCTTGTAAATGCAGGAATTGAGCCATATATTACCCTGTTTCACTGGGATTATCCGGTTGCTTTATTTCAAAGGGGAGGCTGGCTCAATCCTGACAGCCCTGACTGGTTTGCGGAATATACAAAGGTAATTGTAGAAAGACTTTCGGATAGAGTGACACACTGGATGACAATTAACGAACCACAGTGCTTTATCAATATCGGTCATTCCGATGGTACACATGCGCCGGGGCTTAAATTAAATCGTGGCTATGTTTTGCAGATTATGCATAATGCACTGCTGGCACATGGAAAATCTGTACAGACTATCAGGCAGTATTCCAAACAGCCATGTGAAATAGGATTTGCTCCTGTTGCCGAATGTGTGATTCCGGCAACAGAGTCTGAAGCTGATATAAACGCTGCTAAACGTGCAATGTTTGATGCTTCTTCTTATAATTGTATGTGGTCAAATGCTCTGTGGATGGACCCTGTCTACTTTGGTGCTTATCCGGAGGAAGCAGTGAAAGCGAATGAAGCATGGTGGCCAAAAATGAAACAGAATGATATGAAAACCATCTGTCAGCCACTTGATTTCTTTGGAATGAATTCCTATCAGGGCGGAACAGCAAAGGCTGGAACAAATAAAGAATATGAATTTGTAAAAAAGCCTGTGGGTTATCCGCATACAGATATGACATGGCCGATTACGCCTCAGATTCTTCATTATGGTCCAAAATTTTTTTATGAAAGATATAAGCTTCCGATTCTTGTAACAGAAAACGGAATGGCAAATCCGGATGTAATAAGTCTTGACGGAAAGGTACATGACCCTCAGAGAATTGATTTTCTAAACAGATATTTAAGAGAATACAAAAAGGCTGCCGATGAAGGTGCAGATTTAAAAGGTTATCTGCAATGGTCTTTGATGGATAATTTTGAATGGGCAGAAGGGTATAATCAGAGATTTGGACTGATTTATATTGATTATCCGACTGGAGAAAGGACAATGAAAGATTCCGCATACTGGTATGCAGAAGTGATAAAAGAGAATGGTGAAAACCTGTAAATAAATTATTGCAGTCGGCGCCTGTTGTAATCAGTGAAAATACTGACTGGCGCTGACTGATTGATAAAAAGAACGACGGAGGATGAAAATGGGACAGCTATCACCTATGATGCAGGAATATATGAATACAAAGGAACAATATAAGGATTGTATTCTTTTTTACAGACTGGGAGATTTTTATGAAATGTTTTTTGAGGATGCCATATTAGCATCAAAGGAGTTAGAACTTACCCTTACCGGAAAGGATTGTGGACTTGAGGAGCGTGCACCGATGTGTGGCGTTCCTCATCATGCTGTTGAAGTCTATTTAAACAGGCTGGTAGGTAAGGGATATAAAGTGGCAATCGGGGAACAGGTAGAGGACCCGAAAATGGCAAGAGGACTTGTAAAGCGTGAGGTGATTCGTGTAGTAACACCGGGAACAAATTTTAATGTATCAGCGCTTGACGAGTCCAAAAATAATTATCTGATGTGTATTGTCTATGTAGATGACATGTATGGAATATCTGTCTGTGATATTACCACTGGAGATTTCTATGTAACAGAGGTTAATTCTAAGCGGACGCTTCTGGATGAAATCAATAAATTTATGCCTTCTGAAATTATCTGCAATCAGGCATTTTCCGTAAGCGGTATTGATTTGGAGGATATAAAACAAAGGCTGAATATCTCTGTTTTTTCTCTGGATACATGGTATTTTGATGATGAAAATGCAAAGAAGGCTCTTTTGGAGCACTTTAAAATTCATCATCTTGACGGGCTTGGACTTGGAGATTTTGAAACGGGGAGCGTCAGTGCCGGAGCGCTTATGCAGTATCTGACCGAGACACAAAAAGATGCGCTTGTCCAGCTGACTACTATTACTCCTTATGTGACCGGAAAGTATATGATACTGGATACCTCTACAAGAAGAAATCTGGAGCTTGCAGAGACTCTTCGGGAAAAGAATAAAAAAGGTTCACTTCTTTGGATACTTGACAAGACAAAAACTGCAATGGGAGCAAGACTTCTGCGCTCTTTTCTTGAACAGCCTCTGATTGATAAAGCAGAGATTACAAAGAGGCAGGAAGCTGTACAGACGTTTGTGAATTCTGCAATTGAGCGGGAGGAGATACGAGAATATTTAAACCCTGTCTATGACCTTGAAAGAATTATCAGCCGCATTGCAAATAAAACAGCAAATCCAAGAGATTTAATTGCCTTTAAAAATTCCCTTTCCATGCTTCCTCATATAAAACGAATTTTGGACAGCTTTGAAAATCCCTTATTGAATAAAATTAATCAGGATATGGATGCGCTTTTGGATATTACAGAATTAATTGAACGGGCTGTTCTTGAAGAGCCTCCAACACAGATAAAAGAGGGAGGAATTATAAAAGAGGGCTATCATGAAGAAGTAGACAAGCTCAGACATGCAAAAACCGACGGAAAGGGATGGCTTGCTGACTTAGAGGCAAAGGAGAGAGAAAGAACAGGAGTAAAAACTTTAAAAATAAAGTTTAATAAAAATTTCGGGTATTGTATCGAAATTACAAATTCATATAAAAATTCCTTTCAGATGCCGGAGGATTATACGAGAAAGCAGACACTGACGAATGCAGAGCGCTATATTACGCCTGAGCTGAAAGAAATTGAAATGATGATTTTAGGCTCTGAGGATAAGCTGTATACATTGGAGTATAATCTTTTTTGCGAGGTCAGAGAAAAAATATCCGGGCATATTGCAAGAATCCAGAAAACAGCAAAGGCAGTTGCCGCGCTTGATGTTTTTGCCGCGCTTGCCTATGTGGCGGAGAAAAACAGATATGTAAAGCCGAAAATGAATGAAAAGGGAATTATTGATATTAAAGGCGGAAGGCATCCTGTTGTGGAGCAGATGATGGCGAATGATTTGTTTGTGTCGAATGATACCTATTTAAATAATGGACAGAACCGGATTACAATTATTACAGGTCCGAATATGGCTGGTAAATCCACTTATATGAGGCAGAGTGCTTTGATTGTTCTGATGGCACAGATAGGAAGCTTTGTTCCAGCAGACCATGCAAATATTGGAATCTGCGACAGAATTTTTACCAGAGTCGGGGCGTCTGACGACCTTGCCAGCGGGCAGAGTACATTTATGGTGGAAATGACAGAGGTAGCCAATATTTTGAGAAATGCTACTTCTAACAGTCTTGTTATTTTGGATGAAATCGGAAGGGGAACCAGCACTTTCGACGGACTGAGCATCGCATGGGCGGTAGTGGAATATATCAGTAATCCAAAGCTTTTAGGTGCAAAAACCCTGTTTGCGACGCATTATCATGAACTGACAGAGCTTGAGGGAATGATAAACGGAGTAAATAACTACTGTATTGCAGTAAAGGAGCAGGGAGACGATATTGTATTTTTAAGAAAAATTATAAAGGGCGGCGCTGATAAAAGCTATGGTATTCAGGTGGCGAAGCTTGCAGGAGTGCCGGATACAGTGATTGAGCGGGCAAAGGAAATCGTGGTACAGCTTATCGATGCAGATATTTCCAAAAGTGCAAGAGAAATTGCAGCACAGGGAATACACAGCAGAAAAAAACAGACAAAGCCGGATGAGCTTGAAATGTCACAGATGTCATTGTTTGATACGGTCAGAGATGAGGATATTGCAAATGAAATAAAAGAGCTTGACCTTGGAAATATGACACCGATTGATGCGTTGAATACCTTGTATAAGCTGCAGAATAAATTAAAAAACCGATGGACAATGCAATCAACCGAAGATTGATTGTCCAAATAATGCAACCAGCCGAAGGTTGATTGCTCAAGTAATTTAATGAACTCTTGCATTGCTTGTCTGATACTTCAAAAATCTGACATAATCAGTCCAAGGTTGGTTGATAAGCATTAATTATCGCAGAAAATAAAGAGGTGCAGTATGGCTATTCAGATTTTAGATGAAATTACAATTAATAAAATTGCCGCCGGTGAAGTAATTGACCGGCCGGCATCCGTAGTAAAGGAGCTTGTGGAAAACGCGATAGATGCATTGGCTACGGCTGTTACAGTAGAGATAAAGGATGGAGGAATTTCTTTTATTCGAATTACAGATAATGGAGGAGGAATTGAAAAGGCAGATATTAAAAATGCCTTTCTGCGCCATGCTACCAGCAAGATTAAGACAGCGGAAGATTTATTGTCTGTTTCTTCACTGGGTTTTCGTGGTGAGGCGCTTTCAAGTATTGCGTCTGTCTCGATGGTAGAGTTGATTTCCAAAACAAAATCGGGGCTTATGGGATGCAGATATGAGATAAAGGGCGGTACTGAAGGAGAAATTGAAGATGTAGGCGTGCCGGAGGGAACGACATTTGTTGTCCGCAATTTATTTTATAATACGCCGGCAAGAAAGAAATTTTTAAAGTCTTCTGTAACAGAGGCAGGATATATCAGCGATATTGTTCAGAAGATTGCACTTTCACATCCCGAAATCGGTATTCGATTTATTAATAATGGAAAACATATGTTGAATACCAGTGGAAACGGGAATTTAAAGGATGTGATTTATCAGATTTATGGAAGGGATATTACGGCAAATCTTTTGGAGATAAATGTTGTAAATTCCCTTTTTAAAGTACAGGGATATATTGGAAAACCGTTGATATCCAGAGGAAACAGGAATTTTGAAAATTATTTTATTAATGGAAGATATATTAAGAGCGGGATTATCAGCAAGGCAATCGAAGAAGGGTATAAAAATTTTATGATGCAGCATAAGTATCCTTTTACAGCACTTTTATTTCAGATAGAGCCGGAGTTTATTGATGTAAATGTACATCCGGCAAAGATGGAGATGAGATTTCAAAACGGTGAAAAGATTTACCCTGAAATTTTAAAAACAATCCTCGATACGCTGACGGGAAAGGATTTAGTTCCTGAAGTTAAGATAGAAGAGGGAGAAAGAAAGGAAAAAAACGAAAAAAAGAGGGAGCCGTTAAAAAAAGAGATAGAAAAATCGCCGGAGATTTTTGAGATACGAAGACGTGAGGAAATGAAATCGGCAGTATCACGAGAAGGACCAGATATAAACAGTCAGAACATAAATGGTAGAGATGTAAAGAATGCAGAGAGTATGACTGTTCAAAATGCAGATAATAAAAATAGAGAAAGTTCGACGGACCGGATTATAAAAGAGAAAGAAATAGCAGTCAATCCGTCTCTGGTTAGCGAAGAAACTATCTATAATCAGAAAAATACTTCAAAAACAACAGAGAAGCCGGAGCAAATGACCTTATTTGATGATAAACTGTTATCAAAGGAAGCAAGACTGCGTCACAAAATTGTGGGACAGGTATTTGAAACTTACTGGATAGTGGAATATGGTGAAAAAATGTTTATTATCGACCAGCATGCGGCACATGAGAAGGTGTTGTTTGAGCGGACTATGTTGAAGTTAAAGACAAAAGAAAGTTTATCTCAGGAATTAAATCCGCCTATTATTTTAAATCTTTCGATTAGAGAAGCCGAGATGGTGAAGAAATATCAGAAAGAATTTTTAAGACTCGGTTATGAAATCGAAGGATTTGGTGGGAATGATTATGCTGTTCATTCAGTTCCGTTTGATTTATATTCTCTGGCAAGACAGGAGCTTTTAATGGAGATGATAGACCATTTGACAGATGAAAACGGAATCAGGGGGAGTTCTGACCTTATTATGGAAAAGATTGCTTCTATGTCCTGTAAGGCTGCGGTAAAGGGGAACAGCAGATTATCTGCGGTAGAGGCGGACCGGCTGATTGATGAGCTTTTGACATTGGAAAATCCTTATAATTGCCCTCATGGTCGGCCTACCATTATTTCCATGAGCAAATATGAACTGGAAAAGAAATTTAAGCGTATTATTTGAAATAAAAAGGAAGTGTTGTATGAATCAGAAAATTCCTCTTATTATAATAACAGGTCCTACGGCAGTTGGAAAAACAGAATTGTCTGTAAGGCTGGCAAAGGAAATAGACGGGGAAATTATTAGTGCAGATTCCATACAGGCCTACCGGTATATGAATATCGGTTCTGCAAAGGTAAGCGTGGAGGAAATGCAGGGGGTCAGACATTATTTGATTGACGAGTTTGACCCTGCGGAAAATTTTAATATTTTTGTTTTTCAGGAAAAGGCAAAAAAGTATGTAAAGGAGATTTATTCTCGCAATAAAGTACCGATTGTTGTCGGTGGTACCGGATTTTATATTCAGTCTCTTTTATATGACATTGATTTTACACAGGAAGAAAATGACCTGACATATCGAAAGGAACTGGAAACTCTGGCAGCAGAAAAGGGAAATCATTATTTACATGAAATGCTTGAACGTGTGGATTATAAAGCAGCACAGGATATTCATGAGAATAATGTAAAACGGGTAATACGGGCACTGGAATATTATCATCAGACAGGAGAAAAGATTTCGATTCACAATGAAATACAGCGTGAAAAGAAATCTCCATTTGATTTTAAGTATTTTGTGCTGAATATGGAGCGAAATCTTTTGTACAAGAGAATTGAAAAAAGGGTAGATAATATGCTGGAACAGGGACTTGTAGATGAGGTGAAAATGCTTATGGAGATGGGATATCAGAGAAGTCTTGTTTCGATGCAGGGGATTGGGTATAAAGAAATATATGCGTTTCTGGAGGGGGAATTGTCTTATGAAGAGGCTGTTTTGGAATTGAAGAAAAATACAAGACATTTTGCAAAGAGACAGCTTACATGGTTTCGCAGGGAGAAGGAAGTGGAGTGGGTGAATTTTGAAGAATTCGGGATGGATAAGGACAGGATACTGGCATATTTGTTAGAGAAGAGCAGAAATATTCTTTTATCAAAATAGGGAATTAAGCCTGAAAAATGATATTTTGAAAGGAAGGCAGAAAATGAATACAGAATTATATAAATATTATGCAGAGCTTGGAATATCAAAGGAAGTGATTGATTATTCCAATGGTATATTAAAGGATTTAAAGGATAGATTTGATAAGATAGATGAGACTGCTGAATATAACCAGCTTAAAGTAATACGGGCAATGCAGAAAAATCAGGTAAGTGAAATGCATTTTGAGGGGTCGACAGGATATGGTTATACAGATGCAGGAAGAGATACATTAGAGGCAGTGTTTGCGGATGTGTTTCATACGGAGGATGCGCTTGTCAGGGCTCAGATTGCCTGTGGAACACATGCGCTTACTATTGCGCTGTTTGGAAATTTAAGGCCGGGAGATGAGATGATATCTATTTCTGGAAAGCCTTATGATACTTTAGAGGGAGTGATTGGAATACGGGAAACAAAAGGGTCTTTGGCAGAATATGGAGTTCACTATAAACAGGTGGAGCTTTTAAGTGACGGCTCTTTTGATTTTGAGGGGATAAAAAATACGATTACAGATAAAACAAAGCTTGTGGAAATTCAACGGTCTAAAGGATATCTGCCAAGACCTTCTCTGGGAGTAAAGCAGATAGAGGAGGCGGTAAGATTTGTAAAGAGTATTCGAGAGGATATTATCGTAATGGTAGATAACTGTTATGGAGAATTTGTGGAAGAGTATGAGCCCTCTGATTTTGGAGCAGACCTTGTAGTTGGTTCACTGATTAAGAATCCGGGAGGCGGGCTGGCGCCCCTTGGGGGATATATTGCCGGAACAAAGGAATGTGTGGAAAATGCTTCCTATCGTCTTATGACGCCGGGGCTTGGAAAGGAGGTAGGAGCATCTCTGAATGTAAACAGAAGCTTTTATCAGGGATTGTTTCTTGCACCTGTGGTGACAGCGGCAGCTTTGAAGGGGGCAGTGTTTGCGGCAAATGTGTATGAAAGGTTGGGGTTTAAGGTGGTGCCAAATGGAAGTGAGCCAAGGCATGATATTATTCAGGCGGTGGAATTTGGATTTCCGGAAGGTGTGATAAAGTTTTGTCAGGGAATACAGGCAGCAGCGCCGGTGGACAGTCATGTAGTGCCGGAGCCGTGGGCAATGCCGGGGTATGATGCAGATGTGATAATGGCAGCAGGAGCGTTTATATCAGGAGCGTCGATTGAACTGAGCGCAGACGGGCCGATAAAGCCTCCCTATGCAGTGTATTTTCAGGGAGGACTTACATGGTATCATGCCAGATTTGGGATAATGAAGTCACTACAATATTTGATTGACGCAGGATATGTAAAGATAACTAATTCGTCAGATATATAAATGAGAAGGCAAAAGAGTTTAAATTGTAAAAAAATTATTACATTTTATATATATACTTTATTTTCCAAATATGATATGATAAAATATAATGACCTTAACGATGCTATAATATATATCAGACTTATACAGTATCGCCTGCCGGGAGAGTCAGGAAAGGTTATTTATATGGAAAGTAAAAAAAGAATAAAAGATATACCATCAGAGTCCAGACCGTATGAACGCTGTTTTTCCTGCGGTCCTCATGTTCTGACCGATGCGGAGCTTTTAGCCGTCATTATCAGAACCGGCGTGAGCGGTATACAATCTGTGGAGCTTGCAGAAAAAATTATACATTTGACACAAAATCAGGGGATTATGGGGCTTACAAATCTGTCAGCAAAGGAGCTTATAAGCATTAAAGGTGTGGGCATGGTAAAAGCTGTTCAAATTATGTGCATTGCAGAATTATCCAAACGAATCGCAATGGGGAAGCGCAAAGAAAAACTCAGTTTTACTGAACCACAGGCAGTTGCCGGTTATTTTATGGAGGAAATGCGCCATAAAGAAAAAGAGGAGCTGAAAGTTCTGATGCTTGACGCAAAATCAGGATTTATCGCTGAGAGTACTGTATCGACAGGCACTGTCAATTTTGCAGTAGCCTCTCCACGTGAAATATTTTTAGAAGCCCTGAAATATAAGGCGGTGAATATTATTATCATGCATAATCATCCCAGTGGTGACCCTGCGCCAAGTCAGAATGATTTCCTGTGTACCAGAAAAATAAAAGAAGCCGGAGAATTGATTGGAATATCTTTGATTGACCATATAATTATTGGAGATAATAAATACATGAGTTTCAGCGAGAAAAACTTATTGTAGAAAAGATTTTAAGAACAGAAAGGAAGTCAGACATGGCACAGCACGTATACGGAATAGACTTGGGAACCAGCAATATTAAAATGTACAGTGGTTCCAGTGATAATATTTTAAATGAAAAGAATGTAATAGCAATCAAAAATAAAAATGATATATTCAGCTACGGCAATCAGGCATTTGATATGTATGAAAAGGCTCCATCCAACATCGCAGTATCATTTCCTGTTAAATTTGGCGTTATTGCGGATATTAAAAATATGGAAACATTGTTTAACTGCTTTTATAAAAAGCTAAATGGCGGAAAAAGCGTTACCGGCTCCGATTTTTGTATTGCGGTTCCGACCGACGTTACAGAAGTGGAAAAGAGAGCTTTTTATGATGTTATCCTCGATGCCAAGCTGAAAGCAAAAAATATTACCGTTGTAGAAAAACCGATTGCGGATGCCGTGGGCATGGGCATAGATGTACAGAGCCCGAACGGTCATATGGTAGTCGATATCGGAGCAGATACCACAGAGATATCTGTGATTTCTCTTGGAGGTATTGTATTGAGCAAGCTGATTAAGACAGGCGGGACCAAGTTTGATGAGGCAATTTGTGGAATTGTAAGGAAAAAATACAATCTGATTATTGGAAGCCGCTCTGCGGAGCAAATTAAAATGCAGCTTGCAGATGCAGTAGAGCCGGATGAAGACACAATAGCCATGACTTATGGCAGAAATATTCTTACAGGTCTTCCAAACGCAAGAGAAATATCAGCCTCTCTTATTCATGAAGCGATAAAGGAACTGCTTCATCAGATTATTGAGAATATCAAGCTGATTTTGGAAAGAACTCCACCAGAACTTACCGCTGATATCTATGCCAAAGGAATTTTCCTTACTGGCGGTTCTGCAAAGATTTTAAATATTGACAGATTAATTACAGAGGAAACAGGTCTGAAGGTAAATATGGCGGAAAATCCTTCCGAAACCGTGATTAGAGGAATTGCTTCTATTGTAATGACTCCTGAGCTTTCAGATTTGACTTATATACCACGTGAAAAGCAGTATGATTAATTAAATATTACCGGAGAGGATTTAAAACTTTGAGGAAACGTACAAAATTTACAATTCCAACTAAATATGTCCTTATTTTTCTGACTTTTGTGTGTACCTGTCTTATTATATTGTCTTTTGTAAGTGAGAGAATCGGTACCACTATGAAGGATACTATTGCACAGATAGTAATACCGGTGCAAAAGGGCATGAATCATGTCGGATTATGGCTGTCCGACAAATCCGATACCCTGAAAGAATATTCAAGGCTGCAGGAAGAAAACGAAGAACTAAAAGCAAAATTAGATGAAATGCAGGCTCAGAACAGTATTTTAATTCAACAGAAAAGTGAGCTGGATAAACTTCGTGAGTTGTACCAACTAGACGATATTTATTCAGATTATCCAAAAGTCGCGGCGCGTGTAATCAGCATGCAGCCGGATAACTGGTTCTCCGAATTTACTATTGATAAAGGCTCGCAGGACGGCATTACCATTGATATGAATGTTCTGGCAGGTGCTGGTCTTGTGGGAAGAGTTACTTATGTGGGAAAAAATTATTCTATTGTAACTACTATTATTAATGATGACAGCAATGTAAGCGCAAAGTCGGCATCAACTTCAGATAACTGTATTGTAAAAGGGGACCTTGAACTTATGAATGAGGGGTATATTCAGGTATCAAATATTAACAGGGATGCGGGAATTAAAGACGGAGATATGCTTTTAACCTCATATATCAGCGATAAATACCTTCCAGGAATTCTGATAGGCTACATAACGAATATTACAGACGATGGAAACAAGCTTACAAAGTCGGGTTATCTTATGCCGGTAGTGGATTTTTCTCAGATAGAAGAGGTTCTGGTAATTACCCAGTTGAAAGAAACACTTGAGGAGGAAGAAACCGAAAGCGAAAAGCAATAATAAACAGAATAGAAAGGCGGTTTAGATGTTAAGAAATATAGTTACAATTTTTTATATTTTTCTATTATTTATAGTCCAGACCACTTTTAATAAAGCAATATCCATTGGCAATATTTCTCCCAATCTTATGATTATTCTGGTATGCTGTACTGGTTTTATACGGGGGAAAAAAGCAGGTATGCTGGTAGGAGTTATTTCGGGACTGTTGATTGATATTTTTTATGGATATTCGGGAATTATAGGAATGACAGGATTAATCTATATGTATATCGGATATGTCAATGGATTATTTAATGAAATCTTTTATACCGATGATATCTGTATTCCTGTTATTCTGACAATGATAAGCAACCTTATCTACAATTTTTTATATTATTGTATTACTTTTCTTTTGCGAGGACAACTTAATATTCCCGTATATTTCGAAACGATTATGTTTCCGGAAATGATTTATACAGGCTGTGTTACGGTATTTTTATTCCGGTTTATGAAGGTAGTCAGTATGCTTTTGGAAAAATATGAGAAAAGAGGTGAAGAGGAACTTGTTAAAGGAGATTTGGGAAATAATAATTAACTATACGATAAAATCGCGTACATTTTTCTTGTGTATTCTGTTTTTGATTATGTTTTCTGCATTGCTTTCAAGAGTATTTTATCTGCAGATTGCGACTGATTCAGACTCTTATGTATTGGAGATGAGCCAGAAAACAGAAAAAACGCGCTATTCTACCGCTACAAGAGGAAATATCTATGATGCGGACGGAAAGCTTCTTGCTTATAATAAAACTGCTTATTCTGTACAGATAGAAGATACAATTGAAAGTTCAAACTATAAAAACAGCCAGATGAATGAAATTATTTACAAGACGGTAAAAATCATAGAAAAAAACGGTGATTCGCTGATTGGAGATTTTCCTGTTGTATATTCAAATGGTTTATATACTTATTCAACATCGCTTTCTGAAAATACAAAAGCCCGCTTTCTGAAAAATATATTTGGAACGGAGACATTAGATACAAAAGAGAAAAAATTGTCTGAAACCACAGCCCAGCAGGCTGTGGAATATTTAAAGGGTAAAGATAAATATGAAATTGATACAGAACTTTATGGTGAGGAAATGGCATGGAAAATCGCCATGATACGATATGATTTGTCCCTAAATATGTTTCAGAAATATATTACCACCACAATTGCAAAGGATGTAAGTGAAAATACAGTCGCAGCTATTTATGAGAGCAAAAATGAAATACCGGGTGTTACAGTTGGTGAAGATACACAGAGGATTTATAATGACAGCTTTTATTTTTCGCATATTATCGGATATACCGGAAAAATCTCAGAAGAGCAGATGAATGATTTAAACAGTCAACTTGCAGACAATGATATTAAATATGAGCTGAATGATATTGTAGGAAAAGACGGCATAGAGGCAAGTTATGAACTGCAGCTTTCAGGAACCAAAGGCTATGAAAAAGTGCTGGTCAATAATATGGGACAGGTACAGTCTGTGATTGACGAAAAAAAATCTACTGCCGGAAATGATGTATATCTTACCATTCGTTCTGATTTGCAGATTGGTGTATATCATTTGATTGAACAGCATTTGGCAAAGATTTTGACACAAAATCTGGTAAACAGTCTGGTAGATGAAAATAATAATCCAAAGTGGAATATATCTATTTATGATGTTTATTTTCAAATTATTAATAATAATATTGTAAACTGCGATGAATTTAATCAGGCAGACGCCACTGAAAATGAAAAAAACATTTATAATACTATGAGCACAAAGAAAAGTTCTGTACTGCAAATTATAGAGGCACAGCTTTATAATGATGAAGCGGGGCCTTTAGCGGCAGAAAGCAAAGAAATGAACGAGTATTATACTTATATTTTCAATATGCTTTCAGACCCGTCCTATGGTATAAATTTAATACCCAGAGCAAATATTGACAGAGAAAGCGATACCTATAAAGAATGGATGAGAGATGGGCTGAGTCTTCGAAGCATGCTCTTATATTGTATTGATAATGATTTTGTGGATACAGGCAAGCTGAATGTTGATGAAACCTATATTGACAGAGATACTATTTATCATTCGCTGGTGGAATATATACGCTCTCATATCACAGATGATAAAAAATTTACAAAACTTGTTTACAAGTATCTGATTTATTCTGGCAGTATTTCCGGTGGTCAAATATGCAGGCTTTTGTATGACCAGAATGTTATTCCTTATGATGAAGGAACTTATTCAAGACTGATTAGCGGTTCTTATCCAGCATACGATTTTATGGTTACACAGATAAAAAATCTGACGATTACTCCTGCAATGCTGGCATTAAATCCATGTTCTGCCTCTGTAACTATTGTACAGCCGGGCACGTCAAATGTTCTGGCCATGGTTTCATATCCAAGCTATAACAATAATGTATTTTCAGGTTCAATTGATTCAAATTACTGGAATAAACTGAACGACGATGGTTCCAGTCCATTGTATGCAAGAGCTACCAGAATGAGAACTGCTCCCGGTTCTACTTTTAAGCCTCTTTCTGCTGTTGCAGGACTGGAGGAAGGTGTAATTTCGAGTGGAAGCGTAATAAACTGTACAGGTGCTTTTACAAGAATGGAGCCG